>Ga0210396_10000565_pt1 | contig 47580 bp, 34 predicted proteins | sample IncBWH17OmetaG_FD_155466 | JGI IMG/M metagenome (GOLD analysis project Ga0210396, IMG submission 155466) | Forest soil microbial communities from Barre Woods Harvard Forest LTER site, Petersham, Massachusetts, United States - Inc-BW-H-17-O ... | reverse complement strand
TGATTCCATCACCGAGAGTACAGTTTCCAGGTCCAACACCCTGCGGTGTGCGTAGCCTTTTCCGCACGGTACCCGAAGAACCGTCGAGTATGAGGACAGGAATTATTCCTACCGTGATCATTTGGATGGAGCATGCCAGAACATCTCAATTTGTTCGAGCGTTCGGCCTTTGGTCTCCGGCACATACCGGTGCGAGAAAATCCACGCGCCCATCGCGAACAGGGCATATAACAGGAAAGTTCGACTGGCACCGAAATGTTGCACCAGCGTCAGAAAGGTGAGCGTGACCAGGAGGTTCGAACCCCAGTTGAATGTGGCCGCGAGCCCTTCCGAAGAACTGCGGATTTTTAACGGGTAGATTTCGGAAATCAGCAGCCAGAAGATCGGCCCCAAACTGATCGCGAAGGACGCAACGTAGGCCATCATGCTGATGACGGCTAGCCAGGCGAGCGGGGTGGAACGCACGGAAACGTGAAACGCCAGGCTGAGTATTCCCAGCGAAACGGTCATTCCTGCGATTCCGACCAGCAACAAAGGCCGGCGGCCGATCCGGTCGATCAGCCACATGGAGACGATGGTCATGAGCACGTTCACCACGCCAATGCCCGCCGTCGCCAGGATCGCACCGGAGGCGGAGGATATACCCGCTGTTTGCAGGATGATCGGGGCATAGTAAATTACCGTATTGATGCCTGTGACCTGTTGAAATATGGCCAGCCCGATTCCAACGATCAGGGCCGGCCGGAGCGATGGAGCAAACAAATCCGAGATGCCCGCGCTTTCCTTTCCCTTGTTGAGGGTGCCTTCGACTTCTTTCATTTCCGCACCCACATCCGCCGTTCCTCGAATGCGCATCAGCACGGTGCGAGCAGCTTCGCGGTTTCCACTCCTGGCCAGCCAGCGCGGGCTCTCCGGCAAGTACAGCATTCCCAAAGCGAAGATTGCGGCGGGAACCACGGCCAGGCTGAACATCCAGCGCCAACCCTCGCTTTTCGCAAATGCATAATCCACCACGTACGCGAGCAGAATCCCGCAAGTAATGGCGAGCTGGAAGAGAGAGACCTGCCATCCTCGCGCCTCCGCAGGGGAAACTTCGGAGATATATACGGGAACAGTGCCGGAGGACAGGCCGATTCCAAGGCCGACGATGATCCGTCCCACGATCAGGGCGGCGGCGGACATTGCCAAAGCACAGAGGACTGCGCCGATCGCAAAGATAATCGCTGTCACAATCAACAATCTCCGCCGGCCGAAATGATCCGCCAACCGCCCTCCTGCGAGCGCGCCCGTCGCCGCTCCCGCCAACACTCCGCTGACGATCACCTCCAGGGCGAAAGTTGACAAAGTGAAATCATTCTTGAAGAAGAGCTCGGCGCCCGAAATTACTCCTGTGTCATACCCGAAGAGCAAGCCTCCCAGCGCGGCAATTGCCGCCGCAAAATAAACAAACCTGGACCCGTGCGCTTCGGAAGATATGGCGATCGTTTGTGGAACCTTTGCCGTGCTCATGGCTTTGACTCGCTTCTGCGCGCCGGATTCGGGTTCAACGCCTCTTTGCCGTGTTCGCCGGCATTGACACCGCTGCGCGCTCTCGAGAGATTTTCTTGCTGGTTGAGCCGGGCAGCCATCTCCCGAGGGAGTTGGCTGAGAAGTTCCAGAAATACTCCGTTGGTCCATCCAAATCCGATTACGTTTTGCGAGTATCCTGCGCCGATGTGCGTATCCGAGGATTCCGTGGTGACGTCATATTTTTCGCGAATGGTTCCGTCACGCGCGAAATTTCGCATGACGGTGTCCAGAAAATTGTACGCGATTCGGTCGCCATCCTCGCCATATCCGTAGTGGCGGAGACCCTCCACGGCCAGGAGTTGAATGGGAGCCCAGCCATAGGGATAGTCCCATTGCGCATGGGATTCGTGACGGCTCATGGCTATCCCGCCCTGCTGTTCAAATTGAGCGAGGTTTTGTTTTACTGCCTGCGCCTGCTCCCTGGAGGCCAGCCCGGCCCAAAGCGGATAAAATGTCGTGGCATATTTGTACGAAGATCGCTTGCCGGTCGTGAAGTCATAGTCGAAAAAGAGGCCGCTGCCGCCGTCCCACAGATACTTGATAATCAGTCGTTTTCGTTCTAGAGCTTTGTTCCCCCAATGCTGAGCCTCTTCTTTCCGGCCAAGAAGAGCCGCCATCCTCTCGAGGTCCTTCTCCGTCTTATAGAGCAGGCTGTTGAGACAGACCGGAGCATAGTGATGCGTCTCCGCGCCAAAGGGCCCGAAGCGGAACGAAACATCGAAGCCCGATTCCCGCATGCTCCGATCGCCTTTATAGAATTCGGCCGTCAATGCCACATGGTCCGGAGGAGCGCACCGCGAAGCATCGACTGCGTTTGAGCCGGAATCGCAAATGAATATGGGAAAGAACTGTCCAACTTTACTGGTTGCAGGATTCCGCGCGTCCAGAAAAATCAATTGCGAACTTTTGGCGCCCTCATGCAATAAGAAATAGTTTGCAACGCCGCGATAGTAGTGGCTTGGGTCTCCCAGAATTTCCGGTACAGGGCCTTCGCCCCAGTCAAAATAGCGCGAGAGCCCGGTTTCTCCGGCGAGATGGGGCGCCTGATTCCATTGTTCGTAATCGCGAACCACCAAACCATAGGCCCTCTCAAGCCAATGGAGGTCGGACTGGCCTTGCTTCGTTTGTGCGCCATAGACGGCCATCACCATGGAACTGAGGAAGGGCGGCTGAGACCGTGTCAGGTAGTAGGTGCGATTGGCATTCAGCACTCCCCCATAATTTTCAATTTCGAAGAAAAAATCTTCAACCATCCCTTTCGCCAGATCGAGATGATTGTCTCTGAGTAAACCACGAATGATAAAATAGCTGTCCCACCCGTACATTTCATTAAATTGGCCACCGGGAACAACATAAGGTTGTTCCAGATAGAGCAGACCGGGGGGCTGGTTTGGTTCCAGATTGCCGGCTCCAATCCTGGCAATTTTCTTCGGGAGATTCGCTACCTGGATGGAACAGCGATCCTGCATTGCACGCGAGGCGGGTAGGATCGGCATATTCGCGGGAAAATAAAGGATGGATTTTCCTTCGGTCTTGACGTCCTCAAACGCCGCGCAATCGTCAAGGGAACGCGTCAAGGACCCCCAACTGGCTGAAATATACAGGAGGATTTTGTCCAGGGGCGCGGAAATTTCCCCAGGGCTCGGCGTCTGATTTTGAGGTGGCTCGCCCAGTGCGTCACCCGAAGAAATGGTCATCGAGCATTCCATGGCCAGTATGAGGCATGCCGCGCAAAATGTCTTTTTCAGGTGAGGCATAATCAGCCTCCGGGGACATCCGCCACTTCCCCGCACTATTTGAAGCTATATCCCGGCTTGAGCTGACATCGATAGTCCTTCGCTTGATTCCGCTCAACTCTCACATTGCAGTCGGCCCAGCTCAAGATAGGATCGGGGGCCAAAGGAAAAACAATTTGCGATCCGTCCATTTCAGCTTCGAGACTCGGACCCTGCGCGTCCGCCGGCAAAGTAAAATTCAGGGACCTGCCGAAAATTACAGGATAGGAGACGCGGATGAGATTGTTGGCCACCGACCGATAAACTTCTGCCTGAAGCAGGAAAGTAGTCGTGTCGGACCAGTCACGAACGGAAACCGAGATGGTCCGCCCGGGCCGGGAAAATCCGTCGGAATCGATCCTCGTAAACGGGCACGGCCCGGCAATGCAGGAAACTCGGGCGTTCTGGAAAAGGTTCCCGTCTCCCGAGTCAAGCGTGTCAGAACCGATTGCCGCCTTCCATTTTCCGTCGGGAGAGCAGGGCTGCTGGCCATTGCAGGGGATATTTCCGCGATTGGTTATCTGAAACGTTTTTACGCCGGTCCCGATGTTTTCCAGGGAAGTGGAGACGATGGAATATCGCACCAGGACGTTTGTTACGCTGATTTCCTTTTCGTTGAGAGCGGCTTCCACTTCGCCATGAACCGGCACCATATCGATCACGTACAGATTATCTCCGGCCGTCGCCTGCAGCTTTACCGGCAAGTAATCTGGGTGCGTGAAATTGAGCTCGATAGCCTGGCCGGTCTCGACTTGGGGGAGCAATGTCAACCGGAACAATCCCGAGAAATCAGACTTGGTATCGTGAGCTGCCATTCCGTTTGCCGCAGTGATTTCTACATCGGCTATGGGAGATTCTTTTTTGGTGTCGAGATTATGTTGTATGATCGCGCCCTGGATGGAGATGGGGCGCCGTTTGATTCGACGGGATCGAACGGCGATAACTATCAAGAGCAGGACAATGCAAAACGCCGCGATTCCGCCAACAAATACCGCGATTTTCCGCCTTCGCTCCAAAGAGGATTCCTCATCGGGTTGACGGATCGCGAGAAGGTGGGCTTGGGCGGTAGCTTCTCCGGACCGGTCACCACTGGCACCCAGTATCTCATTAAAAAAATCTTCTAATTGCAGTGTCCCTTGTAAACCGGATTGCGAATGGCTGGGTACAACGGTGTAACAAAAAGATTATAATACATTTAATGAGCAGAAGAGAAGAAAGCAAACAAGGAATGTCGCGCCGGGCTTTGCTGAAGCAGGCCGCGTGGCCATTGCTTTGTGCTCCGTGGCTTGGCCTCGGAAATAAATTCGCCTTGCCATCGCAGTCGATCCCGGCAAAGCATCCGGCCCCGCCTCCCGTTCACTCGTATTTCTCCGCCAGCGACGACGCATTCCTGGAAGAACTGGAAAGAGCTAATTTCCGGTATTTCTGGGAACAAGCGAACCCGGATACTGGCCTCGTCCGGGACCGCTGTAATGTGCGCAAGCCGGATAAGAGCGATTTGGCAAGCATCGCCTCGACTGGCTTCGGGCTGACCGCACTGTGCATCGGCGACAAGCGCGGCTACGTTCCCCACGCCGAGGCGCGCGGCCGCGCCATCAACACACTTCGTTTTCTGTGGAAGAAAATGCAGGACCACCGCGGATTCTTCTTCCATTGGGCCAACGTGAATACAGGCGAACGGCTGTGGGATTCGGAGGTTTCCTCTGTAGACACGGCGATCCTGCTCTGCGGGATCCTGACCTGCCGCGCGCACTTTGGCTACGGTGAAATTGAACAGCTCGCATCCGAGATATTTAACCGTGTAGACTGGAATTGGCTCTCGGAAGACACTCCCATTCTCCCGCACGGGTGGAGGCCCGAAACAGGTTTCCTGCAATACCGCTGGGACAATTACAGCGAAATGATGATGATGTATCTGCTGGGCCTGGGATCGTCGGCTCACCCGCTGGCGCCAAATGCGTGGGATGCCTGGAAGCGATCGAAGTTTGAATACGACGGGGTCCGCTATATCGGTTCGTTCGCGCCCTTGTTCGTACATCAGTATTCCCAAGCCTGGTTTGATTTTCGCGGCAAACGCGACCAATATGCGGATTACTTCCAGAATTCGATCATTGCCACGGAAGTTCACCGGCAATTTTGCCTGGACTTGCGAAAACAATATCCTGATTACAGCGATGACCTGTGGGGCATTACGGCATCGGATTCCGTGCACGGATATACCGTTTGGGGCGGACCTCCTGCGACCGGGCCGATCGACGGTTCGGTTGTACCTTGCGCCGCGGCGGGATCGATGCCCTTCCTTCCGCCGGAGACAATGCGAGTGCTCCGCACGATTAAAGACCGCTTTGGAGCGCGCGCCTGGTGCGATTACGGCTTCGTGGATGCGTTCAATCCGTTGACAAATTGGTATGACACCGATGTGGTCGGGATCGACACCGGAATCACCATGGTGATGGTTGAAAACGCGCGGACCGGATTCGTCTGGGAAACTTTCATGAAGAATTCGGAAGCAAGACGCGGGATGGAACGCGCAGGCTTGAAAACTTATCAGAGCACACCGACGCGGACGGGATGATCCCTCCGTCATTCAATGCTCTCATGACAGAAGTAGATATGTCAGGGCCGGAATTCGATGACAGAAAGTCCCTGGGGTGGGAGAGTGATTGTAATTTCTCCGTGCGAAAAGTTTTCTGTCTCGGCCGGAGGCAACTCCGCGGAACGCCGCAATTCATCCAATTGCTTGGGAGTCGGATCGGTGGGTCTGCCCATTTCCGCATAGCGAGGCAATGCCGATCCATGCGTAGAATCAAGACGATAAACCGTAGCGCGCAGCTTTTCCGAATGCCCCAGGAGTTTAATCGTGACCTTCTTGGATTCTCCGGGCTCTTCGGGAAGCGACAGGTTCCATACGGCCATCACCGATGTCCCGTCCGACCGTTTTGTGAGCAGGGCTGATTCCGAATCGACCGCGATTCGTTGTTCACCGAGCTTGTGCAATAATTTGAATGCGTTAAAGGATGGCTTCGGTACGCCCCCTGCGGCCATCAGGCCAAACCCTCCGTAAAACGGCTGCTTGACAACTCCCTGCTCTTCAAAAACGTCGGAAAACGCCCAGTACGAAAGGATGTCCATGAGGCCGTCGCATTGGCGGATAGTGTCCGCCAGCCAGGGGCCCATAAATACAGAATCGGTAACATCCGGTTCATTTTTATAGCTGGCGTTGTATTCACTGAAGAAAATTGGCAGATCGGGTTTTTCGGAAGACTTCACCTGGTCATGGACTTTTTTCGCCGCCCTGCAAACCATGCGGTTGCGTGGAATCGTCTCTGCCGTGCCGAAAACATCGGTCGATAAATCGTTTCCGTAAACGTGAGTGGAAACAAAGTCGGCCGGCACGTGATTTTCAGAGATGTGGCGGATGAAGCGATCGACCCATGCGGCTTGCGCAGTCGCCGGCCCGCCGACGCGGAGTCGCGGGCTGACTGCTTTCAAGGCTCGCGCCGTCGTGTCATAAAGTTGAAAGTACGTTTGCTCTCTGGGATCTCCCGCCCAGAAATCCAGATTGGGTTCATTCCAAACCTCGAAATACCACTGCGAGACCTCATCGATTCCGTATCGCTCCACCAAATGCTGCGCCAAATGAGAAATAAGATCGCTCCACTTTTCCCAGGACCTGGGCGGGGAAACAATCGGCTTGTACCAGAAAGATTGCAAGGTTTGAGTGGCGGCCAGTTTGCTGGGCATGAAACTTAATTCAACGAACGGACGGACGCCATTTTCAAGCAAGCCGTCATAGATCTGGTCAACGTAGGAAAAGTTGTAGAGTGGACTCCCTTGGGCATCCTCGTCGTACACGCCGACTTCATCGTGGAGAATTGCGTGAAAACGCATGTATTTGAAGTCCGTGGCATGTTTCACGTCACGCAAATCCCGGCGATAACTCTCGCGCAAACTCAGAATAGCGCGGCCGGAACCAAACATTTGCTCCCAAAAGTGCGGGAATGGATGAGCCGGGGCCGACAAGTTAACGCTGATGATTTCAGGCGACGCTTCAGCTGCGGGGACGGAACTTTGTGGAAGTTGGGCGAGAACAGGTCTCGGAACTTCACAGACAATGCAGGCGAGGGCAACGCACAGGCACAAGTCACCTGTACGGAAACGCACGCGCCGCTTGTCGCTGCTCATAGGAGTTTTGGAACTAGATCCCGAATTCCGGGACGCGGCATCTGCAATGTCAGCGCTGCCAGTGAAGGGCTGGCCTTCGAAATCGTCTCCACATCTTCCTCGTATGCCAGGGTTCTCGGCAGTTTTTCGTGCAACAGACGTTCGATAGCAACTACCCTCGGTTCGGCGTGAAACCGCCGCTGCATTGCCGAGTTGCAGAGGACATTCACCGCAGCGACCAGGCTCATCGCCTGGTGGTGCGCCATCCAGTTTCGCACCACGATGTGGCTGCCCGCCTCGCCGGTCCGCCGGGGCGTAAAATCGGCGGCTTCATAAAATCCGTACGCCGAAAGCCAGCCAAGCTCTTTCATTTTGCGCAAATTCTTTACGGCGCCCTCCGTGTCGAACATCATGCCGAGAAATGTCGCATAGGGAGCCACAACGAGATCGCCCGAGCAATCGTCCCTGTGAATCGCCAGACCCGGCACGCCGAAAGCGTGATACCGGTAGTGGCCATCGGGATTTCTTTCGGCGCAGGAGGATTCGGAAATTCCCCATGGAATACGGTTGGCCCGCGCAAACTTTTGCTGCGATCGAATGGCCGCCCGGATGATGCGCTCGAGCATTGTGTTCGGATCGCTGCGGATCCACAAACTTGGCATCAAGAATTCAAACGCGGTCCCGCTCCACGAGAGGAGCACGTCCTCGCCCTCGTAGGAGCGGAAGGTTCGCTTCAGGTTAAACCAGCTCTCCTGCGGAGCCTCCCCTTTGGCGATGGCCACGAATACCGCCGTGCGCGCCTCGGAAGCGAGAAGATCGTAGTTGTACTTGCTCAGCCCGCCCTGGGCCTCCTCAAACCCGATCGAAAACTGTTTCTTCTTTCCGTCGTACAGAACGCTAAAATCCATTTCATCGGCCATGGATTGAGCGGCGGCAGCAAGTGTAGTCAGGCGCATTACTAGATCCTCGGAGAGATGGATGGCTCTCTCCAGCGCAGCCCGGAAATGCGTTGCCCTGGCTCCTGCGTCCGCCGGGTTTCCGGAGTACGAATCGAGCTTTTGGCACAATTCCCCAAACACGCGGGGAATCGATTGCAGTGTGAGATCCTCCTCACATCGTCTGATTTCTGTGTCCGACAGAGGGCAGGAGTCTTCAAAATGAGCGTCCAGCCAGGGCGCGAACGTCTCCATCGTCTTGACCAGGTTTCCAACGCGTACCGGCAATTCCCTCCCCCACCAGGCCAACTCCTCGTTTCCGTTTCTCCTTGATATCCGGCTGAAAACAATTAGCGCGTCGATTTCCAGCGCACGCAATTCTTTGATCCGGAGCAGATCTCCTGAAGCGAGCCGTTCCACGGCCTGTTTCAGATCAAGAATGCCGGGAACAAGCTCGCCGCCCGCCGAACCTTGTGTGGCAACTTCGGCCAGTAAACCGGCATGATCGTGAAGCGCTTCCCACAACGCCGGCCGCAACAGGGGCTGCTTGATCATCTCCAGACAGCCTTGTTTCAATGTCCACAAACTGCAAAGCAGATTCCCGTTGTCCACGGTTGAAACGAAAAGGGGCGGAACGGGTTCGAGGGTGTCGGTGGCGTACCAATTGTAGAGGTGCCCTTTACATTTGGGCATCCTGCTTACGGTCTCCAGCGTCCTTTCCGTATCTCGAATAAATTCCGGCGTGGTCAGGAATCCCAGATCATGCGCAGCCAGCCTTGAATTCAGAAGCAACCCGAGATTCGTCGGGGAAATGCGGTGCGCAATGAGCGGCGGCGCCTGCTGCACGATATCGGGAATCAACCAGTTCTCCCCCCGATTGCTGAACTCATGGAAAAACCGCCATGTGCGCAGTGCAGCGTTGCGAATCGTGCCGCGATCTTTGGTCTTGATCCGGCTTGCCAGCGAGCGTTGCGGCCGATTCAGCCATTCGCCAATCCAGGCCGAACCCGCCCAGAGGAATATAAAGGGCATTGCGACCCTGAACGAATGAGGATGAAGAATGAAAACCAGCGGTCCGATCGCGACCGTGAGCAACAAGCTGTATTTCAGGTAGGCATCCACGAGCCCGCCACCGTCCTCTGCCAATTCCGAATCGGCGGCGGTTTCCCATTCCAAAAGCCTGCGATGAGTGAATTTCATGCGGACTACGGTTCGCACCACGGCGTCCATGTCAATCAAACTCTGATGGAACAGAAACGCCAGCCGCACGCAAATACGCGCCAGCGCGCCGGCACTATCCGCGCAAAGGCTTTTCCAGAAGTCAGGCCGGAACCAGGCCTTCCCCGCCGTGAATGCTGCCAGCAGGAATTCGAAGCAGGTTGGAAACAGCATGATGGCCACCGCCGCCAGCGTCCAATGCAAGGCGCCTCCCGGTAAGAGCAGCCAGCCGTACAACAGCAGCAGCAACGTCGCGAACTCCGTGAGGCTGCGGCGAAGATTGTCTATGATTTTCCAACGCGAGATGGGGGTGAGCGGGTTGCGCACCGACTGCCCGAAATAGTTCCGAACCCGCGGGAGCAAAGTGAATATGATTTGCCAGTCGCCGCGCACCCAGCGGTGCTTTCTGCGACTGAAGGCGCTGAAGTGCGACGGATAGTCGTCGACGACTTCCACATCCGATACCAGCCCCGTGCGGGCGTACACGCCTTCGATCAGATCGTGGCTCAACACCGTGTTGCACGGGAACCTGTGCTCCAGGACTTTTTGGAAAGTTTCGACCTCATAGATTCCCTTGCCCGTGAATATGCCCTCGCCAAACAGATCCTGATATACGTCCGAGACGGCTCGCGTATAAATATCGAAGCCCGCATCACCCGAAAGCAATGAGGAAAAGCGGGAGCGGCTCGCTGATTTGACGCAGATGTCCACTCGCGGCTGCAGGATTCCGTAGCCTTCCACGACGGTATTTTTGTCGGGATCGATTACCGCACGATTGAGCGGATGCGCCAGAGTCCCGACGAGCTTGTGTCCGGCGCCAGGAGGCAGTTGTGTGTCGAGATCCAAAGTGATCACGTAACGAACGTTCTTGAGCAGGGACGTATCCCCCGTCTTCACCGGGAACTGGTCGTCCTGATTCAGCAAGAAACGATTGAAGTCAAGAAGCTTGCCGCGTTTTCTCTCCCAGCCCATCCATAGCCCCTCGGCAGGGTTGTACTTACGATTGCGATGGAAATGAAACAATCTCCCTTTGCTCTGGTGCGCGTATTTCTCATCCAGGTTTTGCACGAGTTCGGAGCAGAGCTTGGCCAGCGATTCCTTTTCGTCGAATTCCTGGGTCGCGTCCGGCAAATCGGTTAGCAGCGCAAAATGAAGATTGGGGTCACGATTTCCCAGAAACCGGACTTCCAGTCCTTGCACGGCCTGCATTACCTGCCTTTCGCTCGTCAGCAACGCCGGCACCGCCACAACAGTGGCGCACGATTGAGGAATCCCCTTGGAGAAGTCGAGTTTCGGAATCTTTCTGGGTGGAAACATTCGAGTCGCCAGCATGTTGACCGTAGCCACCGCGCATTCCAACGCGGGAAGCACAAAAAGCGCCTCGGCAAAGTGGCTCGTGAGCTTAACGTGCAGAACTGAAATCAGCACAGCGATCATTCCGAAAGTGATCAGCTCAATTCCCAGAAAATAGAAGAAGTCGGGCCGTTTAAGAAGAAGGCCTCGAATTCGGGTGGCGAGCGGTGGACGATAATTGATTTCTCTTTTCAGAGCAGCTTGCCCGTTATCCACCAAATAAAAGCCAACGTGGGTCCGCCGCTCCCTCGCCCTTTCACTCGAGCAGGGAACCTTTCCGGCTAACTGGGCGAGAGCGATGGCCTTTCGCGCCACTTCGGACTCCGTACAATTCGAGTGCGCGGCAAAATCAGCCACGGCCGTGCGATACACCTCCCGCGTGTCATAATCCATTTCCGGATAAGCGCCTCGCGGGTCCATTCGCAGAATTTGTTCTGTCAAGCAAGCCTCTTCAAAAAATTCCTTCCATTCGAGGCCGGAAATGTGGCGCAAGCTGTTCAGGAGGGACGAAAGACGGCTCAGATTTCCGCCGGTTGCCGCGCGGACTTGCGCAACTTCCTGTGGTTCGCTGCCGGTCGCATCCTGAGATGTTTCAATGCCGATTTGTTCGAGCAACACAAGTTCTAAGTAGGGCTTCAGATTCCAGATTTCCGCAATCTCCAGTGAATCTTTCTCGTGCACAGTGGCAAGGAACCGCGCAAATTCCTGCTCGTTAAATTCGTATCGCGTAAAACGCAAGTAGATGCTAGCCAGGGCAAAGGAGCGCGGAAGCGGTGAGGGGCAGCCCGCCATTCCGACATGAGGGAGGCGATACGCCTTCTGAATTCCTGCCCGGGATTCAGCCAGCGCCTGTTTCATGAGAGGCAGATTGTCCGAAATTAATTTCGCGACTCCGCTTAGCGCGGCCCGCCTCGACGATTGCTCTTGCACAACCTTAGCAGCGGAGTTGACACGTTCCGCGGCGCTCTTCCAGTAAATGTCGAGATAATTGTGGGATTCCTCAGGGATGACCGACTGCCATCGAAGCATTTCCTGCAGCCAGTCGAAGTGCGTCGAGCGGCGCGGACTTGCTTCCGGGCGACTTCGCTCCCTCCAGCCCGCGCCGAGAAGCTTCTTTTCCGGCAAGGGAAAGACGAATCCGAGATCAACCGATGATTGATGTGTGCTTCCCATTTCCCCCTCAGCAATTCCAGGCCTTACCGATATCCGGCCGCCTGAAGTTCAAACATTTCCGAATACCGCCCGCCGTCGCTTATAAGCTGATCGTGCGAGCCCTGCTCGGCAATCTTTCCGCCTTCGAGAACGAAAATACGATCCGCCATGCGGACTGTGGAGAATCGATGGGAGATGAGGAGCGTGGTCTTGTCCTTGGTAAGTTCGACAAATCGCTCAAAGACCTCGCGCTCGGATCGAGCATCGAGCGCTGCGGTCGGCTCGTCCAGGATCAATAGTTGCGCGTCACGCAAATGAGCCCGCGCCAGCGCGATTTTCTGCCATTCGCCGCCGGACAGGTCAAGGCCGCCATCGAAGCGGCATCCGAGGAGCTGGTCGTACTGTCGCGGCAGTTTTTGGATCACGCCCTCTGCGTAGCTTTTCCTTGCTGCAGCTTGAATTTGAACCGGATTAATAGGGGCATTGATGCGGCCTACCGAGATATTTTCAGTGACCGTCATGTCATAGCGCATGAAATCCTGAAAGATCACGCCGATTTCGCTCCACCAGTCTTCCAGGTCGTATTCCCGAAGGTCGACGCCATCGAGGAGGATTCTTCCTTCGGTGGGGTCGTACAAACGCGTCAAAAGTTTGGCAATCGTCGTCTTGCCCTGGCCGTTTTCACCGACCAGCGCGATGCGCTCGCGGGGCTCCAGGCGAAAATCGATATCGCGCAAGACAGGATTTTTGTTTCCAGGGTACGCGAACCAAACATGTTGAAATTCGATTCCGTGGCGAATCGGCCGCGGCGCGACGATCGCTCCGGGCTTTGTCTTGAGTCGCGGCTGCACCGAAAAGAAATCCAGCAGGTCGGTCATGAACAGCGCCTGGTCGGCGATCCCGGAAAAGGTCGAAAAGAATGCCTGGATGTTCGTGCTGGCGCCGGCGATCGCACCGGCCAGAAACGTCAACTGGCCGAGAGTCAAGGCGCCCAGAACCGTCTCATAAATGACATAGGCGTAAGTTCCGTAATAGCCCAGAGTCCCGAGAACCGTCAAAAACCCTCCAAAGAGGAGCTTGCGCTTCGCCAGATCCACAGTCTGGAGATGCAGGTCGTCCGAGAGAGCCTTGTACCGGCGCACTAGGAAAGGGCCCAGCCGGAATAATTTCAATTCTTTCGCACTCTCCTTGCTGCCGGCGAGAACTCGAAGGTATTCCATCTGCCGGCGAGCCGGGGTCTGCTTAAAATTCATCGAGTAGCCGAGAAAAGCAAAGTGCGTCTCCCCCAAAAATGCCGGCACGACGCACAGAAAGAGAAAAAACAACATCCACGGGGAAAAAAGAAAAATGCCAACCGCGAGACTCGCCGTTGTGATCCCTTCCTGAATCAGCCGGCCCGTCATCTGAATCATCATCACGCGGTCGGTGCCCTGCACTCGCGCGCGCTCCATCTTGTCGCAAAAGGAAGGATCCTCATAGCGGGTGAGGTCAAGCCGAGAGGCGTGTTCCATGATCCGCGTGCTGATGTGCCGCGAGTACTTGTCGGCGAGCACGCTGTCGCAAAAGTCCGTTAATCGCGCCAGAATTGTCCCGAGGCTAGCCAGGCCGAATTCCAGGGCCACCAGCCACCAGAAAAATCCCGGCAGGGCCTTATGCTGTGAAGTCAGACCGTAAATCGAATCGATAATTACGCGCGTGATAGCCAGCATGGCAACTGGTATCAGGGAAATGACCAAACGTAGGCTAAGACTCGAAGCGACAGCTGCGGGAGCAGCCTCCCAAACCATTTTGAAAAGAGGTGGAATATTATTTAGTCCGCGGATCCGCTCACGCCATTTGGGAAGAAGGCGCTCGTTGTTTTCCGCGTTTGCCATGTTCATTCCCTCTCTGTCCTGGAGAAGTCTCGTTGCTGCCGCTTCCGAACAAACCTCCGGCCAGTGGCGGGGGCAGTCCAACTGGCATTTTTCGTTGCTGGCCAATAATCTTGGGACTGGGTCTGGGGTAAATCACAGCGACGTGGCTGGGTGTTCAGTGACATGTACGGACCAGGCGCCATCGGCAAAAATGGAGCCCCGCGGCCCTGTCCTTAAAAAGGCCGGGCGACCCGGTAACTAGTAAGCGTCCGAGGATGCAAACGCTCCATCATGAAATTGAAAGCTCCCTTGCAAGCAGGCTCGTGAGACCCAAGTGCCTTCCCCCCACCGTTGAAAATAAACGGCCTTTCCAATCCCAACTACTCAAGTGCAAGTCAGCTTCCAATGGAGAATAAAATCGTAACCCTTTCGAATCAAACCACTTTGCAATTCGGGTCGGACAGCCCCTATATGTATTTTTGACGGCTACGGAAAGTTTTACGTTCACCTAACCTCTCGCCCTGCATGCAAATAGCCCAAAATGAACCCTCCCCGAGCCACCACCTGGTCGCGCATTCAGGCGAGACGCAGGCCTTCAAGCGATCAAAATGGCATGCAGATCCCGTCTGTTCACTGACGAGAAAGGGACGCTTCAAGCAGCTGGCTAGTCTTGGGTGACGAGTTGCTCTTTCCCGGACTCCTTGTGATTGAGGGCGTACAGGGCGAGCTCCAAGCGGTTGGATGTCCCAAGTTTGTTGAAAATACGGAAGAGATAGTTGCGAACCGTGTGCTCGCTCAAGTTGAGTTCGCGGGAAATATCGCGGTTCGTTCGTCCTTGCGCGACAAGATCTACAAGGCTTTGCTCTCTTCTGGTCAGCAGAGTATTGCCCTTTGCATCGGTGATGGCGGGCGAACTCCCATCCGCGATGGATTCGACCAGGTACTGGAGCTGTTCATTATTGGCCCAAATTTGGCCGGTGCTGACTTTTTGGATGGCCTGGCAAAGTTCGCCGAAGGCTCCGTCTCGCGTGAATACACCCAGAGCGCCAGACCGAAATGCTTCCACGACGGCGCCACGTTCGGGAGAATCAATAAGCATGAGGATGCGAGCCTCTTCGTGAGCGGCATGGAGTTCGCGAGCCACGCTGATGCCACTGGAGTCGCCATCCTTAAGGTGCGAACTAATAATGCAGACGTGCGGCTTTTTCGCTGCGTAAGCCTTCAGAATCTCGTTTGAGTCGGTGGCGCAGGCTACCACGGACAGACGCCGGCGATAACGGCAAAGAGCTGCGGTCATCAATTCACAACTCAGGCGGCAAGTTTCAGCAACCAGGAGCTGAATCAAATATCCGTTGGCCTTCCCTTTTCGCATCGTTCCACCTTTCATTCCCCCGCTCCGGCACTGCTACGACTTGTTATAACTAAATTTGTTCGCCTTGTGATCAGCAGAACTCTGTAATTTCAATTGCGGAAAAGGTGAATGTATTTTCAGCCCTCTCCGAAAGAAATTAAGTTTTCAATCGCGGGCTGGGGTGACGTTCAACGAAGCGGGGCGGGTGCGATCCGATCGCGTTACTGCTACGAGAGGATTTTAATACAAAGGCCGCACTCGGGCAATTATTTTTAAAGACTGGCCAAGTGCGGGACAAAGTTCCTCTCGAACTATGCGATGCGGGAGCGTGCTTGTCAGTTGCCTTAACTCAATTTGGATTCCGCGAGAATTCCTTCCGTTCGCCATTTCGCGCATTATCTGCTACCTACATAACCGCCCATCCTGAATTTACTGTAGAAGAAGAAACGTTTGTCATCTCAGGTACGCAGAGATACCCGTTCGGCTTGGTTGACGTGAAGCCAAGCTCAGCGTTTCCGGGAAGCATGTACTCGCCACCGAGGACTTGTCACGGGTCCGAACCATAGAAACAAATCGCTCCGCTGTTTGTGACATTGCGCTTCTTGTGAGCTTTGCATCCACCAATTACGATCGCGGCGAGTGAGGAATCATCGCGGTCATGAAACTTTACACAGCGCCTTTTGATGCCATAACACCTGACAGAGACTTTGGCGTTGAAACCTCTGCCAACGTACGGCACCAGATCCGCTATCCGTTGCGCACTCCCGTCTCCTTTACGTGGTTCGACAAAGAAGGAGAAACGCGAGGCGCAAAAGGAAACAGCCGCAACATCGGAGAAGGAGGCGCTTACATCCTGACGAGGAACTGCCCTCCGGTGGGCGCCCAAATCATTTTAGTATTTCGGTTTCCTTACTTGCCGGATTTTGCGCGCTTTCATCGGTTGGAGATGAGCGGCCAAGTGGTCCGTGCTGAGTTCCTCCCCAATGCCAAAGGGATGTGGGGATTTGCCGTGGCCTCAATATGGACGATGTTACAGGAGCCCGAAGATTCGGATCAGGGAGCGAGGGAATCCGCATAGCTGAATTGCAATCCAGTTGGCGGAATCCGTCGAGAGTTTGGGCTGGGGACATGTGACATAGAAGTTGCCAGGCCAGTCTGAACTCAAAATTCACGTAATCGAGGTTCATAAAGGCTCACTGAAAGCAGCAATTTGTGAGTCAGAGGGCGAAGCTTTATGCCAAATTCCATGGAATCCGGCAGTACCGCTCTCGAACTCACTCCGCGGTGGTTTGCCGTGCACACACGCCACCAACACGAGCAAAGGGTAGCCAGAACCCTTTCAGGCAAGGGATTTTCAGTGTTCCTGCCTACCTATAATGCTGTTCACCGCTGGACTGACAGAAACAAATCCGTCACCTTGCCACTCTTCCCCGGATATCTTTTCCTTGCGAATGAAATCGAACGGCAGATCCACATTCTGTCCACGCCCGGAGTAAACGCCATCATTAAAACAGGAAACGTCCCTGCGGAAATTCCCAACGACGAAATCATGGCCATCCGACAAATGGTAGATAGCACGCTGCGTGTGAAGCCCCATCCATTCATAAGCTCCGGCGATCGCGTGAGGATCAAAGCGGGCCCGCTCACGGGCCTGGAGGGGATCGTTTCGCGCAAGAGAGACGCGCTGCGTTTGGTTCTCTCGATCGAAATACTTGGCCAATCAGCAGCGGTGGAGATTGACGGTTGTCTTGTAGAGCGTCTTGGGCCACTGCGGCAGGCGGTTCCGCGGTGCTAAGGCTAGATTCGGCATCGTCCGCAGACCTTGCATCCTGAGGCTCCAGTGTATTCACTCCAAAAACAGGAGAACTTCCCGGTTCAATGTAACGTAACACTTCCTGAATCGGAATAAGCCATGTTCCTCGATTTCTATAATCTTCGCGAACAACCGTTTGGCGTTACCCCAGACCCGCGATTCCTTTACTTCGGATCCACGCACAGGGAAGCTCTCGCATCCTTGCTCTACGCAGTCGAAACCAAGCGTGGATTCTCGGCTCTGGTAGCCGAGCCGGGCATGGGAAAAACATCATTGCTGTTCCGAATGCTGGAGTCGCTGCGCAATTCGGCCAGGACGGCGTTTCTTTTCCAGACCGAGGGTGACTCACATGAACTCCTGCGTAACCTGCTCCACGACCTCGGGATCAAGACCCCGAGCCAGGATCCAGGCGCCATGCACGAGGCCCTCAATGAGGGCTTACTTCAGGAGTTGAACGCGGGAAGGCAAGTCGTCGTTGTTATTGACGAAGCCCAGAACCTTGACGAGAAAGTGCTCGAGACCGTCCGCCTGCTTTCGAATTTTGAAACTTCCACTCAAAAATTAATGCACATCGTCCTTGCGGGGCAGCCGGGATTAGCGTCAAAGCTCTCCGATACAGGGATGATTCAACTTCGCCAGCGTGTTTCCACGATCATCCACCTGGAACCCTTCCGTCGCGACGATACCTCTAAATACATCGAACATCGGCTTCGTGCCGCGGGACACACGGGCCCCCCCATTTTCACGGACGATGCGCTCGATATGGTCGCGCGGATCAGCCAGGGAATTCCAAGAAATATAAACAGCATGTGCTTTCAGGCGCTCTCGATTGGTTTCGCGACTCAATCGAAACAAATTGGCACGGAAGTTTTGCACGAAGTCACATCAGATCTCGATTTCCTGCCCAAGCGGAACACTCGAGCAAGCGTCCGACAATCATTACCGCGTCCCCGGAGAGCTGTGGAACCGCGCGCATTCCCCGGCAGCGCCGGACCTGCCGTTTGGGAATATGCGGCTTCCCTGCCACTTCGCCCATCGCGACTCAAATGGGTTGCGGCCATCGCCTGTTTTGTAATTTTGCCCATTTCGGTCATCGCCCTCAGTGACTCGAAAGTCAATTTCGCCGATACGCTGCCGGGCCGCGCAGCCGAGCAAGTGGTCAACGCCGTATTGAGCTCGGGAGACCCCACTGCTGATTTTATTCCGCCGTGGCCGGCCAGGCTCAAGCCGCCACAACCTCCACCACAGGCCGAGGCTGTGAGCAAATCCCCCACACCATCTTCACCAGATGATCCACAGAGTCCGGATTCTCCGAGTGCTGTCAAGACGACCGAAGAGGTCGCCGAAACTGCCCGCGCACCAGCAAAAATCGCAACTCGAAATTACTCAACCGCCGCAGAGGTTAATAAAGGGAGGACATTCTACGACCGCCGCAGCGAACCTGACCGCCCCCAAGGTGGGCGATACGCCACGCCAACCAGGGTGCAAGTTCTCCGGTCCCAAACGCTCTTCCAGTTCGCACTAGAACTCTACGGACAATCGAACTGGAAAATCGTCGAGGCCATCTGCGCTGCAAACCCGCAGGTTCACGGGCCCTTTTCAGTGCTCTCCCCGGGACAATGGATTCAACTTCCGAGCGATCTCGTCACAGTGACTGCGAATTACAACTCGCGCGCGACAATCGGCCGGCCCCGTTAAGAGAGAAGAAATCGTTTTTTGTATTGTGGAGGTTGAAATGAGAATGCAACGAGCGGTCGGAATTGGTGGAATCAGCCTGGTGGCAGTTTTTCTCTGCGTTGCTCCAAGCCGCGTATCCGCTCAGGGAGGCAAGGTGCTTTCCACATCCTCAAATTCTGCGACAGAGGGGAATCAGCCCGATTCGCAATCCGATGCGGGCCAGCCTCAACTTCAGCGGCGCAATCCTCGCTACAAGGTCCAGCACAGCGACACACTGTCCATTGCGTTTCCATTGTCTCCTGAATTCGATCAGCCCAAGGCGGTGGTGCAACCAGACGGCTACATTAACTTACAGGGTGCAGGCAGCGTGCACATTGAAGGATTAACAGTGCCGGAAGTTGTGGAAGCGCTGAAAAAGGCCTATGCCGGAATCCTCCATGATCCGATCATCGACGTCGACCTCACGGACTTTCAGAAACCGTATTTTATGGTTTCCGGCCAGGTGGGCAAGCCCGGCGAATACGAATTGCGCCACGAAACCACGATTGCGGAAGCAATCGCTATGGCAGGCGGGTTTGCGCCCACGGCAAAAACCCAGGTTTTCTTCTTCCATCGCGTCTCGCCAGATTGGGTCGAGGTCAAAAAGTATAACGTGAGCGACATTATGCACGGAAAGAATGCCAACGAAGACCCCAGACTCGCGCCCGGCGACATGATCATCGTCCCGGAGAAGTTCATAACTAGATTCCGCAAATACGTTCCATACGGCGTCGGAACAGGTTTCAGTTACTAACGCGCCGCCGGCGAGATCAGATCGTAACAATGGAGCCACCATGAACACGCGAACTACTCCCAACCGGATCGATGAAGCCCTGCCGGAGTTCACACTTCGGGACATCTTATCGCCCATATTCCGCCACAAGCGTCTGGTCTTCAGTGTTTTTAGCCTTGTTTTCCTGCTCTCCATTCTGTTCGCGTGGTTCATTGTGGCCAATTACTACGTGACCACCGTTCAGATTCTGGTACAGCAAGACAGGTCTGACCCCGCCGTAACGACCGGACAAAACGCGGCCGTTCAAACCGGCAAAGAAATCACCACCGATCAGATCACTTCGGAAATTGCCCTCATGCAAGGACGGGACCTGCTTCGTTCCGTGGTAACCACCTGCGGGCTGGCGGAGAAAGGACACTGGTCGCCTTCCGATCTTTTTCTTCCGCAAGATCCTGTGCAAAGGAAAGCCGCCAAAGTGGAGCGTGCTACCACCGGCCTCGGAAAAGCCCTGAAGATAAACACAGAAAAAACCTCTCACGTAATCGAGGTTAAGTATGGCGCCCTGGGAGATCCGCAGGTTCCCTCGTGCGTTCTCCAGAATTTAAGCCAGCTCTATCTTGCAAAGCACCTCCAACTGCGGCGCCCGCCCGGAGCCTCCGAATTTTTCACCCAGCAAACGGACGAGTATAAGAAGGCCCTGGCAAACGACGAAACCCAACTCACCAATTTCAGCCGCAATGAAGGCGTCTCCGCCCCCGATGTGCTGCGCACCAACATGGCTACGAATGTAGCCAACTCCGACGCGGCTCTTTATCAGGCTCACCAGGCAATCGCCGCCGACGAACAACGGATCAAGAACGATGAAGCTCAATTGGGAACGACCAAGCCAAGGATCCTGACGCAACAAAGCACCAACGCCGACAGCACACTGCTGGAAAATATGCAGGCCAATTTACTGGCCGCACAGGTTAAGCGAACGCAACTCATGCTCAAATTCGAGCCAACCTACCCGGCCGTGCAGGAAGTGGACCAGGAAATCGCGGAAACCCAGGATGCCATCAAGAAAGCGGAAAGCATGAAATACGTGAACGAAACGACGGACCGCGACAATACCTATGAGTTTCTGCGCGAAGATATTGCGAAAACTAAGTCGGACCTGGCGTCCCAGCAGGCGACAGCCAACGAACTGTTAGCCAGCATCCAAAAAATGAAAATGCAAATGGTCGATTTGGACAAAAAGGCCGTGACGCAAGAGGCATTGCTTCGAGAACAAAAAGCGGACGAAACCAATTACTTGCTGTACTTGAGCAAGCGTGAGCAGGAGCGCTCCGCGGATGCCCTGGACCAGAGGGGAATCGCCGATGTGGCCATTGCGGTTCCGCCGATGGTTCCAGTGCTCCCCGCTTTCAGCCCGCTGCTGGCCCTGATCGTCGGGTTTGTCTTTGCCGTTGTCGTTAGCCTGTCTTCCGGCTACATCGCCGAATACCTCGACGCTTCTTTCCGAACTCCTTCGGAGGTTGCGGAAGCGCTGAACATACCGGTGCTCGCCTCAGTTCCGAAACGGGCCGCATAATGAGCACCGTTGCAAATTGCTCCGCACTCCCGGAAAAATCGCCAGACTTCAGACGGGGACCGACACGCTTACTACATCTTAGAAAAATAATTTGCCTGTGAATGTTACGACCCCGAATGCAGTGTCAGTTGAGAAAGGAATGCCGTGAGTAAAAACTTCGAGTTGATGCAGCGTGCCGGGAAGCTCCTGGAAATCGAACCTCCCCGCCCCAGGGACGCATCCAGCCCGTCGACCGCACCGGCAATCTCACTTCCATACACACCAGATCCCGCCCCGATGTTCGCTCCAGCACTGGGTCCGCAATTGGCCGAAAACTGGAAGACCAGGCGTCCCAGACGTCGGTTGACTCCTGATCAAATTGCCGGCGAAGAGTCTCACAGGCTGGTCGAACATGTATTTCTGGTGCAAACGGAAGAGGCGCCCCGTGTGGTTGTGTTTGCGGGGATCGATCACGGCAATGGATGCAGCAGCATTTGCGCCCACACTGCGGAAGCCCTCCAGCAGAACTTGGCGGGAACGGTCTGCCTTGTGGAAGCGAACTTCCGGTCTCCGTCATTGCCCAAATTGTACGGCATCAAGAATCACAGCGGATTGACCGACGCTCTCCTCGGTAAGGGCCCGATTCGATCCTTCGCAAAACCTGTAAAGGATAATCTCTATTTGATGTCCTCCGGATCGCTCGTCGGGGATTCTCACGGCCTCCTGAATTCCGATCGCCTCCGGGACCGTTTCGATGAGCTACGCATTGAATTTGACTATGTTGTTGTGGACGCCCCTCCGCTGACGCGCTATTCAGACGCGATCACCCTGGCAAAACTTGCCGACGGTTTTGTGCTGGTTCTCGAGGCCAATGCAACGCGGCGAGAGGCCGCTGTGCGCGCCTCCGAACATTTGCGCGCGTCTCAAATTCGAATTCTCGGCGCTGTCCTGAACAAACGGACATTCCCGATTCCAGAGACGCTGTACCGGCGCCTTTAACGTTGCAGCAGATCCGCTGCGCATGCGCCTCTTATTTGATTCGCACCCGCACAATCGTCAGCACGGATGGAATATTTTGCAGATCGCGCAAGTGAAAATGTCCTACGTATGAATTCTGTAACCCTGAAAAGACATTTGGATTGTGATTGATTGGCTTCAAGAAGAGCCGTCTGATTCCCTCCGATTCGACTGAGATAGAGCGAGTGGGCAGCTAGAGATCACCAATGGAAGAACGCCGACACCGCTTCCTGATTAATTTGCTCAAGGTCTTTGACCTTGTGCTGGTTACGCTTTCGTTTGGCGCGGCCACAATTCTGGCCGCCTATTCGGATAATCGCGTTTCCATAGCCGAATTCCTGTCCATTCGTGTCAAGCTATCCAACTGCGTCATATTTGTGATGTTTCTGATCGTCTGGCACATCCTGCTCCAATCCTATGGTCTCTATCGCTCCAAGCGATTTCCCACTCGCGAGGCGGATATTCTCGAAGCGATGAAAGCAATCGCGCTTTCCACCGCATGCCTCGGCGCAGGCGCGGTGCTATTTCACATCCGGATGGTGACGCCGCTATTCCTCATTCTGTTCTGGTCTTTCGGAACCGTTTTGGTGGCCGTCTCGCGCGTCGCCCTCCGCGAGACGCTTGACCAGATCTTTCAGCGTGGACGAAATCTGCGCTACGTGCTCATTGTTGGCACCAACTCCCGCGCCATGGAATGCGCCAGAAGAATTAAATTCGAACCGGAAAGAGGCTACCGCGTTCTGGGTTTCGTTGACGATGACTGGGCCATGTTAAGCGAGTTTCAAAAGAGCGGGTTTCCGCTCCTGTGCGATACCTCTGAGCTGCCCGAGTTTCTTCGGCGCAATGTGGTGGACGAAGTTGTGATGTACCTGCCGCTGCGGTCGAATTACGAGCGCGCTTCCAAGGTTGCCGAACTCTGCGAGCAGAATGGAATTCTGATACGTTTCGACGGGGACATCTTCAGCCTCAAGAAAGCCCACTCCAGGGCGGAGGAATTTGCCGGCCAACCTTATCTGACCGCCTCGACTGCGGCGCGCGATTGGTGGCCGCTCACAATCAAGAGAACACTCGATATCCTGTTCTCCATCATCCTGCTGATTCTCTTCTCTCCCGTCTTTCTTCTTGCCGCCATGCTTGTCTATTCCACATCAGAGGGCCCGATATTTTACCTGCAAGAGCGCGTAGGGCTGAATAAGCGCAGATTTCGAATGTGCAAATTCCGGACCATGGTCCGCAACGCCGAGAAACTGATGGACCGGTTAGAGAGCTTGAATGAAGTCTCCGGGCCGGTATTCAAAATCAAAAACGACCCGCGAATTACGCGTATCGGAAAGCTTTTGCGGCGGACCAGCGTGGACGAATTGCCGCAACTGCTAAACGTTTTGAAGGGGGAAATGAGCCTCGTCGGCCCGCGGCCTCTCCCGGTTCGTGACTACGAAGGGTTCAACGAGGATTGGCAACGCCGCCGCTTCAGCGTCCGCCCGGGCATTACCTGCCTGTGGCAGATCGCGGGCCGCAATTCAATCCCTTTCGAGCAATGGATGAGACTCGATCTTCAGTATGTGGATGAATGGTCGCTATGGCTCGATTTTAAAATTCTGGCGCGAACGATTCCTGCGGTGGTCAAGGGCGTTGGCGCCGCATAGACGGCCTCGGCGAAGAATCACTTTGAATCAAAGCGAACCTTTTGAAATGTCGAGAATCTCATTTCTACCCCGCAATGTTTAACGTTTCACTCCAAAACGGACTGGTTCGCAACACGATATGGATGTTCCTCGGCCAGGGACTGCGCCTGATCATTCAGGCGTTGTATTTTGTCGAAATTGCGCGGTCATTGGGTGCGGCCAACTACGGCGCGTTCATCGGCGTCGTGGCCTTGGTGGGAATCGCGTTTCCCTTCGGGGCGCTGGGAAGCGGCAATCTGCTTGTGAAAAATGTGGCGCGCGATCGGGCTCACTTTCCGGCGTATTGGGGCCGGGCGCTCGCCACAACAGGCGCGTCCAGTTCGGTTCTTTTTGCACTGCTCCTCGCCCTTTCCCATTTCATCCTGCCGGCGGCGATTCCGTTCCGGCTGGTGCTATTGGTGGGCGGGGCCGATCTTTTTGGATTAAATATCATCACGGTCTGCGGCCAGGCGTTTCAAGCCTTCGAGCAGCTGAACTGGACGGCTTTAATTAACGTTTTGATCAGCGCTACGCGCCTGATTGGAGCGGTCATCCTGATCCGCATTCACGGGCATCCCTCGGCCTTGCAGTGGGGGTATGTCTACTTCTTCAGCACAGCGATTGTCGCAGCCATCGCGTTCGCGCTCGTCTGGACCAAACTCGGCGCGCCCAGGTTCACGACCCTTCTGCCGGGCGTTGAAACGCGCGAGGGTGTTTACTTTTCAGTTAGTCTTAGTGCGCAAACAATCTACAACGACATTGACAAAACCATGCTGGCGCGCCTGGGCACGCTTGAGGCTACGGGCATCTATGGCGCGGCCTACCGGCTGATCGACGTGTGCTTCGTGCCCATTTCCGCGCTGCTATCGTCGGCCTACCCGAATTTCTTTCGTGCCGGATCGACCGGCATATCCGGCAGTTTCGCCTACGCCAAACCGCTGTTGCTGCGCACTCTGGGTTACTCCTGCTTTATCTGTCTGCTCATTCTGCTTTCCGCCGGATTGGTGCCTCACGTGATCGGATCGGAGTACGCGCGCACAGCCGAAGCCCTTCGCTGGCTCGCTCCACTGCCCATACTGAAGGGCCTGCACTACTTCCTTTCGGATTCGCTCACCGGCGCCGGGTACCAGGGACTGCGGACGGCCATTCAAACCGCCGTGGCGGCATTTAACATTCTGATCAATCTATGGATAATTCCGGCTTATTCCTGGCGCGGAGCGGCATGGTCGAGCATTGCCTCAGATGCGTTGCTCGTCTGCGGAGTTGGCGCGGCCGTCCTGTTTCTGTCGCGGAGGACGCGGGTGAGGTTGTCGCCGGCGCCCAATGTGGTTGAACTTTTACCCGGCAATTGAAATCCCTGAATTTGGCTACCTATATGGCGCGCCTTCCAATCACTCGAAGTTCCATTGAAAACGGCATCTATATCGCAGTTGCGCTGGTCCTTTCCAGCGCTCTGGTTCGTTTGCTTTCCAGCGGCAACACCGATCTCGTCACTGCCGGAGACCGCCGTTTTGAATTTGTACTGTTCCTTTTGTACTTCAGCGTTTTCTTGATCGGCTTGGCGCACCTGAAACGAACGGTAGTTTCCGGCTTGCACACGCCGGCGCTCCTTGCCCTGTTGCTATTGGCCTGTGTGTCGTGCATGTGGGCGGAACTTCCCGGCCTCGTGCTGCGCAGAACTATTGGTCTCGCCGGCGCGACGTTCTTTGGATTGGTTCTAGCTTCCCGCCTGGATTTTGAGGATCAGTTGGCGCTCTTGCGTCGAGTCGTCCGAATTGTCACAACGCTGACATTTGCAGCGTGGGCGGCCGGCCCCCTCGTGGGATCGAACCTGGTTACCGGAGAATCGACGACACTCAACGGGTACCAGGTTCAAATCGAAGCGGGAGCATGGCGGGGAATCTTCAATCACAAAAACGACCTGGGCGCGATGATGGCGATTGCCATCCTGGTCGAATGGCATCTTCCCGCTCATACGACATTGTCAAAAGTAGCGAAAGCATTCTGGTTGTCCGCCTATGGGCTGCTGCTGCTACTTTCGCACTCAGTTACATCGTTAGTCTCGGTTGGACTGGCAATTTTGCTTATGTTCACCTTCAAGGCGTTTCGTCACCAGTATCGAATCATTGTGCCAGTGCTGCTCTTAGGGACAATTTTTTCAGGGACTCTGATCGCGCTGAATGCGACTTCGGTGACAGGTGCCCTGGGACGCTCAGAAGATTTATCGGGGCGCGCAGATCTTTGGCGCTGGGTCGTGGTTATGATCCTCAAGCGCCCATTTCTGGGCTACGGCTTTTCCGGATTTTGGAAAGGCGCATCGGATCAATCCTCTGTCGTCGAGTCGCGCATCGGCTGGTCTCCGGTTTACGCCCACAATGGATATTTGGAAATCCTGCTGAGTCTTGGCGTGGCGGGCTTGCTTCTATTTTTCTGGTTTGCCGGGACAGGCATACGTCGCGCCGTGGTTCGTGCCAAAGCGGCCGAATCGGTTCAGGACCTTTGGCCGCTTGCCTTCCTTACATTTTTTTTGATTCATAACCTCGGCGAATGCACGATCCTTTGGCAGAACTCGCTGGAATGGGCGCTCTGCGTGGCTACCGTAGTGGGCGCCGATCCACGGCTGCATGCGCGCTTCGACACGGCCTTGGCCGGGGAAGACGATCTGCTCGAAGCTACACCTGAGTATTCCTAAATGCACCCCGTCGAACGACACAATCAAAAAAGAGCACGCGTCGGAATTTGCATCACCACATTCAAGCGGCGCGACTTGCTGCGCCAGCTCCTCGCCGGACTTTCGCGGCTGAGCTTCGACCGAATGCCCACGCCCGATATCCTCGTCGTGGTTGTCGATAACGATCCGCGAAGGAGCGCGGCGGACATTTGTGACGCCATTTCGCTCCCCTGGCCAACCAAATATGTTGTCGAACCCCGCCGAGGGATTGCACAGGCCAGAAACCGGGCAATCCTGGAGGCAGAGGATCCGGATTTCTTGGCCTTCATAGATGATGACGAAGAGCCGACGCCCAATTGGTTGGATGAATTGCTATGGACTCGGGCGTGTTTCGACGCTGATGTGGTCTGCGGGCCCGTTTTGCCTCGTTTTGATGCCGAGGCGCCTGAATGGATGATCTCCGGGCGATTTTTCAGCAGGCATACCTATACGAGCGGACAAATTGTGGAGAATTGCGGCGCGGGCAACGTGCTCATCAGCCGCAAAGTCATGACCGCGGTGAGCGCCTTTGACGAACGGTTCGCGTTGACCGGAGCGGAGGACACTCATTTCTTCCAGCGAGTTCGGCACGCGGGCTTCAAGATTATTTGCTCAGGTGGCGGCGTCGTATATGAAGCCGTTCCGGCTTCGCGAGCCAGCCTGCGTTGGATTCTGCGGCGCGCGTACCAATCGGGCAATTCCTGGGTTCTATGCGAATCGTCACTGGATCGCAGGATTACCACTCGAATCGTTCGAATCCTGAAAGCAAGCGGGCGAATTCTTCAGGGCACTATGTCCGCCTGCTTCTCGCCCGTCTTCGGAAAAGCCGCCCTCGCCCAAGCTCTTTCGAACTTATTTCTCGGCGTGGGGATGTTAGCGGCCATGGCGGGCCGGAATTTTCAGGCGTACCACTCTGCCGGTACGGACTCGCCAGAATGACGTGCGAGTCGTCCGGCCGCGTGAACGGACGATTCGCTGAGAGAGGAGGTGAAGCCCATGAGCGCCTACCGAGGGCATGTGATCTACCTGCTTGCCATGATCGCCCTGTTGTCGGCCCGAACGGACGCTAAGTTTCAACTTGCGCCTTCCTCGCAACGCATTCCGGAGAATTTTTTTGGCATGCATATTCATCGTGCCGCCGGTGTGACGCCCTGGCCTGCTGTTCCGATCGGTTGTTGGCGATTGTGGGACGCGCAAGTTTCCTGGCCGCAGCTCGAGCCGAGAAAGGGGCAGTGGAACTTTGCGCTACTGGATCGATATGTATCCCTCGCCGAAGAGCATAGAACCGAGATTCTTCTTCCGTTGGGACCCTCCCCACAGTGGGCCTCCAAGCGACCGCTGGAAAGTTCCGTCTATCAGCCTGGTAATGCAGCCGAACCGGCGGAATACGCGGACTGGAGGAACTATGTAACTACTCTTGTTACTCGATATAGAGGCCGCATCAAGGCCTACGAAATCTGGAATGAACCGAACAACAAAGGGTTCTGGACTGGCGACACACAACAAATGGTTGCGCTCACGCGCGAAGCCTCTGAGATCATTCACAGGATTGATCCCGAAGCGCAAGTCGTCTCTCCTGCTGCGACCACGAGTTCGGGCATCCCTTGGCTCACCCAATTCTTGAATTTGGGCGGCGGCAGATACGTTGATGTCATCGCTTATCATTTCTATGTTTCGCCGCAGCCGCCGGAAGCCATGGTTCCCCTGATTCAGCAGGTGCGGCAGATCATGCGTGATAACGGCGTAGGTGAAAAACCACTTTGGAATACGGAATCTGGATGGCAAATCCCAAAGCCGTTCCCATCGGAAGAACTTGCTGCCGCCTACCTCGCCAGGGCCTCCATCCTCAATTGGGCGGCAGGCGTTAGCCGTTTCTTTTGGTATGCCTGGGACAATCACAGTTGGGTCTCAATCCAAACGACAGAGTCCGACAATCGGACGGTCACGCCGGCAGGCCGAACGTTCGGGACAATTCAAACATGGCTCGCAGATGCCGAACTAAATAACTGCGAGGAAAACCCAGACCACGTATGGGTGTGCAAGCTTACCAGAAGAGGTGCGCCTTCCTGGATTCTCTGGAATACGACTGGAACGACAGCGGAAAGAAGGACATTACTCTTCCCTCAGGCGTGGAATGACAAGAGTTTCACGCCATTGCTGGGCGATGCCAGGCCACTTAGTGGACCGGTAATTGAAGTCAGCCAGGAGCCTGAGCTTGTAAGCTCGTCACTCGTTCGCTGATTGCGGCGCGATAAATGGATTCCATCGCAGGTAAAAGTATGCTTGTCACAAACACTTCAGTCATACTTGCGGAAGATCGCGCGCCTGCCCCCCGTCAGGCCAATAAGGGATTCGCGCCAAGCCTTCACTATCGCGCGGATATCGACGGACTCCGGGCCGTAGCCGTTCTCTCCGTACTTGCCTACCACCTCCAGATCGGCTGGTTCAGGGGTGGATTCGTCGGAGTGGACATATTTTTTGTGATCTCCGGCTATCTGATCAGCGCCATCATCCTTAAGGATATCTCTGCCGGAAAATTCTCCATCGCCACGTTTTACGAACGCCGCGTCCGGCGTATCTTCCCCGCCCTGATCGTGACCTTGCTCGGGACCAGTTTCCTGGCTTATTTGTATTTCCTACCCGCGGAACTGATGAGCTTCGCTAAATCCCTTCTGGCTGCCTTGTTTTCGCTGTCCAACATTTACTTCTGGAAGCATTCCGGCTATTTCAGCGCCCCGGTGGAGACGATCCCGCTGATCCATTCCTGGTCGCTTGCAGTCGAGGAACAATTTTACGTTTTTTTGCCGATTTTTCTTGCCGCCGCGCACCGCTATTTCCCGCGCAGGGTCCGTCTCTCGGTGATTGCAATCGCGATAATTTCATTCGCCGTCAGCGCCGTGGGCGCATTCCATTATCCGACGGCAACATTCTATCTGGCTCATACCAGGGCTTGGGAACTGATGCTGGGCGTGCTCATTTCCCTGGAAGTTTTCCCAACGATTTCCCGGCCCGTGGTCAGAAATCTCGCCACGGCCGCCGGGATCGGGCTGATCTGCTTCGCCGTGTTTGCGTATTCATCCGCTACTCCCTTTCCAGGGATGGCTGCGCTTGCTCCCTGTGTAGGCGCCGCATTGATCATCGCCGCGGGGCGGTCGGGCGAATCGATTGTCGAGCGCGTTCTTTCGCTCAAACCTGTGGCTTTTATCGGCTTGATTTCCTATTCCCTCTATCTGTGGCATTGGCCGATTATTGTTTTTCAAGGGATGGAGTCGCCGCTGGTGAGCGGCGTGTCAGTTCGCGCGGCGAAACTCATCTCCATCGCCGTATCGCTGGCCGTCGCGACTCTCTCCTGGAAATTCGTGGAATCGCCATTCCGCGCCGGCCGAATGCGCATGCCTCGAATTGCCGTGTTCAAGATTGCGTTAGCGGCCGCAGTTGTTGTCGCCGCGGTCGGCATCACCGCGATTCTTTCCAGAGGATTTCCGTCCCGCTATCCCTCGAAAGCCATCCAGGTTGCCTCCTACCTGGACTACGATTCCGCGAAATACTTCAGGGATGGGACCTGTTTTATCTCATCCGAATACAGGTACAGCGATTACAACGTTTCGGATTGCTTGCGCGAGGACCCGCACAAAAAGAATTACCTCCTTTTCGGAGACAGCCACGCCGCTCACCTCTGGTATGGCCTTGCGACGAAACTGGATGGCGTGAATCTGCTTCAGGCCACGGCATCCGGCTGCAAGCCAACGCTGGATCAACCCATGCTGCCCGGCGCCACCTGCAAACAGCTCATGAGCTACATCTACAAAGATTATCTGCCGAGCCATCACCTTGATCGTCTGCTGGTCGCTGCGCGCTGGCAGGACGAAGACCTTTTGCCGCTGTCGCGATCGCTTGATTGGTTGAAGGATCGCGGAATTTCCGTAGTCCTCTTCGGACCCATGGTTCAGTACAACATGGCCCTTCCCCGGCTGCTGGCATTTTCAATTCGCGGAAACGACCGGGCAATTCCGGATGAACACCGTGTCGACCAGCGCGGGCTCGAAGATGCCATGTCGGCCCTGGCCAAACAGAAAGGCGTGGAATACGTCTCCTTCTATCGCACGCTGTGCGGTCCTCAGTCCTGCGAAGAATTCGCCGTAAACGGCGTCCCTCTGCAATTTGATTACGGCCACCTGACCAAAGAGGGGTCGGTCCTTGTGGCGCAAAAGGTTTTGGGAGACGGCGAGTTGCATTAGCGCGCGATTCAATCGGCCCCTGCGATCAGAGAATCAAGACACCGCGATAAAACATATATTTTTGGATATTCCATGAAAACACAGACTACATCGAATACTCTGGCGACTCCGGCGGCGAGCCCTCACTACGGCGCGGATTACTTTCAATGGCAGTCCGAAATCGGGCGCTTTGGCGGCTGGGCCAATCTGACCAAATTTTCGCAGTTCATTTCTCCGATCATGAACGTCCTCGATTTCGGCTGTGGAGGCGGATACCTGCTCGCCAATATTGAATGCCGCGCCAGGCTCGGAATCGAGATCAATCCCGTCGCCAGAGCGGAAGCGAAGAACCACGGCATCCACGCCGTCACTTCAACATCAGAAGTTGAAAATGACTGGGCCGACCTGATCATTTCAAATCATGCCCTGGAACACTGCATGCACCCGCTCGATGAGCTCCGGGCTCTTCTTCCCAAACTTTTCCCGGGCGCGCTTGCCGTTTTCTATCTCCCGTGTGAAGCGATCAAAAACAAGTTCAGGCCCGACGATCCGAATCATCATCTCTACACCTGGAGCCCTATGTCCGCTGCAAATCTGTTTGCCGAGGCGGGATTCACCGTGGTGGAATCGAAAGCCTACCTGCACACTTGGCCGCCTCGCTTCCTCCCGCAACTGTTGCGAAGCCTGGGCGGCAGGCGGCTATTTGAATTGGGTTGCACACTGTATGGAAGGCTGACTTACCTGAACCTTACTCCGACCCCCGTTTGTCAAGTTCGCGTCGTCGCAAAGCGTACGTTAAATTCGTGATCCCCTCGTAGGATTTGGCGAACCACGAATGCAGCTCCTAATCAAATGCGGTCTCGCTACGCAGCGGAATTCGGACCCACGCTCTATTTTTTGCTGACCGGAAGAATACATATCTTAGCTGCTTTACACCAAAACCCATGAGTAAATCCAAATTTAAAGTTTGTCTTCTCCTCAACATGATTTCACCCGCCAGGCTTCCTCTGTACACCGCTCTGGCCAATCGCTTCGACCTGCTGGTGCTGCATGGAGGAACCGAAGCAAACCGCACAGCGTGGCGTGACGCCGAAAAATCATTGCCGAACGCCAGGGTCAAACGCGCCTGGGGCTGGCACATCTCTCGAATTCAGGAAGACGACGGCACATTCATTGACCGGCGGTTCGTTCACATCACTCCGGGGTACCTGCAGGCGCTGCTGAAATTTCGCCCCGACGTGATTGTCTCCAATGAAATGGGCTTCCGCACCGTCATTGCACTCGCCTACGGAACCTTGTTTCGCACGCCGGTGTGGGTCTGGTGGGGCGGCACTCTGCACACAGAACGCAACATCGGCTTGGTGCGAAAGATTTTGCGAAAAATTATTTCCCGTTGGGCCAGCCATTGGATCAGCTATGGCAGGACATCCACAGCCTATTTGCAATCTCTCGGCATAAACGAAGAGACCATTCTTGAACTCCAGAATTCGGTTGACGAGGAGAGATTCACAAGAAACACAGAGCGGGAATTTGAAATTCGGCCGGCGCCCGTCTTGATTCACGTGGGCCAACTGGTCGCTCGCAAAGGCATCGATCTGCTGCTCCACGCGGTCGCGGGACTCCAGAGGGAGGGCCTCGAGTTTTCTCTACTTTTCGTGGGAAGCGGCCTGGATGAGCACGTACTCAAACAACTGGCGCGCAACCTGGACTTAAGAAACGTCCACTTTCGCCCCGAACTCCCGCCGCAAAGAATGCCCGCGGTGTACCGAAGCGGGGATGTGCTCGTCTTTCCCACGATTGAGGACGTCTGGGGTCTGGTCGCCAACGAAGCGATCCTTTCCGGAATTCCAGTTCTGTGTTCCCAATATGCCGGCTGCGCCCAGGAACTCTTTCCGCCGGAAAACACGTTCGATCCTCGCAATCCGGAGGAGTTCAAGCAGAGGCTGCGAACGGCATTGGCGGGCCATATTGCCCGGCCTGACCCCTCGCGTCTGCGAACAACACCCCAACTCGCGAGCAGCCTGATTCAAGCGCTGGTGTCCTCCGTGCGCGGTTCGCTCGAGCGGCTTCCAGCAAAGACAAGAGGCCTTGCCCCAATCTATACCGAAAGATCAAACCATGAAAATATGTCTCGTTCACAACAGTTACGAACAGCGCGGCGGTGAAGACGTCGTCTTCGAGCAGGAAAGAGCAAACCTGAGCCGCGGCGGTCACGACGTCATCGTCTACCATCGCAGCAACACCGAAATTAGGAGCCGCGCGCCGCTCGCGCGCATTTCTCTCGTAAAGGATTCAGTCTGGTCTACTGGCGCGAAAAAAGAATTCTCGCAATTGCTCGACCGGGAAACGCCTGACGTCGTCCATGTTCACAACACGTTCTTCATGATCTCCCCTTCCATTTACAGCGCGTGTCGGGCGAGAGGGATCCCCGTAGTCCAGACCCTTCACAATTTTCGCTGGATCTGTCCCGCATACACTCTCTACCGCAACGGCAAAGTGTGTGAGGATTGCCTGAATGGCAGCCTTTGGAACGGTATTTATCATGGGTGCTACAGGGACTCAAGAGCGGCGACGGCAACTGTCGCGCTGATTCTTTCCTGGCACCGCCTTCTGAAAACTTGGGATGACTGCATCGATTCCTACATCGCGCTGACCGAATTCTCACGCGAGAAATTTATTGCCGCGGGGCTCAAACCCGCCAAAATTGCGGTCAAACCAAATTTCGTTGAAATCGATCCCGGCCCTGGAACCGGAGCAGGGGACTATGCCCTGTACGCAGGCCGATTGTCCGCCGAAAAAGGATTGGACACCCTGCTTGCCTCGTGCGAGCGGTTCCCTGCCCAATGCCCACTCCAGATCATCGGCGACGGCCCGGAGCTGGCTGCACTGCAGCATCAGGTCCGGCAAAAAAACATCTTGAATATCACCTTTCGAGGATTTCTTTCCCGATCGGAAACTATCGCAGCCGTGAAGGGAGCGCGATTCTTGATCGTGCCCAGCAAGTGGTACGAGGGTTTTCCGATGGTGATTGCTGAGGCCATGGCCTGCGGCACTCCTGTTATCTGCTCGCGCCTCGGAGCGATGCAAGAAATCGTCGATGATCGCCGCACAGGTATGCATTTCAATCCGGGTGACACCGAGGACTTGGCACAAAAAGTCGCCTGGGCTTGGACTCATCCGTCAGAGATGTCCGAAATGGGCCGCGCCGCGCGCCGCGAATACGAGCAGCGCTATACCGCCGAAAGAAACTACAGCTTACAAATGGAAATTTACGAAAAGGCCCTCGGACGCGTTCATGACTTCGCAACAGCTGCCATGACCGAGCAACCAGCAAGATCTTGAGCTTCATAGCCCCGCAAAACTTATCCCACCTGAACAGCTATCAGAGGAGAAACACGATGAGCGTCGCGCTGATTACCGGGTCCGCCGGGTTGGTAGGCTCCGAGGCGGTTGCCTATTTCGCTTCTCTCGGTATGGAAGTGGTGGGAATCGACAACGGCATGCGAGAGGAATTCTTTGGCAAAGAAGCTTCGACCGCTTGGGTTCAGGACCGTCTGCTCGCGGAAGTTCCCCGCTACCGCCATTTCGAAACCGACATCCGCGATAGCAACGGTATTTCGAATATCTTCGCGCACTATGGGCGGGCCACGGCGGTCGTCATTCACACTGCCGCGCAGCCTTCTCATGACTGGGCCGCAAGTGACCCCACGACGGACTTCTCGGTCAATGCCAACGGGACATCGGTACTGCTGGAAGCCACTCGCCGCTTCGCGCCAGACGCCGTTTTCATTTACACGTCCACGAACAAGGTTTACGGCGATCTGCCCAACTTCTTGCCGCTGGTGGAAAAGGAAACGCGCTGGGAAGTTGATGCAGGCCACGCTTACGCAAAAAATGGCATTCCGGAATCCATGTCGCTCGATCGAACGACACACAGTTTGTTCGGTGTGTCAAAAGCTGCCGCGGATTTGCTGGTCCAGGAATACGGCCGTTATTTCGGAATGAAGACGGCGTGCTTCCGCGGCGGCTGCCTCACCGGCCCCAATCACTCGGGCACCCAACTGCACGGCTTCCTGGCCTATCTGATGAAATGCGCGGTCCGGGACGAACCCTACACGATTTTCGGTTACAAGAAAAAACAGGTTCGCGACAACATTCACAGCGCCGATCTGATTCGCGCTTTTCACGAATTTTTCAAGGAACCTCGCTGCGGCGAGGTCTACAACATCGGCGGAGGGCGGCACAGCAACTGTTCCATGCTCGAGGCCATCTCGCTCTGCGAACGCATTACCGGCAAGCCATTGCATTGGAAATACGTGGATGAAAATCGCCGCGGAGATCACATCTGGTGGATCAGCGACGTCTCCCACTTTCAGCAACAATATCCCGATTGGAAACTTCAGTATGACGTGCCGCTCATTCTCCAGGAAATCTACGAACACAACTGCGACCGCTGGAGGGAAGAATGCTCAATGCAGGCAAAAGGAACATCCTTGGCGTCCTGATCGACGCAGTGGATTACGAGGCAGCCGTCGATTTCATTTTCAGGGCCGCACAGGATCACCAGGGCGCCGCCGTGTCCGCTCTCGCTGTGCATGGTTTGATGACCGGCGCGCTCGACCGCGAGCAGAAGTTCCGCCTCAACCGCTTCGATCTCCTGGTGCCCGACGGCCAGCCTGTGCGTTGGGTTCTGAACTGGCGCTATCACACGCGGCTCGGAGACCGCGTGTACGGGCCAAACCTTACGCTTAAGGTCTGCTCCCGCGCCGCCAAGGAAAATGTGCCCTTATATTTTTACGGAGGCACGCCGCGGATTCTCGCGGCGTTGCGGCGGTCCCTCGAACACAAGTTCCCTGGAATTCTTATCGCGGGATTGGAGCCTTCCAAGTTTCGCCGGCTCACTCCAGATGAAAAGGATGACCTCGCTGAGCGCGTCCGATCTTCCGGAGCCTCAATACTTTTCGTGGGCCTTGGTTGCCCGCGCCAGGAAGTATTCGCGTATGAGATTCGCAGAGCTCTCTCGATTCCGGTCCTCGCGGTCGGAGCCGCCTTCCCGTTTCTTGCAGGCCTGCTCCCGCAGGCGCCTGTCTGGATGCAAAAGGCCGGCCTCGAGTGGCTATTCCGCCTGGCTTGTGAACCGCGAAGGCTGTGGCGCCGCTACGTTTTCTTGAATCTGGCTTACGTGGCCCTCGTCACCATGCAAACGCTCGGGCTCTATCGCTTCCCGACAGACGGGGAATCGCCATCGAAGGAACTACTGTACGGGTAGCCAATAAGTTCCGCACCAGCCGCCCGAATATCCGAAACCTGCCCCAAAATTTCTAGAGGGGCTCGACAGATTGAATATGCCAGATGCGGTTGGCATTCTTGTCGAGACTCCCGACGATCTTCACCCTTTCCCCCGCGAATTCCAGCAGGCGGTCCTGATTGAAAAGCGAACGGCCGGCATCCAAGCCGTAGACGGATCCCGTCGCGGCATCGCGTAGAACCAGCTTGCCCCCGTCCTTCAAACACTCCGCAACGCAATTCCTGGAGTCCGTTATTCCTTTGCTCCGCATCACAGCGTCATGTGACCCGGATTGAGCGCACACGCTGTCCATGACCTCGCCACGAAACGCCAGCGGGATATCACCGTCAGGCCGCGGACTCCCAAGCAGCAATACGCAGAAGCCCATGACGCAAAGCAAACATGCCGCCGAGAATCTTTTAGTTTTCATAGGATCCCTCCGTCAAAGCACGATTGTTTCTGCGGCTGGGCATGTGCTTGGAGACTCGGGCGCTTCTACACGAAGTTGCTCGTTGGCCCGGAAATCTATGGGCTGGCAAAGCATCCGCATGTCGAGACCGAATCATCTTCCCGCCCGTTTGGACATTGAGCGCTTGAGCTTGTTGGAGCCCCCCTGGGGCCACCCGGTTGAAAAAATATTCGTTCCGCCTACATCGCTGTGCAACTGCCTGGCAAATTCTGCTCCCTCCTCATTTTCGCAGTGAACGGAAAGCAGGGCCCCACCTTGCTTGATCTTCCCCTCATACTCGACTGTTTCGACCTCCGGTATTCCGATGCTGGTCAACGCGGCCGCAAGGGTCCCCGAGGGCCTATCTGAGGCAACCTGTTCAAATGCTTCAGCAATCGGGCCCGCGACTATGAATTTGCATTCCTCCGAAATTTCTGCCGGACCGATCTCGTTCAGCCAACCCAACGTGCCATCGATCGCCGCGACAGCGGGCGCGCCCGGTGTTGCGTCCTCAAAGGTGTTCGTCGCTTGCTCGGCAAATAGCTCCTCAGTGCTCATTTTTTCAGGAAGCAAGAGTGAAATCTCCCCGCTTTGAAATCCTGCGACTCGAAACGCCTCCACGGCATTTTCGACCCCAATCCGCGTAGGGTAAATTCCAATTACGGCTATCGGCTTTCGGTTCATGAAGTTTTCCTTTCTCCCAACTCTTGGGTGATTCTCAAACAACTGACCTCTCTGGCGACTTCAAAGTTGGGTTCGCGGGCCGAAGCTGGCTCAATCGCGATAGCTAGCGTTTTTTGGCTTCTTTGCTATGGCGGGCGGGTTCCGATTCAGGGGATTACGTCGGGCGGGTTGAAGCTCCTTTGAAAGTAGTACCGCGGCAATCAGCGAGCCATCCGGAAGATGCTGTATATGCCCTCACAAATCCGTGTAGGCGAATTTGGTGAACCTCCCCACTGAATATATTCCTTGCGCCCTGATAATACTCTTTCTTCAACAAAACGCAGGGCTTCTGAGAAGGTGGAGGGCTGCCTTATCCGTTACGTCAGATGCTCCAAGCAGCCCCATTCAAGGCGGGATGGCTCGGTGGGGGTAACCGAAGAGTGTTTGAGGTTGAACTCCTGTTGCGAGCTAGGGGCTTTCATTTCCATCGCGTTCTCTGGTTCGCGCGTTGTTCGCGATATTTGGACTTCGCGCGATGTGGCTGCTTCCCTTCCTGCGAATTCCAGCAATATTCTTCCACTTTGTCCTTCGTTCCCATTCGTCCACATTCAGACATTTTACTATTTTATTTTTCCTGGCCAGTCGTTGGAGTGATTGCAACAGTCGCCGGCCGATAGCAAAATTACGAATCAGAACGCGCCCCTCAAGATTGCAGTTGGTCGGGGGAAAAAGAACTGCCGGCCCAGCCCTCATTGTCTTGATCTCTCAAGACGTAACGGCTTTTCTGTTCCCCCCGGTCGAACGGCTTTGCTGGGGCGATATTCCTGTAATGGCTGCGATGAATCAATACAAGCAAGGCATCAGAAACACGGAGGTTTCACTTTATGGAGGATACAAAGAAGATATTCAGGTCAGGCTCTCAAACCAGTTCAGATCAAGCCTCAATGATCTGGTTGCGGACCGCATACCTTACCAATTCGCTTACAGAGTGGATTTCCAGCTTGCGCATGATGTTGGCTCGGTGCGTTTCCGCGGTCTTGACGCTGATGCCGAGGGAGGAAGCAACTTCCTTGCTGCTTTTTCCTTCCGAGAGCAATTGCACGATTTCGCGCTCTCGTGAAGTCAAACGGCTGCTGCGCATTTCTCCCGGAGCGGGCAGGGATCCGGGCCGCTGGAAATTCGTCAGCATCACCTCGGTAGCCATGGAGGTGAAAAATGGTTTGTGATTCGAGAGGGTTTCCAGGGCAACGATCAGATCGCGGTCGGAATCCGACTTCACGACGAAACCGCGCACGCCGGCATCGAGGATATCTTTTATCAGCTGATCCGAGTAATGCATTGATAGAATCAGTATTTCGCTGTTGGGCGACACCTTGCGTATCCTTCGAGCCGCCTCCAGGCCATTCAGTTCCGGCATGGCGATATCGAGAACCACGATATCGGGTTTTCGTTCCTCGGCCTTGGCGACCGCCTCGCGCCCGGAATGAGCTTCATCGCAAACCTGCCATTCGGGCCGTGACTCGATCAGGGCTTTGATCCCGCGGCGTACCAGGTCGTGATCGTCGGCGATCAGAATTCTAAGATTTTTCATCGAGTTCCCCCAAGGTTTCTGTCCAGGCCCAGCATTATTTCCATTTCGTCCAGCCCAATCTGAGTCTTGCATTCCCGCACTGTTGGACTGGGTTGTACTTCTTGGGTGAGTATTCATTACTATATAAGACCTCGCTACGCCATTCAACTTACTAGAACCGCTTCTCCCTAGCAAGCCTTGGCAAGTCTTAAACCCAACCCTGAACCCGTTCGTCCGGGCCTCCAAATTTTTCAGTAAGGATCCCCCGAAGCCTCCGGAATGCTCTTCGTAGTCGGGCATTCACTCCGGAATTCGATAACTGCAGGGTGGAACTTATCTCTCGCGTGCAGATTTCCCCGGCGGCGAACAAGTGGACCACTAAACTCATTTCCGCGCCGAGTTTGCCGACGGCTTCCTTCAGGAGCTCGTTCCTTTCTTTGAGCATCCAACTGGCTTCCGGATTTGAGGAGCTTTTCCGATCTCGAATCTGGATCACCGATGAGATTTCGGACAAATCCTTTTCGCCAATGACGTACTTCAATTCGGCCCTGCGTTTCCGAACTTGCATCAAAGACTCATTGATCGCAATTCGAATCAGCCAGGTGGAAAACCTCGAATCCCTGCGGAAGGTCTGAATGCGCCTGAAGGCCTTCACCAGGCATTCCTGACTGGCATCTTCCGCGTCCGCATGGTTATGCGTAATCTTTAGCGCCGTGAAATAGATCTGGTGAAAATAGGGTTCCACCAACGCGCAAAAGGCTTCAGCATCCCCTGACTGTGCCCTGGAAACGAGGTGATCTTCCCCCTGGGGCCCAAGCGGCCCTCCGGGGGTTTCCTCGATACTCAAGGGGCCGCCGAGGCAAGTTCCGGTATCAACCAGCACTATCCACGCCTGTCTTCAATTCCTGTCACCTGGACACAACCCGGCACTTTTAGAACCAACTAGGGGGAAGCTGCGTCCACTTCCTTTATAATGTCACTCATTACGCGGCATTTAGTCCATTGGCGGTATGCTGTAATTAGCTTAGGGAGAATGCTGTACTGCGCGATCAGTTCCGGGAATAAACAGAGGGGGAGGGTTCGGTCACAAATCCTCCCCCCTAGCAATGCAATGGTTACCGGAGGGAGCTTCAAATTAGACCAAAAACGGATCACTCTCCATAGGGTCTCATCCGTATAGGGGCGTGGGATTTACCGTAGGGGCGTTCGGCGTAGGCTTGGAGCGTTGACGCAGCGGGCTACAGCAACGAGTGGGATCGAATTACACATTCATTCGGATGGGCAACTCCCTCCTTGCCAGCTAACTTGGCGACGGAGAGTAATTCACCTTCGATCGGAGGCGTGAAAATGCACATCCGATGGGAAGCAGTGATTCTGTCGAGTAATTTGGAGTGGCGCCGCGAGGTTGGACAGATACTCGCCTCGAACGCTATCGATTATGTTTGTGCGTCGAGCATTGATGACTGCAAGGAGATCGTGGCGCGCGAATCCGTGGGCCTGGTTTTTTGGGATAGTCACTTGGCCGTTGGAACTTTCCAGGATTTGTTTCATTCCGTATGCTCTTTGGACCCAAGAGTGAAAATTGTTGTGATTTCCCACATGGATGAATGGGATGAGCACCTGCCGAGTGCTCGGAGGGGCGCATTTGGAGTTATTCCATTTCCCTGCCAGCCGACGGACATTGAATGGATCCTCAGCCGGGCGGTTCGCGCGGAGCGCGCAGAAGCCGGATCCGAGCATGTTCGCGAGCTGCATATTCATTAAGGAACGCTGCCTCCATAGAAGACCGGCTTCTCTTGAGACCTCCATCCTTCTCGTGCTATTCCGGCCTGTTGTTGCGAGTCGTGAGCGTCCCGGCCCCGGATCGAACAATCTTGTCCAATCGGAAATTTCCTCCAGCTAAATAAATGTTTTCTCAAGGGGATGGGGGCCTGCGCGCGTGCGAGAGGATGGTACAAATTAATAAGAGCGTACCGCTAACTTAATGACAATGTGGAATTGCTGTGGTCGGCTTCTTGCCACGCCTGGTGAGGTTCCGGCCGGCGAAATCTGGGTGCCCCATTGAACATGTAAAACTGCGTGCTGCACACTTGACACACAAATGGACAAATCTGAACAACCCTTAGAATCATTTGCTCAACGATGCTTTCGCAATCAGACTTCATTACACGCGAACTCCGGCATACCGGACAAGAAAGATTAGAATGGGCGTGAAGAGTCATCGGGTGATCTCCATCGATTCGTCTCCCTGGGGCACATTCAATGATCTCTACCGGGCCGCGCGGCATTCGGTTAGTTTGCCCGGGACGGCCACGGGAACCAATCCGGTAAATGCCGTATTTAGGTGTAAATGCCGCCCTAGCTATGCGTTAAATTGAGCCGGCGAATTCGCAAATTGGATTTTCCTGCGCGCACCCGCTGACGCGACATCCCGGCCCCCGTACCCTGAAAATTGAATCGGGGCTGGCATGTGCCCACATGGCACACTTTTAGGAGATGTTCCGGGCTTCGGCTGAAAACTCTGACTCGGGAGAATACTTTAGGGTATTTCCCTATTGAACTACAGAATTCTGCCGATAGCGTCGCGCGGGCGATTGGTATAGGACTTAATTTCCTGAGGTTTAGAGGGAAGAAGATTTTCGAGCTTGGAATGGGCGAGTCGGCCCAACGCTTCAACTGTTAAAACCGGCCTTTTGCTGAACCCGCAACGTCACCTTGGAGGCACCATGGATAACAAAATGAATATTATGATCGGCTCCTCCGACCATGCGATCTGGGAACGGTTTAGCAACTTCAGTGAATCCAAGAACCTTGCTCTCAAGCCGTTTAAGTCGATCAAGCAGGCCCGCAAAGCCCTGGCGCGTGAGGATGTGCTATTGATTTTCTGCGAGAATCGACTCATTGATGGCACCTACGAGGACCTGCTGGCAGAGGCAAAAAGTGTCCGGTCAAAGGCTCGCATTGTAGTCACTGGCTTGGAGTCGGACCAATTTGATTCTCTCGGCTACTGCAAGGCGAGGGAATTGGGAGCCTTTGATGTCCTCAGAAAGAGCTTCGGAATCAAAGATTTGGAGTGGGTGGTCATCTGCGCGATTCGCGATCAGAAAGGGGTTCCAACAGTAGGGGTACGGGACAGTCACAATTGATGGCAGGGACGGCAGAATTATGCTGGAAATCCGTGAAAGCTCCAGATCAGTTGGTGCCGCGTTTCGGCATGTGACTCCAATCCCACTTTGACAAACTCGATTCCACGTCCTCGCCTTCAGCAATTCTCCGCCTGCCCCAATTCCTCTTAGACTCCGGGTTGGAGTGCCCTGCCCGATGAAGAATGGTTCCTTTCCAATACAAACTTATTCGGGCAACGGGTAAGGTCTTCCATGTATAGACCATTTATATACTGTGGCATATACAATAGATGTTAGACTACGGTCGGGAACCGCATAATATTAGAAACAGATACCGCAGCAGTCTTTGCGTCTTTGGTCGCATCTGATTCGCCATGTCCCAGCGATCCCGGGAGCAACGCAGTCACTTCTGATTTAGGCTCAACAGGGGATAGGCATTCCCACTTGCGAGCAAGAGTCGCCCGGGGGATATTCAATAAGGAGAACGCATTTAGAAAATTTTTCGGCCGACCAGTTGGACCGGCAAGGTGGGGATGTCGGCAGGAACTATCAGTGCAGTGGGCATATCGAGATGGATGCAACAGAAGCTTTTACTGCTACAATTCCAGCCGCGTGGCGGGGCCCGCTGATTTCGGCGTAGAAGAAAAAATTCTTATTGGTGAAGGACTGACCAAAGACCAACAAATGGGCTCAACTCCTCAATCGCAAAGGCTGAACACGAATTCTCAATCGACCCCCCGGATGGTTATTGCAGATGACCACGAGATTGTCCGGGAAGGAATCCGGAGGCTTCTGGCCAGGTTGCGTCCGGACTGGGAAATTTGTGGCGAAGCTGCCAGCGGCAACCAGACTCTCGAGCTTGTAAGCGCTCTGAATCCCAATGTGGTGGTCCTCGACATTACCATGCCCGGAATGAGCGGCCTGGAAGCCGCGCGGCGAATCTCCAAGCTGAATCTCGGATGCCGAATCCTGATTTTTACTGTGCATGATTCGGAATGGCTGAAGTCGGAAATTCGCGATACCGGCGCGCACGGCTATGTCCAAAAATCGCAAGTGGCCCGGGACCTCGTTGTCGCGATTGAGCGCCTCCTGGAGGGAGGCACTTTCTTCAGCGACGAGAAGCCCGAGGAACGCCATCAGGATGCGCACCGCCGCCCAGAACCGAAGACATCTGAGACCTAGGACCAGTGCGCGAGGGATTGCGCCCGTTGCGTAGTAGTCGGCGTTTGGGTCGGCGGAATCGGAATCACCAGCTCAACGATGGTGCCGGGACTGGCGTTGCGGATCCGCATTTCCCCGCCCAATTCCTTGGCGCGTTGCTTCATACTGGCAATCCCTACGCCTGTGTTTCCGGCTCGTAACTGTGCCGAATGTTCCAGGACCCCCACTCCATCATCGCGAACCGTGACGGCGATTTCTTTTTTTCGTTCCGCCAGAGTGACCCACACTTTTTGTGCCCGGGCATGCCTGAAAACGTTCGTCAATGCTTCCTGAATGATGCGGAATAAAGCTGTTTCCACCTCTGGCGCCAGGCGCGGAAACTCTACGGGCTGAGTCTCAAGGGAGGTCTCAATGCCGCCGCGTTTCGTAAGCCCGTCCAGGAACCAACCCAGCGCCGAGCGAAGACCGATCTCGTCCAGCAGGGGTGGATGGAGAAGGTAAGAGATGTTGCGAATTTGCAGAAGCATCCCGTCTATCATCCCGCTTACTTCTCGAATGGAAGCTTCCTGTGATCCGTTGGAACCTTCTTGTTCCAGCATTTCGTGCAAAATGATTTTGGTCGCAGTGAGTTCCTGTCCCAGGCCATCGTGCAATTCCCTGGCAATGCGCCGGCGCTCCTCGTCCTGGGTGGTAATCAATCTCATCGAGAGTCGACGCAACTCCACATTCAACGCCTCCAATTGCCGGGACTTGCGATGAAGTTCGATAAACGTGCTGACCTTGGCTCGCAACAGTTCCGGGATGATGGGCACGGAAATATAATCCACCGCTCCGCGTTGGTATCCTCTCAACTGGTCCACATCGGTCAAGTGCACGGCAGAAATGAAAATAATCGCGGTTTCCTGAAATCGCGGATGCTGGTGGATGATTTCCGCCATTTCAAAACCATCCATATCCGGCATGCTCACGTCCATGAGGACCACAGCGATGTCGTTTTTCAAGAGAATTTCCAGCGCTTCTTTTGCTGAATGGGCTTTGAGAAGGTTTTCATCCAGATCGGCGAGGATTATTTCATAGCTCAAGACCTTCGCCGGCTGGTCATCCACCATCAGAATGTTGACCTTTTCTTTGGGAGCCATCTTCCCTCTCTATTCTCCACCCGTCAAACCGTTCGCCGGGGCAAGGATATCGAAACTACCTGTGGAGCCACATGCGCAAAGCGGAAAGCAGCTGCTCGGTATTTACCGGTTTTGCCAGATATTCCGATGCTCCGGCCTCCAGGCATTTTTCACGATCGCCTTTCATGGCTTTGGCGGTCAGAGCCACGATCGGCAGACGCCGGAACGAAGGATTTTGCCGGATGACCTGCATGGTCTCATACCCGTCCATTTCCGGCATCATGATGTCCATCAGCACAATGGCTATGTCCGGTGTCGACTCGATCGTGGCGATGGCTTCCCGGCCCGTTCCCGCCGTGAGTACGCTCATCCCGCGGCGTTCGAGCACGCTGCTCAGAGCGAAAATGTTCCGAACGTCGTCGTCCACGATGAGCACAATCTTATTAAACAAGGCATCGTCAGAACGGTGCAACTGATCCAGCATTTTCTGTTTTTCCGGGGGAAGATCGGCCACCACTCGATGCAGGAACAGCGTCGTCTCGTCCAGCAGGCGCTCCGGCGATTCCACCCCCTTCACCACCACGCTGCGCGCCAGGTTGCGCAGCCGTGCATCCTCCTCCGGAGACAGTTCCTTCCCGGTGAAGACCACCACCGGCAAGTCCGCGAGCGAAGGTGTATCACGCAGCCGCTCCAGCACTTCAAACCCCGACATGTCCGGAAGGCGCAGGTCCAGCACCATGCAATCGAATGCGTTTTCTGTAGCGACCTCTAGCGCCTCGGCCCCGGTGGTAGCCATGGTCATGTCGATATCGTCATGGCCCAGCAATTCCTGAACGCTGAGCTGCTCGGCGGGATTGTCCTCGACCACCAACAATCGCTTGCGGCGCGGCAAAGTATATTCCTTGATCCGGTCGAACAGCGTATCCAGGGCGTCGGGCGATGTGGGTTTGGTTATGAAGGAGAACGCCCCGCGAGTCAATCCATGCTGCCGATCCTCGTCCATCGTGAGCATTTGCACGGGAATGTGCCGGAGCGCAGGGTCCTGCTTCAAATGATTCAGCACGGTCCAGCCAAGCATGTCGGGGAGAAAAACGTCCAGGGAGATGGCCGTGGGATGAAACTCGCGGGCGAGAGCCAGGGCGTCCGTGCCCTGCCTGGCTACCAGGACCTTGAAGCCTTTGTCGTGCGCCAGATCGCACAGCACCCTGGCGTAATGTGCGTCATCCTCAACAATCAGCAGGATATTATCCTCCGGCTGCAGATTCTCGCGGTCGTCCGGGACACGCTCTGGGGTGACATCCACAAGAGCCACCGAGGGCAAATGGCTCTGCGCGGCTCCGGCCAGGTCAGCTTCCCGCAGAGTGACGGTGAGCGCGGAACTGCCAAAATAAGTCTGGGGCAAATAAAGAGTGAAGGTGCTGCCCTGACCGGGCGTGCTGCGCAATTGAATTTCACCGCCCAATAAGGCCGCCAGTTCCCTGCTGATCGCCAGGCCCAACCCGGTGCCGCCGTATTTTCTGCTGGTGCTGGCATCCGCCTGCTGGAAGGCCTCGAAAATGATTCTTTGTTTTTCAACCGGAATACCGATGCCTGTATCGGTCACTTCGAATCCAATGACGGCGCCTCCGTTCAAGGTCTGGTGATCGGAACTCCAGCCACCGGAAGCCGCAAATACGGAGAGCCGAACTCCGCCATGGTCCGTGAATTTAAAGGCATTGGACAACAGATTCTTCAGCACTTGTTGCAGGCGCCGCGGGTCTGTAACCAGGCTGCGGGGCAGCGAAGGATCGGTGCGTATCTCGAAGTTGAGCCGCCTGTTCTCCGCTTCGTGACGGAACGGGCGCGCAACCATTTCGACGATGCTGGAGAAGAAAACCTCTTCCGCCTGCACCGATACAGTGCCGGATTCGATCTTGGAAAGATCCAGGATGTCGCTGATCAAATTCAAAAGATCCGTCCCGGCGCCATGGATAGTTCGCGCAAATTCCACTTGTTTGGAGGTCAAGTTCCCATCCGGATTATCCGTGAGCTGCTGGCCAAGAACGAGAATACTGTTCAGCGGTGTGCGCAGTTCGTGCGACATGTTGGCCAGGAATTCCGATTTGTATTTGGAAGTGAGCGCGAGTTCCTTGGCCTTCCCTTCCAGAGCTCTGCGGGCCTGTTCAATTTCCTGGTTCTTGCGTTCCACTTCGGCGTTCTGCTCCGCAAGCTGCTGGGCTTTCTGGGCCAGCTGCTCGTTTTTCTGCTGCAATTCCTTTTGCTGCATCTGCAGCTCTGTAGCCAGTTGCTGAGATTGCTGCAGCAAGGATTCGGTCTGCATTGTCGCTTCAATGCTGTTCAGCACGATGCCGATGCTGGCAGTTAGTTGTTCCAGGAAAGCCAGGTGGGAAGCGGTGAAAGCGTTTAGGGATGCGAGTTCAATTACCGCCTTGGCGCTGTCTTCGAACAGGACCGGCAACACGATAACGTTCTGCGGCGGAGTCTTGAAAAGCGCCGAGTGAATCGGAACGGCTCGCTCCGGAACTTGCGTGATCAGCATGCTTCGCTTTTCAGTTGCGCACTGCCCGGCAAGCCCTTCTCCAATCCGCAAGCGTTGTGGATGGCCATTCGACGAGTCGTCCGCATAGGCGGAAAGCAACGTCATTCCCAGGGACTCTTCCGCTTCCATCCGGTAGATCACGCCCTGCTGCGCATTCACAAGAGGAACCAGCTCGGACAGCAGCATGCGTCCAACCGTGGCCAGATCGCGCTGCCCTTGCAGCATGCCCGTGAATCGCGCCAGGTTTGTTTTCAGCCAGTCCTGCTCGGTGTTGCGGTCCGTCGTAAGACGCAGGTTGTCAATCATGGTGTTGATATTGTCTTTCAATTCCGCTACCTCGCCGCTGGCTTCCACTTGAATCGAACGTGTCAGGTCTCCCTTGGTGACGGCGGTGGCAACCTCGGCAATGGCGCGGACCTGGTTGGTCAGGTTGTCGGCGAGGAGGTTCACATTGCCGGTCAAGTCTTTCCAGGTTCCCGCGGCGCCCGGCACGTTGGCCTGGCCGCCCAGGCGTCCTTCCACTCCGACTTCGCGCGCGACCGTGGTGACCTGATCCGCAAAGATGGCCAGCGTGCCGGTCATGTTGTTGATCGTCTCGGCCAAGGCGGCCACTTCTCCCTTGGCGTTCACCGTCAACTTTTGCGTCAGCTCGCCGTTGGCCACCGCGGTGACGACTTTGACAATGCCGCGCACTTGCTCGGTCAGATTCGCGGCCATCACGTTCACGTTGTCGGTCAGGTCCTTCCACGTGCCCGCGACTCCCGGCACTTGCGCCTGCCCGCCGAGTTTGCCGTCGGTGCCCACCTCGCGCGCCACGCGCGTGACTTCCGCGGCGAAAGCGTTCAACTGGTCCACCATGGTGTTGATGGTGTTCTTG
>Ga0210396_10000564_pt1 | contig 47626 bp, 43 predicted proteins | sample IncBWH17OmetaG_FD_155466 | JGI IMG/M metagenome (GOLD analysis project Ga0210396, IMG submission 155466) | Forest soil microbial communities from Barre Woods Harvard Forest LTER site, Petersham, Massachusetts, United States - Inc-BW-H-17-O ... | reverse complement strand
CGCGCCCAGATGAGCACTGTTCATCGGATGTGGAGCCGTCAATGAGCAGCGTACGAATCGAACGGAAGAGCTATGAGATGCCCCCGCGAGAGGGTTCACCGTCACACATTTCATCACCGTCGCCGACATCGACCGGTCGGCTGATTTTTATGAAAAGGTCTTTGTCGGCCGCATTTTGAGCAGAGGCGACAGCAAGGGTGCGTCTGGGCGCATTCAGATCGCGAATACTTGGCTGATTGTCAACGTCGGAGGCGGGCCCACCCCGGACAAGCCGTCGGTAACGCTGAGCGTCCTCGACCCGAATCACATCAACAGCTTTATGAATTTTCGCGTTGCGGATATTCAAGCATGCTATGAATTGTGGAAAAGTCGAGGAGCGGAGTTCATCACGGAGCCGATCCCCAAGTACAGGGAAATACGCTGCCATATCCGCGATCCTGACGGTTACATTATCGAAGTCGGACAGAGCACCGACGTCACGTACGGTTAACGTTCGGCCGTAACGGGATGCGCATTTAAACGCCTGCGGAACTCCACTTCGAGCCAGCCTATTGGCGTGCACGATACAGCACCGCTCGGCCGCGGTTAGCAGAGAGGCCGAATTTGCGCGATACGGGGTACGGTTAGAGCACATCCTCGGTCGGAGGGGCAGGAGAGATGGATTGGAAACGGTTGGTCCAGTTTGCATTGCTCGGTAGCAGTGATTTGGAACAATTTGCCATCCTGCTGGTACGTGTTTCGATCGGGCTGTTCTTCGCCATCTCAGGGGCAAACAAATTGTTTGTTGCCGGCGGCACGAAACCTGTTTACGAAACGCTCGTTAAAGCCAATGTCCCGTTTCCCCACCAGACGGCTTATTTCGTGTCGGGTGTGGAGTTCGTTGCCGGATCCTTGCTGACCCTGGGGTTTCTTTCGAGCGCAGCCTGCGTGGCTTTATTGATCGATATGACCGTCGCCACCTTGACCAGCGCGGTCTCCACCCTGCCTAAAGGACTTTCACCTCTTAGCTGGCTCGACGATTTCCTCTACCTTCCGGAAGTCCTGTACGTGCTCTTCTTTATCTGGCTGATCTGCTCCGGTCCGGGAAGATTCAGTGTCGATTACTGGCTCGCGGGCAAGTTACTGAGGTGATCGATACCCAATCTGCAGTACGATCTTGCCGGACTTGTGTGGTGCGCCCGCAAGCATACGTTGCGCTTGGCGTGCCTCCGAAAGCGGCAGGATTGAGCCCACACGGGCTGTGATTCTGCCCGCGTCAAACAATGTTGTGAGTGTCTGCAGGCGCGCGGTGGTCACCTCAGCGTAGAAGAAAACGGCCCCCGCTGGGAGCGGCTGCGTGGAGACCGAGGTGACGAGTTTGCCTCCGGGCTTCAACGCAGCGACGCAGCGTTGAAACGTACTGCCCCCGACCGTGTCGAGGATGGCATCCACAAGCGGGAGGTTCCGCTCGAATGCGGGCTTGCTCGCGTCGATGATGGATTTCACGCCCAATGATCGGAGCAGGTCTTCGTCGTCGAGGTGGGCGATGGCAACGACGCGAATCCCGGCGTCTACGGCCATTTGCACGGCGTAGGCCCCGACGTTCCCGGCGGCTCCGATGACCATTACCGTTTGTCCGCGCATCGTCTGTGCATACTGGAACAGCATTTGCCAGGCGGTTACCGCAATGACGGGAACCGATGCTGCTTCTACGTGATTCAGCGATTGCGGTTTTCGGGCGACCATCCCGGAGGTGGCCACGGCGAACTCGGCCTGGGCGCCACAGAACTGCGGGTTGGTGACGCCATAGACTTCTTCGGCCGGCGCGAAGTCAGTAACGCCGGGGCCGACCTTCTCGACGACACCGGAGACGTCCGAACCGAGGGTGAGCGGCGGTTGCGGGCTGACCTTGCTATTGCCCTCACGGATGATCGCGTCCCAGGGAGCGACGCCCGCGGCCATTACGCGCACCAGAACTTCGTCTGGGCCCGGCGACGGCATCGGCACATCCTCGACCACCACGACGTCGGGCGGCCCGAAGCTATGAATTCTGGCTGCCTTCACGGCCTCCTCACCTTGAAAATGTTCGAAAGCCGATTCATCCGAGGCTAAAAGACGACCGTGATAGTAAGATCTGTATCATCTAATCCTCGCCGGGAGTTGGCTAACTGCCGCCCTGCCTTGACGATCTCGTGCTGCTGTACCTCCCGAGCTACGAAGGTATCTTCACAGAGGTTTCCGAGGTGCAGATTCCGATTGAACCTGCCGCGTGACACTATCCAAGCAGAAGGGTGGGCTTCGAACAATTGGATGATGGTATCGGTTGTATCTTGGTGCGGGCGGTCTTCGAAAAACCTCGTAAGAGGCGGACCCGACGCCACGTTGAAAACGCTGATAAGAGCCCGAAGGACGTCATTTGCGTCAAGTCCCTGCATATATCACCGCTCTTGATTGCACGCCTCACCAGGGAGCGAATCGCTTGAAGTGCTGACCCTGGGAAGCTTCGAACGTCCTCTCGTTTGTCGCTTGCCAAATTACCTGTGGTTGTTGAACCAGTCGAGGGCGAGTTGAGTATATTGACCGACCTCGATGAGGTAGCCGTCGGGATCACGCATGTAGCAGCGCCATTCCCAACCGTCAGGATTGGGTAATGGCTCGGTAAGAAAAAACGCTCCTTTGTCGCCCCATTCTTTGTAGCAGGCCCGGATGTCTGCGACACGCAAATTAAGGAAGCTATTTACCCGGTTCAGATCCGACGGGGTTTCAAGAATAACCTCTGGCTTATCGGGGGTCGGGCCGCCGCCGCAATTGAGAATGATCCACGTATTCGCCAGCTTGATGTAGCAGGGATTGTCTGGCTTGATCAATTTCCCGCCAAGAATCCGGACGTAGAAGTCTCTCGATTTTTCCTGGTCTCTCACGGTAACAAAGTGAGCTGCGAAGAAGCCTTCGTGTGCAATCGGCGCGTCAGGCAGATTCATGCGCTGCCTCCTGTTGTCGATTAACTAGGATGCGGCCGCAACCACCTACGGCCGAAAGGAAGAGTTCATCTGCTGACTACCATTAACGGGCAGCTAGTTCAGGAGCGATTCCCAGTTGGCTGGCACCCTCCCTGCTGGTCCAGGTGCGGGCTGACTCTTGGGATGCGAATGCGGCGGAAGCAATTCCACACCTTTAATCATCCCCTGCTTCTCGTAATCGTAGAACCAGTCCTCACCCGGCTCGAAGCTGGCAATGATCGGATGCCCCGTTGCCGCTGCATGCTTGGATGCATGCTGACTCGGAGAGCTGTCACAGCATCCGATGTGGCCACACTCCGCACATCGACGGAGATGAAACCACCAACCTTTCGGGGACGCCACACATTCCACACACCCATCGCCACTCGGCTTCGAAGCAGGGTTGATTCCGCGCAGACCCTTTTTCATTTCCGAATTTCCTTTCGTGTCCTCTGTCCGAAAAATAATGTCAAGCCACCAGCAAAACCTTCCCAACGCCGCCCTTCTCCGCTGCAGCTTGAGCTTCGGCTGCCTTGCTGAGTGGCAGTTTGCGGCTGATCGGGATCACCAGCTTGCCATCTCGCACCGCTTCGGCCATGAACTCGAGCGTTTTCCTGTCGAATTTCGAGAATACGTGCACCACCTTCACAGACGGATACTTCGCCGAGTTCTGCGGTGCCTCGACAACCGATGCATACACTCCCCCGGCCCTAACCTTGGCGATCAGCTTCTCGGCGGTTCTTCCGCCGACCGTATCGGCCACCGCATCGAGCGGTGGTAGATTCGCAATCGCGGTGTCGTCGTCGGTCGCGACCACCTGATCCGCGCCCACAGTCTTTGCTTCCTCTATCTGCCTCTTCAAAACTCCGGCGAGAACCTTCGCCCCGCGTTCCTTCGCCGTGAATACCGCCGAACGCCCGACATTTCCCGCAGCACCTACGACGAGAACCGTCTGGCCAGCTTTGATTCCCGTAGCTGAAAGCAGTTGGTTGCCGGTCACCGTCACGAGCGGCAGCGCCGCCGCTTGGATCAAATCGAGCCCCTTCGGAACCTTCGCCAAGACCGCGGCTTTCACGACACAAAGCTCGGCGTAAGTATTGTCCGCCATAGCGAACACCTCGTCGCCGACGGAAAAGCCTTCCACCCCCGGCCCGAGTTTGAATACAGTCCCAGCGATATCGACTCCTATGAGGCTCGGGAACTGCATGGGATAAAAATCCTTCGTTAACCCGGCACGTCGTTTGTAGTCGATCGGGTTCACACTCGTGGCAGCGACCCGCACCAGCACCTCGCCCGGTCCCGGAACCGGATCGGGGTACTCCTCGAACTTCAATACGTCCGGACCGCCATATTGGTGGACAACAACTGCTTTCATATTTCATCTCCTTGCACGTTATGCAAACAGTCACTGACAAAACTCAGACGTGCGACGCTAGAGTTGGTTGAGATTTCACCTTACTTTTGCCGTTATTTTTCTGTCGGCCGACTCTCTGACCAGTGGATTCTTAGCTCTGCACTCGGCGTTCGCGGGTCACAACGCCCTTTGGCGGCGGCCTCTCTTCTATTTCTTTTGAGGATGAACGCCCAGGTCGTGCCATGACGTTTCCGCGAGGTTGACATTGTAGTACTTAGCAGCTTTCTCGATGTTCGCGAATGCCAAAGCTCGATCGGCATCGGAGACGTCGATGACCTGATCGAACCGCGCGACCGCGTTACGCAGATGCTCTGCGTCGGTCAGTGGTTCTTTACGCTGCTTCGGAAACGCGTAGACGCTGTCGGGTAAGTCGCTCTGCATCGTGAGCGTTCCGTGTTTCTCGTGAGGTTTCCAAGTCGCTTCCGGCATGTCTTTGCCATCCTTTCTTTAAATATTTGGCCAGAGGACGAACGGCGCTCCCAATCCCGTTTTTTTAAGTGTCGCTCTTCCGACCGAATCAGCTCTGATGAAGCGATTACACCCGAGGTAGTCCGGCGAATCAATTGGACAATGGTATTGGTGATACCTTGGTATCAGCGAGCATGAGGTATCGAATTAACGTTGCGACTCAAAACGGCGGACCAAACTAAACGCGACTGGGACAGACATAGTTGTCCAGACGCGTATCAGAGTGCCGATCGATTCAGTTCATTCGCAGAGCGGTATTGAGTGCCTCGAGCAGAGCAGTGTCGCTGAATGGCTTGAACAGGCACTCCACCGCGCCCTGTTCGAGTAGTCGCGGGCGAACCGTCTTATCTGTGCTGGCGGTGATGAAGATGATTGGAATCTCCCGCCCCCGAAGCTTCAATTCCCGCTGAAGGTCGGGTCCGCTCATCCCTGGCATGGCGATGTCCAGGATCAGGCATTTAGTTTGGCTGACGCAATCGGACGCGAGGAACTCTTCTGCCGACGAGAACACGAGGGCACCAAAGCCGAACTCTTTTAGCAAGTCGGGTAGCGACTCACGCACAGATTCGTCGTCATCAACCACTGATACAAGTGTGACGGTCATAGATTTTTCATGCTGCGCCCACAGCCACAACGTTTGGCAACGGTAGGACCCGTATCGGCACCAGGTTGGTTGAGGAAGGCGATATGTCCGTCAAGGAGTGCTGCCCATACCAATCAGCGCGACGAGACTGTTCTCCGGGGCGATGTTTTCTCGGAGGTACTCCACAACATGAGGGTGCGCCACTCCAGGAGGCACTGTCTATTGCACTTTAGTATTGGTTTGCCAATCAGAGGCAAGAAAAATCGGAATGCCACCCTGCAAAGTCAAAATCCCTTAGTAAGTCCCGAAACGGCTAGGGCAGGACACAGATTCCTCACGCCGCATCTGTCACGTTGGAAGTCCGAATGTCGCGATTATTGTCGGCGCCCGTCGCATTCTTGGATTCGCGAGGAATAAAGAACGAAAACGTTGCCCCCGGACCGGTATTCGGTGTCGCCCACAGTCGACCATGATGACTCTCGATAATAGAGCGACTAACGGAGAGTCCGATACCCATGCCGTCATTCTTGGTGGTGTAGAACGATTCGAAAAGTCTGTCGGCAGCCTGAGGGGTAAATCCAACTCCCGCATCCTTCACCGTCAGACGCACATGACCGTCTTCGTCTGCTTCGGTTCTGATCACCAACTGCCGCGAACGACCGTCAACTGCACTCATTGCTTCAGAAGCATTTCTGAGCAGGTTCAAGATGACCTGCTGCAACTGCACACGATCACCCGCGACACGAGGCAGGTCGTCGGCAAGTTCCTGCTGCACGATGACACGATTTCTCTGCAGTTCGCTCGAGGACAGCGCAAGCACCTCTCGCGCAGCTTCGTTCAGGTCTACCGATTCGATCGTGGGGTCCTTCTTGCCATAGAGTGAGCGCAATCGAGAGATCACCTCCGAGGCGCGGTTGCCATCGCGAATTGTGCGCCGCGCAGTTTCGCGAGCGCCCTCCACGTTGGGAGGATCGGCGGCCAACATCCGCAGACACGTGCTGGCGTTGGTGACAATGCCCGAAAGCGGCTGGTTGACCTCGTGTGCGATGGACGCCGTCAATACTCCAAGGCTCGTAACCCTGGCCACGCGTGAGAGCTCCGATCGGGCCTTGCTGAGCGCCTCTTCGGAGGATCGGCGTTCTGTCACGTCTTGAACTGCGCCGATGTACTCTTGTTGGCCGTGATCGCCCCGGATGTGAGCGACGACGTGTACGTACTTGACCGCGCCGTCCGGCATCTGCAGGCGGAACTCCAGTCGCAAATCACTGCTGTCCCGGCGAGATCGTTCGATATGTTCCTGGAATACTGACAAATCTTCAGGGTGGATTCGAGTACCGATCAGCTCAAAGCTCACCTGCGCATCCTGGTCAATCTGGAAGATGCGATAAAGCTGCTCTGACCAGGTGATTTCGTCTGTCGGTACACGCCAGGAAAAACTGCCGATTCGACTAAGATGCTGGGCTTCCGCGAGAAACGCCTCGCTGCGCCGTAGTTCCTGTTCCGCCCGTTTGCGTTCCGTAATGTCGCGCAAATAGCCGGTGAAGGACGGCGGCCCTTCCAACGGAATGCGTGTGATTGCGAGCTCGATGGGGAATTCGCTTCCGTCAGCACGTACTGCCGTCATCTCGATGCGTTTCCCAAGCACTCGCGCCTCGCCCGTGGCCAGATAGTGGGCAAAGCCCTGCCGATGCTTCTCCCGGAGAGACGGTGGAATGATGACGTCTGCCAGATGCTTTCCTAAGACTTCGTCCCGACGGTAGCCGAAGGCCTGCTCCGCCGCCGGATTGAACTCAGTGATACAGCCCTCGTGATCGATCGTCACAATGCAGTCGAGCGCCGCATCCACGATCGCTGCTTTGCGGACCTCACTGCGCTTCAGCTCCCTCTCCTCTTGCCCGAGCCTCTCTTCTACCAGTCTGCGTTCAGCAAGTTCCTTTTTGAGCTCATCGTTGACGGCGGCAAGTTCGGCAGTCCGTTGCACGACCCGTTGATCAAGTTCGCTGGCGACCCGCTTCTGATGGCTCAGTAGCCGTGCCTCTTGTAGCCCTATCGATGCCTGATTCGCCGCTACGCTTAGAAGAAGTGCTTCCGTCTGCCGCGGAAAATCCGTCCGTTCAGCCGCTGCCACGATTACGCCGAGTTCGCCTTGTAAGCCCAGCGGCAGAGGCACGATCGAAACGTCTCCCTCCCCCATAAGGTTCCGAAGCAGTGGAGGCCACCTCCGTGACTCGTTTCTGAAACACTGGCTGAGCGCTTCGCAAATCTCGTGCGCCGAAGGCATAGGCCCTCGCGGTTCGGCGATCCGAACGATCTCAACCGGCGCTTCGCCAGCTGGATCTGTCAGCCTCACAGAGACGAGGTTCAGGCGCAGAATGCGCATGAGCGCATCGAGCAAAGTATCGAGAACTTGGGATGGATCGCCGCCGCTCCACATGGCGGGAAGAGCAAGCAGGCTGACTAGATCGTTAATGCACAGTTGAAGGTGCTTGATTTCGCCGGAAGCAACTTCGGGTTTTAGTTCCATATCAGGCAGCCGTGGAGGTCAAGGACGGTCGCATAGCCCGACGTCGGCGGACCTCGCGCAGGAATTCCTCGGGCGGCACGAAGAACGGATTCTGTTGCAAGAGGCCACCGATGATGATCATCGGATGCGTCCGCATGATGTCGATCACCGTGTCGCCACCAAATTTGCCGAGATGGTAGGTGCAGATCACCGCGTCGTCGTGCCTGCGCCACACATCATTTACGCGCGATTCGAATTCAACGAGATCGTCTATGTAGGATCGATCTTCAATTGCCCAATCCATCCTGCAGCAAATGCGGCTCAGCGGGAATCCACCCTTGGCGTTGCCGCTGGCCATCTGCTCGAAGGCTGCCAGCATCCGATCCTGATCGAAGCGGCCGTCTCGAATGTACGCTTCGGCGTTGTTCCAAACCTCGAGTTGTCCGCTCTGCTCGGCTGCGCCCGAGTCGATCCCGATTGCAGCCAACCGTTGCAGATGGTCGTGACGCTGGTCGGGATTCACCACATGAACCGCTTTGTCGCCACACTCGAACCCGTCCTTAATGAACGGAAGCAGCACGCGGTACTCTTCGTCGTCGCTATTGAAAAATGCGCAAACGTGACGTACTTCGCCGAGCTGGGAGCCGGCAAGGGAAATCGGTGCCGTAGTCCTCTTCATGGTGTTTTCCTCCCATAGGCGTCGCCGCAACGCAGGTTTCTATTCTGGCGGGGCTCACGAGCCGTTCATCTTGTCCGCCCGGTTTCAGGACCAGCCCGCTACTCCGGCAAAATACTTGAAGGAAGGCGTCTGCGAATTCCGCGATTCCAAGAATAACTACAATGAATATGGCCTTTACGCCGCCTTAATCGTTGCCGGTGCGAGGCGGAGTCTCGCGGCCATCTTCACCAGGTCGGCAAGAGAGTCGGCCTTCATCTTCTGCATCACCTTGCCTCGGTGTGCCTTCACGGTGATCTCGCTGATACCGAGCTCCCCAGCAACTTGTTTATTCAACAGGCCAGAGACCACCAACAACATAACCTGCCGCTCTCGCTGCGATAGTGACGCGTAACGGTCCCGGAGTACCCGCATCTCCGCTTCCAGGCTAAGAGCAACTTGGCTACGTTCTAGGGCTGCTCGGATGGCGGCCAACAGCACGTCATCATTGAATGGCTTCGTCAGGAACTCAACCGCTCCGGCTTTCATGGCTTGGACCGTCATGGGCACATCGCCGTGGCCCGTGATGAAGATGATCGGCATGTCGGTGCGTTCCTCGGCGACGAGGCCTTGGAGGTCTAGACCATTGAGACCAGGAAGAGAAACGTCAAGGACGAGGCAGCTCGGAATATGAACTCGTGGGCGGTCGAGGAATTCTTGGGCGGAAGCGAATGTCTCGGGCTGCCAGCCTTCACAGCGGATTAACAACTCCAGCGACTCGCGTACGGAGATGTCGTCGTCGACAACGAACACGATGGGCGTAACATCCGACATGCGTCAACCTCACTCCTGGCCAGCGTGAGTCGGCGTAAGTCATATTTAAATGCCGACGATTGGTTGATGACGCCCCCACCGTTAAGGGGATTCTACCAGAGATTCCCTCATTTGCCTTAGGAGGATAGCGGCACTCGTTGTGGCAAGCGTTCGTTACCAAGAGCCGATACCAAAGTATCGACGATACCATCGTCCAATTGTTCATCTCCCAAGCTTCTGTTCTGATGACTCGCGTCGACCGACTCGCTCGCCGCGGAGAAAGCCGCCTAGGTTTCTACTTCAATCGACGGCTGCGTCGGCTAGTCCTCGGTATCTGTTTTGCCGGCCAAGACTATGCAGGTTCGTCTTGGCCGGTAGAATCCCGCTCTTCCGCAGTCAGTTTACCGACACATATTGAGTGGAGGAACCATTATGAGACGCTTTACGTTCTTGTTGGTTGCAGCTGCAACAATCGCCGGCCTTGTCACCCTCGCTGCCCCTGCCCCAGGCCACGCGGATGGCCAACCCGGCCCACCCTTCGTCACCGAAATCCCTCATGGGTACCGCGACTGGCAGTGGATTTCTTCGGCCCATGAAGCAGGCAACCTCAACAGTTTAGGCGCCGTCTTGGGCAACGATATAGCGATCAACGCCTATCGGGAAGGGAAGCTTCCTTACCCGGACGGTACCATCATTGCTGCTTTGCATTACCGTAACGTCCCGTCGGAGGAGAACAACAAAGTCTTTGGCCAGGCTCAATCTTTCGTCTCCGGAGCCCCCACGAACATTCAGTTTATGGTCAAGGACTCAACCAAGTACGCCGCAACCGGCGGCTGGGGGTTCGGGCACTTCGGCACAGATGGCAAACCCGGTGACGCGGCGTTTATGAAAAGCTGCTTCCCCTGCCACGAGAAGGCCAAAGCGACCGACCTTGTTTTTACTCGCTATGCGCCTTGATGCTGAAAACCAGAGTAGAAAGGAATGACACGTTGGCGCGAAGCAGCATGCCCGGCTGCGCTCAATGCCTTGCCGTAGCTCGAGAACATCTCGGATCGCTCGACAAGGTTACGCGGGTTCGTCCGGCTGGGCCGTCGATAGCCACTTCTCGTCCCGGCAGACTCATGCATGAAACTGATGGTTGCTGTAATGCTCGCATCCTCCCAATTGTTGGCACGGGTCAACGGAAAGGAACATCCCATGAAATATCCGACGCTCTATCGCACCACACAGATCGATGGGCTCTCCATTTTCTACCGAGAGGCCGGCCCGAAAGAAGCACCGACCGTCCTTCTGCTGCACGGACTTCCGTCATCGTCGCGGATGTTCGAGCCGCTTTTGACTCGGCTGTCCGATCGCTACCATCTGGTCGCTCCTGATTACCCTGGCTTCGGACACAGCGACTGGCCGGATCCGAAAACATTTCTCTACACGTTCGATCACTACGCCGAGATCATGAATCACTTCACCGAAGCGCTCGCACTCTCGCGCTACACGCTGTACATGCAGGATTATGGCGGGCCGGTCGGTTTCCGCATGGCACTTGTGAACCCGGACCGCATCGAGGCTCTCATCGTTCAGGATGCGGTGGCGCACAATGAAGGGCTCGGGACGAATTGGAAGACACGCCGCACCTTTTGGGCCGATCGCGCTCCGAACGAAAGCGCACTGCGCACGAATCTTCTCTCCCTGGCTACGACACGCACCCGCCATGTCGGAAGCGATCCCAATGTCGAACGCTATGACCCGGATCTGTGGACAGACGAATTCTATTTTCTCAATCAGCCCGGACAGGCTGAGATTCAAAGCGATTTGTTCTACGACTATCGAACCAATGTTGACGCCTATCCTAAGTGGCAAGCGTGGATGCGCGAGAAGCAACCGCCACTGCTGGTGATCTGGGGCAAGTATGAGCTCTCGTTCGACCCGGGCGAGCCTGAACGCTATCGCGAAGATGTGCCGCATGCTGAAGTTCACATTGTCGACGGCGGTCATTTCGCGTTGGACACGGCGGCGGACGAGATCGCCGCATTGGTGCAAGGATTCATCGGTTCTTCACGAGAGCGGTTCGCGGCGCGGCGGGCGGGGTGAAGCCGCTTTCAAACGGCGGTGATCCAGCTGTGTATTGGATTCGAACCTTGAAAACGAAAGGTTATTTATGTCGGGCAAGAAAACAGCAATCATAACCGGAGCATCGGGAGGGCATTGGTGCGGGCTTAGTCGATCGGCCGTTCTTTGCGGACCAGGCTGGCTACCAAGAAGCTGGCCAGCCGCACCGAAATAAAAGGATGCTACCCAGACGCTGGACTTCGACGCGGTATGCATGTCCCGACTGCTTTCAGTAAACGTCGGCCTTCCGCGCGACGTGACATGGAACGGCAAAACGGTCCGAACCGCAGTCTGGAAATCTCCGGTCACGGGACGGCGAATGGTGCGCAAGCTCGATATCGATGGTGATGCGCAAGCCGATCTCGCCGGTCACGGCGGTGAGCAGCGCGCCGTTTTTTTTCCGATGAACGCGAGTTTGCTTGAACTGGCGGAAGCGTGCGACGTTCCGGTCAGATGGTCGTGCCGGGCTGGAGTCTGTCACCTGCATGACTGGTCTGATTGATGGATCGATTACTTACAACCCTGAACCGCTGGAGAGGCCCGCCCCCGGGAACGTGCTCGTATGCTTATCCCAGCCAAACGCGAGTATCACTCTGGATCTTTAAGAGAAAAGGGAGAGTCCAATCATGCGTTCTGATATCGTGCCCGGTGGCATTTTCCCCGACTACGAACTGCCCGATCACACGGGCAAAATGCGTAAGCTCAGTGAGCTACAGGGCGATGATCCGCTGATCCTTACCCTTGCGCGCGGCCACTATTGTCCAAAGGAGCACCAGCAGCATTTGGAACTCGCCGCGTTCTACCCGAAGATCGCGGTGGCGTACACTCAGATCGCCACGATCGCCACCGACGATCACCATACTCTGCAGGAATTCCGCGCGTCAGTCGGAGCCGTGTGGACATTCCTTTCCGACCCCGACCGAACGGTTCAGAAGGATCTCGACATCCAGGAGTACACCGACCCCGAGCACAATCCGATGATCCCGCACACGCTCGTGCTCAAGCCGCGCCTCGTGATCTACAGCATCTACAACGGCTACTGGTTCTGGGGGCGTCCGTCGGTCGTCGATCTTTGGCACGACCTGCGCGTCGTGACGAGTGAAATCCGCCCAGACTGGGATCTGAGTACGCCAGGGCTCCGCGAGTCATGGAATGCGGGTGACCTCTCGCGTTTTCACGGGTGGAACAAGCAGGCCAGTATGGAAGATGCAGGGGTGGCAAGGAAGAAATAGCACAGCCACCAACTTCGATCTACTGCGGTCAATTCCCGGAGGCCCGCATGATCCCGCCACAACCGTGAGAATCAGGCTATTGGGCGAAGGTGATGACCAACACTTTCGGATTGGCTAGCTGCGGGCGCAGAGTATTTTTGCGGGGAAGGCCCCACACTCTCGAGTTCGCCCCGATAGGGAGGACCTGCGTGTCAGCAAGAGATAAATGACAGCCAACGCCATCACCATGAGAGCATCGACAAAGAACCACCCATATCCCAACACGAAAATGTGACTGAGAATCACGGTACTCATCTACAGAACAGTCAATTCTGCTCCAAATCTGGCTGTCTTCGGAATCAGGAGCAGAACCGCCACCACAATCTCGCACACCCCTGACCCTAGCCGAAATACCTGCTGAGATACCAACCCGTGAAGCGCTTGCGACATCCGCGTGAACTTTGGACCGCCAGTGCACTTACAGGCGCCTATCGACATCGTGTCAGTTAGGGTCGACCGTACTATCTCGGATCACATCCCACACTTCGTCCGGTGAACCGTAACCGCGACGATAGGCTTGGCCGCAGATTTCGTATGGCCTCAAGTCCGTCGAACCCCACTGACTGGATGCAGGCGGCATACGGCAAGAACAGTACAGGATCCAGCCTGAGGCGGCGTGCGCGGTGAGTGGGATCAGGTACGATCCGTTTCTATACGGGCTGAAACTTGGCAAATATCGAGTGCGGCATTCCGGGCACTCGACGCAATGACGAACACGAAGCATGAAGATTGAAACGACGGTTTGATCGCAACCAGTGTGGCGCGTCAGAAATAGCGGCTATTGCGAATGCTCACTCAGGTTCACGATTTCGTTGATGGAGTGGAGCTTTGCCCCGAAAAACCGAACGATAAACGTCACTCTGAATGACGCACTAGCAGCGCCAGCACCACAACCCTGCGAGTCAGTGACAGCCTGAAGTGAGCGCATACGCCCTCCCCGGTAGTACTCAGTACAGCTGAAACTCGCTCTTTCCTTGCACAAAGTGCAGGCCGATCTCAGCGTTGCTCGACTCTGACAACTAATGTCCGATCCAGAGCAGAATCGACCGACAACTTCACAAATTCCTGCTGGTGCCAACTTAGGAAGCATGTGGTGTTCCACGTTCACAACGATTACGTCAGACAACAGGCCCACACACTTCAGAGTTCGAAAACAAGTGGCGGACTGACAGAATCCTGGGACGATCCCAAGACGGCTAGCGCGACTGTTTCTCCAACTTCTCATACACGTAGGCAAGAGGTTACGAAATTCGATGGATTTCCATATTGTTGAGCGCGTTGTTAAATCCCCCTTGACGCTCTGATCATCGCCATACATACTGGTTGGTATGTCGGCGGCACGCAAGAATCCGAAACGGAGAGCGGCCAGGCTGCGCGATCCTGAGCGCACGCGGGAGTGCTTGCTGCAGGCGGCATCCCGCGAGATCTACAGATCAGGTTTCCAGAGTGCCGGACTGGGCACAATTCTGGCTTCGGCTGGCGTCACTAAGGGAGCGCTGTACTACCACTTCAAAAGCAAGGAAGCCTTGGGATACGCCGTCGTCGAAGAGGTCATCGCCCCCGACGTACACGGGAAATGGGTGCGGCCTCTACAGAGCGTCAAGGACCCTATCGACGCTTTGATCGGCGCTGTTCAACGTATACCCGTTCGGCCCGACGATGTGCGAGGTGGTTGCCAGCTGAACAATCTGGCGCAGGAAATGTCTCCTCTTGACGTGGGATTCCGGAAACGGCTGGCGATAATCTTCGGTGCCTGGCGCGAGGCGGTTGCCTCCACTTTGCGAGAGGGCCAGACCCACGGAAGCGTTCGCCGCGACGTGGAGCCCGCCGACGCTGCAGGCTTACTGATCGCGATGGTCGAAGGCTATGGTTCGCTGGCAAAGAATGCTCAGGATCCGAAAGTAATGAAAGCGGGGATCAAAAACATCGTGGACTGGCTGCGGTCCTTACGCTCGTCGGGCAACCGCAAGCGGGACTGATCGCATCGGTTTTAATGCGTGTTTGTTTGTACATACCAACCGGTTTGTCTGCTACCAGTTCAGACATCACGATCGGAGGAAGCGCTTCAAACTTCATCATGAAAAGGAGAACGAACAATGACAAGGATCGCAGTGTCGCGCAGGAATCTGCTCGCAACGGGAGCCTGCGCGCTGGTTGGTGCCGTGAGCCTGCCGGGACCGGCAAATGCCAGCGCATTGGCAGGGCAGAACTTAACGAACGAGGAGGTGGCTCGGAAGTGGTACGCGGCATGGGAGAAGAAAGACTGGGGCCCAGTGGATAGCCTGCTCGCCGATGATTTCACGTTTACCAGCGCGGCTGGCGACGACCACATCAACAAGAGCACTTTCAAATCGCGATGCTGGGAAACACAGATCGATTTCATTGGACATTTTGACCTGGAGCGAATTACCACTGGCGCGGAGGATGCTTTTGTGAAGTATCTTTGCCACACCAAGGACGGTAAATCGTTCCGGAACGTGGAGTATCTCCGCATCAGGAACGAACGGTTGCAATCCATTGAGTGTTATTTCGGCGCGCAATCCAGCTTTCCGTCAGCAGTGAGCACTGGGCAGAAGTAACCTACGGCCTGGAAGGTAAGCATGGGGTGCCGATCTGCCGAAGTCACCGGTGATGTTGAATCCACAATGCAAAGGCGCTCACCCAATCAACGTGTTTGTAGTTGCCGTGGGCAGGTGGTCAGACAGATCCGCTGCTCCGGCTATGTAGGCCCATTTCATCTGGAAGCAGTGCACTCATCATTCTCACTTCGAGCAGCAGTCAAAACGGCAGAGGAAGGGGTTCCATTTCATGAGCGTCCGCGAAATTCAGGATGAGAAGGCCATTGCAAGTGAGATGTTTGTTCAACAAGGTGCTCACGCTAATGCAAACGCTTCGACAAGCCCACTGCGGGGAGCTACAATTTGCTCCACCGAGAGTAGACGGGATTACACTTTTGAATCGACAGCGGACGAGTTCTGCGAAGCTGCAGATACATCATTGCTTCCGGTAATCCAAGTTGATGCTGCAAACCTCATACGAGTTTTGCGGCAGTTGGAGCTTATAGCAAAACGACAGGCGCCACGAATCGCGTTCAAGGAAAAGGGTAGCATCCTACTCTTGGAGTTGGCCGACATCTTGGCAGTGCAAGCTGAAGGTAATTACGTTTCGTTGCGGCCCCGAACTAATTCCTATTTGGTGCACGAGTCTCTCTCGTCGATGGCGGAGAAGCTCAAACCCTACGGTTTTATTCGCATCCATCGTTCGGTCGTCGTGAATATTTCGGCCGTGGAGGAGATCCAACCTTTACCGACGGGGGAGTACAGGCTGCGTGTAAAAGGCGGGAAGGAATACTTGGTAACGCGTACATACAAACACAACCTCAAAGATCTGGCTCAACTGTGGGTAGGCTCAGAGCGCCTTTGCGGCTAACTGGCAGCAAGATGTTGTGCCTGAGAGGAGATTGGTTCGAGGAGCAACTAGTCGGAGCGCATCCAGTGCACATAGATTCTGCCCTGCCTTAAGAAGCGCGACTGCGCGCTCACGTTGGTGCTCCGCGATTCTCTCTTGGCCGGAGCGCTCAAGAGAGAGGGCATCAATTGTCCGCACCATTTGCCCAATTCCTCTAAGTCCGTCCGTCCACCGGCACGAGAAATTCATTGACAAGGCTTGCTTGTCCGCCCCCCAGAAGAACGGTTCGTTTACATTCTTCACTCACGCAGAGTGGATGTCCCATTGGGGGCGGGGAACTTCTGCGATTCTAAAATCTGTCGCGAAGCGATTGCACCGCGCATCGAAGGAACAAACGCTATCGAAGATTGAAGCCGGAACATCGTCTGCGCGGTCCCAACCCCTCTCGTCACTGACATCGACATCATCAACGTCCATACGAGCGCTGCGGCCAAAACGACCGCCGAATGAAATTGAAGAGTAGCCTATCTTGTCGTGCGGCTGGTGAGCGGCCAGGCGAACGTGTACTTCATTGCCAATCTTCAGCCCGAAGCGCACGAGCATCAAAAAAGCCGCCGGCCTGGAGCCGGCGGCTCAAGTGTCTCTACAGCTTTACCCAGTGTTAGAAGGTTAAGCGCAAGCCGAATTCGATTTGCCGTTGCGAGCCGAGCGAGTACACGCCCGTACCGTTGCCGACCCGGAACGCTTCTTCATCTGACCGCGTGGTTCCGTTAATCGATCCCGTTCCTGGGCCGTTCAAGACGCCGAACATGGTAGTCGGCGGCAGGTTGAAGTTGGCAAAGTTGAAAAGGTTGTAAATGCCCACACTAGGTTCGAGGGTGAACCGCTCCTTGATTGTGTGCCTCCACGCCAGCTTCAAGTCGGTGGCTCTGAGCCATCCGAAGTTCACCTGGCTCCCGGGAGAATTGTTGCAGCCAGCTTGCGAGGTCGGCGGCGGCGGGCAAATAACCGGAGATACGCCACCTAAGGCTTGCAGCTGGGCAAGGGTCATGACACCGTTGGCGATCAGGGTGTTACCCGCAGGCGTCGCCTGATTTGCCTGAGTAGAGTTGTAGTTGTTGATCAGGTTGGTGAGACCGGCAGCGTTTACGCTGCGGTCGAACGCACCGAACTTTGTACCTGGGAGTGGATCCTGGATGGTTCCGTCGCCAGTAAAGTCGGTGCGGAAGATGTCGCCAGCTGAGCCTGTATTGGCGGCATCAATCGAACTCGCCAATGGGCTGTCGAAGTGAGAGATCAACCCAATGCGAAATCCGGCCGGTACATCTACATACCCACCAAATGAGATCTGGTGGGTACGATCGAGCAGTGATGGTCCAAAGTATCGGCTGGGGTTGTTGTTGTCTGCGGCTTGCAGGACAAAGTCCTGATCGCTGTCCGCCGGTGTTCCGGTGTTCTGGATGCCTCCGCTGTTGGCAAACCGCGACAGGCTGTAGGACACCTGAAAGTTCGCCCCTTTGATGCCGCGTACCGGGTTACTCACGTTTTGCTTCAACGTCATCTGCAAAGCGCTGTAAACCGAGCGGCCTTCGGGTTGGAGGAAGAACATATTCGACTGACCCGGATTTACTCCGCCGAAGGCGCAGGGCCGCCCGATTCCGTTGACGGACGTACAACCTGCTGCGCCGATGTCGAGCGCGGTGCCCAGACCGCGCTTGGCGAAATCGGCCATCGTCGCCGCTCCTGCCGGAGTGGTGCCAACGGCAGGATGTAGGCCTGGACAGCCTCCCGGGGCACCAGCAGCGTCAATACTACTCGCACCGCAAGCGGTCAGAGTGGCTGCAACAGCTGCTTGTGCCCCCGCCAGGTTAAAGGTATTGACATCCCCTTGGTGGTTGACGTCAATGCCGATCAGGCTGCGCGTTTCCACGTTGCGCAAGTAATCGGCGCTGAATACCATGCCGCGGCGAATTTCACGCTGGATGCCGATGTTGAGCTGGAAAGAGCGTGGTGTCTTGTAATTGGGCCCGATCAAATCGGGCGCTGTTCCGTCTCCGACTCCGGCAGCCAATAAGCTGCCAATATAATTAGGATTGGGCGCTTGCAAATTGAACGGATTCCCAGCCTTCACCTGGTTCCAGAACGACAGGATCGCCGGAATCGCGTCGCCGATGCGATTGTTGTTGCCGCAGAAATCAGTTGAGCCCCCCTGCCCCGGTGTTAGAGTCCCGCCGGCTACCGGGACGGCGGTGGCAACGCCGTTGCTACAAGCGAGGCTCGTCTGGTTGAAGGCGCCAGTTTGCAAGCGCAACGGCCGGTCAAACAGAACATTGTTGAAAATTATGTTTTCGTAGTAAAGGCCGGCGCCGCCGCGAATGACGGTTTTGCCGTTCTTCATCGGATCCCAGGCAAAGCCTAACTGGGGCGCGAAATTCAGATTGGCCTGCTTCACCTGGCTTCCATAGCCGGGGAAAGCGGCGTTTATGGTGGGATCGGCGGGCAAGTCGCTGTCGGTTCGGCCGGTGTCGCGGTCATAACGCAGACCGAAGCTCAAAGTGAAGTTCGGCTTGATCTTCCAGTTGTCGCCCACATAGAGACCGATGCGGTTATCCGGTCCCAGTCCGCCAGCCGGAAACCCTAAAGCCGGTTGCAGCGTGTTGAAGCCCTGCCCGTTGCCGACGGTGAGCCGATTGACAGGGTAGTTCAAAGGATTAGCGGAGCCACCCGAATAAGGTCCGGCGGCGGCGAAATCTGAGCACAATTCGGTTCCGGAGGGGCCGCAATTCGTCGACCCCACATTGAAGCGGACCCGCGGCGCGGTGCCGAAGAAATCGGCGAAGCCGCCACCCTGAATATGATTAAACGACACTCCATAGCGAATAGTGTGGGAACGCAGCACCTTGCTGCCATCGTATTTCAGTTCCCGGTTCGACTGGGGAGTGCTTTGTGGAGCCAACAGGTTCGGTCCAAACAAGGACTGGGTGGTGTCGCCGATCTCTAACCCTGTGCTACTAAATGGAAGAGCGCTGTTACCTGAAGTTACATCCTTGATCTGGTTCTGGAACTTCAGGTACGAGAAGCGAATGCTGTGAGTGAAGCTTCCGGTGTTGAAGTCCAAACCCACCACGTGATTGCGCGTGTAGTCCTTATTGGCATACACCTGGAAGCCGAATCCAAAAGTGGCATCTAGCGCGTTCTCGAAGTACGAGTAACGGTAGAAAGCCTTGGCGCCGTTGCCGAAATTGTAATCCACCCTCCCCAACAGGTTGCCTTCGCGGAAAGGCTGGCTGAAGCCACCGCTCAAACTTGCGAACGGACTGCCCGCCAAACTAACCGCCGCAAAGCTATCCTGCTTGGTGCGCTCACCGTCGGCGAAGAAGAACAGCTTGTTCTTGATGATTGCTCCGCCTACGCTGCCGCCAAACTGCTCGCGTTGGTAGGGATAATCATGGCCGCCGGGCACATTGGCTGCAAAGCTGTGGTCACGAATGAAACCGAATGCCTCGCCGTGAAAGGTGTTCGTGCCCGACTTAGTGGTCACATTGACCGCCCCGGAGGAAGTCAAGTCGTTGGAGAGATCGAGCGAAGACTGACCTAACTGGAATTCGTCGATGGCGCTGGCCGGGATATTGGAGGTGGTTGTGCCTACGGTCTCGTCGCTGATGTCAACGCCGTCCACATTGATGCGGGCGGTTCGGCCGAAACGGCCGCCAAATGAGATCGAAGAGTAACCGGCTTTGGTCGGATCGAAGTTCTGGCCGTCTTGAATTTGCACGCCGGGTTCCAGCTGTGCCAGATCCAGAAAGTTGCGGCCGTTCACCGGCAGGTTCGCAATCTGATCTGAATTCAGGACGCCTTGCACCTCGGCCTGCTCAGTGTTGACGGCGACCGTGCTGGCCTGCACTTCAATGACCTCGCTTTCCTGGCCAAGTTGCAGCTTGATATTGGCAGAGGCAGTGTTGCCCACTTCCACTGTAATTGTTTCACTGACGCTGCTGAACCCCTTGGCCGAAACTTGCACTTTGTAAGTGCCAGGTTCGAGAGGACCGGAGGCGAATGCGCCAGCGGCATTGGCCGCTAAGTTGATCGCCTGCCCGGTTCCAACGTTGGTGATCAACACCTTCGCGCCGCTAACCACCGCCGCCGATGGATCGGTGACTGTGCCGACAATGCTGCCCGAACCTACTGTGGTCTGGGCCCAACTGGAAACGGCGAATATCAATACAAGCAACGCGACCGCAATCGAGACAATCGGTTGATACCGGCTGCTCCTGCCGCTTGTCTCTCGTACTCCATGCAGATTTGACATCTTCTTCCTCCTTAGGTTTCTGATGATTCGTCCCGGTTGTGCTTTTGTCGGGCAGACTACGCACCACTGGGGCAAGCCAATGCCCACTCGCGCAAGCGTGGTGTGAGTGAACGAGTTTCAGTTGCGACTTGTAGCCGGAGAGTGATGAATCGACACGTATCAGGAACTAGAGGAACAGCTGACTCGTCCGTTCCTATGAGTATGCGTAGATATTGTGGGCAGACGGTATTACATTACATACCAACTAGTCTGTATTTTACATGGCGTGTAAGCGAAAACTGTTGCGAGCCCGTGTCTAGAATCTGTTTTTGCTTGTGAAATAGGACATATTTGAATGACAAAGGATCAACAACGCTTCACTTCCAACCAAAACGCCGAGCCGACCCATGAACGGTCAGGAAGGCTGCCTTCGGGGAATCATCGATCGAGCGTCCGGAGCACCGACCCGGACAGAATTCTGACCGCTGGCGTGATCAAAGGATAGTTTTTGCTTGACGCTAAGAGAGTTGCGATACATCCTCATTGGTATGTTGGCAGCACGAAGAATCCGAAACGCAGAGGGACGAGGCTGCGCGACCCCGAGCACACGCGGGGCGCTCGCTGTGCGGCGGCATTCCGCGAGGTCTACAGATCGGGCTTCCCGGGTGCCAGCCTAGACGCAGTTCTGGCCGCAGCCGGGGTCACCAACAGCGCGCTGTACTACCACTTCGATGGCAAGGAAGCATCATTCGTCACGTGTAGTGGGGCATCACATACCGACCGGTTCGTATGTGTGGCAAATTGGCATCGACTCCAGGACTTCGAGGCCGGTGGGGACGGAAGGACTGACGGAAAAAGGGGTAGGCGCAGCGGGCGCAGCCTCGACGGGTAGGCTAGCTCCTCTAGCAAAGCGGAGAAAGAAATCGATGGCCCTGAAACCTCGGACAGTTATCGCCTTGGCCGGAGCATTATTTGTGTTGGTTGCTGTCGAGCTTATTCACGGTCAAGAAGCTGTGAAGTCTGCCGCGATCAAGCCCTTTAAGGTTCAAATTCCGGATAGCGTGCTCACCGATCTGCGGCGTCGCCTGGCAGAGACCAAGTGGCCTGATCAACTGCCACGCACGACATGGGAATACGGCGCCGACATCAGCAGAGTCCGCGAACTCGCAGAGTATTGGCAGACAGGTTACGACTGGCGCGCCCAGGAAGCACGAATCAACCGATACGAGCAGTTCACGACTGAGATCGATGGACAGACAATTCATTTCATCCACGAGCGATCGCCGCGAGCGGAGGCAATACCCCTGCTGTTGATTCACGGATGGCCGGGCTCGATTGTGGAATTCTTCGCTCTGATCGAGCCGCTCACACATCCGAAAGACAGCAGTACCCCTGCCTTTGATGTCGTTGTTCCTTCGCTTCCTGGCTTTGGATTTTCCGGGCCGACGAAAAGTCGAGGTTGGGGCGTGCTGCGGATGGCCAAAGCGTTTACGGTCCTGATGGATCGTCTGGGCTACTCCAGGTACGGGATACAGGGCGGTGATTGGGGTGCCGCAATTGCGCTAGAAATGGCGCGCCAGGCTCCGAGCCATGTTATTGGACTCCATTTGAACCTTATCCACGTTCCACCTCCCAGCCCGGATGCTATGAAAGAGCTGACCGCTGAGGAGCATCGGCGCTATACCAGTTGGTGGGACGAGGGGAGAAGTACCTTCTTTAACGTTCAGTCGTCCGAGCCGCAGACAGTTGCATATGCCCTGACCGATTCACCCGCGGGGTGGCTGGCCTGGCTGGTAGAGAGATTCCAGGACCTCACCGACAATGATGGAGATTTTCTGCACGCAGTGGATCGCGACGCGTTCCTCACCGATGTGACACTTTACTGGATCACCGGGACGGTGGGCTCCTCCATGCGCATTTACAGCGAGCACCAGCTCTCCGACAGCGACAAGGCTCCGGCCCGGATAAAGACTCCGGTGGCCTATGCCATATTCCCGAAAGAAGTCGTCGCTGCGCCCGAACGTTGGGTCGACCAGATCTACAACGTCGTGCAAAAAACCGAAATGCCGAGGGGTGGCCACTTCGCCGCACTCGAACAGCCAGATCTGATGGTGAAGGACATTCGATTATTTTTTGCCAGGCTGAAGTGAAGAGAAAGCTCATATCAAACACGGAAGAATCAATGTATCGAAGGATAGTCAAGACGATCAACCTCGGAACCTTCCTGCTGGTTGCCCTGCTGAGTGTTGCGTGGCAGATTCAAGCGCAAGATGCCACTGGGCAGAATGCCAACTCATCATATCCCAGCATGGCTCCGCTCGATCAGTACCTTATGGCGGATCGCAATGCTGAGATTGCTTTGGCGCGAACTGCCGCCCCGAAATCCATATCGGCCGAAGCCACGGTCGTGGTTCTCGGGCGGCACGGCTACGAGACTGCCGTTCAAGGCAAGAACGGCTTCCTGTGCATCGTGGAACGAGCGTGGATGTCGCCATTCAACCATCCAGAGTTTTGGAATCCAAAGAATCGGAGTCCCATCTGCTACAACCCGGCCGCCGCGCGATCCATCCTGCCGTACACTTTTAAGCGGACAGAGTTGGTATTGGCCGGATTGTCCAACCCTCGGATGCTCGAGCGCATCAAGGCTGCGGTTGCCAACAAGGAACTGCCGACGCCGGAACCTGGCGCGATGTCCTACATGATGTCGAAGGAACAGTACCTTAGCGATGCAGTCGGGCATTGGTTTCCTCATTTGATGTTCCACATTCCAAAGTCAGAGGGCGCGAACTGGGGTGCGAACCTTGACGGCTCCCCGGTCGTGATGGATCCCCGTGAGGTTCCGGAGCCGGAGACGATCTTCTTTGTGCCGGTTGGCACATGGTCGGACGGAACGCCGGCCCCGGTAATGTAGGGACGTGAAAACCAGTGCGACAGCCTCCGCGCACCTAACTTTCCGAATCTTCACGATTCTGGCCGTTCTCCGTGAACCCACAATTTACGGGCGCACAACCAATCGACGTGTTCATTGTTCCCGCAGGCAGGCGGTCAGATGGATCCGCCGCACCAGCTACGTAGGACCCATTTCATCTGGCTGCAGTGCAATCGTTAGTCTCGCTTCAAGTAGCAGAAGCCGAAACGAGAGAGGCAATACGAAGGGTTCAACATGAGCGCCCGCGAGATTCAGGATCAGAAGGCCATTGCACGTGAGATTTTCGTTCGACAGACTGCTCGCGCTAGTGCCGACGTTTCGGCGAGCTCACTGCGGGGAGAAACGATTTCCATCCAGTTCTTTTTTTGGATGCCGCGTCCTATTGCTGCCAACCCCCTCCCAGTGCCCTATAGAGTTGCACGAGGCTCTGGTACTCATTACCTCTCGCCTGCGCCAGCGTGAGTTCCGCTGAATAGAGCGAGCGCTGGCCGTCTAACACCTCGAGGTAGGTGGTGATGCCGCCGCGATAGCGCAGGAGGGACGTATCGACTGTATCCTGCAGGTCCTTGACTGTGGTCTCTTGCGCGACCCGGACCTGGTGGAGTTTCTGATAACCGATTAATGCATCGGAAACATCCCCGAAAGCACGCTGAATGGTTTGCCGGTAAGCGATTAGAGCTTGCCGGTCCTGGGATTTCGCCAGATGGAGATTACCCTTCAACGCGCCACCCGTGAAAATTGGCTGGCTCACTTGCGCCCCATAAGACCAGACTCCGACCTGCGAACTCATCAAGCTTGAGAACACGCTGCTCCGTCCAAAGGCTCCGCCGCCGGAGCCGGTCAATGCGATTTGCGGAAAGAACTGGGCCGTGGCAACTCCGATTTCCGCGTTCGCCGCAATCAAGTTCTGTTCGGCCTCGCGAATGTCGGGCCGGCGCCCGATGATTGTGGAAGGCAGTCCTGGCGGCACCTCAGGAGGAAGCGGTTGCTCAATCAGAGGAAGTCCCCGCGACACATCCTGCGGGTAATTACCGAGCAGAATGCTGATGGCATTTTCTTCCTGAGCGATTTGCCGCTCCAAGTCCGGAACCTGAGCATTCGCAGTGTCGAGCACTTGCTGAGCCTGGAGAACATCGAGTTTCGTTGCCACACCGTGCTCAAGCCGCAGAGTGGTCAGTTTGACCGAATCGACCTGTGTATTGACTGTTTCATTCGTGATCCGGAGTTGCAAGTCAAGTTGCAAGAGTGCGAAGTAATCGCTTGCGACATCACTGACAAGGGTCAATACAACGGTTTGCCTCGCGGCTTCTGTAGCAAGGATCTGGGCGCGTGCCGCCTCCGTCGCGCGACGCAGGCGGCCGAACAAATCCACTTGGAAAGCAGCGTCAGCGCTTAGAGTCAAGAAGTTGAACTTGCTCTGAGCGTTGGACTCTTTTCCCCCCGCGAAATTGCCGTTGCCTTGTACTTGGGGAAACAGGCTCGAGCGTGTGATCGCTAGCTGAGCTCGAGCGGCGGCGATGCGCTCTGTTGCAAGTTGCAAATCGTAGTTTTGCTTGAGTGCGGTGCGAATGAGCTCTTGCAACTTCGGATCCTGGAAGACCTGCCACCACGGTAAATCCGCATAAGAGGCGGCCTGAGCCTGAAGCTGGGCATTGGCTTGCAAATCACGATACGTGGTCGGAGTCTGAACCGACGGCCGGTGGTAATTGGGGCCGACCTTGCAACCGGCGAGCAGGCCGAAGATCAGGACCAAAATCAGCAACTTTGCGAGCTTCATGTTGCGCAGCTCCACGTGTGTTCTTCCCACGTATCGTGCTACCGCACACCTCAATCTCCGGGCGCCGGGCTGGACGCTGTCGGCAGCATTCCGGAAGCGGGTTCCTTGCCGGCGCCGGACCATTTTTCCACGACATAAAAGATGGCCGGCACGAAGAAGACTCCGATTGCGCTGGCGGCGATCATTCCGCCGATGACGGTGGTTCCCATGATCTGGCGAGCCACCGAACCAGCGCCGCTCGCGATCCACAGCGGGACGCAGCCAAGAATGAACGCGAAGGAAGTCATCAGGATGGGCCGCAGCCGAAGCTTGGCGCCTTCAAGTGCGGCTTCTGAGAGCGATTTCCCATGCTCATACTGATCCTTGGCGAATTCCACGATCAGAATCGCGTTTTTGGCCGCGAGTCCGATTAGCATGATTAGTCCTATCTGGGAGTAAACGTCGCTCTCGATTTGAACCATGAAAGGAGGCAGGAACGCACTTAGGATGACGCGGCGAAGCCATAGAATGAAAAAAGCTCCAAAGATCGCCACGGGCGTACTGAGCAGCACGCTGAAAGGCAACGACCAGCTTTCGTAGAGCGCGGCAAGAATCAAGAAGACAAACAGCAACGAAAGCCCGAAGATCACAGAAGGCGGCACACCTTGCCGGGCCTTCTGCTCCTGAAACGACATTCCGGAGTAGTCGAAACCCATTTCGCGCGGCATGGTCTGTCTGAAAACGTCTTCCAGAGCGGCGCTAGCCTGATCCGCGCTGTAACCGGGCGCTGCGCTGCCGTTAATCTGTGCCGAACGATACTCGTTGAAGCGCATCGTGAATTCCGGGCCTAAGCGCGGCTTGACCGTGGTGAGCGTGGACAGCGGCACATTCTCTCCTCGGCCGTTGCGAACATAGAACTGTCCAACGTTCTCCGCCTTGGCGCGATCCTCGCCTTCGGCCTCGATGTACACCTGCCACTGGCGACCAAAGCGGTTGAAATAATTGATGAAATATCCGCCCATGAAGGCCTGGATCGTACGATAGACATCGTTCAGGTTCACACCTTGCTTCAACACCTTGTCGCGGTCAACCTCGACAAATTCCTGGGGGACGCTAGGCAGAAAAGTCGTGCTCAATCCGGCAATCTCGGGCCGCTTGTGTGCAGCGTCAAGGAAGGTAGCCAGATTTTTTGTGAGAAACTGAACGTCGTTGCCCGCGCGGTCCTCGAGTACAAATGTGAATCCGCCGGACGTGCCGACGCCCGGAATAGCAGGTGGGGAGAAGCTGAAAGCAATTGCCGCCGGCAATTTACTCAATTGCTGGTTGAGATGTGCTTTGATGGCTTGAAATTGTTCGGCTCTGGTCTTCCGATCATCCCAGGGTTTGAAGGTCACAAAAAAGAACGCGTTGTAACTGGTGCGAACAAAACTCAGCAAACTGAAGCCCACCACGCTGGTCGAGTATTGAACTCCCGGCGTATTCCTCAGAATGTCTTCGACATCGGCCGCGACTCGCGTGGTGCGTTCCAACGAGGCTCCGTTTGGCAGTTGCAGGTTGATGTAGGCGTAGCCTTGGTCCTCGTCCGGGAGAAAACTTGACGGTATGCGAGTTGCGAAGAATACCGCCGCGACGCTGAAACCAACGAGCAGCACAATCGTAACGAAAGTTTTCTGGAGCAGCACTCCACTCCAACGGACATACACACCTGTGCCCCGCTCGAACACGCGGTTGAACCAATCGAAGAATCTTCTCAACAGGCCGCGGCTGGGCTCCCGCGGGCGCAGGAGCAGGGCGGCCAGTGCAGGACTGAGGGTAAGAGCGTTGAACGCCGACAGAAGCACGCTGATCGCAATCGTCACCGCGAACTGCTGATAGAGTCTGCCGGTGATACCCGGAATAAAGGCCGTAGGCACGAACACGGCGGAGAGAACCAGAGCGATACCAACGACTGGGCCGGACAGTTCTTCCATTGCTTTCAGCGCGGCGGCCTTTGGTGTCATCCCCTCCTCGATGTGCCGCTCAACGCCCTCGACCACAACAATGGCGTCGTCGACCACCAGACCGATGGCCAACACCAGTCCAAAAAGAGAAAGCGTATTGATGGAAAAACCAAACAGCGGGAACAGTACGAATGTCCCCACAAGCGAAACGGGAACGGCAAGGAGGGGAATCAGGGTTGCACGCCACCCTTGTAAGAACAGGTAGACAACGAGAATTACGAGCACGAGGGCGATCAAGAGAGTTTCAACAATTTCCTTCATGCCCTGCGTGACCGCGCGTGTGGTATCCAGCGCAATGGCATAGTCAACGTCTTCCGGGAAGCTCCGCTTCATTTCCGCCATCAAGGTCTTCACCCCATTGGCGGCCTCGACTGCGTTCGAGCCCGGCAACTGGTATACGGCAACAATCGCGCCCGGCTTCCCATTAAAGCGGCCAGCGATGCTGTAGTCTTGTGATCCGAGCTCGATTCGCGCTACGTCGCGGACCCGGACCGTCCCGCCATCGGGGGTTTCACGAACAACAATGCTTCCGAATTCTTCCGGCGACAGGAGACGCCCCTGAGCGAGAACCGTGTAAGTAAATTCCTGTCCTTTCGGAGCAGGCTCACCACCCGCCTTACCCGCCGGGTTCACAGTGTTTTGTGCCTGAATGGCGGTAACGATCTCCGGAACGGTGATGCCGAGCTTGGCTAGCTGGTCGGGTCGTACCCAAAGGCGCATGGCGTATTGGCCTGCGCCGAAGACCTGCACGTTTCCAATGCCCTGTGAGCGCGTAATCGGATCAACGAGATTGATGAATGCGTAATTCGCCAGAAACCCGGCATCATAAGTTCCACGCGGTGAGTAAAGCGCGAACAGCATGAGCGGCGCGGTAACCGACTTCCGAACTGTGACTCCATAATTAGTGACGTCGATGGGAAGCTGAGAAGCGGCCTGAGTCTCGCGCGCTTGCGTCAGGATGAAGTCTGTATTCGGATCGGTTTTTACGTCAAAGTCCACGATCAGAGTGGTATTCGAGTTCCCGGTAGCGTTCAGGGAGTACATGTAGTTCATGTTGTCCACCCCATTCATCTGCTGCTCAATGGGCGTGGCCACCGCTTGCTCCAGGGTTTGGGCGTCCGCTCCGACGTAGGTGGCCAGGACTTGGATCTCAGGCGGGGTGATGTTGGGAAACTGCGCCACCGGCAAAGATAGGATCGTGAGCGTCCCCACCAAGACCAAAATGATGGAAATCACTATGGCCACGATGGGTCGGTTTATGAAGAACCTCGACATCGGAATTATTTTTCCTTAATTTCCGTGTCGAACGGTTTGGGGGTTACGAGCGCGCCGGTGCGGACTTTCTGAACTCCTTCCGCTACGACTCTTTCCCCGCGATTCAGCCCGTCGGCGATGATCCACTGGGCACCGACACGATCGCCAACCTTTACCGTTCGGATGCTGACCTTGTTCTCGCTATTTACAACAGCAACCTGGTAGCCGCCCTGGAGCTCTGAGACCGCCCGTTGGGGAACAAGAAGCGCGTCATGTTGGGTTGAGACAACCGCGCGAACCTTGGCATAGCCGCCGGGTCGCAGTACGCTTCCGGGATTAGGAAACAGACCCGCGATCCGAATTGCGCCAGTGCTCTCATTGACTTGGCGATCGGCAAAGTAGAACGTGCCCTCGTGGGGATAGGTCGAGCCGTCCGCCAAAATCAGATAGAGGTGCAGAGCTTTGCCGGCCGCCTGGCTACTGGTTTCCGTCGGGAAGCGTTTCCGCCATGCGAGATATTGAGGTTCGCCGACGGTGAAATAAACCTTGATCGGGTCAACCGTGGAAACCGACGTCACTATCCCACTGTTTGGCGTGACCAGGGCGCCCACTTGGAGCTGGGCTTGTCCGGCGATGCCATCGATGGGAGCAACCAGCCGCGTGAACTCCAGATTAATCTTTGCGGTTTCAACCGCGGCCTCGTAGGTCTTGATTTGCGCCTTTGCCGTTTCAACGGTAGCAATCGCCGCAAGGTTGTTCTGTACGGCATTGTCGAGATCCTGCTGGCTGGCCGCCTGTTCCTTTGCCAGAGGGGTGTACCGTGTCACATCAAGTTGAGTGCGGCCTTGCACTGCCTGGGCATTAGCCAGTGAGGCCTTGGCTTGTGCTAGCTGGCCCTGGGTTTGATCAAGCGCAGCCTGAAACGGACGTGGGTCAATCTGAAAAAGAAGCTGACCTTGCTTGACGAACGCGCCCTCCTGGTAACCTTGTTTTAATAGGTATCCCGTGACCTGCGCCCTAACGTCGGCGTTGACCAGGCCGTCGAAGGTGCCGATCCATTCCCCGTAAATCGGAACATCCTCTTGCTGGACCCTGGCCACTTCGACATCCGGCGCGCCCGGCGGCGCGCCCAAAGCCTGTTTTGACGGGCGAACAGCTCCGATGATCAGCCCAATCACGATCAAGCAAAAGAGTCCGCCAATTAGAAGTGTGCGTTTCGAGAGATTGATCATGTTCATCTCCGGGAGCCTGCTCCCTCGGCTCGGACCCGATTAAGAGTTCTTTTATGGATGATCCTGCCCACATCTGGCTAAAGGTCACCATTCTCCTCCCGCGAAGGCAAAAGGGTCAATCGCGGTGCCCTCCTCTCGGCAGACGGACTAGGTGCGCAAGTGCCCGGTTCTCCCAGTCGTTCTAACCCGAGGGGCGGGCCTACGCCTCTTATGATTTTCGACCAGGTCTCGCCAACTCCGAAAGAGGACATCTCTGCGAGAGGTTTGCTATCGAATGAGGGCAAAAATTGTTGTGATGCCGTGCTGAACGGGTTCGAGGAGAATACAATCTACATCCATCGGATGCAATTGCGGCTGGGCAATTGCATTGCCGGCCTATGCTGATCTTGAATGGCAGTGCTCAATGACGGAATTAGCGATAGAGCAGAATCCGACCGATGGTTTCACGGCACCGTCTGAGGTGGGTGAAATTCAGGCGGGAAGTCCACTGCCGCTTGGCGGTGCACATCAAAACGGAGACGGAGTTAATTTCGTTTTGTTCAGCCGTCACGCGACCCGTGTTCGCCTCGAGTTCTATCGAAATGCTAGCGACTCTTCTCCGACGAAGATCATTGATCTGGATCCAATGCGTCATCGGACCGGCGACGTCTGGCATGTGTGGGTGCGAGGCATTCCCGCAGGTCAACTCTACGGTTATCGCATCGAGGGGCCATATCTACCTGAAGAGGGCCATCGCTTCAACGCACATAAGCTCCTTCTGGATCCGTATGCAAGAGCAATTACCGAGGTCCAGAATTGGGATTTTCTGGCCGCCCGCGGCTACGATTCCTCCAGCAGCCTGACTGACTTAAGCTTTTCTACAGTCGATAATGCGGGCACCACGCCGAAATGCATCTTTACCAACGACCATTTCGACTGGGAGATGGATTCGCCTCCAAAGCATTCCGCCTCCGCCACAGTCATCTACGAGACACACGTTCGCGGTTTCTCAATCCATCCGAGTTCGGGTGTGGCGCATCCTGGAACTTTCGTTGGCTTGACCGAAAAGATACCGTATCTCCAAGAACTGGGAGTGACCGCCATTGAGTTGATGCCTGTTCTTGAATTCAACGAAAATGAATCCAACCGGCTGAATCCAATCACACGAAAGAGACTCAAGAACTACTGGGGCTACGATCCGGTCGCCCTCTTCGCTCCGAAGCTGTCCTACAGCATTGGAGGGGCGCACGGTCAGCAGACCCAGGAGTTCCGAGAGATGGTCAAAGCGTTTCATCGCGCCGGGATCGAAGTGATTCTGGACATTGTGTTGAATCACACAGCCGAGGGTGATGAACTGGGGCCCACGATTTCTCTGCGCGGTATTGAGAACTCGATCTTCTATATGTTGCGAGAGAACGGGGGCCGGTACTACAAGAATTTTTCCGGCGTGGGCAATACGCTTAACGCAAATCATCCCGTCGTGCGGGAGTTCGTAAGGAATGTGCTTCGTTACTGGGTCATGCACATGCATGTGGATGGTTTTCGCTTCGATCTTGCTTCGGTCCTGGGCCGAGATGAGTATGGGAACATCCTCCGCGAGGCCCCGCTTCTCGAAGACATTGCCGAGGACCCCATCCTGCGTGACGTAAAGCTTATCGCCGAAGCCTGGGACGCAGGCGGCGCCTATCAAGTGGGGAGTTTTTCCACGCGGCGTTGGATGGAATGGAACGGCCGTTTCCGTGACGATGTGCGCCGTTTCTGGATCGGCGACGCGGGCATGATGGGATCGTTCGCCAGTCGTATCTGTGGAAGCTCGGATTTATACCAAGCCTCCGGCAAAGGACCTGCCAGCAGCCTCAACTTCGTAACTGCTCATGATGGCTTCACACTGAATGATTTGGTCAGCTACAAGCAGAAACACAATGACGAAAATGGCGATTACAGCCGTGATGGAACCGATGCCAACTACAGCGACAATTGCGGGGTGGAAGGTCCGAGCGACGATCCCGTTGTTGAAGGGATGCGGAACCGCTTAATCAAGACGTTTCTCTTGACTCTGTTTGTTTCTCGCGGTGTTCCCATGTTGCTTGGCGGAGACGAATTTCGTCGAACTCAGCGCGGCAATAACAATGCCTACTGCCAGGATAACGAGGTGAGCTGGTTTGACTGGAGCCTGGTGGAAAAGCACAAAGAGATTCAGCGGTTCACTCGAGGAATGATCGCCTTCCGCCGGGCTCATTCTGTACTGCGAAGAGAAGTTTTCTACACCGACGCAGACATAAAATGGTTTGCGCCAAACGGCAGTATTCCCGACTGGACGGACCAGCGGCAGAAATCGTTTGCGTGTCTGATTCTGGGACAGACAGAACCCGACTTGTTCCTCCTGTTTAACGCCGACACCAGGTCAGTTGCTTTTTCCATTCCTGTGTTGCCGGAGAATAGGATTTGGCGTTTGGCGGTGGATACTTCTCGAACGGCCCCTGACGATGTCTACGAACCTGGGAAAGAGCCCTCCCTCCAAGGCCAAGTCAGTTTTTGGGTTGAACCTCGATCTAGCGCAATTCTCTTGACGGATGGATAGCATGAAAGTTCAAGGGCTCGCGTTTTGATCTGCCCGTAACATGTTCGCGTCATACTAAGAGAGGAGTTCTGCAATGGCTTCCCGGCCGCAAGCAGAAATCCCTGGTGAGGTGGCAAGTGAAAATCAGTTCTGCTGCCGGGAAGCCGGCGGACCCATCCATACTTCTTAACGTCCCGAAGCTCGTCACAGCCTATTACGAATTGCGGCCCGATCCGAGTGATCCCAGACAGCAGGTTGTCTTCGGTACATCCGGCCATCGCGGATCGGCTCTGGATGTGGCATTCAACGAGTGGCACATCCTGGCAATCACTCAGGCGATTTGCGATTACCGCAAACTCCAGAACATTGACGGGCCGCTGTTCCTCGGCATGGATACCCATGCTCTGTCCGAACCTGCGTTTGCGAGTGCGCTGGAAGTGCTTGCCGCCAACAACATCGATGTAATGCTCTCCGAAGGCACACCATACACCCCAACCCCAGCTGTCTCCCACGCGATTCTGCTTTACAACCAGGCACGAAAGACAGGGCTTGCCGACGGTATCGTAATCACGCCGTCTCACAATCCTCCCGATGACGGAGGTTTTAAATACGATCCTCCGCATGGGGGACCAGCTGATTCCAGCGTAACTTCGTGGATTGAGTCGCAAGCCAATCAATTTCTGCGAGGGGCGCTCGAGGGCGTCAAGAGAATCTCCTTCAAGAAAGCGTTGCATGCCTCCACGACGCACAAACATGACTTTTTGAAAGCCTACGTGGGCGATCTCAATAGCGTTGTCGACATGAAAGCAGTGCGCGACGCCAAGATTAAGCTTGGAGTGGACCCTCTCGGAGGCGCAGGCATCGATTATTGGCCGAGGATTGCCGAGCAGTATGGTCTTGACCTCACGATCGTCAACCAATCTGTTGATCCTACGTTTCGCTTCATGACCGTGGATTGGGACGGCAAGATTCGCATGGATCCTTCCTCTCCTTATGCCATGCAGAGACTCATCGCATTGAAAGACAAGTTCGATATTGCGTTTGGCAGCGATACGGATCACGACCGCCACGGCATCGTGACCAAGGGAAGCGGGTTGCTGCCTCCGAATCACTACCTTTCAGCTTGCGTCAGCTATTTGTTCGCGAACCGGCCCAATTGGAGTGAGGACGTCGCTGTCGGCAAGACCGTAGTGAGCAGCAGCATGATCGATCGCGTCAGCGCTCGCCTGGGGCGGCGGCTTTATGAAGTTCCGGTGGGCTTTAAGTGGTTTGTCGAAGGATTGCTCGCCGGCCGCTTAGGTTTTGGCGGCGAGGAGAGCGCTGGTTCCTCCTTTCTCCGGCGCGACGGCAGTGTGTGGACCACTGATAAAGACGGAATCATTCCTTGTTTACTGTCAGCAGAAATTACGGCGCGTGTGGGCAAAGATCCGGGTGAGATTTATCGTGAGCTCACCCGCGAGCTGGGAGATCCCGTCTACGAACGCATCGATGCTCCCGCTACGCCCGAACAAAAAGCCGCTCTTGCAAAATTATCTCCGTCCGACATTCACGCTACTGATGTTGCTGGTCAGCCGATCCAGAAGATTCTGACCACCGCTCCGGGAGACGGCAATCCAATTGGAGGAATCAAAGTGATTGCCAAGGATGGCTGGTTTGCAGCGCGTCCTTCGGGCACGGAGGAAATCTACAAGATTTATGCCGAGAGCTTCCTCGGGCAGGACCACCTACGACAGATCGAGGAAGAAGCCCAAACCATTGTTGCGGAAACGCTGGCTCGCAGTGCCCAGGCGGCCTGAGCCAATAAGCCATAAGAGGAGTTTGTTTATGAGTAGCTCGACAATCGTTGATCGTCCCCTCGATACAGCCACTTCAGATGCTCTTACCGACTTGGCCTTGGACCTTAGATGGTCGTTCAATCACTCGGCGGACCAGCTTTGGGAGCGACTCGATCCCGAACTCTGGGACCTGACCCACAATCCTTGGGTTCTGCTGCAAACCGTATCCCGGGAAAAACTGCAAAGTCTTACCTCCGACCCAAGATTTCAAAAACTCTTGACTGATCTCCACCGCGAGAAAACGCTCGCCGAAGAGTCGGAAGCGTGGTTTCAAAAGGCGCATCCGCGTTCGGGCGTGTCGACAATTGCGTATTTCTCTATGGAGTTCATGTTGAGCGAAGCGCTGCCAATTTATTCTGGCGGCCTCGGCAACGTGGCCGGCGATCAGCTCAAAGCCGCAAGTAACCTGGGCGTTCCGGTGACCGGAATTGGTTTGCTCTACCAACAAGGCTATTTTCGGCAGGAAATTGATGCACAAGGCCACCAGCAAGCTTTGTACCCATTCAATGATCCCGGCCAGCTTCCGATCCGACCGGTGCGCGAACCAAACGGCGAATGGCTGCGCCTCGCCATCGCTATGCCTGGCTTTAAGTTATGGATCAGAGTCTGGCAAGTACAGGTGGGCCGAGTGAAATTGTATTTGCTCGATACCAACGATCCCGCAAACCTTCCGTCCTTCCGCGGCATTACGACTGAACTGTACGGAGGTGGTCCGGAGTTGCGTTTGAAACAAGAGTTAGTCCTCGGTATTGGAGGCTGGCGGCTCCTGCGAGCCTTGCGACTGCAGCCCGAGGTTTGCCATCTCAATGAAGGTCACGCCGCATTCGCGGTGCTGGAACGGGCGCGTTCATACATGGAAGACAATGGCAAGCCATTCGACGTCGCGCTCACTGTCACCCGTGCCGGCAACCTTTTTACAACCCATACCCCCGTGGAGGCGGGCTTTGACCGCTTTGCTCCCAGCCTGATCGAGCGATACCTCAAGAAGTATGCCGAGGAGAAACTATCGCTTTCGGTCGACGAGCTTCTGGCGCTGGGGCGACGCGATCGCCAAGACTCGTCCGAACCGTTCAATATGGCCTATTTGGCGATCCGCGGTAGCGGCGCTATCAACGGCGTCAGCAAATTGCACGGTCAAGTCAGCCGACGACTCTTCCAGCCCCTCTTTTCCAGGTGGCCTGAAACAGAGGTGCCGGTAACGCACGTGACCAACGGAGTGCACACCCCTACTTGGGACTCTGCTGAAGCAGACCGCTTGTGGGAATCTACCTGCGGAAAAAACTGCTGGCGAGGAACGCTGTCAAACACGGAGAGAGATATTCGTGCAGCCAGCGATGCCAACCTGTGGCAATTGCGAGGCGATAGCCGCAAGGCTCTCGTGAGTCGCGTCCGCAGAACTTATGTACGGCAATTAGCAGGTCGGGGAGCGTCGTCGGAAGACCTCGAGCAGGCCGCACTGATACTTGATGACAATATTTTGACTCTGGGATTTGCCCGTCGCTTTGCGACGTACAAGCGCCCGAACCTTCTGCTGCATGATCCCACGCGGCTTATCAACATCCTGACGAATCGAGAGCGTCCTGTTCAACTCGTGCTTGCAGGCAAGGCTCATCCCCAAGATGCCGAGGGGCAAGAAATGATCCGGCAGTGGTTTGAGTTTGCTCGCCGCCTCGAAGTTCGATCCCGGGTGGTCTTCCTTTCCGATTACGACGTTCTCATGGCGGAGCATCTGGTTCAGGGCGTGGACGTCTGGGTGAACACTCCGCGACGGCCTTGGGAAGCGAGCGGCACAAGCGGCATGAAGGTGCTGGTGAACGGCGGGTTGAATCTTTCTGAACTCGATGGCTGGTGGGCGGAGGCGTATTCGCCGGAAGTAGGCTGGGCCATCGGAGATGGGCGCGAACATGGGGATGACCCTTCTTGGGACGCAGTTGACGCTGAAAGTCTGTATGCAGTGCTCGAAAGTCAGGTTATCCCAGAGTTCTATGGCCGCGACGAGCATGGAATTCCACGCGGCTGGGTTGCCCGCATGCGCGAAAGCATGGCCCGATTAACTCCGACCTTTTCGACCAATCGCGCAGTCCGCCAATATACCGAAGAACACTATCTCTCGGCGGCAGCAGCTTTTCGCCAGCGAGCCGAGAATCGTGGTTCCGCGGGAGCCGATCTCGTCGCCTGGCAGGCCGAACTGGCGAAACATTGGTCAGCTCTGCGATTCGGTTCCGCGACCGTTCAACAACAGGGCGAGCAATATCTCTTTGAGGTTCAGGTCTTTCTTGATGATATCGATCCCGATGCCGTGAGGGTCGAACTGTACGCGGAGGCGCAGAAAGACAAGGACGCAATCACGCACGCTATGAATCGTGGCGAACGCATTGTCGGTGCGACAAGTGCCTTCACCTACAGTGCTTCTGTTGCGACGAATCGCCCGGCTGCTGACTACACACCGCGCCTCGTTCCGCAGCACGTAGCAGCGATCGTACCGCTTGAGGCTCCTTTCATTCTGTGGCACGAAGCACCGTCCTGGCGGTGAATTGGAGCTGTGCGCAAAGATCTGAATACGAAAGAAGAATGGGTTTTGATCATTGACGTGTAAGTAAAGAAGCTTGAGCGCGATCTCTAAAGTCTCCACTTTCGCAACGGTTGTACAAGAGATCGTGCCGAGCAAGCAGCGACACCTGAGGCCGTACCGAAGCAAGATGAGTGGTCGAGACGCCAAGAATACACAAGAGTTAGCAGCGGCAATCGACGTAGACGCGCTTGTAAGAGTTCTCCCCGTTGCCGTGGATCACGGCATTCGCCAGGGCTTCACGAAGAGCCGTCTCGATGTCGATCTCGCTTCCATCCGCGCTTCGAAACTTCAGAATAAAGCGCATGAGTTGATCAACGAATTGGGAGATGGCCACGACTCTGCTTGGGAGCGATTGTCGCAGCTCGATGAAGGGAACAGAATGAGCATTTCGCAGCAGGGGCGAGAGAGACGGTTGAAAGTGTTGAGAGCGCCGAGAGACGTGACTTCGAGCGCTCACGAAGTCTGAGCCGCGATTCTTCTTTGGAAACGTTACCGCAGTTGGTTTTGCATCGCTTCAAGCTCAGCACGGCAAACATTGCTGAACTCGCTTAAGGGGTCCTGGTGCTTGGGTCGGGACTGAAATTCCTCTGGAGCCAGGTTGGGTTCCGAGTACGTGCGAATGATGTGCTTAATCACCCGTTCAGCGCTCGCCAACACGTCACCTGAGGAGCTCAGACGTATACGGCTCAGAAGTGCATACGTCGGAGTGAGCTTATTCGGGTCCTGAAAGTTGTGTTGGACGGCGTCAGCCATGGCTCGTGCACTTTCGCTGATGAAGTCTGAATACAACTGTTCGCGGTGAAAGATTCTCTTTGCCAGAAGTTCGCGACGATCCTGGTGCCTCTGTGTAATCCAGGTGCTCACACTGGATGCCAATGCGCCAGTAAGCGAGCCAAAGATGGCGGCCAGCGCGGAAATGGTTGCCGGGTTCCACGATCCACCAATCCATCTCATTTTCAGACCTTGACAGAAACGCGTGCCTTCACCACCGATACAGCAAAATGAACCCTAAGCCTGCCATTAGAATGACGAAAATGATGGAGATTACCAAAGCGGCAACGTCATCCTGCTCCTCGTTCGTGCTTCTTGGGGCCGGTGCAACGTTCGTGTTCCTTGTGCCTGGCTCTAGATAGCGAATCGCGTCGCATATCTCTCGGTCCGTCAAATCTTCGATATTCCATTTCGATTCGTGTTTCTTCGCCATGACTTCCTCTTTCAATGCATTGAGACCTGGCCACCTGCTCCGGGTTCGTTCTTGGCGAGCAAGAAGGACAAGAAAAACATCGACACGGAGACAATTGCCAGAAGCCAGTACACCTCAACATAGGAAATGGCTTGGGCCTGTCCCAGTAGCATCGCGTACGTCCTGGCGAGCGCCTGCCGGTGTGCATAATGCGCGTTCAGCCCGACATGTGTCAGACGGGTCGCTAAGGCCGTGACTGCCGCATCAAAACGAGGAGACCGCGTGTATTCGGCCAGTACGGACTGATGGTATTGACTTCGGCGCGCGATCAAGGTCGTCACAGCCGAGGTGCCTACGCTTTGCCCGATGTTACGCATGAAGTTCATAAGGCCCGCAGCGGCGTTGCTTTTCTCTTTCGGCAAGCCCACATACCCAACAGCGGTGAGTGGCACAAACAAGAATCCGACCGGCAGGTAGCCCACAATGCGAACCCACATAGCGGCCCGAAAACTGATAAGTAAATCAAGCCGTGTGCAGGAGATATACATCCCGATAGCCAAGGTGATCCAGCCAAACGCGAGCAGGTAACGTGCCTGAAACCGCCCAAGGAGCCGGCCAACCAGCGGCAAAACGAATAGAAGGAGGATGGCTGCTCCCGACAGCACCATGCCCGCTGCTTCCGCCGTGTAGCCCATCAACGTTTGCAGGAATTGTGGGAGAAGCACCGTCGAGCTGAACAGAACCACACCAACCACGAAGAACATCAGGTTGCTACTAGCAACGTTAAAAATCTTGAACAAACGGACGTCCACGATCGGTTCCTTCTGGAACCATTCCCAGATCACCAGCGAGACCAGACCGACCGCGGCAACGACGATCAACGTTGTGATGAAATGCGATCCGAACCAATCATCTTCTTGTCCCTTATCGAGTGCGACCTGGAGAGCCCCCACACCTATGGCGAGCAGACCAAAACCAATGTAGTCGAATCTTCCCGCTCCCTTTTTCTCGCGGGATAAATAAGGAGGGTCTTGGAGCAGCTGATAGACCAGCAACACAGCCAGAATTCCGACGGGAACATTGATATAGAAAATCCAGCGCCAGGAATAATTGTCAGTAATCCAGCCTCCGAACGTGGGACCAACCGCAGGCGCGCAGACAATAGTGATCCCATATAGAGCAAACGCCAGCCCGCGCTTCGCTGGAGGGAATGTGTCGGCGAGAATCGCCTGTGCCATCGGCTGCAGTCCACCACCGAAAGCGCCCTGCATTACACGAAACAAAAGCAGCAGGCCAAGGCTCGGGGCGATACCGCATAAAAAGGAACTGGCCGTAAAGAAGACAATGCACGTCAGGAAGAAACGCTTGCGGCCCAGCCAGCTGACAAGGAAGCCGCTGATCGGAAGCACGATGGCGTTCGACACGAGATAAGTGGTCAGCACCCAGGTGCTCTCATCGTTGCTTGCTCCCAAGCTGCCCGCAATGTGGGGGAGGGCCACATTCGCAATGCTCGTATCGAGTACTTCCATGAAGGCAGCGAGCGAAACCGCCACGGCGATGATCCACGGGTTGACGGGCGGTTTCGAGACTGGCTGTTCGGCGGTGATGGCCTGCGCGTCGCTCATCTGACCCTCACGTCCGGCTCGGCCGACAACCCTGGCTTCAGCAGTCCCTCTGCGTTGAAGTCTTGGGTTTGAGAGCGGTCGAAATCGATTCGCACCGGCACCCGTTGCACGACCTTTACGTAGTTTCCGGTCGCGTTTTCCGGGGGCAGCAAGCTGAACACGGAACCGGTCCCGCCGCCGAGATTGGTTACATGACCTTTCCAGGTACGGCCGTAGGCATCGACCTTTACCTCGACTGGTTGACCCGCTCTCATGTGTTCAAGTTGCGTTTCTTTGAAGTTGGCCGTCACCCAGACATCGTCGAGGGGAACCACGTCTACGAGTTCTTGTCCGATGCTCACGTTCTGGCCGACTTCCGCAGTCTTTCTCCCAACAATTCCATTCACGGGAGAGCGGATCACGGTATAGCTGAGATTAAGTTCAGTCTGATCCAACTGGGCCTTGCGTTGATCGACCTGTGCGTTGGCGGCGTCGGCCTTGGCACGCACCACGGAAACCTGCTGCGGAGCAGTCTGGGCACTGCGTAGGTCGGCTTTCGCCTGTAAGAGCTTTCCTTCCGCCTGGTGAAGGGCCTGCTCGTACGACTGAGCGGCCGCTGTAGCTGAAACAACGGCGGCCCGATTCGCCTTCGCCGCTGCTGAAGCTTGGTCGTACTGTTGTCGCGAGATATCTTCTTTCGCAACCAATTGCGAGTAACGAACCAGGTCTGCATCAGTTTTTCCGGCATTGACTTGAGCTTGTAGCAGCGCGGCCTTTGCAGACTCCAGATTCTGTTCAGCTGCTTGGACGCCCGCTTCCGCGTTGTGAATTGCCGTCTTTGAGGAATCGAGGGTGCTCCAAGCCGTGGCAGACAACACCGGTACACTCCACATCGAGCTGGCAGCAGTCGCTTCGGCGTCGGCCAGATTTGCCTTCGCTTGGTCAACTGCGATCTTGTAGTCCTTGGGATCGATCACTACGAGCACATCGCCGGCGTGCACCAGTTGCCCCTCAATCACGCGCACCTCTTGGACCTGCCCGCTGATACGAGAGCTGAGCGGCATGACATGTCCATCTACCTGCGCGTCATCTGTGTCTTCGTAAAGGAAGGCATTGCGAGTGAAGTAGCCTCCGACCAAAACGACAATCGCGACCCCGATCGAGATCAATAGTTTCGTGCGGCGGCCTAACGAGGGCTTATGACGATGCTCAGTTGCAGTGGGCTCAGGTATTGCAATTTCCGATTCCTGTTCAAAAATCGCATTCAGGTCTTCTTCATCGGTGGCGGTTGCTTTCGATCTGGTGTCGTTCGACATTACTTTCCTCCGAGATACTGCTCGTAATTGGTGCGCGCTACTCCGAGCGCGCGAGCCAGCGAGAGTTTGGCGAGGCTATGGTTGTAAAGGCTGCTGATGTACTGATCGTTGGCACTGGCGAGAGCTTGCTCGGCTTGCACCACTTCGACGCTATCGGTCACGCCCGAAGTAAAGCGGTCTTTCGACCGAGCCAGGCTCTCATTGGCGAGCGAGACGTTTTGCTTCGCCACTTCGATTTGCTCTTTTGCAGCATTCAGGTTGAGAAATGCAGCGCGTACGTCGTAATCAATCCCACCGCGGATGTTCTCCGCCTCGGCCCTGCGCTGTCGCAGTTGAGCTTCGGCTTGCGCGATATCGCCTTTGATCCGGCCACCGGTGAAGATGGGAACGTTGACGCCCGCCTGAAAAGTAAAATCTCCGTGCGACTGCCCGAAGGTTGGCCCAACATCGCCATACCCCCCATTTGCCGCGATTACTGGAAAGCGTTCGCCTTTTGCAGCCGAAAGCGTCTGGTCGGCAGCCTTCTCGGAACTAAGCGCAGCCCGCAAATCGCTTCGTGATCTGTATGCCAATTTGAGCGCGTCGTCCACGCTAGGCGGATTGATGTCGGAATAGGGAAGCTGATCGGCAAGGTCAAATTCCTGGCCCAGCGGCAATCCGATCGTGCGGCTCAGGTCGAGTTTCGCGATGTCGAAGTTATTACGCGAAACGCTCAGGTTGTATTCCTCAGTGTGTAGTTGAACTTCGGTGCGCGTGAGGTCGATTCGTGGTGCGGTACCGGCCTGCACCTCATCGGCTGCCTCATCGTAAAGAGCTCTCGCATTTTGCACTTGGGCTTCCTGTGCCTGAATGCGTGAGCTCGTTTCGATCACCTGCAGGTACGCATTACCGACCGCTAACGTGACGACATCAAGAACATCGTTGTAGCTGAGCTGGCTGGCCTGCTCGGCTGTCCGGGCAGCACGAAAACGCTGAATCGATTCGAAACTGAAGAGCGTCTGACTTAGGCTTGCATCCACTGAGCTGTACGAGTACGGTCCAATCACCGGCGGAACGCCCGGCAGTTTCAAGCCGAACGTAGTCAGGTTGATTTGCTCGACATGCTCTGAAACTCCGGCACTGACCTGAGGCAGAAGCTTACTTAAGGCAAGGAGTCTCTGGCCACGCGCTATGCGTGCATTTTCTCCACTTTCAATGGTTGCCAGGTTATAGCGCAGGGCTCGAGTGATGGCGTCGCGCAGCGTTAAGTGCAAAACCTCGTTCGTCGCCGGGCCACTCGGTACGCTTCCATTGAATCCGGTGACCCCACTGGAGCTCTGAGTCGCGGGAAAACCTGCCGTGGCACCCATCCCGGCGCTGTATTGACCCATTGCTGGCAAGACGCAGCAGACGATTGTCACCATTGCCAACGTTGCGGCGTGCAGACGTGACTTGGTCAGGACTGATTGCACAGAATGAGTCATTCACTTCTTCTCCTGCACGAAAATGTGGTTTTGGGAACGATTCATGTGAGGTGAGTGCGCCAAGTCGTTCAGAGCACGGATATGAGCTTCCCGAACTTCTGGAACTGAGCACCCTAGAAGCAGGGCACAGTCATGCTGCGAGTAGTGCTCCAGCACGGACAGCACGAACACAAACCGCTCGTAGTCTTCAAGCCCAAGCACGGCGTCGATTGCGAAATGGTTGGCTGGACCACTCGAACGTCGGCCGATGTCGAGGAAGATGGCTGCCGACGCGGGTGAATTGGACAGGCTCGGCCGCGGCCTCAATTCACGAATTGCATTCTGGACGATAGCGCGCTTCGCCCAGGAATGGGCCCATTCACGAAAGACTGAATTTCCGGCCACACAGTCTTCAAGGCCGCTTACAAAACACTGCTCCGCCTTTTCGGGATCGCGAGTGAGTAGAAACGAAAGCTGATATAACCCATCCAGATCTTCAGCAAAGATCCTGCGAAAGTCCTCTCGACTCGCGTACCGATCCGTTTCGTCTTTGCGATCCTGAATGTAAGCCCGTATAGTCATCTCTTCACCTCCCGAAGACTCTTATTTGCGCGACGGGTTAGCTGTTTCAACACGTGCTTCGTAAACACACCCCGGCAACGGAACTTGAATCCTCCATTGATCAATTCAAGAATTACGTTCTCGCCTTCCTGACTGATCGTCGTTAAATGTTTCATCTCGATCACGAGATCGCGGCCAAGAAGGTCTGCTTTTGCCTCTTCGCACGCATTCCGTAGTTCGGCTGCCCAGGGTGCAATGAGCCTTCCTTCCACAATCACCCGACGATGCCGGGCACTATCGATGAGCGAGATCTTCAGCATTTGCTTCTTCCTAGCTCCCGATAAGGCACGACCCACACCAAAACCTAGAGCGCCGTAAGTCACTGAATTTTCAGGAGACGACGGGCCAGAAATCACGATGGCAAGGTCGAAGAAGTTGAAAGGGTCGAAATTGTCGACGATAAGGGGTGAGGGCTAGGACAAGGAGGGAGACTGCAGATCAAGCATACTGCTTCGCGTGGATGCCGAGTTTCTTCATGCGAGACAGGAGAGTCGTGCGATTCATTCCCAAGCGTTCGGCAGCACCATCGTCACCACCGACACGTCCCTTACATGCAGTCAGTGCTCGTATGATCTCGTCGCGCTGCTTTCTTTCATATTCGTCAGCGACACTGGCTTTGTCGTTACGCGAACTCGTTCCTTCTACAGCGACTTCCCCGACTTCATGCTGGTCGGCAAGCGGGAACTCGATTGTGTTCGTTTTTCGCAGTTCTCCAAGCGGCGCGTCAAGCGATTTGCCGCGCGTGATGATCACAGACCGCTCAATGAAGTTTTCCAGCTCACGAATGTTGCCAGGCCATTCCCAAGCCGAAAGCCCCTTCATGACGGCCGGAGAAATTGCTTCAATCTTCTTCTGCATTTGCTTCGCAAACTTCTGGACAAAGTAACTTACCAGTTGTGGAATGTCTTCCCGACGCTCCCGCAGAGGCGGTATCCGGATCGGAAACACATGCAAGCGGTAGTACAAATCACTTCGGAATTCACGCGCCGCAATCATCTTTTCGAGATCGCGATTCGTTGCCGCTATGAGACGAATATTCACTCTTCGAGTGTGGGTGCTCCCCAGCCGTTCAAATTCGCGCTCTTGTAAGGCGCGCAACAGCTTCGGCTGAATCTCAATTGGGATATCTCCCACTTCGTCCAGGAACAAAGTGCCTTGATCTGCCAGTTCCATTCGTCCGACTTTTTGCGCAATCGCGCCAGTGAAGGCCCCCTTTTCGTGTCCAAACAGCTCGCTCTCAAGCAGACCGGTAGGAATGGCCGCACAATTCAGCTTCACGAACGTGCGATCTTTGCGTCTGCTGCGGTCGTGAATGGCGCGGGCAATTAACTCTTTCCCCGTCCCTGTCTCGCCCAACAGCAGAACTGTGGAATCATTGGGAGCGACCGTTTCCACCAGTTCCAGAACATGTTTCAGCGCCGGGCTGTTCCCAACGATATTCTCGAAGTTGAAGTCGCTGCGGATTTCCTCTTCGAGGTACAACTTCTCCTGGGCAAGCTTGTCCTTGAGTACGGAAATTTGTCGGTACGCTAGCGCATTTTCAATGGCGATGGCTATCTGCCCTGACGCCCGGTTGAGGAAATCGACCTCTTCCGCCGAGAACGTAGTTTCCGTCGTGCGTAAAATTGACAGAATCCCGAGTGCCCGGCCGTGATTTACAAGCGGAATATTGCAAAAGGCTTTTATGCCCTCCGCCGCCACTATGTCAGATGCCTCAGACGCGAGCTCGTTAGGCTCCCACGTGTTAATGACCACTGGTTTCAAGGTGTCTAGCGCTTTCATAACGGCCGCACTTGGCGTAACAAGCAACTCTTCCTTGACGAGCCCTTTTCCATGCGGAAAATCCATGGCCAACACCCTGAATTTCTCCGAAGCGGCATCGGGCAGTACAACTGTTACTGCGTCAGCGTGCATGACTTCGCGTATGTTCGCCGCAATCGCGCGCAAGACCTCACGCAGGTCGAGGCTTGACGTGATACTGGCCGTCAGACTGAGGAGCAACTCCAGTCGTTCGTTTTGATTTCGTAGTTCCGCCTCTGCGTTCATGTTTTTACGTAAACACCCAGGATGGGTCGGACAAAGTCTAACGTACTCATGTCGAGATTTCAGATGTCGCTGAAATGTGAGTGGCTCTCGGCGTCTCTCCCAACGTCAACGTACACGCCTGGGAAGACGCCAGCGTACCCGAATCACAATCGACAGTTTAGACGCTTTCAACATTCTCGAGTCAATCGACTTCTGCGAACCGCTGCCGTTTCCCAGCACATGCCACCCGCACCCCCAGGCGGATCGAACACCACTTCCCGATGGTGGGCCTCTGCCTTGTCGCGACATTGGTCTTAAGCAAACTGGAAATTGCAACCGGTTATGTTCTCGATTGCTTACGGCGAATCAGCCGTAGAGAGCGTGGGTCCGAAAGAGTTTCGAAATTCCCAGAGGAGCACTCAGACGGGCTCGGGCGCGTCCGGCACGGAAAATTGTACCCACGCGGAGGAATCAGCCACGCACGTATTTGTTGAACCAGTCGATCGTGCGTTGCCAGGCCAGATCGGCCGCGGCTTTGTTATAGCGTTCCGGCGTCGCGTCGCAATTGAAGCCATGGACGGCGCCCGGGTAAATATAGCCTTCGTGCGGAACGTGCGCCGCGTTCAGGGCCTGGTCGTACGCCGGCCACGTCGCTGCCAGTCGCGTGTCGAGCTCACCATGATGTACCAGGATCGCCGCCTTAATTTTCGGGATGTCCTCTGGGGCGGGAGGACCACCATAGAACGCCGCCGCTGCCTCCAAGTCGGCTCCCAGCCGCACCGCTAGCATATTGGCGGTCGAGCCCCCATAGCAGAAACCGGTAGCGCCGATCTTTCCCGTGCAGTCAGGGCGCGACTTCAACCACATGGCCGCGGCCACCATATCCTCAGACATCTTGTTCTTGTCGATCTTGTTGAACATCTGGCCACCCTTATAGTCGTCGCCAGGATAGCCTCCCAGAGATGTGAGTCCGTCCGGCGCAAATGCCATGAAGTTGGCCAGGGCAAACCGTCGCGCGATGTCCTCGATATGCGGGTTCAGGCCCCGATTCTCATGGATCACGATGATGCCGGGCAACTTCGTTACCGTCTCGGAGCGGGTGTCGGCGCTGACAGGTCGCACGAGATATCCTTTGATGCTTCCGTTGCCCTTCGGGGAGGGAACGGTCTCGTAAGTGGCCTTGATGCGGTCATCGGTGCGGGAAACCTGCTGGCCCAGTGCATAATTCGGCATCAATGCGTTGATAACCGTGGCTGCTGCCAAACCTCCTGCTAGATGCTGCACGCCCTCCATAAAGGCGCGGCGACTAATCTCACCGTGAATGAAATCGTTGTAGAGCTCGATGGCTTCGCTTGGAAGTTTGGGTTTTGTCGATTCCACTGGTTCACTCCCGTCGCGATAATACCATCTGTTTCTAGCCACCGCTGCTATCGCCAACCATTCAGCGCTGCGCCCGGCAGTCGCTTGCCTTCCCAATTCAAATCGGGCGTGACCACTACTGTTCTCCACACTACGTTACTCGATGCTGCGGAGTCTTCATTCACTTAGAAAAGCTCATCGAAACGTGCATGTAATAGGGAGAGACTGGCGGGAGTGGAAATTTGTCCTTTTGCAACGTCTGCCGCACACAAGCAAAAATGTTTGTTTCATGATCGGTGTAGAGCGCAAAACACGACCATCTGCTCCGATTGCCGCAACGAATGAGAACGGCGATGTGTCCGCGTGGTCAGTAGATTTCAGGCAGGAAACAAATACAGGCGAGTATCTCTGCTGGTAGTAAATCCTTCCGTCCTGCGAAACTCGGCGACGAGAGGAATGATCAACTTTGACCTGCCTGTGCCGTTCCAGCATCAGCTTCAGGCTCTCGGTGGTCATCTATCTTATAGCGACCGCCATATGGTCTTACCGGTTGAGATGAGCGGCAGACTGGGCATGGGGTCGTGTTGCGAACGCTGACGCTCCACTTGCCTACGAACTTGCCACCGCCCTTGCATGCAGAGGTCATTTGGACGTCTCCAGCTTACGAAATGAATTGGAACCGTTCGGAGTCGCTAGTGTTTTATGTCGGGCAGAGCTTACAGTGGGGACACGTTGGATGCCCCATAAACGTGGCTGCGTGACGATTGCACATGTTCAGCTTCACCGGTTCAACAACAAGCCAGCGAGCAGGATCAGGCAGAGTGTTGGCAGCAACCAGGAATACCAGTCTCTACCCGGATCAGCCATTACTCTTCGCCTGCTTGCTCTCATCGCTCGCTCCCCATTCACTGATCAGTCTGAGACAAAGCCCACATCTCGACAATGGCCCTGACGTGGTGTTACTGAGGTCTAATGGACGTACGGTGGGATCGTAATTCTTCACCGAGGTCAAGCTAGGATCACGGAGTGGCGTGCAGTAATCGGCTCGTATCGCTGCAGCATCAGCCGGTCTTCTCAGAACGCGATTATGCTGCTTACCCCGAGAAAGTTCGGACCTTTCATTCAGTGAAATAGGGATCTTGCAACAGGAACTGCCTCTCCGCACGAACGTGCCCCTTTTCGGCCTGTCTGTGCCATTCCCAACTGGAGAATCGGAACGTAAGCTCGAAATCGAGCAGTACTCGGGGGAGGCGCTGTTCAGCGATGCGTCCCAGGACTCTAACCAGAGTCTGGGGCGTTTTCGTTTTTGGGCAGCTACCGTGGCAGTCCACCCTCTCGGCCCGCAATGAGTGCAAATCGGGATGTTAGTGCGCCGGGGTAAACCGGCATGAAGCAGAGAATGGAAAATTCTTACGGGAAAGGAGTAGCGATCCACTCGGCCCCGAGTCTTGCGCTGCTACCGCGAGGGACAC
>Ga0210396_10000563_pt1 | contig 47650 bp, 33 predicted proteins | sample IncBWH17OmetaG_FD_155466 | JGI IMG/M metagenome (GOLD analysis project Ga0210396, IMG submission 155466) | Forest soil microbial communities from Barre Woods Harvard Forest LTER site, Petersham, Massachusetts, United States - Inc-BW-H-17-O ... | reverse complement strand
AGGCTGAGCGCCACTCATACCACCCAGGCCCGATGAAACAAATATTTTCCCTGCAAGGCTCGGCACTTTTATTTTACGGCCTGCATTTAATAAAGTAATGGTGGTACCATGTACAATACCCTGCGAACCGATATACATATATGAACCGGCAGTCATTTGCCCGTATTGTGTTACACCCAGCGCATTGAATTTTTCCCAGTCATCCGGTTTCGAATAATTAGGTATCATCATACCATTGGTAACTATAACCCTTGGCGCGTTGGTTGAAGACGGAAACAAACCAAGCGGGTGCCCCGAATACATTACCAATGTCTGTTCGTCGGTCATTTCCGACAAATATTTCATGGTAACCAAATACTGCGCCCAGTTCTGAAACACGGCCCCGTTACCACCATAAGTTATAAGTTCATGAGGGTGTTGTGCCACTGCTTCATCCAGGTTATTCTGAATCATCATCATTATGGCAGCAGCTTTCTTTGATTTATGCGGATACTCATTAATAGGCCTTGCATGCATCTTATATGTAGGGCGGAATCGGTGCATATATATCCTGCCATATGTTTTCAGTTCCTCGGCAAATTCTTTTGCCAGCTTGGCATGATGTTTCTTATCGAAATAACGTAATGCATTGCGCACGGCCAGTTGCTTTTCTTCCTTGCTCAGTATATCCTTACGCTTGGGAGCGTGATTAATGTTCTTATCGTAAGCAGGTGCTTCAGGCAAATTGGCCGGTATGCCGGTTGATATCGTTTTCTTAAATGCTTTTGTATCCATAATCAGGGCTTAAGTAATGAGTGCAAATATATAGAAGGTTATAAACCCCAAACCCCTAAAGGGGCTTTAATCACATGTTAATTCTCAAAGCCCCTTTAGGGGTTTGGGGTTGTATTTGTATAAATATGTTCTAATCTATACTCTGTATTGTACAGAAAGGTAATTTTGTGGCATGGCAAAAAAGATCATCATAGGTTCGAGGGGGAGCGAACTGGCACTCTGGCAAGCGAATTTTATAAAAAAGGAACTTGAAAAGACCGGTGCCAAGACCGAGCTGAAGATAATTAAGACCCGTGGAGATAAGAATCCCGAAGAGCGGTTCTCGGAAATGCAAGGACAAGGGTTCTTTACCAAAGAGATTGAAGATGCTCTGTTGAATAAGGAAATAGACATGGCTGTGCATTCGTATAAAGATCTGCCTACAACACCGGTAAAAGGTTTATCAGTTGCAGCAGTTTCGTACCGTGAAGATCCTACCGAGCTCATACTGATTAATAAAGATTGTGTGGATAGCCGAATGAAGTTGTCTCTGAAAAAGAATGGACTGATGGGAACTTCTTCAGCCCGCAGAAGGGTTCAGCTTATGGCTTTCAGGCCCGATATAAAAATAGAGGACCTTAGAGGTAATGTACATACACGCGTGCAGAAACTGAGAGATAGAAAATACGATGCCATTGTATTAGCAGCAGCAGCAGTTGAAAGGCTTGGCCTGGATGTTTCTGAATTTCATTCCGAAAAACTTTCTCCACAGGAATTTGTGCCAGCACCTGCACAAGGTGTGCTTGCTTTACAAACCCGAACTGGCGATAAAGAGGTTATAAAAATAGTGGAGAAGATAAATCACCCCGAAATTGAAGAGGTAGTTTCTATTGAACGTAAAATATTCAACCTTTTCCGTGGTGGATGTAATTTGCCATTAGGTATCTATTGCGAAAAACATTCCGATGATGAGGACAAGCCTTTCTTTAAAGCATGGGCTGCATACTCTTCCGCCGATAATACTTTTCCGCGTTATTTTTGTTTCGAGACAAGAAAACCTGAAAGCTGGCCCGAAAAGGTTGCAGAGAAGATAAGAGCAAACAATACCGCTTCGGTTTTTATTACCCGTGATGTTCGTGAAGATGATTTTTTCAGCCGTGCACTTAAAGCTGCAGGTTATAAGGTAAGCGGCAGAGCATTTATAGAGTTTAAACCTATTTCATTTGGCCGGCCACATGCAACCGACTGGATATTTTTCTCGAGCAAGCATGCCGTGAAATTCTTTTTAGAGTCGAAACCAGATCTGGGTAAATCAAAAATTGGAGTTATAGGAAAAACTACCGCAGCGGCTGTAAGGCAATATGGCAAGCGTGCCGATTTTATAGGATATTCTACTGATACCCGTTTAACAGGCAAACAATTTGCCAGTTTGGTACAATCAGGTACTGTTCTGTTTCCTCAAGCGAAAGATAGTATGCGTACTGTACAACAGCAGTTTGTAAATAAGCACCAGGTAAAAGACCTGCCTGTTTATGAAACCATTCAAAAACCGGTCGACGATACCCCTGATGCCGATATTATGCTGTTTACCAGCCCATCGAACGTAGAAGCATTTTTTGAAAAGAAGAAACTGAAAGCCAGTCAGAAAATTATAGCTATGGGTGATGCAACTGCGCATACGCTTAAGTTAGCAGGTGTGGCCTCTGTTTATCTTGTTCCTTCATTTGATGAGATAGGATTGCTTCAGGCTATATTCAGTATATAGGAGAGCTTATTGTTTTGTCAAACTAATGTAAAAAAACATTGGGCGATGCGCTTTGTCATAGGCAAAACTTAGAATTACACCTATATTTGTTTAATCAATTATATAGTATATGATACACCGTCCACGCCGCCTCCGAAAAAACACTATCGTTCGCGATATGGTAGCTGAGGTTCGTTTTCACAAAGACATGCTTATCTATCCATATTTCATAGAAAAAGGCAAGAACATTGTTTCTCCTATTTCTTCTATGCCAGGTATCAACCATTTTTCGCCTGATACTTTGTTAAAAGATGTAGAAAAAGGATTGAAAAAAGGTATACATAAGATTTTGCTATTTGGTGGAGGAGAGTCAAAAAGCGCTGATGGGAAATCGGCGTACAAGAAAGATACAGTAGTTGCGGATGCAATTAAGTTATTGAAGAAGAATTTTAAAGAAGACATATATATCATAACCGATGTTTGCCTTTGTGCGTATACCGATCATGGCCATTGCGGAATTATAAAAGATGGGCATGTGCATAATGATTCATCGGTTGAAGCTATTGCAAAGATGGCTCTGACTCATGCCGAAGCCGGTGCCGATATGGTTGCCCCATCGGATATGATGGATGGCAGGGTAGGAGTCATACGCTCTATTCTAGACGATAAAGGATTTGAGAATACAGCTATCATGTCTTATTCTATCAAGTTTGCTTCATCGTATTATGGACCATTCCGTGAGGCCGCTGACTCAGCTCCCCAATTTGGCGACAGGAAATCGTACCAAATGGACTACCGCAACCCTGATGAAGCTATGAAAGAAGCATGGCTCGATGAAGCAGAGGGTGCCGATGTGCTTATGGTGAAGCCTGCATTAGCTTATTTAGATATTGTTACCCGCCTGAAAGCAAATACGCATTTGCCGGTAGCCTGTTATAATGTATCGGGCGAATATTCGATGGTAAAAGCAGCTGCTGCAAAAGGCTGGATAGATGAAAAGAGTGTGGTGATGGAAAACATGCATGCATTTGCAAGAGCAGGATGCAATCTAATTATCACTTATCATGCCCGCGATATTGTAGAAAAAGGCTGGTAATATTTTTAAATGGAAAAAGCCGTTCCTTTTTTTGATACTCCCATTACTTACCTGAAAGGGGTCGGCCCTCAGCGTTCCGAACTTTTAAAGAAGGAACTGAACATATATACCTTCCGCGACCTTTTTTATTTCTTCCCTTTCCGTTATGTTGACCGTACCCGCTTTTACAAAATAAAAGAGGTAAATGCCGAAATGCCTTACATACAACTTTGTGGTAAGATAGTTACGGTAGAAATTATCGGGCAGAAGCGCAAGCAACGGATGGTGGTTGACCTGGAAGATGATACCGGGAGAATTGAGTTGATATGGTTCCAGGGAATACGGTGGATGAGTAAAAAATTACGGCCCGGTACCGATTATATTGTTTTCGGAAAGCCATCTATCTTTAATGGTAAGTTCAGTATATCCCATCCTTCGGTAGAAGAGAAGACCGAAGAAAACATGCGCCTGATAAAAGGACTGCAACCTGTTTATAGTACAACGGAGCTTCTTAAATCAGCAGGGTTTGATTCAACGGGTATTCTGAGGTTACAGCGCGTACTTGTTCCCAAGGCAGTAGATCATATTAATGAAGCATTGCCTCCTTATTTGATTGATAAGCTGAGATTAATGCCTCGCAGGGAAGCCATGCGGAATATTCATCTGCCGGTAAATAATGATTTGCTGTTAAAGGCATCACAACGTTTAAAGTTTGAAGAGCTGTTCTATTTGCAGTTGAGTTTGCTGCGGAGTAAAATAGGAAGAGAAACTACGGTAAAAGGTTTTACCTTCTCAAGAGTAGATAGGTACTTTAACGAGTTCTATAATTCATGTCTTCCCTTTCCGCTTACCGATGCACAGAAGAGAGTTGTGAAAGAGATACGCCATGATATGGGCAGGGGAATACAAATGAATCGTTTGTTGCAGGGTGATGTGGGCAGCGGCAAAACATTGGTTGCACTTTTATGTATGCTTATTGCTTTAGATAATGGATACCAATGTTGCCTGATGGCACCCACCGAAATTTTGGCTATTCAGCACTTTGCAACCCTGAAGGAATTTTTGAAGGATATGCCGGTTACCATTTCGCTTATTACCGGATCTACTAAGAAAGCAGAGAGAAAAGTGACGCAGGAATTATTAGAAACAGGGCAGATGCAAATTATTGTCGGTACTCATGCACTGATAGAAGATAAAGTGAAATTCAAAAACCTGGGGCTGGTGGTAATTGACGAGCAACACCGTTTTGGTGTGGCACAACGTTCAAAGCTATGGCAGAAAAATGAAAACCCTCCGCATGTATTGGTGATGACAGCAACACCAATACCAAGAACATTGGCTATGACTTTATATGGTGACTTGGATGTTTCAGTAATTGACCAGATGCCTCCTGGAAGAAAGCCGATACAAACCTATCACAAGTATGATGCAAAGCGGAGTGAGGTATATGCCTTCATTAAAAAGGAAATTGATAAAGGCAGACAGGCATATGTAATATACCCGCTTATTGAAGAATCGGCTAAAATGGATTTTGAAAACCTCTTAAACGGATTTGAAGAGATCAGAAAAGCATTCCCCGGACATAATGTGGGTATGATGCATGGCAAAGTAAAATTTGCAGAGCGTGAAAAAGTAATGCAGGCCTTTGCAAAAGGCGATATACATATATTGGTTGCTACAACTGTTATAGAAGTGGGTGTTAATGTGCCTAACGCAAGTATCATATTAATTGAAAGCACGCAGCGTTTTGGGTTATCACAACTTCATCAGTTGAGAGGTAGAGTTGGAAGAAGTACATATCAGAGTTATTGCATTTTAATGACACCATATGAGTTGGGTGCTGATGCACGTGCCCGTGTTGAGATCATGGTGAGGAGTAATGACGGCTTTGAAATATCGGAAGAGGATTTACGTTTGCGTGGCCCGGGTGATATTACCGGAACGCAACAAAGCGGAATACTCAACCTGAAAATTGCCGAACTTGCAAAAGATGGACAGATACTTCAGCAAGCAAGAATAATTGCCACTGAGATATTAGATGAGGATAAGGAATTGGTGATGGAGAAGAATCGTATTCTGGCGGAAGAGCTCAGGACACTTGATAAGGAGAAGGGCGACTGGAGCAGGATTTCATAACAACAATAAGTACAAAACGGGCATAAATAAAAAGCCCCGCAGTTTGCGGGGCTTTCGAGTTATTTCCTCTTCGAAGTTTTTTTCTTCGCTGCTTTCTTTGCTGCTTTCTTCTTAGGTGCAGCTTTCTTTGCTTTCTTTTTTGTTGCCATGATGTTGAAGTTTTTAATTATTATGATACGAACGTACGATTTATTTTTTGTTTATTATAATGTACGTACCCCGATGTTTTTAACATTCAAATGTTCATAAGCATGGAGTGTATTGCAATGAAAAAAGCAATCCGAAAAAATAAAACCTCTGCACATGTTGTATTCATGCATGATGTAAGAGTATGATGAAAAATTATTACAACGATTTTATGATGTTGAAAACAGAGATAAATAGTAACATCAATTTGATTCTAATCTCAAATATTTTTCAAAATAAGTTTGTGATGAATCATTTTTATCATTCAACTAATAATTACGACATTGCTAAACATCCCTGTTTATGCTAAAAAGAAAGGCACACGAATGTGTGCCTTCTTAAAGTAAAAACAGAATTATAATTTATTAGGCATGTGCTGCTTCAGCAGGAACTTGCTTAAGTATTTCAGCTGTTATTTCAATTTTTATCTCATCTCCTAAAACAATTCCACCTGTTTCGGTAGCCATGCTCCACTTCAAGCCATAATCTTTACGGTTTATTTTTCCGTGTATCTCAAAACCTGCAACGATAAGTCCGAAAGGGTTTTTTGTAACACCTCCAAATTCTACATCAAGAGTTACAGGTAATGATTTGTCACGGATCGTTAGGTCGCCAGTGAGCTTATAATTTTCTCCATCAACCTTCTTCATTTCTTTTGAAACGAATTTCAGTTTAGGGAAAGATGCTGCATTAAAAAAGTCATCAGACTTCAGGTGGCCGTCACGTTGTTCATGACCGGTTGAGATACTATCTACATCGGCTTCGAAAGTTATTTTAGCATCGCTGAAATCATCTTTAGATGCTTCTACTGTTGCATCGAATTTTTTAAACTCGCCTTTCGCCATGCTCACCATCATGTGTTTTACTTTAAAACCTACGTGGCTGTGTCCTTGATCAATTTTCCAGATTGTCATAATGTTTAGAATTTAATTGTTGTTTATTATTTGAATTGTTTATTGCTCTCTATTTATACCGAAGCGTTTAATCATTAAGATTAATCTGCTTTGGTGTTAATCTTCCAGTACTCCCATCTTCCCGCTTTGGAAATCTTCAAAGGCCTGGTGTAGTTCTTCGGTAGTGTTCATTACAAACGGCCCGTATTGTGCTACAGGTTCTTTTAAAGCTTCCCCTTCAAGGAACAGGAATTTACTTTTTTGTGCTGCTTCAATAGTTATTTCGGTTCCATCATCATTAAATGTTATGGCAGAACGTCCTTCTTCTACTTTTTTGCCATTGACGGTTACTGATCCATCCAACATATACAGCATTGCATTTTTAGAAACATTACTTGTTATGGTTGCTTTTGAATTGGCTTCCATATATATAGTATATGCCGAAATACCAGTAATAGATTTTATAGGGCCACTGGCATTTCCAATCTTACCCGATACTACTGCAATTTTTACTTTGCCTCCATCTTCGGTTACCATGGGAATGTCGTTTTTCTGAAATCCCTGGTAAACTGGTTCTGCCATTTTCAATTTCTTAGGTAGGTTCATCCATACTTGTATTATTTCAAATGCCCCTCCCTTTTTATGGAATTCATCTGTTCCCATTTCAGAATGCATAACACCTTTTCCGGCGGTCATCCATTGCACGCCGCCTTCTTTTATAATGCTATCATTACCCATAGTATCGCGATGCCATACTTCACCTTTGAAGATGAATGTCACCGGTTCAAACCCACGGTGAGGGTGAGCACCTAAAGCAAGTGCATCATTATTAGGTGGAAATTCATAAGGGCCCCAATGGTGTAATAATATGAATGGATCCACATTTCTTAATTGATGACTTGGGAATGGCTGGTATATAAAATCTCTACCCATTTGTACCTGGGTAGCTACTGTTACTTGCTGTACTGTTCTTGTTGACATAACCTATTATTTAGTTTCACGATGCAAAACTACTCCAGGTATATATAAAAGGCCTTGAACTAGATTAAGAAATTCAGGAATGAACTATTTTGTTCCTGATCTTGCTGAGAAATTCGGGTGAGATGCCCAAATAGGAAGCGATATGTTTTAAAGGTATCTCTTTATATATTACAGGATATTGTTTTATAAATGCCATATATCTTTCTTCGGCAGATACCGACATGGTTGAACTGATACGCTTGGTATTGTTTACTATCGCATTCTGGAAAAGTATCCTGAAAAAGCGTTCGAACTTGGGAATACGTTCATATACCTTTTCCATATCCTCTTTCCGTATCTCAAATACTTCTGTATCTATAAGTGCATCAATAATATTCTCGGCAGGTAAGCCGGTAACATAGCTATACATGTCCGATGTCCACCAATCGGCTTGGGCAAACATCATTACATGTTCCTTGCCATATTCATCAATAGAGTAATTGCGCAGGCAACCACTTATTACAAAATATTGTTGTTTGCTTACTTCACCATAATTTAAAAGTATCTCCCCTTTGGCATACTTTTTATAATGCAGGAAGCTGACAAAAAACTCTTTCTCCTCTTTGGTAAGCGATATGTGTTTGGCTATGTTCTTTAAAATAGATTCCTCTTTCATGGGGGTGGGAGGTACTAGTAGTTTTTAATGAAACGATAAATATTGAATTTGTTATCCTTTTTTAGTTCCTTCTCGATTTCCGTCTTCAGCTTAACCTTATCTATTCCCTTCATTTTTTGCTTCAATATAAGCTGGTATGCTTTTTCTGCCCAAAGCAAACTTTGTTTTATAGGAGAATGATGTGCAAGGTGTTCCGCAATTTTATCTGCCAGTGTATCTATACCTTCATTCCTCGTCGCAACTGTTTTTACTACATCTGCTTTCATGTCTTCTTTTTCATGTTTCATAGGAAGTATCTGGTTCAGGTTCTTTGCAAATTCATCTGCTCCATCGCGATCGGCTTTATTCACCACAAAAATGTCAGCTATCTCGGTCACACCCGATTTCATAACCTGTATATCATCTCCCGATTCAGGAGTAATGACCAATAATGTAACATCTGCCAGCCCGGCTATTTCTACTTCCGATTGTCCTACACCGACAGTTTCAACCAATATATAATCAAAACCAAAACTGCGCATTACTTCAGTCACCTCAATAGTTTTTGCAGAAAGGCCACCTAATGCTCCTCGGGTTGCAAGTGAACGGATAAAAACATGAGCATCATTAAAATGTTCGTTCATACGGAGCCTGTCTCCTAATATTGCTCCTTGGTGAATAGGAGAACTTGGATCGACACTTATTACACCAATACCTTTTGAATCGGATTTTAGTTTTTGCAATAGTACACGGATCAAACTATTTACCAATGTACTTTTACCTGCACCCGGAGGGCCTGTTATACCGATAATAGGAACATACTTCTCCGTATGCAGGCCGAGTAAAATATCTTCATAACCATCAATCTCGTTTTCTACTATAGTAATAGCACGTGCCAGCGATTTAGTATCGCCCGGTATAAGTTTAAGGTTATGTTGTCCGCTTGCCATTGATAAGCAAATATAATGAGATTACTCACCCCAGAATTTGTGCACTGTTTAAATACACCCCAACCCCTAAAGGGGCTTAAGAACTAATGCGTGCTGTGTGATTTAAAAGCCCCTTTAGGGGTTGGGGTGGATATGAAACTATTAAATTTGTGGTGCTTCATAATACTCGAATACATGGCAGAAAATTTCAAATTACCTCTATATTATGGTGCATCAATAGAAATATTTAATCGGGCAACTGTTCTGAGGAAAAACATGACCGAAGCAGAGATGTTACTCTGGAATAAATTGAATAACAAACAACTAATGGGACTTAAGTTTAGGAGACAACATCCCATTAATCAGTTTATTGTTGACTTTTATTGTCACAAATTGAAATTGATCATAGAAATTGATGGAGAAATACACCTCAAAGAAGAAGTAGCTGAAAGAGATAAAAGTCGGCAATACATGTTAAATAAGTTTGGATTAGAAGTTATAAGATTTAAAAACGATGAAGTGATTGGAAGTTGTGAGAGTGTTGTTCTGAAATTAAAACAGAAACTGATACAATTATCTTCTCAAGATAAAGTATCAAAATAATAAACTCTTGCCTACCCCAACCCCTAAAGGGGCTCAAGAACTAATACGTGCTATGTGATTTAAAAGCCCCTTTAGGGGTTGGGGTGGAATTATATTACGGCTAGCACTTACCCACATTTTGGTACTTTTGTACCTATAAATCTGTTGCAGGTGCCAAAGCTGTCAGTCATTATTATAACATTTAACGAGCAAAAGAACATTGGCCGTTGCCTGGAATCTGTAAAAGATGTGGCCGATGAAATTATAGTGGTTGATTCATTTTCTACCGATGATACCGAAGAGATATGTAAGAAGTATGGAACGCGTTTTGTTAAACATGCCTTTGAAGGTCATATAGAACAGAAAAATTACGCCCTAGCCTTATCTAGCTACCCAAATGTATTATCATTAGATGCGGATGAAGCGCTAGATGATACTTTGAAAAAGAACATACTGGAAGTAAAGGCTAACTGGAAATATGATGGCTATGAGATGAACCGCCTGACTAATTATTGTGGTTCATGGATAAAACATTGCGGCTGGTATCCCGATCGTAAACTGAGGTTGTATGATAAAACCAAAGGAAAGTGGGGCGGTACCAATCCGCATGATAAATATGAGATGAACAGCGGAGCTACCCTTGGATTCTTAAAAGGTGATATTTTGCATTACAGTTATTATTCCATCGAGGACCATTATAAGCAGATAGAATACTTCACCAATATTTCTTCTAAAGAATTATTCCGTAAAGGGAAACGTGCCTCGATTTTCAGAATTTACTTGAGCCCTACGGTTAAATTCTTGCAATGCTACTTTATTAAATTTGGTTTTTTAGATGGCAGTGCAGGTTTTACCATTTGTAAATTATCTGCAAAGGCAGCTTACATGAAATACACTAAGCTAAGGGCACTTTATAAAGTTAACTGATCAGTTACTTTTCTTTCTTGCTGCTTTTCTCAATGTTTTCAACCCCTCTTTTTCTTTTGTGTTAAGTTTTTCCGATGCTGCCGCAAAAGCAGTACTGGTTATTTTGGCATAGTTCTTTTTAAGAAAGCTAAAAGTCTCTTTGTGGTATATGTTCCCTATCTCTCTTAAAGCCCAACCCACACCTTTTTGTACAAAATAATCTTTGTCATCTAACAGGTTTTCTACAAAAGGTATAAGAGTAGGGTAGGGTAATACCTTGTTGCGTTTACTATGATAATGTATCAATCCTACAACCGATTGTCTTCTTTCCCATGGATTTTTAGAAGCGTTCCATTTTTTCAACTGAGGCAAAACAGTTTCGGGTATAATTTCAAGCAGGTAAGAATATAAACCAGATAACCCATCAGAATGTGCCCAGTTATCAATTTTACCGGTCCAACCCTTGAGGCAATTCCACGCTAGCTTAGGGTCCATCTTTTCAATGTTTTTCTCCCAAAATAAAACGGCCTGGGTCATAGAATCGTGCAGGGTACTTTGTTGCCAGATGCCATCCCATATCTTGATCTGTTCTTCGGGCTTGAGGGATGAAAAGGAATAAGCTTTTTTGGAAAGAGCCCTGTGATAAGGTATGCTAAGGCCAATAATATTGTATTGGGTGCCTATGTATTTCTTTAAAAAGGCAACATCATCCGTCTTTTCCCCTACCGGCGCTGACTGAAGGACCTTTTCTACTTCCTTTAATGGGTTATTTATTGGCATAATTTTGCTTCCTATATATATAGTGGCAAAATAAGGCTTTTTTTGCTCTGAATTATGCGATAGAAAACCTGTAAGTGGCATATAAATTATTATATATTTGTAATCTCCAACATAATTGACTATGAGGCAATATATTTCAAAAACCTTACTGGCTACTATCGGTATTGTAAGCATATCTCTCACATGGACCGGCTGTTCATCTGACAATAAGAAAGCAGAAGCTTTATTTGGCCAGAATGGAACCCAGGGAGGAAAAGATACCTCGGCTATTGCTAAAAGAGTAGATAAGGTTCGCGATATATTTACTAATCTGCCTTCAACTATTCAGATCATGGCTCTCCTTAAAAAGTCGGGTGCGCATTACGCGGTTGATATACCAAATGACCCTATGTCGGTTTCTAAATATTCAACCAAACAAATACAAGCGCTTAACCTGGGTGGTTATGCAGCCGATCTGGCTTTTGCAGGTTTATTTGACCAAAAAGATGATGCAGGATTTTTCCTTCAATCGGCTAATAAGCTTTCAACTGCATTAGGTATACCTGATGCATTTAATGAAACTATTATATCGAGGATCGAGAATAACATGGCCAACCAGGATTCAATACTCCATATTATACTTGGTGATTTCTGGACTACTGATACTTATTTAAAGAAGAGCGACAGACAAGAAGTATCTGCTTACCTGGTTTCGGGTGGATGGATAGAAGGTATGTATATTGCATTGCAACTGGAAACTAAAACCAATGACCCTAAAATAGCAAATGAAATTGCCCGTCAGAAGATATCATTACAAGACCTTGCGGATATGCTTCAAACTTATCCTGATAGTCCGAATATGCAAACCCTTATCAAGCAGATAAAAGAAATTCAAACTGCATTTGCTTCGGTTCAGGTTGATGATAAATCTACCGAAGACGGACCTGCTCTTTTAACTGCTGATCAGTTGAAAGCAATTACAGATGCAGTAACTGCAATGAGGACTCAAATAATAAAGGGTTCGTGATAACGGGGAATTAAATCTCCCTGCTCATTAGTGCGCTTGTAAGGTCAAGCAATATCTTTTTCTCAGGTGCTTTTATTGCTTCTAATGATTTAGCTGCTCTATCGTAGTATGCATTCATTTTCTGGTTAGCGTACTGTAACACATTTAATTCCTCATAGATTGCTGTTACACCTTCCACTTTTTGCTTTGCGGTGACAGATTTATTGTTCAGCAGCCTGGTAAGCTCTTTTAATGAATTACCTTTTGCCAGCTCAAGTGCTTTAAGCAGCAAGAATGTTTTTTTGTTGTTAATGATATCTCCTCCGGTTTGCTTACCCACTTTTTCCTGTTCGCCAAATACGTCCAGTATATCATCCTGTAACTGGAATAACATACCAATGCTTTCACCAAATACTTTCATCTTGCCTGAATCCTTACCCGTAGCGCCGCCTAAAATAGCGCCCATTTCAAGCGATACTGAAAATAAAGCAGCAGTCTTAAGGCTTATCATATACAGGTAGTCATCAATAGAAACCTTTTGCTGGGTTTCAAAATTCATATCGAACTGCTGACCTTCGCAAACTTTAAGTGCCGTATCATTAAATAAATGAAGTACAGCAGGTAAATGTGCCTTGGGTGTTTTAGTAATATACTCGTATGCTTTTATAAGCATGGCATCGCCACTTAGCAGGGCAATATTGGTGTTCCATTTGGCAGGTACGCTTGGCTTGTTTCTGCGTAAAGGTGCATTATCGGTAATATCGTCGTGTATCAATGTAAAGCCATGGAACAGCTCAATAGCAATTGCAGCTGGCAGCGCATGTTTTACATTTCCGTTAAATAACTTACACGATATAAGTAACAAATTGGGGCGTATTCTTTTACCTCCAATTGAAAGCATGTAAGCAATAGGGTCGTACAATTCTTTCGGAGAAGCGCTTAGGCTTTTGCAAAAAGATGTTATCTCTTTTTCTATCGGTTCCTGAAATGCCGGCGGTATCTTCACCCTTGAATGTTAGAGTATATGCGTTGTATCGTTAATGATCCTCATCAGGCCATCTTCTAACTTTACCGGCTTACGGTTCAGCAGTTTATTCATACGTGCCAGATCGGGCTTACGGCGGGTCATATCACCATCTTTAAGCGGTGGCAGGTGAACTATCTTCGATTTTGATTTGGTAAGCTTTATAATGGTCTTGGCCAGATCAAGTATGGTCATTTCAATATCGCCGCCAATGTTTACCACATCATTCACATACAGTTTCTTTTCAAAAGCTGTAACGGTAGCATCTACATTATCGTCAATGTAGCAGAAGGTACGCATTTGTGTTCCATCGCCATAAACCTGTATAGGTTCATTTTTCAATGCCCTGGCAATGAATCGTGATACCACAAAATCTTTGCTCTGCTTTGGTCCGAATGTATTAAAGAACCTGAATATGGTATACTCCAACCCGTATTCCTGGTGATATGATTTAAGATAAGCCTCACTTGCATTTTTTACAATAGCATATGGCAGGCGTGAGTTAAGCGGAGTAGTTTCTTCATGTTGCGGAAAGTGAACTGACTCACCATAAACTTCAGATGATGAAGAGAAGTATACCCGCTTAACACCTGTGTTCTTTGCACATTTCAGCAGGTTCTTTATTCCTTCAAGGTCCTTCAATACATTAACAGGGTGATCGAGTGTGCGCTTTACACCTACAACAGCCGCATAATGAAATATATAATCGAGCGGATGAGAGTACATGATACCTGAAATATCTTTCCAATCATTTACATCGCACTTAATAAACTGTATGTTCTTATGCTTTGAGGTTGGAATTTTACTTTTTGTGCCTGTGGTAAGGTCATCTAAAATGATGATGGAATTATTTTTATCCGCTGCAAGTTTTTCCGCTAACGAACTTCCTATAAATCCTGCTCCTCCTGTAACAAGTATTCTTGGCATAGGTAATTTAATGAATGGGGTTAATACTAATTTGCGGCCTTCGCTTTTCTCCTCTCCGCATATTTCGATACAAAAATACTTACTTCAAACAGTAAATACAAAGGAATTGAGATAAATACCTGCGAGGCCACATCAGGGGGTGCAATTAGGGCAGCTACTATAAGTACAACAACCACAGAGTGTTTTCGGTATTTCTTTAGAAAACCGGAAGAAATAATACCAATAGAAGTTAATATATAGGTAACCATAGGTAACTCAAATAATACGCCTATCCATAATACCAATGTGGTAACCGTAGATATATAAGAGCGGACATTGAACAGGTTCTCTACTTCGGTACCACTGCTCAGCTTAAAAGTATTGAGGAAGGTAACAGTCCACGGTATAATTATAAAATAACTAAAACATACACCCAGCAGGAATAGAAAACTTGCACCGAATACAACACCTCTTGTATATTTTATCTCTTTGGGTTTAAGCGCAGGGCTTATAAAACGCCAGAGTTCCCATAACACATATGGCATGGTTAATATAAGTCCGGCAATAATGGTGCCCCACATATACATGGTAAGCTGACCCCATATTTCGGTATTCACTATTTTAAACTGCGCTGTATTCTTTACGCAAAGCGAATTACCCAGGTGCAGCCATTCTGATAACCTGCAGAGGGCGCGGTAAGTGATAAAGTTTGGTTTGGTAGGGCCAAAGAGTATGGTATCGAAAATAAAATCGCTGAAAAAGAAGAGTACAGAGGTAATGATGAGCAAAGCAGCAACCGAACGCACCACGTGCCAGCGCAATGCCTCAAGGTGGTCGAGAAACGACATGCCTTTTGCTTTGGTTGAATTGTTTTCCTTGTCTTCTGCCATAAAATGAGGTAAATTTACCCCGTAATCATTCCGGTTTGCGTGAACAAAAGAACGAAAAAAACACTCTCAGTTGATAATGCAGTGCAGATGATGGGCAAATATTGTGCCTACCGGGAGCGGAGTATTGATGAAGTGGTAAAGAAACTGAAAGGTTTTGCCATGTCGCCCGCCAATATTCAGCTGGTATTGGAACGCCTTACCAAACAAGGGTTTTTAGATGAGGATAGGTTTGCTACGGCCTTTGCCGGTGGTAAGTTCCGCCAGAAGAAGTGGGGTAGGAAAAGGATACAAATGGAAATGAAGAAAAAAGGCCTGTCCAATGAACTGATTGAGAAAGGTCTCAGCCAACTACTAGAGAAAGACTATATAGAAACACTGGATGTGCTTATTCAGAAGAAGTGGAAACAGGTAACCCGCTCAGGTAAAGATGCCGATGATTATGAGACCAAACAAAGCAATCGCGGCAAGTTAATAAGGTATGCTTTGCAGAAAGGGTATGAAATGGATCTGGTGCTGGATAGGGTCCGGAAACTGGGCCTTTAAAATTTACTTTTTTTCTTTCATCTAGCCCCAAAAAATAAAAATTTATTTACCTGTTTTTTTATAACTCTTGCAAAAAAACAGCGTTAAATAATTTTGTTTGCAATGCTGAAAAGGGATTTGGCAGTTGTTGATAAAATACTTGGGGGTACCGAAACGTATTTTTATATTTTTGGCTTCCCAAATTTTAACCACAGGGATTTTTTACAGGAGGAATGGCATATAAGAAGCAAAATAAAAACACAAATAGCCCGGCTCAGAACTTTGCTGAGCTGGAGATGGGAAAGCTGCCACCACAGGCAATAGAGCTGGAAGAAGCAGTGCTTGGAGCGCTGATGCTTGAAAAGGAAGCGCTTACCAAAGTAATTGACATTTTACGTGAGGAATCTTTTTATAAAGACAGCCACAAAAAAATATTTGGTGCCATCAAGCGTTTGTTCCAGCGTTCGGAACCGATAGATATTTTAACGGTTACCAACGAACTTAAAAGAAACGAAGAACTCGAATCGGTTGGAGGAGCATATTACATTTCTCAGCTTACAAGCCGCATAGCATCATCGGCTAATATTGAGTACCATGCCCGTATAGTATTACAAAAATATATTCAGCGTGAACTGATAAGCTTTTCATCGGAAACTATTGAAAGCGCTTACGATAATACATTAGATGTTTTTGAATTGCTCGACAAAGCTGAGAAAAGGCTTTTCTCGATAGCGGATTGAAAACATAAGAAGGACCCTGAGCGTGCAGGCAGCCTTATTAACGAAGTTATTAAACAGGTAGAGGCTGCAAGGAACAGGAAGAGTGGTATTACTGGTGTTCCCAGCGGATTTTCAGAGCTTGACCGTATTACATCGGGCTGGCAGAATTCCGACCTTATTATATTGGCTGCTCGTCCCAGTATGGGAAAAACAGCTTTGGCGCTTACGCTTGCATGCAATGCTGCCATTCAGTTCCAGGAGCCTGTTGCCTTGTTCTCATTAGAAATGTCAAACCTCCAGCTGGCTACCCGTATCATTTCGAGTGAGACGGAAATACCGATGGAGAAGTTAAGAAAAGGCTCGGTGAACGAGGATGATATGAGCCAATTGGTTCGTGGTGTTACCCGGTTCTCTGATGCTCCTATATTTATTGATGATACTGCCGCTCTTTCGGTATTTGACTTAAGGGCGAAAGCTCGCAGGCTGAAGGAGAACCATGGTATTAAGATGATCATGATCGATTACCTTCAGCTGATGACCGCTACAGTTGAAGGCAGGGGTAACCGTGAGCAGGAGATTAGTTCGATTTCACGTGCATTAAAGAGTTTAGCTAAAGAATTGAACGTACCCATTATAGCACTATCACAGTTAAGCCGTGCGGTTGAACAGCGTGGTGGTGCCAAGAGGCCACAGCTATCCGATCTTCGTGAATCGGGTGCTATTGAGCAAGATGCTGATATGGTACTATTCGTTTACAGGCAAGATTATTATGGCGCTGCACCTGAAGGAGCAGATGACCTGCCACCAGATTCTGCTGAAATTATTATTGCAAAGCATAGGAATGGTCCATTGGACAGCGTACATCTTAAATTCCAGAAAGAGCTTGCCAAGTTCACTGAATTTGAACCTTCATTAGATAACTATCATTCTGCTACTTCCGACCATGATATTGAAACCCGCATAGTTCAATCGAGGAACTGGGACAATAAGAAGAATGACATTGAGGAAGAAGGGCCATTCTAAAATAGCCACGAATTTCACGAATTAGCCATTTAAGAATTAGTGTAATTAGTGGCTGCCTTGTATTTTTAGGTTTATTAACAGATAGCTTCATCTTTTCTCCGTCTTTTTGAGTAATTTAGGGTTCCCTATATGAAGAAAAGGCTTTTCTCTATACTATTTATTCTGCTTGCATTTGCTGAGGCAAGGGCGACTTTCATTTTTATACCTATGGATGAAAGCCAGACCAATTGCCTGAAAGCTTATGGCATTGCCTATATGGCGCTTAAGAATGGCATTGGAGTTGAGTGGCTGCTAAATTACCGTGGCGGTAGTTTCAGCTTCCCCGATGCACGGCTTTTTGAAGATGAATGCAAAGTACGCAATGTGAAATTTGAATTGATTGCTGATGAACAGGAATCAGCGATATTGGCGCAGATAGCGGACCCATCGGTAAATATGGATGCGGTTAAGTTGGAGAAACCACCAAGAATTGCAGTGTACTCGCCTAAGAATAAAATGCCATGGGATGATGCCGTTACCCTTGCTCTTACATACGCTGAGATACCTTACGATATTATTTACGATAAAGAAATAATGGATGGTGTATTGCCAAAATATGATTGGCTGCACTTACACCATGAAGATTTTACCGGCCAGTATGGAAAGTTTTACGGAGCATATCAAACTGCACAATGGTACCAGGATGATGTGAAGACCAATGAAGCCATGGCGCATGAATTGGGTTTCCCAAAAGTATCGCTGATGAAACTTGCGGTTGCACAACGTATACGTGATTTTGTTACCGGTGGCGGATTTTTATTTGCCATGTGTTCAGCACCCGATTCGTATGATATTGCCTTGGCAGCAGAAGGGATAGATATTTGCCAAACACCTTTTGATGGTGACCCGGCTGACCCTAACTGCAACAAGAAATTGAATTTTGCGAATTGCTTTGCCTTTAACAACTTCACCCTTAGCCTTAATCCATTTGAATATTCAAAATCGAATATTGATACTTCACCTTACCGTGCACAGAAGTATGGTATAACGCAAGAGAACGATTTCTTCACCCTGTTTGATTTCTCTGCTAAGTGGGACCCCGTGCCTGCAATGCTTTGCCAGGATCATACTAAGGTTATAAAAGGTTTCTGGGGACAAACAACTGCATTTAATGAAGCCTATATAAAATCGGGTGTTACCATTATGGGAGAAAATAAAGGCGCTAACGAAGCCCGTTATATCCATGGCGATTTTGGAAAAGGCACCTGGACATTTTACGGCGGCCACGACCCTGAATGTTACCAGCACCGTGTAGGCGATCCGCCTACTGACCTTAGCCTGCACCCAAACTCAGCAGGTTACAGGCTCATTTTAAATAATGTGCTTTTCCCGGCTGCCAAGAAGAAGAAGAGGGAGACTTAGAAAATAGTCTATGGTTCAGTATGAGGTTTTATCACTAAAAATCTAAAGCTCCTCAGACTTGAAAGTAAAACCTCTAGTACTGGAACTCGTTACGGGACCATTACTTTGCGTTGTTATAAAAAAGACTTTGAAAGTATTAAAGTCATTCACATTTGATAGCTCTTGTTTAAATAGAGAGTCAATCGATTTTCCCAAAGATCTTAACTTGGTCTCATCAGATGGAATGTTTGAGCCATTAATTATCCTGATCTCAAGTTCTGTGCTGACTTGATCATTGGTTTTCTTTTCTAGGCCATTTACATTAACGTTTTCACAGGTTACTAAAGTTTTTAAATTTTCTGTCATTTTAGCATTCTCAACCTTGAAACTCAGCATCTTAGTTTTAGTTGAAGTAAATGTGCAGGAAGAAATTAAATACATTAATACTAAAACAATGGTGGTTTTTGTGAAGAGTAATTTCATCATAGCTAGGTGGTTTTTAATTTTCATCAGCTAATTTAATAATAACTTCCATACTCATAACAGTAGCATCTATGTAATCTATTGATAATCAGAATTTTGTATAATTATCTGATTGTCATACTGTTTTGGTAGTTATTGTATTTCATTGTATTTAACAATGGAGGGCGCATCAATAAAGGCTTTCAAAGGGCGGGTTATTGTACTTTTCATTGTTATTTTTCCCTGTTAAATCCTCCCCCTTGCCCCCTCTAAAAGGGGACAAAAATACTTAGCGTCTTTGTGTCTTTGCGGTAAAGGAATCTAATTCCAGAAATCCCAGGAGATACCAAAACGTAAGGTTAGGTCGGGCATAGGGTAGTTAGGCGCATAGCCATAAAATCCGCTTGTCTGTATTGTCTGTGCTCCGGCGTTCTCAAGAGCTATAAACATCCTAAAGGTCTTTATACGGAAGGATACAAATGGATCGAAGTAGGCATAGTTGCCCACCTTATGTTGTCCTTGCAAATAAAACTGATTAAATACCGGCTGATATGCATCGGCATAATAAGATGAATTATAGAATATATCAATACCAACCTTTAGCAGTAGGTGATGTTTGAATAAGTAGTTCTCATAAAAGAAGGAGTTCTGTGTAACCCATAGTGGCAGATGTATTGGTGCATAAGTAGCAACATTCTGGTATACCTCTTTAGCATTCCAGTGCCATTTACCCAGCGTGAAATCTTTTTCGATATTGGCTTTTAACACATTTACTGTGCCGCTATATTGCCATGGTGTAGCAGAGTTTGGAAGATTGGTAGATGTGAAATAAACCATGTTTTGTATTTGCGTAGCTTCTCCGCCCAACATAATATGCCATTTAGCATCCATATATTTTAAAGAAGCAGTTGACGTAGTTACTTTATTAAAATGGTTCACCCATTGAAAGTTGTTGCCATCATACATATCAAATAAAAGTGCCGGAGTTTGGAAAGAATAATTACCACTCAATTCTATAAGTCTTGAAGAATCTATTCTGAAACCAAGATCAGCAGAGCCCTGTTCATCGCCTTTTTGTGTGCCCGATACTATATATCCTCCCGAAGCATCAAACAATACACGGCCATTGGCATAGGTATTATAGATGCGTGCATGAGCAATAAGATTTGTAAAGATCGAATCGCGGTACATGTTGGGTGTGTTAATGATATCAATAGGTGTACCTGACTGGGTGTAGATGTAATCGGTAAAATGCACCCACTGGTCCTTAATTCCTAAATCCCATCTAATCGGTGCGTTCCATCCTTTTGCCGAGCCGATAGAAAAATCATTATTGAATTCATTATAACGTAAAGAATCATACGTTGCAGTTTGTGAATGGTAAAAGTTATTGTAAAACCCCACAGAATCCTGTGCAAAGGTTAGGTCGGTAAACATATTGGTATTACCTGATAAATTACCTGTGTAATTAATATACATCAAAGGGTTTTCTTTAGCGGTATCACTGCTTTTGTATCCAAAGAAATAGAATTGTTTGAGTGTTACTGATGTTTTTATAATTGTAGTTCGTGCAGTACCAAGGTATACAGGTACCGTTAGCCTATCGGAATAGTTGCTATTATTAAATACAGTATCTGTTTGCATACCACCGTTCTGATTGACCTTGTAAATGCTATAGATGCCACTAAAAAGCAACAAGTAGCGTTTAGTTGTATACCTTGCTGATAATGCTAATTGGTTATTATTACTCCCCTGATTATTATAAGTGCCTTCCGATCTGTTACGGTGGAACTCAAACCCTACATTAAATTTTTTGCCAAAGTTTTGAGTAAGTGACAGGTCGAGGAACTGATGTATCTGCGGATCGGTGATATAGAAGAAGTTGAGATAGGGCGCCCGCGTATCATAATACTTTATGGTCTCATCATTGCGGAAATAATCTGAAAGATTATCCTTACCATAAAAGAAACCTAGCGGGGCAGGAGTGCTGTTAAAGAATATGGGCACATAAGGCAGGCCTGGGTTACCAAGGTTGTAATGTGTAGTATAAAATTCAAGGTTATCCAGTGTAGTGTCAACATCTTTATACGGAACTAACTGCCATATATTATATGGTACAAGATTGCCTTCGGTATAGATCTCGGTAATGGTATGTTTTACAGTAGTATCTATAGGCAAAGAAGCGCCTGCCTTAAGCTGTGGGGCAAAAAATAGGGATATAAAAGCAAAAAGTACAAATAACCTGATCTTCATTAACGGAATAAAATGATATACAATAACCCTATTTCTCCTCTTTTAGTATCAAAGTTTCAAATGCTGACCGGCAATAATACCAGTTATTCTGTTGTTTGTCTTCGAAATATAGCAAATGATTCATATAAAACGGCAACTCATCTATTAACCGCAATGTTATATGGGTTAATTTTATTATATTTACGCTACAAAAATAAAAATTATGGGGACGGCAGTCGCAAAGGATTCTTCACTGCAGGAATATTTGAAGAAATTCTTTGGTTTTTCGAATTTTAAGGACCAACAGGAAGCTATTATAAAGAATGTACTTAATGGTAAAGATACCTTTGTTATTATGCCTACCGGTGGTGGCAAATCGCTTTGTTATCAGCTTCCTGCGCTTTTAAGCGATGGTGTTGCCGTAGTTGTTTCCCCTTTAATTGCATTAATGAAGAACCAGGTGGACATACTTCGCACCTTTGGTGCCAAGAATGAAATAGCCCACTTTCTTAACTCATCCCTCTCAAAATCACAGATAAACAAGGTAAAAGAAGAGGTAATACGCGGAGATACGAAGCTCTTATACGTTGCGCCTGAATCACTTTCAAAGGAACTGAACGTTGCCTTCTTTAAAAAAGTAAAAATATCCTTCTTCGCAATTGACGAAGTACACTGTATATCAGAATGGGGCCACGACTTCCGCCCTGAGTACCGCAGGTTAAGGCCTTTAATTGATCAGATAGGTCGTGTACCAATTATTGCCCTAACGGCCACTGCAACCCCTAAGGTTCAGGAAGATATTTTAAAGAACCTGGAGATACCTGAGGCAGCTATATTCAAGTCCTCGTTTAACAGGCCAAACCTTTATTACGAAGTACGCACCAAGCATAACGCTCCCAAAGAAATTATAAAGTTCATTCGCCAGCATACGGGCAAGTCAGGAATAGTTTATTGCCTAAGCCGAAAAAAAGTTGAAGAAATAGCTCAAACGTTACAGGTCAACGGAATCAAGGCTTTACCATACCATGCCGGTATGGATAAACCTACCCGCGACCAGACCCAGGACAGGTTTTTAATGGAGGAAATAGATGTGATGGTAGCTACTATTGCATTCGGTATGGGTATTGATAAACCCGATGTACGGTTTGTAATACACTACGATATACCTAAGAGTCTTGAAAGCTATTACCAGGAAACGGGTCGTTCGGGCCGTGATGGTGGGGAAGGTAAATGTGTTACATTTTATAGTTTTGAGGACGTTCGGAAATTAGAAAAGTTCCTGAAAGACAAGCCTGTAGCTGAACAGGAAATTGGCAAGCAGCTTATACAGGAAACCATTGCGTTTGCTGAAAGTTCAGTTTGCCGCAGAAAAATGCTGTTGCACTATTTTGGTGAGACCTATAACGAAACCAATTGCGGCAACTGTGATAACTGCCTGCATCCTAAAACACAATTTGAAGGTAAGGAAGACCTTGAATTGTTATTGGAAACTGTTAAGGAAACCAAAGAGAAATTTAAAGCCAAGCATATTGTTGATGTACTGACTGGTAATTTAAGCTCTGCCGTAAAATCATATAAGCATGATAAGCTGGAAGTATTTGGCGAAGGCAATAACGATGGCAAAGAGGAGAAGTTCTGGAATGCTGTTATACGCCAGGCATTGGTAATGGATTACCTGACAAAAGATATAGAGACCTATGGTGTAATGAGATTGGGCGATAAAGGCAAGGCCTTTTTGAAAAAGCCTCATTCTATTATGCTTGCTAAGGATCATGATTATGCAGGCGAAGATGAAGAAGAGGATGAAATTATGCTGGCTGCCGCTCAAAAGGGTGGAGGAGCTGCAGATACTACCTTATATGCTTTATTGAAAGACCTTTGTAAGTCAACAGCTGCTAAAATGAAACTCCCTCCGTTTGTTGTGTTCCAGGAAACATCGTTGGAGGAAATGGCAACACATTACCCGGTGAACCTGGAAGAGTTAGCACGTATTACAGGTGTTGGTGTAAATAAAGCAGAGAAATTCGGTAAAGCATTTGCTGACCTTATAGCTAAATATGTTGAGGAGAACGAAATAGAGCGTCCGCAGGATATAGTAGTTAAGTCGGTAGTGAATAAATCGGGCTTAAAGGTTTATATCATACAAAGCATCGACAGAAAGGTTGATCTGGAAAACATGGCTAAAGGCAAAGGCCTTACACTTCCTGCATTGTTACAGGAAATTGAGACCATTGTTTCTTCAGGAACCAAAGTAGATATTAGTTATTATATTGATAAAGTGATTGATGATGACAGGCAGGATGAAGTATTTGATTACTTCCGTTCAGCTGAATCTGATTCGTTGGAAAGTGCCCTTCAGGAACTTGGTACAGACGATTACAGCGAAGAAGATATTCGCTTAATGCGTATCAGGTTCATGTCTGAAATGGGGCACTAAGCTAAATCGTATTTCTACACAAAAAAAGAGCATCCATTGGATGCTCTTTTTTTTGTAAGATTTATTTATTTATAACTGCGTTGAGCCAGGTGTACTGTGTCGAATTTCAATTCTTCCTTATGTAATTCGCTTGGTTTATCCTTGCCTTTGTATTCCCATGCTGCTACATAAGCAAAGTTGGTATCATCACGTTTAGCTTCGCCTTCTTCAGTCTGGAATTCCTCACGGAAGTGGCCACCACATGATTCTCTGCGATTCAATGCATCGTCGATCATAAGCTCACCAAGTTCCATAAAGTCAGCTACGCGGCCTGCTTTTTCAAGGTCTGGGTTAAACTCATCAGCTTTACCTAATATGCGTACATCCTTCCAGAACTCTTCTCTCAATGCTTTTACTGCAGCTTTTGCTTCAATAAGGCCTTTCTCGTTACGGGCCATACCGCAGTTGTTCCACATGATCTTACCAAGGCGTTTGTGCAAATGCTCTACAGATTGCTTGCCACCTATTGACATAAGTTTTTCAATCTGCTCGCGTACACTCTTTTCAGCCTCTGCAAATGCAGGATGATCGGTTGGAATAGGTTTAGTAGCTATATCACCGGCAAGGTAATCGCCAATAGTATAAGGTAATACAAAGTAACCGTCTGCAAGGCCCTGCATAAGTGCTGATGCACCTAAGCGGTTTGCACCGTGGTCAGAGAAATTGCATTCGCCCAAAGCATATAAGCCCGGTATAGTTGTCATTAGATTATAGTCAACCCAAATGCCACCCATTGTATAGTGAATAGCAGGGTAAATACGCATTGGAACTTTATATGGGTTCTCGCCTGTTATCTTTTCATACATCTCGAACAGGTTGCCATACTTAGCACTTACCGTATCTTCACCAACACGCTTAATAACATCAGCAAAATCTAAGTATGCAGCTTGTTTTGATGCACCAACACCATAACCTGCATCGCACCTTTCTTTAATAGCCCTTGAAGCCACGTCGCGCGGAACAAGATTACCGAATGAAGGATAGCGTCTTTCGAGGAAATAATCTCTTTCTTCTTCAGGAATTTCTATTGCTTTACGAGGATCATCTTTTTTCTTTGGTACCCAAACTCTTCCGTCGTTACGTAGTGATTCCGACATCAATGTCAGTTTAGATTGGTGATCGCCTGAAATAGGGATACAGGTAGGGTGAATTTGTGTGAAGCAAGGGTTACCGAAGTAAGCACCTTTCTTATGCGCTTTCCATATTGCAGTGGTATTACATCCCATAGCATTGGTAGAGAGGTAGAATACATTACCATATCCGCCTGATGCAAGTACAACAGCATGTCCAAAATGTCTTTCCAGTTTACCGGTGATCAAATCACGAGCAATGATACCGCGTGCCTTACCATCTATAATAACAGTTTCAAGCATTTCATGGCGGTTGTACATTTTAACCTGGCCTTTACCGATCTGGCGGTTAAGTGCACTGTAAGCACCTAATAAAAGTTGTTGTCCTGTTTGTCCGCGGGCGTAAAAAGTACGTGATACCTGCACGCCGCCAAAAGAACGGGTGTCAAGCAATCCTCCATATTCTCTTGCAAAAGGAACACCTTGAGCAACGCATTGGTCAATAATATTGGCACTTACTTCAGCAAGGCGATAAACATTGGCTTCTCTTGCCCTGAAATCACCACCTTTAATTGTATCGTAAAATAAACGGAAGGTGCTGTCACCATCGTTTGCGTAATTCTTGGCTGCATTTATACCACCCTGTGCAGCAATACTGTGCGCACGGCGCGGGCTATCCTGGAAACAAAATACCTTTACTTTATAACCGAGTTCAGCCAGCGAAGCAGCAGCAGAAGCTCCTGCCAAACCTGAGCCTACCACAATAATTTCGAGGTGACGTTTATTGGCCGGGTTAACAAGCTTTACTGTTGAACGGTAGTCTGTCCATTTTTCGGACAATTCGCCCGGAGGAATTTTAGAATCTAACTGTGCCATAACGCTATAAAATAATTGTTCGATTTATTATATCTGAATAGATTTTCCGGCAATGCCAAAATAGAAGAGGATTGGGAATGATGCAAAAGCGATCCACATGAACCAGGCAAAGCCGGAGCCAACCATTTGCCATACCGGTGCATATTTTTTGCTGCTTAAGCCAAGAGTATGGAAAGCTGATCTGAATGCGTGATTTAAATGGAAGAATAAGAAGGTAACTCCCACTACATAAATCGCTACGTAAATCGGGTCCTGAAAACCGATCTTTACCATTTGTGCCACAGTATGCGATTTATCGTGAAGAATACGATAAGGGAAGAAAAAATGATAGAGGTGAAGTACAATAAAGAAAAGTACAACAGAGCCTGTTAATCCCATATTGCGTGAAAACCATGAACTTCCTTCGGTTGATGTTGATACTGCATATTTTATTGGCCTTGCCCTTCTGTTGTCGTTAGTTATTATAAGTGCCTGAACAGAGTGAATTATTATAGCTGCAAAAAGAAGTATTTCAATAGTGCGGATGAGTATGTTGCGCACTGCATCGTGAGAATATTCATTGAATGCTAACCCGCCATCATTAAAATAAAGGAGGATATTACCGTAAAGGTGTTCAATTAAGAAGATGCACAGGAATAAACCTGTGGCTGCCATTACAACTTTTTTACCGATCGATGAGGTGAGTTGCTGTTTGAAGGTCGTCATATAAATACTTATTTTTTTAAACTGCGGGTCAAATTTACACTTGTTTTGCTTAGATGCAAGGTGCAAAAAAATCTCTTTTTTAATCTTTATTCAACAATGTGAAAAAAGGACTGAATTTAGGGAGGATAAGGTGCAAAAACTTCCTCAAAATCAGTAATATGATGGACTAAGAAGCAGGTGTGGTTTTTATTCGTAAATTTAGCTCAAATTGCGCCCATTTTATAAGCATCTCAGTGGTAAAGTATGCTCAGAAATAGATTTGTTATTTTTTTGATAATAATCGTATTCTTTTCTTGTAAAAAGAATGGCAATAATGGTTCCCCTGCCGTTCAAATTACCAACCCCACCGGCAGCCCTACGTACTCAGTTTTTGATACCATACATGTTAAAGCGCATGTAAGTGATGCTGTCGCACTTCAGTCAGTAACGGTATATATTGTCAATGGTCAAAATGTGCCTGTTCTTGCAACTATAACTGTCCCTGTAGCAGGCAAAGATTTTTCTTTTACATGCCCTTATGTATTAAGTAACATACATCTTGCAACAGGGGCATATACTATTGTGGTAAGGGCATATAATGGCACAAACGCCACCTTAGGTTATCAGAAGATAAATATTAACGCCGCCCCAACGATCAGAACAGGAATATTTGCAGTTACCCGTAACAGTGGGGGAGTTCATGTATTAAAGATCGATACAAGCTTCAATGTCTCAACTCTGTACACTCAAACCGGAGATTATTCCTCATCTGATATCAGTTCATATTACCAGCAATTATATATAGGTGCAGCTGACTCAGGTAATGTAAATACCCTTACAATGCCTAATGGAATACCATCCTGGGGCGTAACCGGAATAGTTTCGTTAAGCCCTTGTTTTACTAATGTGTATAGCAATGGAAACACGGTATATATATCTGAATATTTAGGGTTAATTAAGTATTACAATTCTCTGGGTGCATTGGCAACTGTGTTTAACGTTACTACAGGCAATTATCCCATAAAAACTTGTTTCTGGAGTAATTACTTGTTTGCGGAAATAAAGAACATTGGTTCTACCGCGCGAAATTTAGTTGTGTATTATACTGGCTCAGGTACGGGTTTTGAGCAAAGTGCTTTACCCGGCGCTGTAGTAAATATGTTTGGCAAGGATAATAATGACCTTTATGTTTTTGGCAACAAGGACACGGGTGGTGCATATTTGCAGCTTTTCAATATTTCGGGCAATATTTTTTATGCCCCAATTACTTTGCCGAGTGCCAAATTATTGTCGGTGGCGCAAGTTGATAGTGCAACCTATTTGATTGGCTTTGATAATGGAACTATTTACAAATACACCTATAACCCCAATAGTATTGTGTCTTTTATAAGTGGAGTAATTGCAACTCACTTGCAGTTTGATGTTGCAAATAATGAAGTAATAACATCATCAGGGAAAAATATTTCAGAATACAGTTATTCTTCTACAGCGCTAATACACACTGCTAACGCACAAGATAGTGTGTTAAATCTGCATATACTTTACAATAAGTAGAAACGGATCAATGATCTACTTTGATGCTGTTATCAGCCGGAGCAGTTACTCCTAATGACTTTTTATAATCTTCGTAAGTCATGGTTTTGTATTTCTCCTCTTCAAAATAAACCAAAACCATTTTCAGGTCGGAAGAAGAAAGATAGCCGGGAGCTACTGATATCCTGTTAAAATTCTCATCGAGATAAATAGTAGTTGGGTACATCATCTTTCCGTCCATTAATGAATAAGCCAGTTCATTTACCGAGCCCTTTTCTTCCGGTTTTGAATTTACAAATATGTGATTGTTAAAATGGAACGTATCTCTCGTTTCAGCATCAAGGCGTACAGCATAAAAGTTTTTATTGATGTAATCAATTACATCTTTATCAAGGTATGTAGTCTGGTCCATGCGTTTGCACCAGCCACACCATTGGGTATATACATCAATAAATATCTTTTTAGGATGCTCCTTGTTGAGTTTTACAGCCATGTCAAAACTCATCCAGTTAATAGCTTGTGCAGGTCTTTTAGTAACAGGCTTAAAACTCAGTAATGCAATTGCACCAATACCAAGAAATAAAAAAAATAACTTCCTGCTTTTTATAAGACCCTTAATCATTACTCAAAGTTAAGCCAAATTTCGTGTCTTACAAAATTACTGCATGTTGTTCTTGAAAAAGGCCATAGACATAGCCCATGCTTCACTGGCTGCCTGTTTGTTATAGGCTGGGCGGTCATCGCAATGAAAAGCATGGTCGGCATTAGAGAATACTACGTTCGTATAAGGTTTGTTGGCTTTTTTTACTGCATTTATAACAATATCAATACTCTCGGGGGTTATGTGTTTGTCTAATCCTCCCCAGAAAAACAGTTGCGGACCATGAAGGTCTTTTGCTCTGTCAGCCAATGCATCTGTTCTGCCACCATAAAATGATACCGCAGCCGATAATGGAACTGTTGCATTAGCAAGGAATGATGCTCTGCCGCCTAAACAAAACCCGATGCTTCCAATTTTATCATGCTTTACATTGGGCTGTTGTTGCAGCCAGTCGTATACAGCTTTCGCATCGGCTGCCATTCCCTCAGCTGTCATAGCCTGGAAGTGAGGCATTATCAATGAAAAATCTACATTATAGGGTATTTCCATGCCCGCTTCACCTGTGCGGTGGAATAATTCAGGTGCAATGGCTACGTAACCTTCTTTCGCAACACGATCAGTTACATTCCGTATGTGGCCGTTAACACCAAAAGCTTCCTGAAATACAATAACTCCGGGAAACGGGCCTTTACCTTCAGGCATTGAAACATAGGCTTGCATGGTCGTGCCGTCGCTAACTTTTAACGTGATCTTGTTGGTTGACATAATTTAATTTATTTGGGGTTTGAAATAATGAATTATAATTTGTGCATTACGGTTACTTCGGCTGTCTGAACCATTACACCTTTCGGGTCAAAGAACTCATATCGCCAGGTAATTACAACATGTTTTTTTTCTTCGTTCTTCCGCAGATATATAATTATAACCTTACAAGTGGTTTGTTGGTTCGCATATATAGGCGCCATGAACTTCCAGTTATTGATCTCGAGCCCACATAATACAGTGTTGCCAAATAAGGGTATCCATTTTCGGATGTACATAGTATTGAAAACCTGCGGGCCACTTGATATCAATCCTTTGAAAGGGCTTTCCAAAGCGATTTTCTTATCAATATGAAAAGGGAGTGGGTCGAAGAGTCGGGCATAATCCATTATCTCATCTTCCGAAAGGGTCAATGAACCAAAATCTAAAACCTGTCCATGTTTAAGATCAGCAATACTTAAATTTTCCACGTCTGTCATTTTTCTTCTTGTTTACTGGTCGCAAATTTGTAGAGCATAAATGCAAGTAGCATAAAAAATCCGAATGCTATCAGGTCTCCCCATGCACCCGATCTTTCTGCCACACCTGTGTTAAGCATATCGGCAACAGATACACTCTTACCATCTCTTGTTACTTCCCAACCAATTAATATAGAAACAATGATACCTGTAATGGCACCACCGGCTATTAAACCTGAACTGAAAAGCGCACCGGGGCCAATATCTGATTCAGCTTCTTTGGTTTTATTCTTTTTATCTACCAGCCATTTAACAACACCACCCACAAAAATTGGTGTAGTGCTTGAGAGTGGGAGGTACGCGCCAACTGCAAAAGCTAATGAGCTAACATCACAAAGTTCCATTACTGCTGAAATACCCATACCTATAAGTACTAATCCCCACGGCAGATTATGACTTAAAAGTCCTTTAATAACTGTTGCCATAAGTGTAGCTTGTGGTGCAGGCAGTGGGTGAGCATGTAATGCAGTTTTACCACCAATACCAATACTGTGTTCCAGTAAAGTAAGTGTAAAGCCAATTGCGACTGTTGAAACCAAGACGCCGATTATTAACCCTATTTGTTGCTTTATGGGTGTTGCACCTAAAATATAACCAGTCTTCAGATCTTGTGATGTGGCACCCGCATTGGCCGATGCAATACAAACTATTGAACCTACTACAAGTGCAATGGGTTGGTAATGATCTCCCGTCCAACCTATACCTACAAATATTAAGGACGTGGCCATGAGTGTGGCAATTGTCATGCCCGAAATTGGATTAGAGGAAGAACCAATTAAACCCACAATACGCGATGAGACAGTGACGAAGAAGAACCCGAATACTACTATCATTATAGCAGAAACAAAATTGGTAGGTATTTGCGGTATTACTGACATGAAAACAATAAGCAAGACGCTTCCAACCAATACGTATATAAGAGGAAGATCTTTTTCAGTTCTTGATTGTTCAACTTTAGCAGTATCTTTTTTTCTCAGGTCGCGGAAAGAATCACGGAAGGCACTTATAATAGTGGGGAAGGTTTTGATCAATGTCATTATACCACCAAAAGTTACCGCACCTGCTCCTATGTATCTTATATAATGGTCCCAAATATCATCGGCACTCATTTGCGATATAAGCTGAGTTGTTTCAGGAGGGAAAACAGATGTTAAACCACTACCTAACATAGTTATTAAGGGAATAAGCACCAACGATGAAAGCACTCCACCGGCTACCATTATACCTGCGATCTTTGGGCCAATGATGTAACCAACACCAAGCAGCTCGGGGGTTATTTCACCATTTATGGCGGCGTTTGGCAGGACAGATTTCCTGTCAAATACATATTGAGGAATATCTTTCCATAAACCTAATATGGACATGAATAGCTTGTATAAGAATGCTATGCCAAGGCCGTAGTAAACTTTTTGAGCCAGCTTACCACCTTTTTCACCGGCTATTAAAACATCTGCACAAGCAGTTCCTTCCGGGTAAGGAAGGTTGCCATGTTCTTTTACAATAAGCGAACGCCTGAGCGGAACCATAAAGAGTACACCTAATATACCACCCGAAAGGGCTAAAACGAAGATCTGGAAGTAGCGGAAATAATCTTGTCCGCCTGAAAGAAATAGTAATGCAGGAACAGTGAATACTACACCAGCCGCAACCGATTCTCCGGCAGAGCCAATGGTTTGCACCATATTACTTTCTAAAATACTGGCATTCCCCAGCTTTTTAAATACCGATATGGCCAAAACTGCAATAGGAATGGAGGCACTAACTGTAAGCCCTATTTTAAGCCCAAGATAAACAGAAGCAGCACCAAATATAACCCCGAAAATAGAGCCCATGATAATAGCACGCATCGAAAATTCTGGAATAAACTCAGATGCTGCAATAAAAGGTTTAAACTTTTTTTCTTTTTCTTCCATAGGCTTATTGTATTTATATGGGCAGGGTAAATATACAATTAGTTAGAAAACTTTATATTTGACCGTAACTAAAACAATAACTATGTCGAATACTATACCTAGAAAGGGGCATCCAAGAGCATTGTACGTTCTGTTCTTAACTGAAATGTGGGAACGCTTCGGCTACTACCTTATGGTGGGAATATTCTTCCTCTATTTGATAGATCCAAGGAAGCATGGTGGAAAGGGCTTTGATGCTACTGCTGCTTCTGACGTAGTTGGTTCATATATTGCATTAGTTTACCTAACACCTTTTATTGGAGGCCTTATAGCTGACAGATTCTTAGGTTATCGTAAAGCAATTATTTTAGGTGGCGCACTTATGGCTTGTGGTTATTTCGGACTTGCGCTGCCAGGCGATACGTCTATGTATATATCGTGCGCGCTTGTAATTATAGGTAATGGTTTCTTTAAACCTAATATCAGTACACTTTTAGGTAATATTTATAATACCGAAGATCTTAAACCCAAGAAAGATGTTGCCTATAATATCTTCTATATGGGTATAAATATTGGGGCCTTCTTTTGCAATTTTGTGGCAGCTTACTTGCGTAACTATTACGGATGGGGATATGCTTTTGCAGCGGCAGGTGTTGGAATGATAATCGGACTTATTTTCTTTATGGTGGGGATGAGAGATGCAGAGGTTATAAAGGGTGATGTAATTAAGCCTGTACAGAAAGAAGATATGTCGATGGGCAAAATGTTCCTTTATGTTTTTGCACCTGCAATTATAACCGGTATCATTGGCTGGAACTTTAGTAAAATAATTGGTTTTCACTTATTCCATACTATTACCAATGATGCTTTCTTCTTTGCATGTATACCTATTATTATATTTTACCTGGGCTTGTATTTTAAAGCATCACATGAAGACAAAAGAGGGTTGGGAGCATTGCTTTCATTCTTTGCCGTTAGTATTGTGTTTTGGGTGATATATAACCAGAACAGCACAGCGCTTACTATTTGGGCCGATTCGTATACAAACCGTCATATGCCGGCTGCGGGTGTTAAATGGACCAAGCCATTTGGAATGCTCCAGCTAGATTCGAGCGATGTGCATACTGTTACCAAAATCGATAGCCGTTTTGCAGCTGTGCTTGATGCCAAAGGCAATACGCAGGAAGAACAGGGCGTAGATCCTTACCTTCAAAACCTCCCAAAAGACCAATGGCCTAAGCCGGGAGAGAAAGAAAACCTTATTTCACCTGAATTATACCAATCAGCTAATCCTTTATATATAGTGATACTGACACCCCTAGTGCTTGGGTTCTTTGGGTTTATGAAAAGGAAGAAATTCGAATTAAATACGCCAATGAAGGTTGCTATAGGTATGATTATTGCAGGGCTTTCATCCTTAACCATGTATTTTGCCGTGAAGAGCACCAATATATATGTCGATAAAACAAGCATGGCCTGGCTGCTGAGTACATACGGAATTTTTTCGGTAGGTGAATTATTGATAAGTCCTATTGGTCTATCGATGGTTTCTAAACTTGCACCTGCAAGGCTTACAGCACTTATGATGGGCGCATGGTTCCTTATTAATTCAATGGCCGGAAAAATATCGGGTATGATGGGTAGCTACTGGGATAAGTTTGATGATAAGGGCAACTATTTTCTTATACTATTCTTTTCGGCTCTTGGTTCAGCAGCAATTATGTTCTTTATGGTTAAATGGCTTGCGGCAGTGGTAAGAGAAAAGACCGGTAGCAATTAATATGTAGCTAATAGATAGAAATAAAAAGCTCCGCAGCATTGCGGGGCTTTCTCATTTTAAAGGAGTGAAGTAGTTAAAGTTTGCTTTCGTATTTGCCCCAAATCCCTAAAGGACTTTGAAAAAAATGTCATGTTGTGCCTGTCGAAACATCCTCTGCTGACACTTCGATAAGCTTAGTGTAACGAACCGTTAAAGCCCCTTTAGGGCTTTGGGGTATGTAAGCAATAGAAATTAAAAGGGCTTGCTGCAATTATGCAGCAAGCCCTTTTATAAAATTAAACTTGTTTACTGAGTAACAGAAAACTTACCGTTATCAAGTACTTTGCCTGAATTATCGGTAATGTGATAGAAATACATTCCGGTTGAATAAGTTGAAGTATTTAAAGAAACTAATCCATTCTTCATTTCAACATGGCCTAATTCTCTACCTGTTACGTCATACACAAATAAGGCAGAAGCGCCATTCATATTATAGCGGAAATTAACCTGACTTGTACAAGGGTTAGGGTAGATGATAGTGCTATGCTGTTGGCTCACTTCATTAATAGAATTAGGAGCTCCTTCATACCATTGCATAGAAGTTACTTTCTTGTCGGCAGTATCCATTGACATTACAGCGATACGGTCTCCAATTCCATTGGTGTACCATCTGTATTGAAATACTTTTGTTGCGCTTGAAATAAGTGGAAAATAAGACCATCCGCCACCGGTAGTATGTACATAGCCTGAGTCAATATCAAGTTCGTAGTGCTTTTGACGCAAAACGCTGTAAGATGAATTGTAGAAAGGAGTTTCTAAAGTTCCCCATGCATCAATGGTATCACGATATTTAATTACTACTGTTGCTTTAGCTGAGTCGAAAGTTAAATAGGCAATTTTAAATGCAGGTACATGAGCAGTACTGGTTCCACCATCTGTATTGCCAAATGCAGTAGTGAAATTTAATTGAACAAAAGAGGGGTTTAATGCTGCAACCGCCAAATTACCTTGTATGCTCTGTACTATTCCAACAACAGAGAAAGAACTGACAGTACTATTAAAATATGTATAGCCTACTGTTCCATAAATTGAGTCAGCAAGGGTTGCAGTGGGAAATGAAGCAGAGTAAGGAGTAGATGTAGGATTAACAAATGCCATAGTATCCCTGTAGCTGGTTGGTAGTGTATTGTAGGTCCAGGTTACACTGGCACCACTGCCACCTGGAGTTAGAACTGATACCGACGATTTAAGTGTATCGTATGCATTAACAAACTTATTACCTATTGCAGGCATATCGGCAGAGGTAAGTGTAATTTGTGCATTCACTTTACCTGAAAAGGGAAATGAAGCTATAATTAACATACTTAATAATGAGTAAATCTTTTTCATGAGAAGAATCGTATTTGGTTATATTAGATAGCAAATATAGGAAACCCAAAGCAATTTAGGTCGTAGCCATATGATTTGCGTATTTTTGCATTATGAGTAATAGTGTACGGGCAAAAAAAAGATTAGGGCAGCATTTTCTTAAGGATGAGAGCATTGCAGCGAAGGTTGCTGAATCGGTTACAGCTAAAAATGGCCTTTTAATAGAGATCGGTCCGGGTATGGGTGCTTTAACCAAGCACTTAACTGAAACCTGGGGCGAAAAGTTATGGTTGGTTGAAATTGACAATGAATCTATTCCATACTTACAGACTAATTTCCCTTTATTAAAGCAAAGGATTATACATGCCGATTTTTTGCAGATAGATTTAGAATCATTCTTTAAAGGCGAGAGTTTTTCTATAGTAGGTAATTTTCCATATAATATTTCTACACAAATACTTTTTAAAGCAATTGAATACCGTAGCCGAACTATTGAAGTAGTTGGTATGTTCCAGAAAGAAGTGGCAAAGAGAATCTGTTCACCACCTGGTAATCGCGATTATGGAATATTAAGTGTGCTTGTTCAGGCCTACTTCAATACTACTTATTTATTTGATGTTCCGCCAACTGTATTTATTCCTCCTCCGGCAGTTAATTCGGGCGTTATAAAACTAGTGCGTAAAGAAAACTTCACCCTGGCTTGTAATGATGATACATTTAAGAAGGTAGTTAAAATGGCATTTAACCAGCGCAGAAAAAAGCTTTCAAATGCTTTATCGGCAATGCTGAATGAAAAACCTATAAAAAGTGAATTGCTGGATAAACGAGCCGAGCAGTTATCGTGGAAGGATTTCGAAAAACTTACTCAGTTGTTTGAAAGTGTTTAGGCGGGTTGTTCTACGAACTCAAGTTTCATTCCTACCACCTTCTCATACTCTTCACCAATTTCTTTTATGTCAGGGTCTGATGCATCGTAATGCCAAAGTACTTCAATATTGGCACCATTTGTATTTGCAGTTTTTATTTTTGCAAGTACCTGCTTCAGGCTTATTACAGACGAGGAACTTATATAATCAAGCATAATAGATAACCTGATCTTTTCAGAAGATGAAGTGGGTATATCTTTCAACCAGTCAATCACTGGTTGATAAAATGCTTTAGCATTTTCAGGAAACGATTTGCCGGCTATTTCAAACCGCTTTTTAGTTGAATCTAAAATAACCCTTGGGCTGTTCAATGTTTCTTTTATAAATAGTCTTTCCATAACAGATGATATTATTTATCGGAGATTAATGAAGTCATCTCAAAGAGAGATACCTTCTCATCCAGAGGAATACAATTAAAGGTAAAATTATTGTTGCATTTTAAAGCTACGGTAATAAGCCCCAAGCCCGCACCACCTTTAGCAGAATAGTGGTCGTTGCTTAAAACTTCCAGGTAATGACTTTTCAGCTGCTTTTCATTCATTTTTTTTATATCATCCAGTGTTTCCTGTATTTTTTTAGCTGCATCATTACTTACTACATTGGCACAAATTGCAACATAGTCTTCTATGTTTTCCGCTAAAACAAAATAAAATGGCTTGCCCAAGTCAGGTGATGCACTATGCAGGAGCACATTTTGTAATAGCTCAATAAGTATGTTAAAGATCTTTTTTATGGTAGTCCTTCGGGCTCCTTGAGTCTCTAATTGGTGCTCCGCGGTATAGGTAAGCATGCTTACTCTATCCTGGTCCATTTCGCCATGAAAGGATACGATTATTCTCTTCCCGGGTCCTGTATAGCGGTTAAGTAAATCGGAATATCGGTTCTCTAGAACAGTGATTTCCATTGCAGGGGGTTAAAAAAACTTCGCTTAAATTAAGCTTTAAACGACAAAAAAGCCATATTCACCCTACAAAAATAAAAATTCTTCTCAAATAAAGACCAATTGGTCTTCCTGTGTTTTTTCGTTTTATCTTCGCAGACTCATGAAAACATTTAAACGCTTTACGGTTACGGCAGCATTACCTTATGCAAATGGCCCTCTTCATATTGGTCATATTGCAGGGTGTTACCTGCCTGCAGATATATATGTGCGCTATTTGCGTTCAAAAGAAAGAGATGTGGTTTTTATTTGTGGTTCGGATGAACATGGTGTTCCTATTACAATAAGAGCGCGAAAAGAGAATATAACTCCCCAACAGGTAGTGGATAAGTACCATAACCAAATGAAGAATACCTTCGAGGAGTTTGGTATAGCTTTTAGTATCTATTCACGTACATCATCACCTGTGCATCATAAAACTGCTTCTGATTTCTTTACCACGCTATATGATAAAGGTATTTTCCAGGAATCGGTTACCGAGCAATATTATGATGAAAAAGTTGGACAGTTTTTAGCTGATAGATATATAACCGGTACTTGCCCTAATTGCGGCAACCCTAATGCTTATGGTGACCAGTGTGAAAAATGTGGTACTTCACTTAGTCCGCTTGATCTGAAAAACCCTGTATCTGCTTTAAGTGGAGAAAAACCTATACTCAAAGCAACTAAGAATTGGTTTTTGCCTCTCGACAAACTTCAACCTCAAATTGAAGCATATATTAATTCACATGGTGATTGGAAACCCAATGTTTTTGGCCAGTGCAAATCATGGTTGAGCCAGGGATTACAACCAAGAGCGATGACCCGCGACCTTGATTGGGGCGTGAAAGTTCCGCTTAAGGAAGCAGCTAATAAAGTATTGTATGTTTGGTTTGATGCGCCTATAGGGTATATTTCGGCGACAAAAGAACTTACTAAGGATTGGGAGAAGTATTGGAAAGATGAAGATACACGACTAATACATTTTATAGGTAAGGATAACATAGTGTTCCACTGTATAATTTTTCCTTCCGTTTTAATGTGCGATGGTGATTATATTTTACCGGATAATGTTCCGGCAAATGAATTTCTGAATTTAGAAGGAGAAAAAATATCTACTTCTCGTAATTGGGCTGTATGGGTGCACGAATTCCTGGAAGATTTCCCAGGAAAGCAAGATGTGATGCGTTATGCATTATGTGCCAATGCGCCTGAAACAAAAGATAACGACTTTACCTGGAAAGATTTCCAGGCACGTAATAATAGTGAGTTAGTTGCCATATTGGGTAATTTTGTGCATCGTACACAGGTACTTACCTGGAAATTCTTTGATGGAAAAGTACCGCATGCGGAAGCCTATGATAAGAGTGATCTTATTGTAATGGAAGAAATAGCAAAATTCCCTAAGAAAATTGCAGATGCTATTGAGACTTTCCATTTCCGCGAGGCTTTGTCTGAATTAATGAACCTTGCACGCATCGGCAATAAATACCTGGCCGATAACGAACCATGGAAAGCCTTTGCTAATAATCCTAAAAGGGTTCAAACAGTTCTGAATATATCGCAGCAAATATGTGCCAATTTGGCTGTATTAATGAGGCCTTTCATGCCTTTTACGGCCGATAAACTGAGCAAGCTTTTAAATATTTCCATTAGTAATTGGGATGCGGCAGGTAAAGCAAACATGCTTGCTGACGGACATAAACTTTCAGAACCTGTTATGCTTTTTGACCGCATTGAAGATGAAACAGTACAAAAACAAGTTGACAAATTGCATCAAAGCAAGGTTGTAAATGAAACCATTGTAAGTGTGGCACCGCAGAAGGCTTCAATAGCTTATGAAGATTTTGAAAAGATGGATATGCGTGTTGGAACTATCATAAACGCTGAGAAAGTTCAGGGTGCAGATAAGCTTTTAAAACTTACCGTTAATACCGGCATTGATACACGCATCGTAGTTTCAGGTATTGCAAAATATTTCGCACCTGAACAAATTGTGGGTAAGCAAGTATGTTTATTAGTAAATTTGGCACCCCGTAAATTAAGGGGTATTGAATCGCAGGGAATGATTTTAATGGCAGAAAACGCAAATGGAGAATTAGTATTTGTATCGCCTGTTAAGCCTGAGACTGATAATGGAGCAATTGTTAAATAACCGTTCTTAAATTTTACTGGCGCCGTAGTTCAATGGATAGAATAGAAGTTTCCTAAACTTTTGATATAGGTTCGATTCCTATCGGAGCCACGAGGGGGTTTTCACCCCCTTTTTCATTTTTTCATATTTCTTCAAGTATCTGATAATCAGTACTAAGTTTTTTACATGGGTTCGATTCCTTTCAGGAATCGCCGAAAATTTAGTCACCTTTACCTATTAAAATGTATCACTTTTGCTTCACCTTGAAAAAACTTGATCAATGAAGCCCTTGTCAATTGTAGAGCTCTAAAAGGGTTCGATTCGGGTCGCAAAATTATAATATTGATTTTACTTACTTAGCGAATGAAACTCTAGTACGAATCGGAAGTGAGTTATTAAACCTATATTATGTATATAATACGTAAAAATAAGTACGTATTTATACGTAATTTGATGATTGATCAAAAAATTAACTTAAAATATTTGGAATAGTAATCTTTGATTCTTAAGATTGCTTTAGGAAAGTTAACGAACCACAAATTTAAATCACCCAAAAATAGTTTCGCCAGGAACCATTCAATCCTTCAAAACAAGAGTATTTCATGGGAATATTTTGCATTAAAATTATTGACTACAAGCAAAGACTCTTTTGTTTGATAGATTATTAAATTAACTAGGTCATGGTTTCAATAAGGAAAACCAATTAATACGAAATATCTTTCTTGTTCAGTTGAATTAAACAAACCACATTAAAAACACAGTTATGAAAAAATTTTCCATTCTGCTTTGCTGCCTTGTAATGTCACTAATGACATCTGCAGGTTTACACTTTACAGATAGCTGCAATGCTAATATTACTATTACTGCTTCGCCGTCAGATTCAACCTGTGGTGGTATTGTAACCTATGGTTTTGGCCCTGGGCAAATAGTTATTTCTACATCAAGCCCCGTTACATTAAAAGCCAATGGCGGGGTGACATATTTATGGAATACAGGATCAACAAGGGATACAATAAAAATAAACACGCCTGGTACATACACTGTAAATGGAACCAATGCCAGTGGATGTACAGGCACTGCAACAATAACAGTATATCCCGGAATAGCGTATAATGTAAGTTTGGTAGGGTCACTACCAGGTAACAATTTATGTAATGCCAGTTTTAACCCGGGCCATGCAGATGTAATAAATTTCTTTGCTTCATATTCAGGAGCAGGTGGAGGGCAGTATAGAATGGAATGGACTGCAACCGGTGGAGCAGTGTTGACACCTAATCCATATATTACCTCTTCTGCAAATCCGACTGTTGCAATTTCTTTTCCGGATATTACTAAAGGTGGAACCATTATATTGGCATCAACTCCTATAAATATACGAAACCAGCCAATAAGTTGCACCAAAATTGATTCGGCCGTAATTCAGGGCTGCCCGTGCTCCAGCATATTTAGCTTCAGCGGGCCTTCTACTCAAACTATTTGTAGCGGACAATCTGTAACTCTAACAACAAGTGGTAATGCGACATCCTATTTATGGAGTACAGGAGCAACAACAAGCTCAATCACAGTTTCCCCTACCACTACTACAACCTACACTGTTACCGGTTCAATGGTCCCTGGCGTAAGCGGTTCTTGTAGCAGCAGTATCACCGAAACTGTTATAGTTAATCCTACACCTTCTGTTACCATAGCTGCTTCTGCAAATTCGATTTGCTCCGGCAATTCAGTAACACTTATTGCTAGTGGCGCAAATACTTATAGCTGGAACGATGGCGAAACCGCAGCTTCAATAACTGCCAGTCCAACATCAACTACCACGTATTCACTGACGGGAATAGATGCGAATGGATGCAGTGGTATAGCTTCACAAATTATTACGGTTAATCCAATTCCTTCTGTAGGTATTACTGCAGCTGCCAATCCTATTTGTTCGGGTAATCTGGAAACTCTAACTGCTAGCGGTGCAGATACCTATGTATGGAATGACGGAGAAACCACATCTTCTATTACTGTAACTCCAAATCCGGTAATAACCAATACCTATAAAGTAACTGGCAGTTCTGTAAATGGTTGCGGCAATAATAGTGCAACTATTAATATAACGGTTTATCCCGGCCCTTCAATTTCTGTTTCTTCTTTTCAGTCTTCAGCTAACTCCGGTAATGCAGTTGGCCTTGCTGTTACTGGTGCTGTAACATACATGTGGAGTGATGGTGAGACTGGCGATACTATTATTGTTAGCCCTGCTGATACTATAACATATACGGTAATTGGTACGAATGGAAATGGATGTAGTAAAAAAGATAGTATAAAAGTTCCTCCTGCAGATCATCGTTTTATAGCTAGTTGCGCTTATAATGTTACTGAAACCGCCCCAACAACTGATCTTAACGCATGCTCTACATATAACTTTACATATACACTTTTCAATAATACTATATCTAATTACAATGGAAGTGTTCAAATCAATTTACCCCAGGGGATTGCTTATAATTCTATCGTTTCAGTTACAGGTACTGGTTCTGTTTCATACTTTTTTGGCACAAAAAGCCCGAATTTCCTTATACATAATTGGCTGGCGGGATCAACAATTACACTTGTAATCTCAGTCCAAACACCTTGTGTTGCTACTGGTAGCCCTATTACAACTTCAATACAGGTAGGAGCTTGCACGGCAACAACTGTTGCAAGTTCATTAACTATAATAACCCCTACGTTAACAGCATCATGGGCAGGTTCATCGCCAATAGATGAAAACATAGGTAATGTATCAGAATATGTGTTCCTCGTAACGAACAGCAGTAGCACCACTGCAGATATTAATCAAATAACTGTCAATTGTTCGGCAGATCCCAATGTGTCCCTTTTACCGTTTGGTACTTCTTACTACCTGTCTAAATCACCAGCAGTACCATCAGGAACCAATATATACTCATATGTTGAGCCCGCAAATAAGCCCATTTCCAGTGGTGTAATTACCATTACTGCAGGTGACTTTAATTCCTTGTTCGGTACCAACTCTCTACAACCCGGACAGACATTTTATGTGCACATACCATACCAGGTAATCCAGTGTAGTCCTAACGGCGGAACTTTTAATTTTTCATGGGGTTGCAGTAGTACAGCAAGTTGCTCATCTTATACTATTACTACAAATGTTGATGTTACCACCGGAACACCAAGCTTAGCTGCTACTACAGGTGTCTTTACCACAGGTTCATTTACGCCAGGCACATTTACTATTGGCACATATTGTCCTGCAGGTAATGCAAATGCAGGAGTAAGTTTTATATACAAAAATAATGGAACACCAGAATCTGGATTTCCTCCTGGAAGTGCACAAGCCAAGGGCATAGTATTATATGTATATGGAGACAATACTTTCGGAACTCTTGATCCATCAACATTTACATTAACTTCAGGTACTCATACGTATTCTATTCCTTATCCTTCAGCAGTAATAGCACAATCACTATATAATCCAACTACTTATTTATTTACCATTGATCTCACTAAATTAAAACCATCTATGATTGGTGGTAATTATTCTCTTGACCCAACGGCAAATACACTTGGTGATTTTGCAGGTGACGGAGCTTTAGATGATCTTTTTGAAGGTGGAACATTTACTCTGTCAGCAAATTATATTTATAATACAACCTCTTGCCCTGATTTTACTTCCTGTGGCGGTGGAGGAGATTTACCGGCCATACAATCCAAGTATAATAATGAATGTGGTACTGAAGTTACTCCTGCATTATTCAGTACAACCAATAATGCTGATGCTGCATATTCATATAACGCAAACCTAATAGGCGGGGCAAATATTATTACTCCAACAGATCCCCAGGAAGGTATTCCATTTACCGTTTCTGTTTGTCCGGGGAATTATACCCAGACCTGGGGCCCTGCAGGATTTGATTTCGATTGCCCTAATGGCTATCATGAAATAATTTTCCCTTTACCTTTAGGCTATCACATTGACCCAACAGGGCTTACCGATGTAGGGGGTATGGTGGTAGGGATAAATACAGATGCATATCAATTGCCCGCTATTGCTCTAATTCCGGAATGCGGAGGCCCGGCAGCAAATATTACTCCATTTATACAGGAGTTCTGTCCTAATGGCCCCAATTCAGGTTATGTGCTTATGACTTTTGGAGGAGCCTTACCCAATGCTCAGAGACTCCCATATGGTAATTGTTCTGGGCAAAAAATAGAAACATATCAACTACCCTGTATCAGTATTCCACTTCTCCTTGATTGCATAGGCAATACTAAGCCGACATGTTTAACTATTCCAGCAAACTTTGGACTTGATCCGTTGAGCTTTAACTTGGAATATGTTTGTAATGAGAGTTGTTCGCCAAGTTGTGCATCGGGCATTTCATGTTTTTCTACTACAGCATATCATCATTGCAATGGCCCTTGCACTTCTTATTTTTCTACAGATAAAAATACTTTTACTTTCTTACGTGTGACTCCTCCAGGTGATGAAAATCCTGTTTCAAGTGCCTATTATACATGTTTAAAGAATAAAGAAGTGTCAGTTTCCAATACTGCATCTATTGACTTTAGTTCTGCATATCCTGATGATGAAATTGAAGCTAAAGCCAATGGAAGTTTTAATGGAAGTGGAAATCCGCCAACTATTCTTTCAGGTAGCAATTATACCTCCATGGGTCTTCAGATACAATATAACCAGGTTGCTACCACGGGCGGAAGTAGCTTGTTTGATATTGATCCAAAGAGCTCAATAACTTATACCGATCCTAGCGGTTCTCACACCGTTTCCGGCTCAAGTATTTCATACAGTACTACCACAATAGGCGGAGTCGTATATATGTATTTCTCTTTACCTTCAAGTATAACTTCCAATTTTACTAATACCGCCTTTACCTATACCTTCCAGGCAGATATTTTTTTAATTGCAAAAATATCGAGCCCTGCATTTTATGTCAACCAGGTAAATCCTTTAGGCAACTTAAGGGCACAGTATTGTGGATTCGAAACCAGTGGAAGCCAAGACCTGTCTTGTGATTCATGGGGTTCTACCTTTACTATGCTGCAACCTTTCGATAGTTATGGTTACTACCCTGGTAATTTTGGAAGTTATTATAACAATACTTCTAACTGCGGAGATTACCAAGTTAATTTCCTACTGGAATCAAGAGAAGCACGGTACGGGGCAGGTATAGATGACTTTCCGAGTGAAATGAGGCCTTACATGACTTGGAATGGCCCGGTAACAATAATAATACCTCCAGGCTATACTTATGGCAGTTCGTCATTTACTTTGACAGAAGAAAACTATTCAGGTAGTGCAACCAATGGATTTGCAGGTGGCCAATATTTCAATTCATCAATTCCTATTACGGGCGAACTTGCTACTACTGGTATTGGTGGAACTACAATTAAGTACAATGGTTTAGATGGCTCAGGAGATTGCTGGCCAAAATTAGACCAGGCCTACGGGGCATTCTATCCGGTTGAATACATTTCAGTTCAAATGTATCCTACTTGCGAAGCTCCTGCAAAAGCTTATTTTAGTTTCTCGGGAAGTTATACCGAAGGAACCCAGCAAACTGCTAATCCTACCGTAACAACCACTTTCACGTATGATGCGTCTTCCCCTTCTCCTCCGGTTGTGTACCATGAAAACCCTTCTGTAGTTGTTAATCCACCATCAAGTGTGAATGATTATACCAATACAGTAACATTTGATTTCCAATATTGCACAACTTCAGGCGTAGCCGCGAACGACCCTTGGATAGTAATTGAAAATAACCCCGCATTCAATTCGCTTGATCTTAGTAATGCTACACTGCAAATTAATTTTGGCCCTGATTTGCCTGTAACAATATTCACTGACCCAAATGGTAATCCGGCAATGCTTGTTTACATAGGAAGTATAACTGGCAGCACTTGTATAAATATGGAGCTTACAGCCAAAGTGTTGGGTGATCTTACGCATTTCGGGTGTGTTGCTACAGGCAGCAAGCCTGTAAGCGATTTTGTTACCGTTATATACGGTAATGAATGTAATGTTAATCCTAATCCAACAATGCCTGATCTAAACTGTGAAGAAGGTACAACAACCTTCCCTTTCACTCGCTACCCGTCGAATCTTGAATTGCTGGCACCTTCTGGGTTCCCAACGACTCCTATTACTCTTTGCAATGGAGTATTGACCTATAACTTGACTGTTAATAGTACCGATGTGGGTTCAATAACCAGTCCAACATTCAATGTTACGCTTCCTACCGGTATGGCACTGCAAAGCATACAATTTACATATCCTTGCCCAGGCACTCCTTCTCCGGTACTGACTTCTGATGATGCTGGTCATAAAACAGGTAGCTTAAGCTGGGGGCTTGGCAATGTAAATGAATTTCCCGGCACCATTGGACTTAATGGACTTACTGGCACGCTTACTTCACCTAACGACCAGGTATGTATAACACTGATAGTAAATACCGATTGCACCTATAACCCTAATTCTTATGTGGATTTTTCTGCAACTGGTATTTCTACTTGCAGCCAATCACTCACATCACAACTGCAAGACAGGCCGCCTGTTACCGGTTCACCTGTTGCTGACAATTTAAGTACAACAAGTAGTGTGATTAGTTTGCCAAGTTGTACAACCAATGGTACAATTAATTTTGTAGTTACTAATAACAGTGCTACATCCGGAACATTGCACAATAATATGCTTACTGTGGTTGTTCCAACGGGCTCTAATCTTAGTGTCGTTTCTACTTCTCCTTCAGTAACTCCAGTTGTTACACTTACTTCGACAACGATCACCTGGAATGTGGGACCATTAGGTCCTCTGGCATCGCAAACATTTAGTTTCAGTCTCGGTGTCAATACAATGCTTCCTTGTCCTAATAATATAACTGTAACAGGAGATGTAACATATAATGATGTGGTTAGTTGTCCTACAGGTGGTTCATGTACAGTGAACTATAGTTATCCTACTGCTGCGCCTTTAGTCGTGAACGCATGCTGCCAATGTACCATGACAGCTTCTATAACCAACTCAACTAATGTAACTTGTTATGGAGGAAATAATGGTACTGCAACCGTGGGCGAAAGCAACGGTAAACCTGGGTTTTCCTATTCATGGGCTCCGAGCGGAGGTAATGCGGTAACTGCAAGCGGCCTTTCTGCGGGAACATATACTGTAACCGTAACCGATGCCGATGGATGTACAGCTATGGCCAGTGTAACCATAACACAACCAGCCTCAGCCTTATCAGCAAACGTAACCGGAACGAATATTACATGCAATGGTTATAACAATGGAACTGTATCATCGGCCCCTGCTGGCGGCACAGGACCATATAGCTACGCATGGAGCAATGGAGCAATAACCGCGACTCAAAGTGGCCTGCCTCCGGGCCCATACACAGTAACCGTAACCGATGCAAATGGATGTACAGCCAAAGGTTCGATAACAATTACGCAACCGGCACCAGTAAATATTACATTGGTTGTACCTACTTCACTCATATGTTTAGGAGGTCCAGGTGTAACTCTTACAGCAGGCGGGGCAGGTACCGGAGCCACTTATACATGGACACCAACCACAGGTTTAACACCTGCATCTGGTTCTATTGTAAATGCTAACCCTACAGCAAATACAACATACGTGGTAACAGGTACTAACACCAGTGGATGTTCAGGATCAAAAACTGTAACTATAACCGTAAGTAGTCCGCCAGTTGCAACAGCGTCATCAAATTCACCAATTTGTAGTGGTGGCACAATAAATTTAACATCAAGTGCCCCTGGTGCTACAAGTTGGAGTTGGACAGGCCCTAATGGATTCACGTCTACATCTCAAAATCCGTTTGTATTTGGTGCCACTGCCGCTGCAGCCGGAACATATTCGGTAACTGCAAGTAATTCTTGTGGATATTCAACAGCTACGGTAACAGTTGAGGTTGATCAGCCACTTGGGCCAGTAACAGCATCATCTAACTCACCTGTTTGCGTAGGTGGTACATTGAATTTAACTGGAACAAATGCTTCAGCAACAAAATGGAGCTGGACAGGCCCAGGTGGATATACTTCAAATATTCAGAACCCTGTTATTTCCCCAGTTACAACTGGTAATGCCGGAACATATACCGTAACTGCAAGTAATGCTTGTGGATCTATGACAACTACTGTTAAAGTAGAGGTGGATCAGCCTATTGGAACTATAACGGCCTCATCAAACTCTCCGCTTTGTATTCGTGGTAACTTAAATCTTACAGCATCTGCCACAGGAGCAACTAGTTGGAAATGGACAGGCCCCAGCGGGTTTATTTCTACTGCGCAAAATCCTACTATTAGTGGAGTAACTACTGCAGCTACGGGAGTATATACAGTAACAGCAACTA
>Ga0210396_10000562_pt1 | contig 47749 bp, 44 predicted proteins | sample IncBWH17OmetaG_FD_155466 | JGI IMG/M metagenome (GOLD analysis project Ga0210396, IMG submission 155466) | Forest soil microbial communities from Barre Woods Harvard Forest LTER site, Petersham, Massachusetts, United States - Inc-BW-H-17-O ... | reverse complement strand
CACTGCTGGGGACCGGCACGACAGTGGGAACCGGCGCGGGTGACGGGGGCGGTGGGACGGGACTGGGCATTACGGAGCTGGCCGGCGGCAGCGGCACGGGCGCGATGGTGGGCACGACGGGGGCCTGGCGGTTTTCTATGCCGGCCAATGTGTATGCCACACCGCCGATCGCGGTCATGGCCACCAGGGCGCACAAGCCGACGACCAACTGCGACAGCCGAAGCCGGCGCCACGGCCGTTCTCGAGGTGGATCGATCAGGTTCAGGCGCATCGACCAGCTGGAAGGACCGTCTTCGTCATAGGAGTCATCGGCGAACCGCACCCGCACGTCGCCCGGAAATTCGGTCTGCGACCAGGCCAACTCGCGATCGGTCGCAGCATCGTGGTCGATCACCAGCACATCGCCGGCCGGCAGTTCGATGACGTCGCTGCCGGCGGCGGCCGTCAGCAGGCCGATGGACGTCCGTGTCCGCATATCCAGCGCTTCCCCGCGCGAGGCCAGCGCCAACGCGCCGGTCGCCGCCGCGAGCGCAGGCTGCGACACGGTCAAGACCGGTGTGCGGCCATGCATCGAAAGACGTTGATTGACAAGCGGAATACTGGCGCCGCCGCCGACCACCACCACTGCCGCAAGGTCCGCCCAGCACTTCTTGTTGCGCCGCAGCATGTCGTCAAACGCATAGATGAAACCCGTCAGCCGGTCCTGTATCAGGTCTTCAAGCTCGTCTCGAGTCACCTGCATGCTGCACCGGCGCCCCCCAAGCTCAGCGGCCAATTCGGTGGCGGCGTCCGTGGACAACCGCTCTTTAGCCGCACGGCAGTGTTCCCTAAGTTGGCGGAGTTCCCCGACCGCGGCGGTACTGGCCGGGTCGATACCGCTGCCGTGGCCCAGTTCCTCGAAGACACGAAGCAGCAACGCCTGGTCGATCTCGTCACCCGAAAATTCCACGCAACGCATTGTGGCGCTGACGGGTTCGAAATCGACCGCGATCTCCAGCAGGGTGGCAGACGTACCGCCGCCACCGAAGTCGAGCAGCCCGACCACACCGTCGTCGGGGAGGCCCAGCTCGGAGTTCGCCGCGGTCAGCGACGCGACCGCATCCGAGACCAGGCGCGGTGCCATGCCGCTGCGAACGAAGCCCACATGCGTCCGTAAACCGCTGCGCAGCGCCTGTATCGTTCCCGGTTTCCAGTACGCGGGAACGGCAATCGAGATTTCCGACGACCCGGCATCGCCACCGGCAGCGACCACCATCGCGTCCAGGGCCTCAACCATCAACAGGTCGGGGTCGTGAGCGGACCCGTCGCTAGACACCAGCGCCACCGAGTCACCGATGCGCTCCACGAAGCCGCTCATCAGCACGCCCGGCTCGGTCAGGCTCGGATCCTCTTCGGGCAGACCGATTTTCGGTGCACAGTGCGGATAAAGCGTCAGTACAGCACGGCGAGTAACCGGCGGAGTTTCAGTGCGCGCAGCGACCAGGTTCGTGGTCCCGATCGACAACCCTAGTGGGTCGTACATAGAGCGAATACTTTCGTCTATAGGGGTCGGTGGCCAGCGTTAACCATAGCCGCCGTCGGGCTGTATTCAGCCCGGTCACAACCTCATTGGTATCCGGTCGATACCGTGTCGTCATCGAAACGGTACCGGCATCTCCTTGACAGCGTGCGTCGAGTCAGACCACGGTCAGTGGCAGCGAACGCCTCGGCTCGAACTCGAATGTGGAGCCACGACTGAACTTCGCCACCTTCACCTCGGGTACTTCGGTTGCCACGGTGTCGCTTTCCACCAGCTCAGCGGTCCAGTCGGTATCCGTACCGCTGACCCGAACCTCGATATGCGGGTCGACAGCGGTGGCGATCGCCTGCAACGGTTGCACGGATTCGGGTGAGCACAGCGAAATCCACGCGCGGTCGTCATGGGCCGGCGACCGGTGCACGATCACCCGGCCCGATTCCGTCTCCGCCACCACATAACCGGCCGGGTTGAGTAGCGGGTGCAACTCGAACGCCCGCAACACGCCATCGATTCCACCGGGCAACCCCAGCGCGCGCTGAATGCGTTCCGCGCCAAGCCCGGCCACGCCGGTCAGCTGGCGCGTGTTTACCGAGACGGCCAATTCGGCGTCGGCGGCTCGCTCCCGGACCGCGATCGCGAACGACAAGTTGAGCAGCTGCATCTGCAAGCAGACCTCGTCCGCCATCCGGACCAGCGCCGAGTGCGAGAAAGCGCCGAAGTCGAAATCGGACAGCACGGGACCCGAGTAATCCGCCTGCCCCTCGCCGGACCGGTCGACGGGATCGAGCTCCCATGTCGCAGCTTGTGTTTCACGAACAAGGTCCAGCGCAGGGATGCCCTTGACCGCTGGGTAGGACTCATCGATGGTGACGGTCCAAGCACAGTGCGGATGCCGATCCGCCGGCGTCCGCGGCGGCCGGTGGATGGGACGCACCTGCGCGTGCGGATTGGTCGCCACCGCGGTGGCGTCGAACGTCGGATCCTCGATGGTGTGGCACATGCCGAAGACGTAATCGTCACCCATCGGCTCGACGTCGACCAGCGCGCCGCAGTGGTCGAGGTGGAATTCGCCGTGCCAGCGGTCGTGGATGGTGTACCGAAAATCCATGTATTGCGGCGGAGCACCGATGTCGAGCTGGAGGCCCTTGAAGATGGTGGGCACATCGTCACCCTCGAAGTTCAGCGCCCGCTGCATGCGCCTGGTGTAGACGGGGCTGGCGCCCGCCCATTCCTCGATGGCGATCTGCAGCATCTCGGCGTGGCCGAACTCCTTGATGCACCAGGCCATGCCGGAGCGGTCGATCATTTGCCCGATCAGCAGCAGTTCGGGTACCAGGACGGCTAGCTCCGGACGGGACAACCGCGCGTACCGGGATGGGCTCACGGCTCCAAAAATAGTCGCGACTATGTTATAAAGTCAACAATGTCTATCGCTCCCACCCGGCGCACCAGCGCTCCGCGCAAACGCGGTGATGACACGCGGGCGAAAATCATCGACGAGACGGTCCGCTGCATCATGGAGGAAGGGTTCGCCGCCGCGACCGCCAAGCATGTGGCCGAACGCGCGGGCGTGACGTGGGGAGTCATCCAGTATCACTTCGGCGACCGCGACGGCCTGCTCAAGGCCGTCGTCGACGCCGGGGTGGCCGGGCTGGTCAACAGCCTGTCGTCGGCCGACGTCAGCGAACTACCGCTGCGAGAGCGCATCGAGGTCGTCGTCGACAAAGCCTGGAGCTGCTATAGCAGTCCGACCTCGATGGCGGCCTTCGAGATCCTGCGCGCCACCCGCGGCGGCCCGGGCGAGTCCTCGCGGCGCCATCTGCTCGAAATGAACTCGGCGATCGGCCAGCTCGGTCGGCTGATAACCGGCGACCCGTCGAAAGCTGGTGTGGCCGAGGTAATCTGGGCCACGTTGCGGGGTGTGGTGCTGGCGCAGATGATCACCGGAACCGCCATCGACTGGAGCCGGGAACGACGCGCGCTGATCGACATGGTCACCAGTGTGCTGCAATGACGGTCGGGAACAGCGCGACACATAAACCACACACACGACACGCCGGAGAACGTGACCCTGGTTTATATCTCGACGGAGGCCCAAACCGTCCGACTGACCGCAGCTGACCTTTTCCCGTGTGCTGCAATGACGTGATGAGCCCCCATGATCACGCCGCCGATATCGAAGCGATCAAGCGACTCAAGTACCGGTACTTGCGCGCGCTGGACACCAAACACTGGGACGACTACGCCGACACGCTGGCCGAGGACATCAAGGCCGACTACGGACCCTCGCTCGGTGAGGAGTTGCACTTCACCAACCGTGCCGACCTGGTCGACTACATGCGCAAAGCTCTCGGCCCGAACGTCATCACCGAACACCGGGTGACCCATCCCGAGGTCACGGTGACCGGCGACACCGCGTCGGGCAGTTGGTATCTGCAGGACCGGGTCATCGTTGCCGAATACGACTTCATGCTGATCGGCGCGGCCTTCTACCGCGACCAATATCGACGCACCGACGCCGGTTGGAAGATCAGCGTCACCGGCTACGACAGAACCTACGACGCGACAATGTCGTTGGCGGGCATGGACTTTAAGGTCAATCCCGGTCGCGCTTTGGCTACTTGGTAATCGCGATCACCGCACCGGGTTGCAGCCAGCGGATGACCTGCACCAGCGTGGCATCGTCGATCGCCACGCACCCCTCGGTGGGGCCGCCGTCGGTGGTATGGAAGAAAAATGCCGCACCGCCGCCCGGAACCTTGTTCTTGTTGACGCCCATCACCACCGCGTGCTTGTACTGCGGGATCTGCAGGTTCTCGCTGTCGGCCGTGCTGAACGGGCACTGCGAGCTCTGGCATACCTGCATGGTGTTGAAGGTGGGGCTGTGGTCGTCGCCGCTCCACCAGTGGTTCGGCCCGACTTGGGTGTACGGCAGTCCGCCGCCGGGATTCGGCGCAGTGCCGAAGGCGGAGTCGAGGCTGTAGACACCCATCGGGGTGGCCGGGACCCCGCTCTTGGCCTGCGGCGCCATGCCCGCCGAACCGACGTGGGTGGGAATCCCGGTCTTGAGCGCCTGCCAGCCGGTGGCGGTGCGCTGGTAGATATCCATTCTTGCGTTCGATCCGCCGGTGCTCACCACCGAAACCACTTGCGTGGCATTGCCAACCGAGTTCGCGAACCACGGGCTGCCGGCAGCGCCGCTGGCCGGAGCGAGCGCCACCGACGCGAAACCCAGGCACGCGGCAGCGCACAGCAGAGCAACCAATCGGCGCATCGTTCAATCGTCGGACCGATCGCACGTCGGGGTCAAGTAAAGGTTCAGACCCGGTTAGGTCACCGCACCGTGATGACTGACGCACCGGGCATCGGGCCCGCGGTCATACTGGCCTGATGGCCGTCTTTGTTCGCAAGTTGTTCGGCATCGGCAAGCTACCCGCCGACCTGCGTGTTCAGGTCGAAGCCGAGGGACTGATCTATCTTGCCGAGTACGTCGCGGTCACCCGTCGGTTCAGCGGCGTCATCCCCGGGCTGCGGGCCTCGCACAGTGTCGGCAGCTACGTGGGTTCGCTGGCGTTCACCGCGCAGCGAGCGCTGGCGACGCTTTCGGTGGTGCCGAAGTTGGCCGGCCGCGCCATCGACGTGCGCTGGGACGAGGCGCAGGCGGGTGCCGCGACGGCCGAGATCTCGGCGACGGGCCTACAACTCGAGCTCGACGTCGCCAACGTCGACGCGAAGTTCAGCGGTCAGCTCTCGCTGCACTACAAAGACGCCATCCCCGAAGATGTACTGACCCGCCTGCCGAGCCGATCACTGGCCTTCGATGTGCCCCCGGAATACGTCTTCCGCGCGGTCGGTGTCACCTATAGCCCGTGATCGTGATCCGCGGCCACGGCGGCTGACGGAGCACCGCCAGGCTGGCTATCACCGCGGCCAGCAGGCCGGTGAGCACGCCGATCAGCGCAATCCGGTTGGCATCGAAGGCCGGCACCCAACGAGCGTCATCTCCCTGGACGACGAACACACCGATCGGCACCCCGACGAAGCCGTAAGCCCGGTCGGCGTCCTCACCCTGGGCACTGCCGGCTCGACGCTTCCCCCGGCCTTCCTTGATTCCGGCGACCGGGATCACGGTGACGCCGTCCGGCGTCACATGGGGCTCCCCGTAGACACGCCGCACAGTGCGGTCGTTGGGCAGCTGGTCGAGTACTTCGGGAAATTTCACCGGACACTCCCCATTCCTCTTGTTCTCTTATTCGCAAAGTCGACACGATTCACGCTAACGGCAACCTCGGCTTTCTACGATGGCTGTGTGACCGACCACGTGTTCACGCCGCAAGAGCGCCGGGCGGTGTATCGCGTGATCTCCGAACGGCGAGACATGCGCCGGTTCGTGCCCGGTGGTGTGGTGCCCGAGGATGTGCTGGCGCGCTTGTTGCAAGCCGCGCACGCCGCTCCCAGCGTCGGTCTGATGCAGCCGTGGCGCTTCATCCGGATCACCGATCAGCAGCTCCGCGGCCGCATCCACGCCTTGGTCGACGAAGAGCGCGCCCTCACCGCGCAAGCGCTGGGACCGCGCGCCGAGGAATTCTTGCGGCTCAAGGTCGAGGGCATTCTCGAATGCGCCGAGCTCCTCGTGGTAGCGCTGTGCGACGACCGCCAGAGGCATGTCTTCGGCCGGCGCACGCTACCGCAGATGGACCTCGCGTCGGTGTCCTGCGCGATCCAGAACCTGTGGCTGGCGGCGCGGTCCGAAGGTCTCGGGATGGGCTGGGTGTCGCTATTCGACCCGCGACAGTTGGCGGCGCTGCTCGCCATGCCGGCCGATGCCGACCCGGTGGCCATCCTATGTCTTGGCCCGGTGCCCGACTTTCCGGATCGGCCGGCGCTGGAATTGGACGGCTGGGCCTTCGCGCGACCGCTGGCGGAATTCGTCACCGAGAACGGGTGGGCTCAACCAACGCTGGATGGGGCGCCCGGCCACCCCGACGAAGGGGCGGGCCCGGAAACACTCACCACCATGCCGTCCCATTCGGTGTAATTCATCAAATGTCGCGGCCCGGGCCAATGCGCGGCGGCCACGAAGAGGGTGGAGCCGTCCGCCCCGCCGAGCATGCAGGCAAACGCGCCGCGATCGAGTTCGACCCGCTGCAAGACCTCGCCGCCCTGGGCGACCCGCACACAGCAGCGATCGCCCACGTCGGCGTACCAGGCGGCGCCGTCGCGGTCGAGGCAGATGCCGTCGGGTGAGTGCCCACCCACCTCTGCCCAGACCCGCCGATTCGACAGCGACCCGTCGGCTCCGATGTCGAAGGCGGTCAGCCGGTGCCGGTAGGACTCAGCGACGATGAGCGTGGCGTTGTCCGCGGTGACGGCCATCCCGTTGGGAAACGCCAGATCGTCGGCGACCAATTGAGCGCGTCGATCCGGTGTGACGAGGGCCACAAATCCGGGTGCCTGGGCACCGGCGGGCGGCCCCGCAGCGAAGTCGAAATTGACGTTGTTGACGTAGGTGTTGCCACGGCCGTCGATCACGATGTCGTTGCAGCCGTACGGCGATAGCGCCGACAGGTCGGCATACCGGGTCAGCGTGCCGTCCTCCGACAGCCGAAGCAGCGCCCGCTGAGAACTCGACGTCAGCACCAAACCCTCGTTTGCTGGCAGGTGCGGCAGGAAGTCGAAACACATTGGCAACGAACGGTGCTCAAGCACGACCTCGACGGAACCCGTGGGGCGAATCGCGCGGATCAGCCCGGCCGTCCAATCCGCCACCCACAGCCGCCCGTCGTGCCAACGCGGCGACTCCAGCAGCCCCAGACCAGTTATCACCGTGTCCATACCGTGTACCTCACCATCGCGTCCAGCGATTGTCTCAGCCGCCGCGTCAATGCGACGCACGTGGCATTCGGCTGCGGTATCGTCGCCGATCGGGGTGACGGAAACGACGGTGAAGGTGTGGCAAAGGACTCACAACAGAACAACAAAATAGAAAATGTGCTGATCGTCCACTGGCACGACTTGGGACGCTATCTCGGTGCCTACGGCCACCCGGACGTCTGTAGCCCGCGGTTGGACCGGCTTGCCGCCGAGGGCATCTTGTTCACCAGAGCCCATGCCACCGCGCCGCTGTGCTCACCGTCACGCGGATCACTGTTCACCGGTCGCTACCCGCAAAGCAATGGGCTCGTCGGCCTGGCACACCACGGCTGGGAATACCGTGCCGGAGTGCGCACCCTTCCGCATCTATTGTCCGAATCAGGTTGGTACTCAGCTCTTTTCGGAATGCAGCACGAGACGTCCTACCCGAAGCGGCTGGGATACGACGAGTTTGACGTGTCGAACTCCTTCTGCGAATACGTGGTGGACAAAGCCCAGCGGTGGCTGCGGGAGGGCGCCCCGCAACGTTGCGGACGCCCATTCCTGTTGACGGCCGGGTTCTTCGAAGTCCACCGGCCCTACCCGCACGAGCGCTACCAACCGGTCGACAGCACGGCCGTCGACCTTCCTGACTACCTGCCCGATACTCCCGAGGTGCGCCAGGATTGGGCCGGCTTCTACGGGTCCATCGCCACGGCCGACGCAGCGGTCGGCCGGCTGCTGGACACGCTGGCGGAGACCGGACTGGATGCCACTACCTGGGTGGTGTTCCTCACAGATCACGGCCCGGCGTTCCCCCGCGCGAAATCCACGCTGTACGACGCCGGAACGGGCATCGCCATGCTCGTCCGTCCGCCCACCAACCGGACGGTGGCACCTCGCGTCTACGACGAGCTGTTCAGCGGCGTCGACCTGGTCCCGACGCTGCTGGACCTGCTGGGAATCGACGTGCCGGCGGACATCGAGGGTGTGTCGCATGCGCGCCGCCTGCTTGCGCCGGATACCGAAACCGATCCGGTGCGCGATCACGTGTACACCACGAAGACCTATCACGACGCCTTCGATCCCATTCGCGCCGTCCGCACAAAGGAATACAGCTACATCGAGAATTATGTGCCCCGGCCACTTCTGGACCTGCCCTGGGACATCGAGAAAAGCCCGTCCGGCCTGGCTGTCGCGCCGTCCGCCAAGTCGCCGCGTCCGCAGCGCGAACTCTACGATCTGCGAACAGATCCGACCGAGACCAACAACCTGCTGGCCGGCGCCCACGGCCAGGGCATAGCCGCGATCGCAGTCGAACTGGCGCTCCGGCTGCACGACTGGCGCCACCGGACCGGCGACGTAATACCGTCGGAGTTTGCCGGTACCCGTGTCGCGAAGCGCTATACCGAAACGTATCTACGCATCCAGCACACCGCGCCGACCAGCCGGTCGGCGCTTGCCGTCGACCGCGGCGTCGAGGAGTGAATTCGCGAGCAACAAACGCTTGTGTTCAGCGTGAAGCTAATTCATACGAACGCGACCACGCTGACTTGCGGTTAGGCTCATCCGGTGTCCTGTCCTGCGACGTCGTATCTGGTAGTCGCCACGCAGCGCAGCGGCAGCACCTTGCTGGTGGAGTCGCTGCGCGCGACGGGATGCGCCGGGGAACCACAAGAGTTCTTCCAATACCTGCCGGACACCGGAATGGCGCCTCAGCCGCGGGAATGGTTTGCCGGCATCGACGACGAGTCGATCTTGCGATTGCTCGATCCGCTGGAGCACCGCGGTACGCCGGACACCGCGACGCCGGTTGTCTGGCGGGAGCACATCCGCAGTTCCGGCCGCACCCCCAACGGTATCTGGGGCGGCAAGTTGATGTGGAACCAGACGGCGCTGTTGCAGGAGCGGGCGTCGCAACTGCCCGAATGCTCTGGCGACGGCCTGCGCGCGGCGATCCGCGCTGTGATTGGCAGCGAACCCGTGTACGTGCACGTCTACCGGCCGGACGTGGTGTCGCAGGCGGTGTCGTTCTGGCGCGCCGTGCAGACCCAGGTTTGGCGGGGTCACCCAGACCCTGAGCGCGACTCGCAAGCCGTCTACCACGCCGGCGCCATCGCCCACATCGTCAAGAACCTGCACGATCAGGAAACCAGGTGGCGCGCTTGGTTCGCCGAGGAGTCCATCACACCGATCGATATCGCATACCCCGTGTTGTGGCGCAATCTGACCGCGATCGTCGGCCACGTTCTTGAGGCACTCGGGCAGGATCCGAAGCTGGCGCCCCCGCCGATGCTGGAACGGCAGGCCGACCAGCGCTCCGACGAGTGGGTCGACCGATACCGCGAGGATGCGCGGCTGCAGGGGCTACCCACCTGAGCGGCGTGTGCCACCGACCTCGGCGACGATGAACACGCGCCGGAAGGGGAAGATCGTCGTACCGTCGGCCCGAGCCGGGTAGGCGTCGTCCAGCAGCGGGATGAGTTCCTGGCGAAACTGCTCCCAACCTTTATCGTCGAGCCGCTCGCGGACCGGGACCAGCGCGGTTCCGGTGATCCATTCCAGCACCGGGTGCTCGCCGGTCAGCTGGTGCAGGTAAGTGGTCTCCCAAACGTCGACCTTGCATCCGGCATCCATCAGCAGGTTGGCGTATTGAGTCGGCGGATGAACCACCGCTCCGACTCGGAACGGTATGTCGCGCATGACCTTTGCGTATGGTTCACGGCGGGCCAACGCGCGCACCGTGGCGTGCGACGGCGTCTCGAAGTTGCCCGGAATCTGGATAGCCATCCACGATCCGGGTGCCAGCTCCCCGGCCCACCGGACCAGCAAGTCGGTGTGCTCGGGCACCCAATGCATGGCCGCGTTGCTGACCACCACGTCGGTATCGGGCTTGGGCTTCCACGTCCGCAAGTCACCGACGGTGGCGTCGATTCCGCGTTCGCGGGCGGCGGCGACCATCTCCGGCGAGCTGTCCATTGCCTCGATCACCGCGTCCGGCCAGCGTTTTGCCAGGTACTTTGTCAGGTGGCCCGGGCCGCAACCGAGGTCGACGACGCGGCGTGCCCGCTCGATACCCACCCGTGACAACAAGTCGTAGAACGGACGGCTGCGATCGTCGGCAAAGGCCAGATAGACGTCGGGATCCCACATATCGATCCTCCTGATCAACACCGTCGCGAGTCCGCTGATATAGACAAACCGTATTACGCCTGGTTCCCGGGCGCTGGCGGGATACCATCGGCGTTCACAGGCTGTGCTGCCGATGGCAGTGTCGTGGGACCGCCCCGCCAGAAAGGCCGAGTGACGATCATGTCGGAGATGTCGATTCCCGTCCCGGACGTACCGGGTGCCCTGGGTGCAGATGTACCGGCCGACGCTCAAGTATTACCCTCCCGTTCGGCCCTATCGCCCCGTCAGCGCGTGGTGGTCGACGTATCCGCGATCGGCGATCTGGCGCTGCGGACCGCGGCCGCATCGGTGCTCTCCACGACGGTGGCGCCGGCCGTTGTCGCCCACGCCATGCGTCACCCGGGCGGCGAGCGCCGCAATTTGGGCTTCTACGCCGAGCTGGCAGCCGAGCACGATGTGGCGAAGTCGTTTCCGGCTCCCGCCGAATTGCCCGATGTCCGGTCACGCCAGGCCAGCCTGCTCGCGGAGTGGGTCGCCAACGGGACCGTCGACAACATCGCGTTCCCCAGCAGCTTCACCGCGATCAACCCCGCGATGCGAAAGCAGTGGCGCGCATTTACCTCCAACAACATCGTGCGTGCGCAGCACTGGCGCCATGACGACGGACCACGTCCGACGCTATGCGTCATCCACGGTTTCATGGGTTCGTCGTACCTGCTCAACGGCCTGTTCTTCTCGCTGCCGTGGTATTACCGGTCGGGCTACGACGTGCTGTTGTACACGTTGCCGTTTCACGGGCGACGGGCCGAAAAGCTCTCGCCGTTCAGCGGTTTCGGCTACTTCGCCAGCGGGCTCAGCGGTTTCGCCGAGTCGATGGCCCAGGCCGTGCACGACTTCCGTTCCATCGTTGATTATCTGCGCCATACCGGTGTGGAACGCGTTGCACTGACCGGGATTTCGCTGGGCGGTTACACCTCCGCGCTGCTGGCCACCGTCGAAGACCGGCTCGAGGCCGTGATCCCGAACTGCCCGGTCGTCAAACCGGCAAAGTTGTTCCAGGAATGGTTCCCGGCCAACACGATGGTCAGGCTGGGCCTGCGGCTCACCAACATCAACAGTGGCGAGTTAAACGCCGGAATGTCCTACCACTGTCCGCTGAACTATCTGCCGGTGGTCCCCAAGGACCGTCGGATGATCATCACCGGCCTGGGCGATCGGATGGCTCCACCGGACCAGGCCGCAATGCTCTGGGAGCATTGGGATCACTGCGCACTGCACTGGTTCCCGGGCAGTCACCTGGTGCACGTGAGCCAGCTGGACTACCTGCGGCGCATGACCCCGTTCCTGCACGACTTCATGTTTTAGCCGCTTCGGTCAGCGGTGCCCGATGGGCCCCGGCGGGCGGAGTGGGCCAGTCCAAGCGCGTCAGCAAGTCGGCGGGCGCATCCATGTGTCCGTCGAGCCGTTGGGTGGACAACAGATCCATCGCCATCAGTGCCGGCTGGTGGTTTCCGCGTTGCGGGATCAGGCCGGGCAGCGGCGCCGCGGCTTCGGGCGGCGCATCGGTCAGCAACGCGCATGCGACGGCGACCGTATGGCGGGCTCCTGACCCCCCCGCGCCGGCGATCTCCAGCGCGGTCCAGGTCACGCGCGCCTGATGTGATCGGATCGCGTCCAGAGTGTCAGGCAGCGCGTCATCCGCGCTGACCCGGTATGCCGCAACGTAACCCGAGCCCTGCTGCACTCCGCGCCACGTCTCGCGTCCGGCGGGCTCGAGCAAACCGGGGACGTCGTCGGGCCCGACCATGCCAGCCTCCCAACCGATCTCGCGCAGGTGGTCGGCGAGCCGCCGCACCGCGACCTGGGTGGTCTCCTGCAACGGGATCCGCGCCGAGCGCGCCTGCAGCGCCGCCAGGTTTTCGGCGGCCGATACCGTCAGCGCGATCCAGGTCTGGCAAGCACCGAATGCGTTGGCGCGGCTGGTGATTCGGATCGAGTCGGCGCGAATGCCGTAGCAGTTCAGATACCCGGCGATCAGCGGCAGCGGGAGCACGTCCTGGTCGTCGGCCGGCGGCCCGACCCGAAGCAGCGCGGTGGTCCGCGCTGCGCGGCCGGCGTGAACGCCGGATTCGGGGACCCAGCCGCCGCGGCGGCGCATCATCGCCAGCCGGCGGCGCGCGATCGTCGTGAAGTGCAGTCCACCCCACCAGCCGAACAACAGGATCACAACGACCACGGCGATGCCGAGCACCCAGTAGTCGCGCGTCGACCGCCAGGGGTACGCCATCACCGCCGGCACAACGGCCAGCAGCGCCAGAGTCAGTCTCCCGCTCGTTGGCCGGAAAGGGCTGGGCGTCGATCGGTGCGTGCTCAAGAGGTGGGCTCCTTTCGCCGCCGCGCGGTGATCGCTACGGTCGCTGCAACGGCCGCGACAACCAAGGCCAGCACGGCGCTGCCGATGAACGCCACTGTCCGCGGGGTGTTGTCCTTTGGTGCCGGTGCCGGCGGAGGGACGACCGGCTTTGCCGGCACCATATTTGTTTCGGGGCTGGCGGGCAGCTCCCAGGTCAGGGCTGCCACCGGATCCACGGTGCCGGCGCCGACGACGTTGGAGGGCGCTCGCGCGCCGTTGTGCGCAGTGGCGGTGATCCGGTGCACCACCTGTGTGGCGGTCATCCCGGGATATTTGCTGCGCACCAGCGCCGCCACGCCCGACACGTAGCCGGCCGAGTAGCTGGTGCCGCTCAGGGGGATCTGTTGCTGGTGCTCGCCGGGCAGGCCGTTGGCCAGGCCGCCACCGTCGCGGTTGCTGGCCGAGACGATGTTTTCACCGGGCGCCGCAATACCCACCCACGGCCCGGCCATGGTGAATTTCGACGGCTGCCCATCCGGTGTCAGCGAGGCCGCCGACAGCACGTACGGCTGCCACCACGACGGGATGGAGACCGACGTGACGCTCGCCCAGTTCCGCTGGTCGTCGGGGCGGCCCAGATCGGTGAGCGCGTTGGACTCACAGGACGTTCCGCCGGCGACCGATCCGGTGGGCCCGGTGTTGCCCGCGGCGGCCACGATCACCGCGTCCTTGTCCACCGCCGCGTATCGGATCGCCGCGCCCAGCGCGGCCTGATCGATAGGCCGATCGGCGGGCAGGCAGGTTATCGCGGAGATGTTGATCACCCGGGCGCCGGCATCGGCCGCATGCACGATGGCCCGGCTCAGAGTGGCCACCTCGAGGGACGCCTGCGCGAGCATCGGATCGCCGCCAGGCAGCCGTGGCGAGAACTTCGCGGATGTCACCCTGATCGACAGCACCCGCGCTGCTGGCGCGACTCCCGAGAACCCGTCCTCACCAGACGGGGCGGGCTGGCCGGCGATGATGCCGGCAACCAGGGTTCCGTGCCCGTCGCAGTCGGTCAGGCCATCGGTCGTCTCCACGAAATCCCCGCCGGGATCAACGTTGGGCAGTCGTGGGCCGGGCCGGACGCCGGTGTCGATGACCGCCACCAGCTGGCCATCGCCGCGGGAAAACTGCCACGCCGCCGGAAGATTCAGCATTGCTTGACTGGGCGTCGTTACGCCTGGATCGGAACCCGGGATGATTCCGGAGGTGTCGCACGGGCCGCGTTGTTCCATCGGCTGCACGGGGCCAGGGCTTCCGCTGGGCGGCGGCACGCCTGGGTCCACCGCCGGCGGGCTGATTGCGAGTGCCGGCGGAGCCGTCCAAACCGCAGCAGCGAATGCTGCTGTGAGGCAGGCCAACCCGGTTCGAGGCCCAGCTCGCATCATCGATTGAGTACCCAGCTGAACAGACCAACGAGATACGCCATGACGGGGATCAGCGAAGCATCGATGCCTGAGGCGAGAAAGCCCAGCAGCCGGCGCAGCGGCAGCGAATAGCTCTCCGGAGACGCGATGCGCGGGTTCAGTGCGGCCACCACCCATACCAGCACGAGCACGCTGAGCACCAATACCGCGCCCAGAGCAGCGGCGTAGCGCCCCGTCGCGGTGTAGAACACCAGCAGGACACCGGCGACCAGGTAGGGCTGAGCGAGCAGCCAAGCCTTGCACGCGGCCGAATCCCACACCCGGGCGCGCAGGATGGACGCAGCCGCGGTTGCCGCCACCACGTACCAGCCCACACCACTCAGCGCCTCGGGGCGCAGCGCGATCGCGACCGATCCCAGGACGCTGAGCACAACCGCGGCCGCGATGAAACCGCCCTGATGTGCGTCGCTGATCCGCACCCGCCGCGGGAAGTCCTCAAGCACCCGTAATGACGGCGCCGAGGGGGTGGGATCGCCGGGCGCCGGGATGACCGGCAACGGGAAGCGTGCCCACAGCGCGGACAGCTGAGCCGCCTGGATGGTAACCAGCAGAGCCGCCACGATCAGCCCGCAGCCGATGGTCAATATCGGTAGTTGCCAAAGCAGTTCGGCACCGGCGGCCAGCGCCACACCGGCCCCGACCACCGCGACCGCGGTGAAGAAGCCGACGACGCGCTCGCGTTCAGGGCCCGGAACCAGCAGGGCGATCACCGACCATGCGGTGACGCCGGCGGCGGCCAGCACCAGCTGCGCCGGGCCGAATCGTCCGGGTACCGCCAACGCCATGGCGGCGCCAATGGGCACCAACGCCGCGGCCGACAGCGCCATGCCGGTGCGTTCCGAACTCCGCGTGATGAACAATCCGGCGATCGCGGTGACCGCCGCGATCACGCTGACCGCGACCAGCCCGACCAGTGCGCCCGTGGTCACCCGGTAGGTGACTGCCAGGCCGGTGGCCGCGAGTGCCACGGCGATCGCCGCAGCGAGCGCCCCACGCTGGAGATGCGTTGTGCCCCATGGCTTGCGCCGGGAGGTCGAGAAGATCATCGCCGCGTCGGCGATGTCTTCGACAATGCCGGGCGCGGCCGGACCGGGGGGCACCGGCTGCAACGCAAGCAGGTCACCGTCGACGACTCCGACGGTGTCCAGGCTGGCGTCCAGGCTGAACGGCGACCCACCGATGGGCGCCAGGCTCAAGCGGGAAGCCGCGCCGCCGGTACCGGAGTCACCGTCATCTCCATTTTGGGCGGCGGGAACCACCAAACGCTCTAGCGCAGGCAGGATTTCGCGCAGCGGCAATTCTGTGGGAAGCGCCATCTCCGTCAACCTGCTGTCCGCGAGGATCGCAACGCGGACGATCGGCATGACAGCGCCGGACGTCACCGGGCCCTCGAATCCTGGAACATCGTGCTCTCTTCTCTATCTAATTTCTTCTCATATGGCTTGGGCAGAGAAATCTCGGGCCAGCCGTTGGCTGGGGAACCATTGGCCGTCGGGCAAGCCGGCGGTCAGTTGTTCGATCGCTACGGCGATGGCGAAGGGTGTCCCGGGGCTGAACGTTGACACCCACTCGCCGTCGAATGCCCGGGACGGGCTGACCAGTAACCGGCCCGCGCTGGTGTCGACAATGCTCATCCCCACCTCGGTGCCGGCATGCTGCCCGTCGCGGCGGCAGCCGGCGACGACCTCAACGTAGCTGCGAGGGCCGGAGAACACGGACTCCACCACCGGTCGTGCCGACGGCGGAATCCCCAGGTAGTCAAGGACTTCCCCCAGCGATGTGCCGGACCGCAGCCGCTCGTCGGCGCGGGCTCCCACGCGCGTCGGCATGCTGAACTCGTCGAACCGTGCCGGCGGCCGCTGCGCCAGCCCGACACAAAGGATGGGAACCAGCGCCCGGGGATCATCGATATCCATTGCGGTGAAGGTGATCAGCTGCGCGCTACGCAACGCGACCACTGTTTTGGGAGTCTTACCAGTGGTACCGCCACGCTGCGCAACGATGCCGCGCAGCAGCTCGCCGGCGCCGCTTGCCGAGGTGGGGCCGAGGTAGCGCAGCTCGAGCCATCGGTCCGGAAAGCACACCGCTCTGATCCAGTCGACGACGGCCGGGTTGATGGCGCCGTCTGCCGACAACAGTCCCATCCGGGCCAGCTCGGCCTTCTGACGTTCGAAGAACGCGTTCCGCTGCGCGGCATCGCAGTAGGGCGTGGTGATCGCCAACACCCACGGAAAGCTGCCCGCCCCAACGGTTTCAGCGATGAACCACGCGTGATCGACGGTCAGCTCGACCGCGTTAGGTTCTGCGTTCATCTAAGGTCATCTGGGCACGGCCTAGCCGCCCCATTTGGCGGCTTCGGCCGAATCACGGGCCATCATGGCCATGGTGTTGGCTTCGTGGGTGTTGGCCATCGCCTGATAGGCCCGCACCAGGTCGTCCATGGCCTGGTTCCACTGCGCCTGCCAGGCCTGATACGTCATACCCGTATCGCCCTGCCAGGCATTGGACAACGCGGCCTGCTCGCTGGCGATATCGGCACCCAGCCCCTGCAAAGTGCCGGCATAGCCCGACATGTCCCCGGCGTGGCCGAGCATAGCCGGGTAGTTGTACATGATCTGCGACATCTTGAAGTCCTTTCGGAGTTAACCAGTTTGGTCGGGTCAGAACCCTCAGAAGCCGGTGTAGGTCGACGCCGCCGCGGCGTCGGTGGCCACATACGTACCTGCGGCGTCACCCAAATTCGCCTGCGCGATGTCCAGCAAGGTGTTGATCCTGGCCGCTACCTCGACAAAGCGGGCGTGGGCGCCCTGGAATGCCATCGACGACTCGCCGACGTGAAACGCCTGCGCAGACATGGCCTCCTGCTCGGCTTGGCTGATCGTACTGCGCATCAACCCCGCCTTGGCGGCAAACGCCGACTGCGCGGCTACCAGCTGCGGGATATGAGCATCTAAAAGACTCATAATGTTTTCTCTCCCTTCAGATTTCGGTTACTCATCAGCACGCTGCGAACTATCTTGCTAACCGTCCCGGCCCCCTCTCCCCGGCGCTACCGGCTCCTCCGGCCTCTCCGAGCCCGACTCCCAGGTACCCGGCACCATCGGCATCGCCGGCCCGCCACCGAACCCGTTGCCGGCCAACATCGTCAGCCCCGCCGCCCGCACTTGGCTGTCTTTGTGCGCGGTCCCGGCAAACCCAAGAGTCCCAGCCCCCTGATCCGAAGCCTGCGGGTCGTAATCGGGGACGACGCCGATGTCGGAATCCATATCCGCGAATTCGTCCCCATAGTCGTGCATTGCGGCCCGCCGACGTCGCCGCGCCCGTTCCGTGGCACTGATAGCGGCCACCGCACCCGGCGCCCGGATGGTCGCCGCCGGCGCCTTGACACCACCACGGCCGGCCACCGTTGGCCCGAAATCCTCCCCCGGATCGCCGCCAACGCCCACCACGTAGGCAAAACTCCCGGTGATCGGCGCCGGCGCCGGCGCGGCACCGGCAGCCGCGGCAGACACCGGCGCCGGTGCTCCTGATGCGGGACTTGCAACGGTCGAGCTGACTCCGGCCGCCGGCAAGCTGTGCTGTTCGGCGACCCCCGGAGTCGGCGCCTGCGCGGAAGCGACGTCGGGAATGGGGTCAGGTTGGATTAGACCTAGTAAACCCAGATTCGAGAGTCCGGTGACGAGTAGCGGTACCAGCCATGCGGGCGAACTCAGCAGGGTCCCCCACGTGCCCCATCCGACCGGCTCCCAGAACGCCTGATACCCCAGCGCGAAAAACAATGGTCCCCAGGTAACCAGCGCCGCGGCCGGGTTGGTCGAAAAATCGATGATCATGTGCTGAATCACGGTGCCCGGGTTCTGCAGGAAGTTCCAGATCGAGTCTCCGCCGGGCAACGCCTTTACGTAGGCCTCCAGCAATTCGGTGATGATGTTCGAGCTGTTCAGCAGCGAACCTGAGCCGGCGGCCGGTGCCAGCGCGCCGCTCTGGACCCCGCCGGCTGCCGCTTCCGCCTCGCCGGCCCCCGGTGTGAGCACAATCGGCGCCGCCGTGGTGCGCGGTGCCGAGGCCAGTGCCGCACCCGACACCGCGTGATAAAGACCCATGGTGGTCGCGGCCTGCACCCACATCCGCACGTAGTCAGCTTCGTTGAGTGCGATCGGGATGGTATTGATCCCAAAGAAATTCGTCGCTGTCAAGACCCCATGAATGACATGGTTGGTCGCCAACTCCACCAACGTCGGCATCGCTGCCAACGCGCTGGTGTAAGCGACCGCCGCGGCCTCGTGCTGAGCGGCCACCCCCGCGCTGTCGAGGCTGGCCTGCTGCAACCACGCGACATACGGCAGGTGCGCAGCCACATACCGCTCGGCACTCGGCCCCTGCCACGCCCCCGCCTGCACCGCCCCCAAAAGCCCACTGAGTTCCGCTGCTGCCGAGGCATATTCGGTGCTGAGCGAGGTCCATGCGCCGGCGGCCGCAAGCAGCGGCCCCGGTCCCGGACCTGAGCTCAGCAACGCCGAATGCACTTCCGGCGGCGAAGCAATCCAGATGGGCGCGCTCATCCTCAGGCGCCCGCGATCCCATACGTCGCGGCCGCTGCGGCGTCACCGGCGAGATAACTCGCGCCGGCCTCGCCCACACCCACACCCGCACGTCCCAGCTCTTCAACGCCCTGGGCCGCCATCGCCTCATGCTCCTCGCCCTGGGCGCTGAACCCGGCTGCGGTCTGCAGCGACACCGGATCCGTCGCAGGCGGCACCACCGCGGTAATCAGCGGAGCCGCAGCCGCGTGCGCGGCCGCCAGCCGCGCCGTCAGCGCCTCCACCGCCGCGCTGGTCGCGGCCAGGCCCTCGGGAACCACTCGCAACGTCATGACAACTACCCCTTCTGTTGCGTTTCGTTAACCACCGCGGCTTCATCGGCCAGCGGGTTTACCAACTGCACATACGTCGGACTATCACTGTCGCCCAACAGAATCGCCCGTCCGGCAGGCAACCGGCCAAATCGCTGCCCCCGGATCTTGCCGCTGTCGGCCGGATTGCCCGCCAACATCAACGTGGTCGCTTGCAGATCGTTGAACCGGCGCAACAGCGGGCTAGTCATCAGCGCGTGCCCCGATCCACTTGCGCGCGCCGTGACGATCACCCGCAGCCCCAAATCGCCGGCCTGCGAGAGCAGACCGATGAGGGGAGACCATGGCCGCTGTCCGACGTACGGGCCGCTCATCATCGGCGAATCCGGTATCTGGTCGACGTCGTCGACGATCAGGTAGTGGGTGTGGCCCTGATAGCTCCACCGGGACAGCTCGGCAGGCGACAAGCCCGCCGGCGGGCGCCGCGACTCGATGAGGTTGGCCAGCCCGAGCATCGCCGGGATGATTCGGTCGACGTTTGGGGTGTATTCGTTGTCGGGGAACAAGGGCTCGTCGACGAGGTGTAACCGGCGGTCCAGCACGGTGAATGCCACCCGGTCGGGAGTGGAGTTCTCGCGGATGGTGCGGATGAGGTGGCGCAGCAGTGTGGTCTTTCCCGACTTGCTGTCACCGAAGACCATCAGCAGCGGGTTCTCGGCGAAGTCGAGTAGCACCGGCGCCAGATCTTCTTCGCGCTGGCCGATGACCACCCGGTCGGGGCCCCGATAGAGTGCGCCGACCGCTTCGGGTGCGAGGTTCCAAATAGCAGCGATCACCGGCGGCGCGACCACGCCGGGGTGGCGGCCGTTGATCGCTGCTATTTGGTCCAGCTCGGGAGCCGCGAACAGGAAATGCTCTGCGGTCATGGTCAATCCGCGGCCCGGCTGGTCATAGGGGACGGATTCGGCCGGGCGGCGCAGCGCGCCGACCACCCGCACGTTGCTGTCTCGCGCGTCGTGCAGCCTTAGCTCAAGTCGCAGCCCCAGGCCGTCGCGCATCGCCAGCGGCACCTCCAGCCAGCTCGGCGTCGTGATGATCACGTGAATGCCGTAGGCCAGGCCTATGTTGACCAGCTCAGTTACCTTGGTCAGCAATGGATTGCGCGTATTGAACTGGTCGGTGTTGTCGCGGCCGAATGCGTAGAGGTTATCGACGACAAGGAACACCTCGCCGAAGCCATCGTCGGAAGCCGAACCGTTCCCGTGACCGTTGCCACCCCGGCCCCGGAATGCCTCACGTTGCTGCCGGGACAGCAGGAGTTGCTCCAGCTCGCCGAAGGTGCGGCGGATGCGTTCGGGTTCCAGTGCCGACGCGACGCTGCCGACGTGCGCCAGATCCTGCAGCACCCGCAGCTGCCCGCCGCCGTAGTCCAGGCAGTAGAACGTGACCTCGCGCGGCGAGTGCAGGCTGGCGGCTGACATGATAAATGTTTGCAGCGCGGTCGATTTGCCTGACTTGGCGCCGCCGTGGATGACCATGTTTCCGGCCGATGACGCCGCGTCGAATATCAGCGGATCGCGGCGCATCTCGAATGGTTTGTCGATCTCACCGAGTGGCCAGCGCCACTGCCGTTGTGGCAAACCGGCGCGAGTCAGCAGCGCGGTCAACGGGATCGGTTCGTCCAGCGGCGGCAGCCACAGCCGCGGTGCCCGTGGCCCGTAGCGTGCCAGTTGCTCGCCGATGGTTGCGATCAGCTTGCGCGGCGGTCCCGCCGATTCGTCATCCTCACCGCGGGGTATCACCGTGGGCTGATCCGGTTCCACCGCTGCCGCGGTGAACAGCTTTGGCTCCGGAATAGATTGCACCACAATCGCTTTAGCTGTCTGCGGAGGATCGTAGATGCCGTCGACATAGGTACTGCGGAACTTGATCGGCGTCGCACCGGGAGCGGGTACCAAGAAGCCCACGCCTTTGTGCTCTTTGCCGGACTCGATGTGATAGGCGTCCTCCACACCGATGATCTGGCGGGAAACACTGGGACTGGCCACCTTCAACCCGATCCGGTAGGAGGTGTTCTTGTCGATGTCTTTGATCTTGCCGACATCCAGCGTCTGAGAGGCGAACAGGATGTGGATGCGGAACGAGCGGCCTTTGCGTGCCACGTAGTCGAACAGCTCCGCGTATTCCGGGTGATCGGCCAGCATCAGGGTGAACTCGTCAGCGACCACGAATAGCGTTGGTATCGGCGGCAAGTCATGTCCCCCCGCCGCCGCATTCTCGTACTCGGTCACCGAGTTGAACGCGCTGCCCTGAACCCGGCGGCCCGCTTCGCGCAGCAGCACTTCGCGTCGGGCCACCTCACCGCGAAGGGTGTCGGCGAACCGTTCGGCCAGCGACTTCTTCTCGGCCATGTTCGAGATCACCGCGACAACCTGCGGGAAGTTCCGGAAGCTGTCGGCACCGGCCTCACCCTTGAAGTCGGCGTAGATGACGATCAGCCGCTCGGCCGAATGAGTTGTCAACAGCGACAACAGGATCGACATCAGCGTCTGCGACTTACCCGAGCCGGTCATGCCGATCATCAGGCCGTGCGGACCCATTCCGCCCTCGGCTTCGTCCTTGAGGTCGAACATGAGCGGCTCGCCGGTCGCGGTGACACCGATCGGTATGCGCAACTCGTCGTCGCGGCTACGCGGCGCCCATAGTGCGGGCACATCCAACTGCGACGCGTCCGGGATTCCCAGCAGCGTCGTGAAAGTGGCGCCGCGGGTAGCCGCCGAGCGCAGCCCCGTGTGCGTCGGGTTGGAATCCCACCGCGACAGCTGGCGGGCCAGATGGGAGGCCTCGTCAGCACCGAGCTGGTCGGCGGTGTCGATGTAGGGCTGCCAGCCGCCGGTCTGCCAACGTTCGATGGCACCGTGCGCGACGCGCAGCATCGGCTTTTCGGGATCCGAATACTGTTCGCGGTGCGGCGGTGTGTTCGAGCAATGCACAACGGTGACCCCGGCCCGGCCCAGCGCCAGCGTTGAGGCGTTCAGGTCGTAATCGGGGTCGTCGACGACGATCAGCAAGTGCCGCACCGCGTCAGCGGGGCCGCCGGTGAACGCCGGGCGATCAACGAGTGCCGAACCCAGCAGCGACACCAGCTCGTCGGGGTCGGTCGACAGGTAGCGGGCCGGGCCGACACCGTCGAGCCGGCCGGCAATGTCGATGTGCGGCAACCACTTCAGCCAGGACCAGTCCCGGTTCTCCAGATCGCGGGTGGCCAGCGCCACGCCCAGCACCGTCGGGTCGTGCCAGGTCACCGCCTGAGCGATCCAGGCGCGCAATGCCGCGCGCACCGCATCGTCCTCACCCAGGACGGTGATCCGCGAGACTTTGGTCACGTCGATTCCCGTCGGCACGTCGCGGACGGTGCGCTGGGTGTCGAGCAGACTGCGTAATGCACTGTGCGACACCGGTTCCAGGTCGATCTCGTCGGCGGTGTCGTTGACCCGCAACGCGGTGTCCAGGGGCACCTGGTGCCGCCCGAGGCGCAGCACCAGGAAGTCGGAGTCGTGCGGGTCACGCTCCCACTGGCGGCGGGATCCGGGCACCGATGCCAGTGCCGCCGGGTCGGGATGGGACCACTCCGCGGCCGCGCGCTGCTCGGCGGCCTGGGTCCGAATGTTGTCCCGGACCACCGACAGGTAACGCAGATAATCGGCCCGCTCGGCGTCGAGCTCCTCGGTCCGCATCTTGCTTCCGCCGCCGCGGTAGAGCGCGGTTGCCGCCAGCAGCAGCACGAACGGGAAGAACAGAGTCTGCGGGGAAATCACCCGCATCCCGGTGGCGACCAGCGCGACGACCATGCCGACGATGAGGATCACGATCAGGAAGGGCATCGCACGCCGCAGCAGCGACGGCGGAATCACCCGGGCCAGCTCAGGGGGCGCCTCGATGCTGATAGTGCCTTTGCGAGTACTTGGTCGCGCCAGCCGGCGGCGCGCCTCGAAGATCAGCCGGCTCATCGGGGCCCCCCTTCAGCCGCCGCCGGGTGGCCGGGCCGGCTGTCGGGCGCCAAGCCGTCGTGCGCCAGCAGCGCGTCGGCGCGCGATAGCGTCGGGCCGGTCGCGAACAGTGACAGCATCGACCACGGGATGGGCACCGCGGGCGGCGTCAGACCAAGGGCTTCAATCGTTTTGCCGTGTCCGGCAGCCCCCGGTCCATTGTCAGCTTCGGTGTCGATGCCGTAGCGCACCCCAGTGTCGGAGACCCAGAACAACGACCCGGCGGCGGGCGCGGACACTCCGCCGCCCACCGTCTGAATGAAGTAGCCGGTGCCCGGTACCAGGGCAACGCGGGCCGCTCCGTTGGCGGAGCCGACTAGGTCGAGGGTGTGTACCGCGTCGGGCACCGGCAGCGCGGAGCCGGAAAGCAGGCTCAGTGAACTGGTGGCAGCCCCTGCCGGCTTGCTCCAGTACGCGCAGGTGACGGGGTCGCGGGCGGCATCGACGAGACTGACCTGCTGGTCGGGATAACGTGCGGCATCAAGCATCCGCGACACCGGCAGCTTGGCGATCTCATCGGCACCGAGCCGCGGCGGCTGTTGGATGCCATAGGAATTGCTGTTGCGCAGGATCGCGGCGAGCACCGGCGAGATGGGCTGCAGGCCGTCCGGCAACACGGCGTAGTACTGCACCGTGTCGGATGAGTTCCTGTCCACGGCGGAGGACACAACCACCGCCCCGATCGGCGCCGGCACCGGGAAGCCCGGCGCGGCACCGGCGTTCGGGATCGCCGGCGCCGTCAGCGACGGCGCTTCAGGTATCGCGTTGAACAGCCCCAACGCGACGGGCCGCGGCGCGGGCACCTCAGAAACGCCGACACCCAATCCGAGCGCGTTGGTGACAGCGTGGTCGGCCAGGTCGATCTGGCTGCGCTTGCCGTCCCACAAAAGCCAAGTGCTGGCGCCGTTCTCGACCAGGACTCCCTGGGCGGATGCGAGCGCGGAGGCCCGTGCGCCGCGGCTGTCCGGCGGGCCCGCGATCAGTGTGACCCCGAGGCTGTGAGCGCCCCGCGAAGTCCCACTGACGGCGTCGCACACCGTCCAGGTCGCGTCGCGGGAGGTGTTCTGCGCCATCCGCTCCGGCGCGCCTGGGATACCGATCAGGTTGCCGCGCGGAAAGCGGTCCAGCTCAGTGCTTTTCACGGTAGTGGGGTTGACCGGCCGGCCGACGATCAGCCGGGCTGAGGTCAGATTGAGTACCGGGTGCAGCTCGTCGCCCACCCGGACGTAGAGCGCGGCAGTTGATCTATCGGCGAGCACCGTGTTGTTACCCGCCGACCCGCTGGGCCGGATCAGTGAGAACACGAAGCAGCCAACCAAGCCGGTGATCACGATGAGCACACCCATCAGCACCGCACGTGACTGGCTGCGCAGTGGGTCGACGAGCATCCTGGTGTCGTGCAAGGCAATACCGGAGGCGATCCGGCGCATCACGAACCGCCAGCCAGTCACCTGGTGGCGAGTGACGAAACCGCGGCGGTAGACCACCTGGTCGGGGTTGTCGTTGACGGGGGTTCGTGACGAGAACGATCGCCGTGCCGCTGCCCGTTCGCCGTCCGGCTCATTATCGGTCATGCCGGCTCCTGCAGCCCGAGGCCTTGCAGCAGCGGCGCAACCGAACTGCGCACGTCCGCAGCGGTGATCGTCATCAGCTCCTCATCGGTGAACTCGCCGGTTTCGGCATGCGCGGAGTGGTCCAATCGGAATTCGCGTTCTTCTTCGGACTTTTCGACCACGTTGCGGACGAACCGGCCGTTGCCTGCGATATCCAGGCCACGACGCTCAACCCCGACTGCGTCAGGTTTCGACGAGTTGGCCAGCTGCGCGAACAATGCCTCGAGGTCATCGAGCGCGGCCTGTTCGAAAACGCTGTCGCGCTTGGCGGCCATGAAGTTCGCGATCTCGATCAACTCATTCGGTTTGTATGACGGGAAGTCGATGCTGCGGGTGAACCGCGACCGCAGACCTTGGTTGGTGTCGAGGAACCGATCGAGGTCGGCGCGGTACCCGGCGACGATCACCACCAGCCGATCCCGGTCGTTCTCCATCCGGGCCAGCAGCGTGTCGATGGCCACCAGGCCGAAGTCGTTCTTGGCGCCGGTGGCCACCAGGGCGTAGGCCTCGTCGAGGAACAGCACCCCGTCCAAGGCGCTGTCGATGATCGCGTTGGTTTTGGCCTCGGTCTCCCCGATGTGTTGGCCAATGAGGTCGGCGCGGTGCACCTCTTTGATGTTTTCCCGCTTCAAAAGGCCCAGGCCGCAATAGATTTTCGCGACAACGCGGGCAATGGTGGTCTTACCCGTTCCTGGTGGCCCGGTGAAAACCAGGTGGTGGGTGCGCTGCGCCACCTCGAGTCCGCGGTGCTTTCGTATCAATTCCATGGCGACCGCGCTCTTCAACCGGGCCACCTGGTCTTTGACCTTGTCTAAGCCGATGAATTCATCGAGCTCGTGTTCGGCCTCTGCCAGCAGCACACGCTTGCGCTCCTGGCCTTCGGGGTCAACGAAATCTCCGGGACTGGGCTCGGTGTCGGGATCCCACGGGTCGGTGCGCGCGTCGATCCGCGCCGCGGTGGTGGTGACGATCCCGAAGCTGGGATCGGACAACGCATGCTCGATCTGCTCGTTTTCCGGGTTGGCCGCATACAAATCCTGCAGCACTTCGCTGGCCGACTCCTCGTCGACGTGGGCGCGCAGGACCAGCGCCTTGGCCAGCCCACCGTCCACCGCGGCGACGGCGACCGGACCGTCCGGTTCCTCAAGGTAGGACAATGCCGGGGCGAACATGCCCAGGCGGGCCAGCGCGATACCGAGCGTGACCTTGGCCGCGTGGGTGAAAGCCTCGTCGAGATCGGGGTCGTTGACGATCGGGGTCAGCAGCTTGACGACGTCCGACCAGCGCTCGGCGCGGTAATTGATAACCAGCCTGACCCAACGGGCTTCGCGCCAGCCAGGGCGGCGCTCGACGATGGGGGAAACCAATTGGTCGGCCCCGCCATAGTCCCCCGCCGTGGCCAGGGCGGCTGCATAGGCGAGATGGAAGTCATCCGGGCCGGTGGCGCGAAAACGCAAGTACAGCCCGGTGTCGTACAGGAACCCCAAGGCCCCGTGCGCCAGTTCCACCTGACGCTGCAACACACCCGCCGTGTCCACGGTGCGCGAAAGCGCCGCCAGCACAGCGGGCGACACGTCGCCGGCGGCGGCCAGCCCGGTCCAGGCGTCGCACTGGTCATGGGCGATGCGGGTAAGCGCGGTGAAACCCGACCGGGCGGCGGCCAGGTCGGCAGGACGCTGGCGCTCGTACACCGAAATGCCCAGCGCGCGGCAGCAGGTGGCAAATCGGCTGACGACGTCACCGTCGACCCTGCCGTCTACCCGAGAAATGACAGATTGAGCTGCAAGCATGCCAGCGTCACCGTGTTCCACGGCCGCTTCGACTCCCGTACGTAGTGTCCCCTAACCTAACCCGCCTGAAGTTAGCATTGCCTAATCTAGTTGTCGAGGCGGTCGGGCGTGGCCGATTCACGCCTCGGCTCCCGTTCCGCTGGCGCTGACAAGCGTGCTAAGGGACATCATTGATCCGCCTTTCCGATTTGTGTCACGAGCGCACGTTCACAGCCCGCCGCCAGGCCTGGCGAAGCAACGCAGCTTATTGAATATGATTTTCAATATCTAAGCAAACCTGTTCAGCTGGTGCTCTCCCCGTCGCCGAGCTCACGCCGGTCAAGCTCCCAAGTGCCAGGCACCATCGGCAGTGAGGGTCCGCCACCGAACCCATCACCGGCCAGCGTCGTCAGCCCGGACGCCTCGACGACGGCTTCCTTACGCGCCGTTCCGGCAAAGCCCAGGTTCCCGGCACCCCGATCCGAGGCCAGCGTTGACCCCCCGCCCAGCGGGGCGTCCCATTCCGGTTCGACCTCGACATTCATATCCATGAACTCGTGGCCGTACCCGCGCAGCTTCGCGCGCCGGCGCCGCCGCGCCCGCGCCTGCTCCCCAACGGCCGCCGCGGCCGCCGCCGCGGCGGTATCGGGCTCAGGCACCTTCTTCTTGGCGCCGGCGCTGGCGCTGGTGTTCATGGACGAGCCCAACCCAACGCCGGGACCCACCAGGTAGGGGTAGCCAATGCCCTCGGGGCCCACGGGGGGCGGCGGCGGGGCGCCGGGTGTAGGCGCCGCAGTCGGCACGGCCGCCGGAGCTAAAGCCGGGGCCGAGGTCGGGGCGGATCCCGCGGCGGGGGCGCTGCTCAGGACCGGCGGGCTACTAACCGCCGGGAGGCTGGGCGCCTCGGGCATCGGCGCAGATGCCACGGGGGCCGCGGCAGGCTGAATCCCAGCCAGCCCGCTCAGGCCCGCCAAGCCGCCCACAAACCCGACGTTGGCAAGCGGCAGGCTCAGCGCAAGCGCCTGAATCTGGGGGGCGAACGCTTGGTAGGCTTCGGCCGCGTGGCCGACCTCGTCGGCCACAAGTGCCGGAATGTCGGACTGCAACTGTGAAATCGCCCCGGCCGGGTTCTCCGGAAATTCCTGTATGTCCCTTGCCAGGGTTTGGGTGATCTCGGTGACCCGATTGACCCACCAACTCAGCTGGCGCGGGTTGCCGCCGTCATTGTCGATGATCCCGCCGTCGTCGCCGCCGTCGCCGCCGCCGTCGTCATCGGCGTGCAGGATCGTTGGCGCCGCATCGCTGCGTGGCGCCGAAGTCACCGCCGTACCGGATATCGCTTGATAGGTTGCCATCGTGGTGGCCGCCTGGATCCACATCCGCACGTAGTCGGCCTCGTTGAGCGCGATTGGGATGGTGTTGAGACCGAAAAAGTTCGTCGCCACCAAGACCCCATGGATCACGTGGTTGGCGGCCAGTTCGACCAAGGTCGGCATCGCGGCCAACGCCGCGCTGTAGGCAGCGGCCGCGGTCTCGTGCTGCGCAGCCGCCGACGCGCTGTTGACGCTGGCCTTCATCAGCCACGTCAGGTAGGGCGCGTGCGCCGTCACGTACGTCTCGGCGCTGGGCCCTTCCCACGCCCCTGCCTGCACCGACGCCAAGATCGCGGTGAGTTCGTTCGCTGTCGCGGCATAGGCAGCACTCAACGAATTCCACGCCCCGGCGGTGGCCAGCAACCCGACCGGCCCGGGGCCACTGCTCAGCTGAGCCGAGTGGATCTCCGGCGCCAAGGCCATCCATACCGGTGCCGTCATCGGCAGCCGCCCGCGACCACATCTGGCGCAACCCGCAGCGTCATCGAAAGACTCCTTGGCCATCTGGGCGAACTCAGCTACCGCCCCGGGCTGATGGCGGCTGCACTGGCACGCAGCTACTAGTCGGTGGTTGGCTCGGAAAAGTTCCCCCGCTAGCCAAGGTTCTTTAGCGGGTGCTCACGAGGAACCCTTGAACGCTTCGACCAGGAACTACTGGCAGGAGCGTGGAGACCGATTGAATATGACTTCATCATTGGGGCAAACCCATTCAGCGTGTGCTCTCCCCATCACCGAGGTCTTCCTGATCAGGCTCCCAAGTGCTGGGCAGCATAGGAATCGACGGCCCGCCGCCGAACCCATCACCGGCCAGCTTCGTCAACCCCGATGCCTCGACGACGGCGTCCTTGCGCGCCGTTCCGGCGAATCCCAAATTTCCGGCACCCCGCTCCGAGCCCGCGGTCGACGCGACTGGCTCCTCACCAGCCGGGCCCCCCCATTCCGGGTCGACCTGGATGTTCATATCCATGAACTCGTCGCCATATCCGCGCATCCCCGCCCGCTTGCGCCGACGCGCACTTTGCTTTGCCCGTGCTGATGCCGCAGCCGCCGCCGCATCGGGCTCCCACGCCTTCCGCTGGGCACTGCTGCTCATGCCCGTGCTGGCCCCAAAGGTCGGACCGCCCACCATGTAGGGGTAGGCAGCCGCCTCGATTCCGGCGGGCGGCGGCGGTGGGGCCCCCGCTGCAGGCGCCGTGGCGGGCATGGTGGCCGGCGGTGAAGCCGGGACCGACGCCGGGGCCGCGGCCGGGACCGATGCCGGGGCCGGGCTCACGGCCGGAGTGCCACTGGTCACCGGCACACTGGGCGTCTGGGGCATCGGTGTGGCCGCCACGGCCGGGGCCGCCTCAGGCTGGATACCGGCCAACCCACCCATGCCCGCGAAGCCTCCCGCAAATCCGGCCGGGACGGCGAACGGAAGCGCCGTAAGTTGGGGGAAGTACTCGACGGCCTGGATCGCGTGGCCGGTCTCGTCTGCTGTGACTCCCACGATGTCGTACCCCAGCTGGATTAGCCCTCGCCCTGGGTTCTGCATAATTAACCCGATGTCCCTCTGGATGGTTAGGGGATATTCGAGTAATCGATTTATCCACCAACTCAAGTTGTATGGGTCACCGGAGTCATTGTCGACAATGGGCAGTATCCCCTTGTCGCTGTTGCCCCCGCCACCGTATATCCCATCGGCGGGCCTGGGGGAGCTGCTACTGGAATTCACGATTTGTGGCGCCGGATCGGTCTCGGGCGCCGAAGCCAGCGCCGTGGTGGAGACCACCTCATAGGTGGACATCGTGGTGGCCGCCTGAACCCACATCCGCACATAGTCGGCCTCGTTGAGCGCGATGGGAATGGTGTTGATGCCGAAGAAATTTGTCGCCACCAAGGCCCCATGAATCACATGGTTGGCGGCCAGCTCCGGCAAGGTCGGCATCGCGGCCAATGCGGTGGTGTACGCGGCGGCCGCGGTCTCGTGCTGGGTAGCCGCGGCCGCGCTTTTGGCGCTGGCCCGCATCAGCCACGCCAAATAGGGCACATGCGCAGCCACATACCGCTCGGCACTGGGCCCCTCCCACGCCCCGGCCTGCACCGCCGCCAATATCGCGCTGAGCTCATCTGCGACCGCCGCATAGGTGGCGCTCAACGAACTCCACGACCCTGCCGAAGCCAACAAGCCGCCGGGCCCCGGACCGCTGCTCAGCAACGCGGAATGAACCTCCGGGGGGAATGCCATCCACACCGGCGCGGTCATTCTCAGCCGCCCGCGGCCAGATGTGACGGCGTTGCCGACACGACCGATCCGTGGAAAATAACGCGTAGCGCCATACCAGCGACTCCTCGCACGGGTGAAATCAATGACCGCCTGGGGCTGTTAGGCGGCACAAGTATCAGCCCATAAGTAGTCGGGTGACAGCCCGCAAAAGTTCCAGCGCGAGGCCGACTCATTGAACATTCTGAGAATCCGACCCCGATCAGCGGGCGAGCGTCGCCTGGGCCGGCACGCTGCTCGACAGATGGATTGGCTGGTCGTCAGCAAAGCCATTGTCCCGCAGAGCTTGTGGCCAGTCAGTCGGCGGACGTCAGCCGATGGTCGGAGTCTTTGCCGTCACAGAACATGGGCCGAGGCGCCGCCATCGGCGCACGGCGGAAAATATGGTGCGCCTAAAACGCTCGCGCGGTCGCTAGCTACGCACCCAACAGACGCCACGCCGAGAAGCTGCGGTACCTTTCCCGCTGTGGCGCAACGCTAATTGCCGACGCAGGCGCGAGCACGTCCATCGACACAACCGTTTCGACAATCCGTCGGCCTACTGCGATGTTTAGAAGGTCATGTTCGAAGTACGTGGGGTCACCATCGAGCCCTCGCTAGCCTGGTTGCTTCAACCTCTGGCGGTGCAGACCTTTCTTGACGAGATATGGGGGGCGAAGCATCACCACGTAAAGCGACGGTGCGCGGGCTACTTCGATAGCCTCCTGCAGGGGTCGTCGCCGGTCGAGGAACTCTTGGAGCTCTTTCGCCGAGAGCCGTCAGCAGTGCGTCTGATGAGGGGGAAAAACAAGAAGGGCCCTGACACCTACCGGCTCGATGATGGCAGCCTTGATCTTGTCCGCATCCGCGACGAATTTGCCGACGGCCACACGATCGTCTTGGATGGCGTCGAGCGCTACGTACGCCCGATTGCGTTGTTGTGCCAATCCATCGAGGTCGAGCTGAATTTCCCGACACAGGTCAACGCCTACATCACGCCGCCCGGATCGCAGGGGCTCGTCCCCCACTACGACGACCACGACGTGTTGATCCTGCAGATCCAAGGATCCAAGATCTGGCACCTGTACAACGGCGCCAACGTACCGCCGCACGAGATGCGGTGCGACGATAAGACGGTTGCTTCCGATGGCCTCCCGTTGCCAACCGACTTGCGCCTTGAGGTCGGCGACTTGCTATACCTGCCACGCGGCCGAGTCCATGAGGCCGAGACAAACTCAGAACCATCCATCCACTTGACCGTCGGAATCCACGCGCCCACAGTGGTCATGCTTGCAATCGGGGCGCTTCATTCGCTGAGTTTCCACGATGACCGTCTGAACGCCCCTCTGCCGCCGCGGTATCTAGATGACGCGGACGTGCGAGCGACCCTGGGTGTCCTGGTGCGCGACGCTGTCAGAACCGCCGACGACCCGAGCGCCATCGCGGGAGGTCTCGACGCATTGGCGGATGTCTTGATCCGCCGCGGCCGATGCCCACCAATCGGACAGATCTCAAACTCCACCGCAATCGACCGACAAACGCTGGTGAGGAAGTACCAACCGCTCTATTCGCGGGTGAAGACCGTTGCCGACGGCGTTGCGCTGGAGTTTGCAAGTTTGTCGATAAGCGCCGCTGCTGACCACGAAGCCGCGATGCTGTTCATCTCAAGAACGAACGAGCCGTTTCGGGTTCGCGATCTGCCCGAGCTGGGTGAGAAGCAGCAGATCGAGCTGGCCCGATCGCTGATCGTAACCGGATTCCTTGTACGGCTCTCCGACGGCTGATCCAGACGGCCACCCTTGTGATGCAGCTCGACGACCTCGCCCGGTGGACGCCGGTCAGGCTCGACTTTTCCGGGCGCGCCCCAGCGGTCGACTGGGCCGATCTCTCGGCGGAGCGCTTCGTCGAACCGTTCTTCGACCAGACGGTCGCCCGCTGGGCGTCCGGCCCAAGTGCCCGGCCGCTTGTCAGGACTGGACTCGAGGCACTCGCCGCGCTCGATGGCGGGCCGTCGCTCGAGCCCGCGGGCATGATCTTTCACCTCTCGCGGTGCGGATCCACGCTCGTGTCTCGGCTCCTTGGCACCCTTCCCGGCGTCGTCGTCGTCAACGAGCCGGCGCCGCTCAACACGCTCCTCGGGCTCGGTCCCGATCGAGTCGACGAGGCCGCGCTGGCGGGGGTTGTACGGCTGGTGGTGCGAGCGCTCGGTCGATGCCGGCTCGGCGACGAACGGCGGCTGGTGCTGAAATGCTCGAGCTGGAACATCCGCCGGCGGGAGGTTCTCGCCGCGGCCTTTCCCGAAACGCCCTGGATTTGGGTCCAGCGCGACCCGGTGCGCGTCCTGGCCTCGCTCCTCGCAGAGCCGCCTGGGTGGCTCGCGCTCCAGGCATCGCCCCCGAGAGCCGCGCGGCGTTTCGGCCTGGATCCGGCCGCGGTCCCGGCCATGTCGCGTGCCGAGTTCGCGGCGCGCGCACTCGGCGCGATGCTGGACGCGGCCGCGATCGATCCGGCCCGGCGCCTCTGCGTCGACCATGCCGACCTGCCGGCCGCCGTGTGGAAACGCGTTGCCCCGCACTTCGGCCTCGAGACAGCTCCTCCGGCAATTGAACACATGATCGAAGAGTCTCGGTTCTATGCCAAAGGTCTACAACGCGGGGTCTTTTCCGGCGATATGGCGGAGCGCCGGCCCGTGAGCCACGACATGCGGGAGGCCGCTCAGCGCTTCGCTGAGCCGGGCTATCGCGCGCTCGCACCGCATGGATAGCGTTACGTCGTTGCAGCACTCATGCCCTGGTGGCGCTGACCAGGGCGCAACGGGCAACCATCGGCCCGGCTTCGATGTCCGGTCCGGGTACTGGCCGGCCGACTTCGCGCAAGTAATCGGCCAACGGAGTGCCGACCGCGGTCCAGCCTCGATTGCCGAACCATTCGGTGGCCGGCGCGTGCCGCTCGTTGTAGACCAACTGAAAGAACACACGCTGGTCGGGCGTTGCGCGTTCTTCCTCGAGCTTGGCCTCGAATTCGTCTTGGTTGAGCGGGGTGCCATCCTCCACGGCGACATGACTTCCCGGCCCGGCCAGCGAGTCGATGCCGGTGAACAACTGCTCCTGTGCGGCAGACGGAAGATAAATCAGCAGGCCCTCGGCAATCCACGCTGACGGCTTGGCAGCATCAAACCCGGTGTCCCGCAAAGCCTGTGGCCAGTCCTCCCGCAGATCAATCGCGACCTCACGGCGCTCGGCGCGCGGCTGGGCACCCTGGCCGGCGAGCACCTCACGCTTGAAATCGAGGACCTCCGGACGGTCCAACTCGAAGATCTTCGTCCCGTCGGGCCACGACAACCGGTAGGCGCGGGAGTCCAATCCCGCCGCCAGGATGACGACCTGGCGCACGCCGGCCTCGGCGACCCGGCGGAAATAGTCGTCGAAGTACTTGGTCCGCGCGCCCTGAAAGTTGACGAAATGCTCGCCCCAGTCGGCGGTCTTCAGCTCATGGTCGGGAACCTTGCCATCGAGGACGTCCGCCGCACGACCGCCGACGGCACGGCAGAACACCTCCGCATACGGGTCGACGGCCAGCGGGTCGGGTTTCTGCGCTTCGAGCGCTCGCGCGGTCGCTACGAATAGCGCGGTCGCACCGACACTTGTCGTGATGTCCCAGGTATCACCTTCACTACGCACATAACCGACCCTACGCCGCGGCGCTGACGCCTCAATTGTTCCGACCGGAGCGGCGGGTCCAGAGCTGATGCCGGCTGAGTTGTCTTGGTACTGGTCTGTTTTCCCATTGACCGAGCTCGAGCCATTCCCGCAGGACCGCCGCCTCACCGTTGTCGGTGATGGGGCCAATCCAATGGGGTGGACCGCAGGCAACCCGGTCATTCGTACACGGCTGCACCACCGCCATGACGCCGCAACCCGTCGGGCGAGACGCACAGGTCAGTGGTCCGAGCATGCATTCGGCGGAGACCAGCATCGCGTGTGGACACCGTCGGATGGTGGGACGTAGTTCGTCGATCACCGACAGGTTGTGGTCTGCCGCACAGGCGCCACAGACGATGACGGTGAACGGGCGGTCGGTGCCGCGGCGCGAGGAAGTCAACGTGTCGTGCCCGCCATCGGTCCGGAGTAGGGCAGTAGCGCCATCTCGCGCGCGTTTTTGATGGCCGTCGAAACCTGCCGCTGTTGCTGGACGGTTAGACCGGTGACGTGACGCGAGCGGATTTTGCCGCGTTCAGAGATGAACACCCGCAGCGCGGCGGTGTCCTTGTCCTCGACCACGCTGAGCCCGAGGCCGGCGAGCAGGTTCCTCTTCGCGGACCTCACGCCCGGTTGGGCGGCACGACGAGTCCGTTGAGGCTTGGGGGCCATCACCAACTGGCCTTCCGCACGCCGGGTAGCTGCCCGTCATGCATCAACTGGCGGACCCGCAACCTCGACAGCCCGAATTTGCGCAGATGTCCGCGCGGACGACCGTCGATGGCGTCGCGGTTGCGCACCCGCACCGCGCTGGCGTCGCGCGGCTGACGTGCCAACTCGCGTTGCGCCGCCGCGCGCCGTTCAGCCGTGCTCGACGGTGAGCGGATGATCTCTTTGAGTTCAGCGCGGCGTTGGGCGTAGCGCGCCACGATCTCGCGACGGCGCTCGTTCTTGACGATCTTCGATTTCTTGGCCACGCTCAGCGCTCTTCCCGGAAATTCACGTGGCGGCGGATGGCTGGGTCGTACTTGCGCAGCACCAGCCGGTCCGGATCGTTGCGCCGGTTCTTGCGGGTGACGTAGGTGTAGCCGGTGCCGGCCGTGGAGCGCAGTTTGACGATCGGGCGGATCTCGTTGCGCGCCATCAGATCTGCTGCCCCTCGCGGCGCAACCGTGCCACGACGGCTTCGATGCCGTCGCGGTCGATGACTTTGATGCCCTTTGCGCTGACGCGCAGCCGAACCCGTCGGCCCTCCGACGGCAGGTAGTACGTCTTGAGCTGGATATTGGGCGACCAACGCCGACGAGTTCGGCGATGTGAGTGCGACACCGCGTTACCGAAAGCCGGTGCCCGGCCGGTGACTTGGCAATGGGCGGACACTACGAACCCTCCTTGACCTGGAACCAACTTATTGAAAATCATTTTCGACAAGCCTCGCCCGACACGGTACCGTACAACTGGCTCTAATGAAAATGATTACCAATAAGGAGGCCAATGCGGACGCCCGTCATCCTGGTCGCCGGCCAGAAGGACACCGACCCGGTCGTCGGGGCGCTGCTGCGCACCCCCGGGACGCTGGTCGTCGAGCACCGTTTCGACGGTCACGTGGTGCGCCGAACGACGGTGACCCTGCAACATAACGTGTTGACGTCCACCGAGACCGGGCTCGAACTGGCGCACGGGTGCGTGTCGTGCACCATCCGCAACGACCTGCTGGTGTTGCTGCGTCAGCTGCACCGCCGCGAGGACATCGACCGCGTCGTGGTGCACCTGGCGCCATGGCTGGAGCCCGAACCGATCTGCTTGGCCATCGACCACGTCCGAATCCGGGTGGCGCCAGGGTTCGTCGACGGGCCCGCGGCCCTCGATGTGTCGATCGCCGCGGTGGTCACCTGTGTCGATACATCGGTGTGGCTCAGCCAGGCGCTCGGTGACACCCAACTCGACGACGGACGCACCCAGTCCCAGGTGGTGGTCGGACAGGCCGAATTCGCCGACGTGGTTGTGCTCAATCGCGCTGACCCGTACGTGGCCGCCGTGCTGCGCCGCCTGTCACCGCGCGCCCGCATTCGCGTGGGCGCCGACGGCATCGAGGACGCTCTGAACAATCTGTTCCGCGACGCGCGGCGGGGCGAAGGCGACGATCCACACGGTCCGATGCTGGCCGGGCAGCCACCGCTGGATTCCCGGGGCCCGATCAACCTGGTCGAGTTCAACGCCCGACGCCCCTTCCATCCGCAGCGCCTGCACGCTTGTCTGGACCTGCTGCTGGAGGGCGTGATCCGGACCCGGGGACGGCTGTGGCTGGCCAGCCAGCCCGAGCAGGCAATGTGGTTGGAATCGGCCGGCGGCGGATTGCGGGTCAGCTCGGCCGGCAAATGGCTGGCCGCCCTATCGGGCTCAGAGGTGGCCGGCATCGATGCGGAGCGACGCGCCTTCGCCGAGCTGGGGTGGGACGACCAGCACGGTGATCGGCACACGGCGATGACCGTGCTCGTGTGCGGTGCGGATGCCGCCGAGATCCTCGACGGCCTCAATGGCGCGCTGCTCACCGACGACGAGTTCCGCTTTCCCGCGGCCTGGGTCCACTACGACGACCCGTTCGGCGACTGGCACGAAGACCCCTGTGCAGCTTTGGCAGAAACCACCGACGAGACACCTGCCCACCACACTCAGGACGGAGACCGCTGATGAAACCTGGCATTCACCCCGACTACCACCCGGTCGTCTTCCAAGATGCCGCTACCGGTGCCACGTTCCTGACCCGATCGACCATACGCAGCACGCGCACCATCGAGTGGAAGACGCCGGACGGGGTGCGCAGCTATCCACTTGTTGTCGTTGACGTCACGTCTGATTCGCACCCGTTCTGGACCGGAGGACGCCGTATCGTCGACAGCGCCGGGCAGGTGGAAAAATTCCACCGCCGCTACGGGAGCCGGTAACCCGATCGTTTCGGGTGCTAGCTGTCAGGTCGGCCGCTGTCCTCGGGGTCCCAGGTGCCAGGCAGCATCGGCATCCGCGGGCCGCCGCCGAACTCATCACCGGCAAGTGTGGTCAGGCCCGCGGCCTCAGCGGCCGTTTCCTTCGCGGTCGTGCCGGCGAACCCCAGATTTCCGGCACCTCGATCGGAGGCCACCGACGACGCGCCTGGTTCCTCATCAGGCCGGCCCCAGTCCGGGTCGACCTCGACATTCATGTCCATGAACTCGTCGGCGTGCCCCGGCTGCTTCGCGCGCCGGCGCCGCTGCGCCCGCGCCCTGGCGGCCGCGGCCGTAGCCACTGCCGCAGCAGCCGCGTCCGGCTCCGGCGCCTTCCTCGTGGCGCTGGCGCTGGCGCCGTAACTCATCGACGAGCCGGATCCGATGCGAGGACCGCCCACGATGTAGGGGAAGCCGAAACCCGCCGCGCCCGCGGCCGGCGGCGCCGGCGGCGGCGCTGCACTGGCCACTGTGCTCACCGTCGGCGTGGGCGCAGGCGCCGGTGCTGAGGCAAAGGCCGCGACCGGCGCAGCGAAAGTTGAGCCCGCCGCAACGGCCGGCAACACAGCGGGCGCGGCGGCAGCGGGCGCCGACGCCGCCACGACCGCGGGCTGAATGCCGGCCAGCGCGCCCATCCCCGCGAAGCCGCCCACACCGGCGGCGGGGGTAACCGCCAGGACTGCGGCGGCCCATGTCTCCGGTTGACTCGCCAGGTAAGGAGCGATCTCGGCTATGTGGGTCGGCCAGTCGTACAGCTCCAGGCTGATCAGGTACTGAAAAGCCAACACCGGGTTAGTCCGCAGGTACACGCCGAACTGCTGAAAATCCTCACTGAGTTCGAGGCTTCGAACGACCCAAAAGATCGGTTGGCTGGGGTCCACGTATGAGTCGTAGTCGAGTCCGTTGACGGTGCCCTCGGCAGGGTTCCAATTGATCCCGAAGTTCTTCAGGATGCCCGCAACGACATTGTCCAGCGGGCCGTCGACCGTCGGGTCGTGTGCAACGGTGTCGTTTGAGATGCCGGCCAGGAATTTTTTCACGATCGGCGGCACCGAGGGGCTGTTCTGCAGCGACGTAAACACCGCAACTTCATCTGCTTGGGCTTGATAGATGGCCATCGTGACGGCGGCCTGAATCCACATCTGCACATACTGGAACTCGTTGAGCGCAATCGGGATGGCGTTGATCCCAAAGAAGTTGGTCGCCACCAGGACTCCGTGGACGACGTGGTTGGTGGCTAGTTCAACCAGGGTCGGCATGGCCGCCAACGCGGCGACGTAGGCCGCGGCCATCGTCTCGTGCTGCGCGGCCCGTTCCGCGCTGGTCGCGCTGGCCTGTGTCAGCCACGCCAGATACGGGGCATGCGCGGCCACATACGACTCGGCGCTTGGCCCTTGCCACGCTCCGGCCTGCACGGTGGCCAACAACGCGGCGAGTTCGTCCGCCACCTCGGCGTATTCGGTGCTTAAGGAGCTCCACGACCCGGCCGCGGCCAACAAGGACCCCGGGCCGGGACCACTGCTGAGCAACGCCGAGTGCACCTCGGGCGGTGAGGCCATCCAAATCGGCGCCGTCATAAGCCATCCCGACGCTCGACGCGCAACACCACCACAGGCACTCCTCGGGCTGGGAGGTTCACCAGACCGAAGAGATCTTAATGAATATGATTGTCGTTATCAACCGAGGCTGGCGAGTTAATCGCCAACCGAACTAGATCAGCGGGCGCCCCGTCTTGATCCGTCGGTCCAGGTCCCACAGCATCAGGTTGAACGGGAATCTCCGGACGAACCGCGGCATGACGCGGTTGACCGTACGCAGCGCGGCCATCAGCCGATCGAACCGCCGTTGCTTCGCGGGATCCCACGGCAACCGCATCTCGTCGCGAAACCGTTGTGGCAGGAATCCGCTGGTGATCAGCAAGGCAACACTTTCCGGCAGTCGCCGCAGTCGACCGGGCAGGGCCCTTCCACGCATGCGCGCCACCGCGATCGGATACAAGTAGTCGCGGACGGCGTCATCGATGTGCACCTTGCCCAGTGACTCGTCCCAGTACCGGTCGAACGCCGCGCGGTCGGCCGGCCAGATCTCCGGCGGCACCTGCAATGTGGCGCCTAGCGCCATGCCCTCGCGGTAATGCCGATCGGCTTCCTCGTCGTCCATCTCGCCGATGAAGGTGCGGTAGACGTCGAGGCCGCCCTTGTACATACACGCCGCCACCCACAGCTGCAGTTCCGGGTCGAACGCGTTGTACTGCACCGGGCTGTCGGGCGTGGAGTAAACCTGAGCGTGCGCACGGTTTACCGCGCGACGGAAAGCGGCTTTCTGGGCGTCGTTGCCGGCGACGGCGACCGCGAGGTAGGTGAAGGTGGTGCGCGCCCGCTTGATCGGATGCAGGTCGATCCGGCCGCTCTCGACGCGGCTCTCCAGCACGCCGTAGCCGACGCCGGGCCGCGCCAACTGCATGATCACGTTCGCCGGGCCGGCCAGCAGCGTCACGCCCATCAAACCGTCGCCGAACGTGGAACCCGCCCGCCCGATGGATTCGTGGACCGTCTTGGAATTTGCCACGTACGCCCGCTAATTGTGAGGACCGTTGTTTCCTGATGTTGTCGATGTCGTGCGCTGCTGTCAAGATGGTGACCATGGCCGAGACCTCGGGCGCGCGGCCGTACCGCGGCGTCGAGGCCGCCCAGCGCCTGGCCGCACGCCGCGGCCGACTGCTGGCGGCCGGCCTGGATCTGCTGGGCGCGGAAGAGCGGGACATCCGCGAGCTGACCGTCCGCGGGGTATGCCGCCGGGCCGGCCTGGCTTCCCGCTACTTCTACGAAAGCTTCGTCGACAAGGACGAATTCGTTAGCGGCGTCTTCGATTGGGTGATCGCCGAGCTGGCCACCACCACCCAGGCCGCGGTGGCGGCGGTGCCGGCGCACGAGCAGACCCGCACGGGGATGGCCAACATCGTGCGAACCATCGCCAGCGACGCCCGCATCGGGCGCCTGCTGTTCAGCACGCAGCTGGCCAACTCGGTGATCGTGCGGAAACGCGCCGAATCAACAACGCTGTTCGCCATGCTGTCCGGCCAGCATGCCGGGGCGGCGCTGCGGATGCCGGCAAACGACCGCATCAAAGCGGGGGCGCACTTCGCGGTGGGCGGTGTCGCGCAGACCATCAGCGCATGGCTGGCCGGTGACGTCCGACTTCAGCCCGACCAACTCGTCGATCAGCTGGCCTCGCTGGTCGACGAACTCACCGACCCAAGCCTGTACGGACTTACGGAAACAACGGCAACTGCCACAGCCGCATCCCGGGGTCCAGCTTCCACAAGCGCATCATGGTGAGTCGCATAATGCGCTGCGCGCCGGTGATCATGAAGATCGCCAGCGGCAACTCGATCCCGAACGCCGTGACTACCGACAACCAGAGGTCGTTGGGTCCGGCGGTCATCAGGTCGAACCACGCGTCGCAGATCAACAACACCCCAGAGGTGAACGCCGCAAGCAGCAGCACCTGTCGCCGCAGGTAACCCAGTACCGCCGTTGCCACCATGAACGCGACCAACAGAATGTCGAAGCCCACCCAGGTAGCGGGCCAGTTATGGGCGACGTAATTCTCCGGCAGCGTCAGGGACAGATACACCAACCAGGGAATCATTGCGATCGAGCAGCCGATCATCAGACTCAGTCGGGCACGTCGTATCCGATTGAGGAGCACTGGGTCAATCACTTCCCTAAGGGGTGCCTGCAACCGAATTATCAGCTCCCGCCGCTGCGCCGGCGTCAACGCCGCGATCTGCACATCGGTCAAAATGCCGTCGGTCATCATGGGCATCTCCCGGCTCGGGCAGGTCTTGCCGTTTTAGCGTACGACCTCAACCGTCGGTCTCCGGTCAGACGCGGTCTTCGGTACTGCTTGGTTGTCACTTGCGGTGAATTCCTTTACCCAGCAGGCGAATTCCAGCGTGATGCCGTCGGGGTCCTGGAAGTAGAACGAGCGCACGTAAACACCGGGATGCAGCGTCGCCGAAACCTGCCTCTCACTTTCGTCGTGGTTGAGCACCGGGCCCACCCGCACGCCTTTGCCCTTGAGCCGCCGCCGGTACTCGTCGAACTTCTCGGCCGGCACATGAAATGCCAAATGGTTCATGGTGCTCACCGCGCTGGTGATGTCACCGATGCCCGGGATGGCGCCCGGCGACGAGATACCCGGTACCCGATCGGGCGCTTCGGCGAACCAAAAGAACGCGACACAGTCGCCGTTGCCGGCGTCGAAGAAGAAGTGCTGCCCTTGACCGCGGGGCAAATCGAGCGATTTGACCAGCGGCATACCGAGGATGTTGCTGTAAAAATCCACCGTTCGCGCCATGTCCGAACACACCAGGGCGACATGGTTTATCCCACCGAGCTCGAATTCGGTGTTGCTGTTGTGCGGCTTGATCATCGTGCGGCTCCCATCGGCACCCGGGGGCGCAGGCCCTGGCCAAGATCCAAATCTGAATCTAACATCAGATTCATATTTGCTCCAGGGGAGGTGCGCCAGGTGTCGACCGCCTCCGAACCGGCGCGCCATCCCCCGGAGATTCGGGCGTTCCCGACCCACCGGGGCCGCCGGACACACGCCGCGATTGACGCCGCCGCACGAACGGTCATCGCGCGCAAAGGCATTCTGGCGACGACCATCGCGGATATCGCCACCGAAGCGGGGCGGTCGGCGGCCTCGTTTTACAACTACTACGACTCCAAAGAGGCGATGGTCCGTCAGTGGGCCCTGCGCTTCCGTGACGAGGTCAACCAGCGCGCGCTCGCGGTCACTCAGCACGGCCTGTCCAACCGCGAGCGCGCCCACGAGGCCGCCGCTGCCCACTGGCACACCTACCGCAACCGGCTTGCGGAGATGATCAGTGTGTCGCAGCTGGCGATGGTCAACGACGACTTCGCGGAGCACTGGGCCGCGATGTGCGCGATCCCAATCTCCTTTATCGCCGAATCGGTCAGGCGTGTGCAGGCCGAGGGCTACTGCCCCGGCGATGACCCGCAACTGGTCGCCGAGGCGATCGTGGCGATGTTCAACCAGTTCTGCTACATCCAACTCAGCGGAGCACGTTCGGCCACGAGCGCACCCGACGACCACGCCTGCATCCAGACACTGGCCAACATCTACTACCGAGCCATCTACAGCAAGGAGGATCGCTGAAATTGACTCGTGAAAACTCCGCACCGGGCGTCGTCCGCGAGTTCGTCGGGCTGCCGTCACGCACCGCTGGGCGCGCCGGCGCCGGCGGCCACCCTTGCCAGGGGCTGTACCACCGCAGCATGGGGCGCAAGCCGAAGGTGGCGATGATCGCCGCGCACTATCAGATCGACTTCTCCGAGCACTATCTCGCTGACTACATGGCCACCCGCGGCATCGGATTCCTGGGCTGGAACACCAGGTTCCGCGGTTTCGAAAGCAGCTTTCAGCTCGACCACGCGCTGGTCGATATCGGCGTCGGGGTGCGCTGGCTGCGCGAGGTCCAGGGCGTGGAAGCCGTTGTGTTGCTAGGCAATTCAGGGGGTGGTTCGTTGATGGCGGCCTACCAGTCGCAGGCGGTCGACCCGAATGTGACTCCGCTGGAGGGTATGCGGCCGGCAACCGGATTGACAGATTTGCCGCCCGCCGACGGCTACGTCGCCACCGCCGCCCATCCGGGCCGCCCGGATGTGCTGACCGCGTGGATGGACGCCGCCGTCATCGACGAAAACGACCCGGTTGCCACCGATCCCGACCTCGACCTGTGGGCCGTGCGCAACGGTCCGCCGTACTCGCCAGAGTTTCTCAGCCGCTACCGCTCGGCGCAGGCCGCGCGCAATCATGCCATCACCGACTGGGCCGAGACGGAGCTCAAACGTGTTCGCGCTGCGGGGTTTTCCGATCGGCCGTTCACCGTGATGCGAACCTGGGCCGACCCACGCATGGTCGATCCCAGCATCGAGCCCACCAAGCGTCAACCCAATCTCTGCTACATGGGGATCCCGGCCAAGGCGAACCGATCCGCCCACGGCATCGCAGCGGCCTGCACACTGCGCAACTGGCTGGGCATGTGGAGCCTGCGGGTGGCGCAAACCCGGGCCGAGCCGCACCTGGCTCGCATCACCTGCCCGGCTCTGGTGATCAACGCCGACGCCGACACCGGAGTCTTTCCGTCTGACGCCCAGCGCATCTATGACGCGTTCGGCGGCACCGACAAGACGCGGGCTTCGATCGACACCGACCACTACTTCACCACCCCGGGCGCGCGCAGCGAGCAGGCCGATACTATCGCCAAATGGATCAGCAAGCGGTGGCGCTAAGAGTTCTCGCCCACTTCGTTCCCGGCGGCAAAGTGCTCGATTTCCTTGCACCCGAAGCAGATTGGCTCGATGTAAGATGGTGCGCCGACAATGATGACACCTGCTTCTACCGGGAATTGCCCGACGCGGAGGTGATTTGGCACTCACTTCGGCCGTTGTCGGGCGACGACCTGCGGCGCGGGACGCGGCTGCGGCTGGTGCACAAGCTCGGCGCCGGGGTGAACACCATCGACGTGGAGACCGCGACGAAGTGCGGTATCGCCGTCGCGAATATGCCCGGCGCCAACGCACCGACGGTGGCCGAGGGCACGGTGCTGCTGATGCTGGCCGCATTGCGTCGGCTATTGGCGGTGGACCCTGCGGTCCGCCAGGGCCATGGCTGGCCGGCGGATCCGGAGCTGGGCGAAACGGTGCGGGATATCGGCGCCTGCACCGTCGGCCTGGTCGGGTACGGCAACATCGCAAAACGGGTGGGCGACATCGTCGGCGCGATGGGCGCGACCGTCCTGCACACCAGCACCCGCGACGACGGGCACCCCGGCTGGCGGCAGCTGCCCGAACTGCTGGCCGCCAGCGACATCGTCTCGCTACACGTGCCGTTGACGCCCGACACCCATCATCTGCTCAGCCGGGACGCGCTGGCCCGAATGAAACCGACTGCGGTGCTGGTGAACACATCGCGTGGCGCCGTCGTCGATGAAGACGCTTTCGTCGATGCGCTGCGCGGGGGGCGGCTGGCCGCCGCGGGGCTGGACGTTTTCGAGGTCGAACCCGTAGCGCCCGACAATCCGCTACTTGGCCTGGACAACGTTGTGCTGACGCCGCACGTCGCCGGTTACAGCGCCGACAGCATGCGGCGTTATCTGACCGAGGCCGTTGACAACTGCCGCCGGCTGCGCGACGGGCAGCTGCTGGCCAACGTAGTCAACCAACCGACCGGTTGTTAGCTTGAAAGGTGCTTGGCCGAAACGGACCCCGAACGCATGGGAAGGCGACCAATGCCGATCGCAATCACTCCTGAGCATCAAGACCTGGCCGATTCAGTGCGATCCCTGGTGGCGCGGATAGCGCCGTCCGAGGTGCTGCACGCGGCGATGGAGACCCCGATCGAAAACCCGCCACGGTACTGGCAGGCGGCGGCGGAACAGGGTCTGCAGGGTGTGCATCTCGCCGAATCCGTCGGCGGACAAGGTTTCGGCATCCTCGAGCTGGCCGTCGTGCTGGCCGAGTTCGGCTACGGCGCGGCGCCCGGACCGTTCGTGCCGTCGGCGATCGCCAGCGCGCTGATCTCGGCGCACGACGCGCAGGCCAAAGTGCTCGCCGAGCTGGCCTCTGGCGCGGCCATCGCCGCCTACGCGTTGGATTCCGGGCTGACCGCGACCCGGCAGGGCCCCAATGAGCGAGCGCTGGTGATCCGCGGCGAAGTCCGCGCCGTTCCCGCGGCTGCTCAGGCATCCGTGCTGGTGCTCCCGGTGGCGATCGACAGCGGCGACGAATGGGTGGTGCTACGCGCGGAGCAACTGGAGATCCTGCCGGTCAAAAGTATTGATCCGCTGCGTCCCATCGCGCATGTGCGGGCTAATGCCATCGAGGTCGGCGACGACGCGGTGTTGAGCAGCCTCAGCATGACAACCGCATATGCGCTGATGTCCATCCTGCTGTCCGCAGAGGCCGTCGGTGTAGCGCGCTGGGCGACCGACACCGCGTCGCACTACGCCAAGATCCGTGAGCAGTTCGGCAGGCCGATCGGCCAGTTCCAGGCCATCAAACACAAGTGCGCAGAGATGGTCGCCGACACCGAGCGGGCCACCGCCGCGGTATGGGACGCCGCACGCGCTATAGACGAAGCCTCGCCGGACGTCGAGTTCGCCGCGGCGGTGGCGGCCACACTGGCGCCGACCGCCGCGCAGCGGTGCACGCAGGACTGCATCCAGGTGCACGGCGGCATCGGCTTCACCTGGGAGCACGATACGAACGTCTACTACCGCCGGGCGTTGATGCTGGCCGCGTGCTTCGGCCGCAGCTCGGAGTACCCGCGAAAGGTGGTGGACACCGCGACGAGCACGGGTATGCGTCCGGTGGACATCGACTTAGACCCCGACACCGAAAAGCTGCGGGCCGAGATCCGGGCCGAGGTGGCCGCGCTGAAGGAGATGGAGCGTGAACCACGCAAGGTCGCGATTGCCGAGGGCGGGTGGGTGTTGCCGTATCTGCCCAAGCCGTGGGGCCGGGCGGCCAGCCCGGTCGAGCAGATCATCATCGCCCAGGAGTTCACCACCGGGAGGGTCAAGCGGCCGCGGGTCGGGATCGCGGCCTGGATCATCCCGTCGATCGTCGCGTTCGGCACCGACGAGCAGAAGCAACGGTTCCTGCCGCCGACCCTCCGCGGCGAGATGATCTGGTGCCAACTATTTTCGGAGCCGGGCGCCGGATCGGACCTGGCGGGCCTTTCCACCAAGGCAACCCGCGCCGACGGCGGCTGGCGCATCACCGGTCAGAAGATCTGGACCACCGCCGCGCAGTACTCGCAATGGGGGGCGCTGCTGGCCAGGACCGACCCGTCGGCACCGAAACATAACGGCATCACCTACTTTCTGCTGGACATGAAGAGCGAAGGCATCACGGTCAAGCCACTGCGTGAGCTCACGGGCGCCGAGTTTTTCAACACCGTCTACATCGACGACGTGTTTGTGCCCGATGAGTTTGTGCTGGGCGAGGTGAACCGGGGCTGGGAGGTCAGCCGCAACACGCTGACTGCCGAACGGGTATCGATAGGTGGCAGCGATGCGAATTTCCTGGCGAGCCTTCCGGAGTTCGTCGAGTTCGTTCGCGACGGGCAGTTCGATCAGGTCGCGCAACACCGCGCCGGCCAACTAATCGCTGAGGGCCATGCCGCCAAGGTGCTGAACCTGCGCTCCACGCTGTTGACGTTGGCCGGCGGCGACGCGATGCCGTCGGCGGCGATCTCGAAGTTGTTGTCGATGCGCACCGGCCAGGGTTACGCCGAATTCGCGGTGTCCTCCTTCGGCACCGATGCCGCGATCGGCGACGCTGACGAATTGGCGGGCAAGTGGGGCGAATACCTGCTGGCCAGCCGGGCCACCACCATCTACGGCGGCACGTCGGAGGTGCAACTCAACATCATCGCCGAACGGCTCCTGGGCCTGCCCCGCGACCCGTAACGACCATCCGGTTTTGTCCTCAAACAGAACCATGCCGACCTGACGGTTGTCAGGTCGGCATGGGTTCTCCCCCCCATCCGTGAGACCGGCCAGCCTAGTGATCGCCGGTAATCCCTAGGCTGACCGGGACCCACGCGTGGTGGTGGCTCACCACCACCAGTTCCACCAGTTCCACCATGGCCGGAAGCCCAAACCAGGGGGGCCCCAACCACCATTGCCCCAACCAGGGTGGCCCCAGCCACCGCGGCCCCAGCCACCGTGGTCCCAGCCGCCGCGGCCACCGCCGCCGCGGCCCCAGCCACCACCGTGGCCACCGCCGCCGCGGCCCCAGCCACCACCGTGGCCGCCGCCGCCGCCGTGGCCGCCCCAGCCGCCGCCGTGGCCGCCGCCGCCACCGCCGTGGCCGCCGCCGCCACCGCCACCGCCGCCAGGGCGTTCGGGAATACCCGGTCCGCCGTGGGGTCCAAAAGTTGCGAAGGTTGTGGCTGGAGCGGGTGCGGGGGCGGCCTGCGCCGCTGCTGCGCCGCCGAACAGCATCGCTCCGGTCAACGCGCCGGCACCCACTGCACCGGCGGCCGCCTTGCGGGCCGATCGCAGTGAAATCAACATGAGGGGCTCCTTCCAAGACCTTGGTACTAACGCATTGAATATTACCCAAGAAAATGATCGGCAAACAAGAAAGATGAGGTTAAGAATGCTGTGAATAATTTGTAGGTTGACGCCGGGCTACTGATTTCACAATCTGATTTCCCCGTTATTTATGGCTATGTGTATTTACGTAATTCAAAACCTCTTAAAATACTTGAGATCATGATCCGAGAGATGACCTGAAGTCGCAGTTCAGGCGCGACATACTGACGTACTGAGATACGCATTCACGCGTTGCAGCAACTCAGGATTTGCACGCATAGATGGTCAGGATTAAAGAAAAATCTCCACGTTGATGCACCTACTCCGCTGGCTGTATCCATTGGATGCAACTTGTCCGACCCTGAGGCACCATATTGCGCACAGCTACTACGGTGGATAAATCTCATAAATCCGCATCCCGGGTTTCTCCGGCGACGCAACACGCCGCAGCAGGTGGCGTCCGCTGCGAAATTCCGTACTCCCTCCTATACTGAACTACTGACTTACTGATTCGGCCCCGGGGGAGGCCAGGGAGGAGAGTCGCCGCAGTGGTGATTAACCCGGGGCACATCGAACCCGGCGCCAGATCGTTCCGCACGCACATGTCGGCGAGCACGCCACCGAGCGACGCGACGCCCACCGAGCGCCTGAACAAACTCCGACAAACGCCCCCCCAACGTGTGCTCAGCCAGCCGGCAGTCGACC
>Ga0210396_10000558_pt1 | contig 48059 bp, 47 predicted proteins | sample IncBWH17OmetaG_FD_155466 | JGI IMG/M metagenome (GOLD analysis project Ga0210396, IMG submission 155466) | Forest soil microbial communities from Barre Woods Harvard Forest LTER site, Petersham, Massachusetts, United States - Inc-BW-H-17-O ... | reverse complement strand
TGACGAAAACAAAAACCGGGGTAACAGAGACGATCGGAAAACTAAAAGGGACGTGCTTTTACCGCACCAAACAAGTCGAACTCGTAGAAGGCAGCCTCGCGGTCAAACTCACCGGAGGCGGCGAACTCGGGTACACCTAGCCAAAGTAGCAAACACGCCAGGCGGTAGCACGAACGCGAAACCCTCGCGTCACCAGTAAGTAAATGCGTCTGGGCGGGACCCCGGTCCCGCCCAGGCCCGCCTGGGCCGGCTATTCCCCGCGCCATGCCGGCGGGCGCTTCTCGGCGAACGCGCGCATCCCCTCGCGCATGTCGCGCGAGGCGAACGACGCGCGGCGCAGCTCGATCAGCTCCGCCTCCAGCTCGCCCGGCAGCTCCCCGCGTGTCGCCAGCAGCGCCTCGATCACGCGCTTGTTGCCGCGCTGCGCGAGCGGCGCGTTGCCCGCGAGCTCCTCCGCCAGCGCCAGCGCGCTCGCCTCCAAGTCCTCAACGCTCGCCACCCGGTTGACAAGACCCCAGCCCAGCGCGGTCGCGGCGTCGATGTAGCTGCCTACGAGAAACAGCTCGCGTGTGCGTGCCGCGCCGATCGCGTCGATGAAGCGGCGCAGCCCCGTGTGCGAGTAGACCAGACCGAGCTTCCCCGGCGGCATCCCAAGCTTGATCCCCTCGCGCGCCACGCGCAGGTCGCACGCCAGCGCCAGCTCCAGGCCGCCCCCGATCGTGTGGCCCGGCAGCACCGCCAGCGTCGGCCACGGAAACGCCTCCAGCGCGTCGATCGCGTCCGTGAACGGGTGCGCCACGAGCCGCTCCGCGCGCTGCTCGAACTCCGCCTCCGGGATCTCGCCGATGTCATAGCCCGCCGAGAACATCCCGTGCGCGCCCGTGATCACCACGCAGCGGATCGCGGCGCCCGATCCGCCGGACGCGGGCGCGCCGAGCTCGCCCAGGGTCGCCGTGATCGCGTCGAGGATCGGGTGGTCCAGCGCGTTGCGCTTCGCCGGGTTGGAGATCGTCAGGCGCGCGACGCCCGGCAGCGGCTCGTCGAGCAGCAGCTTGCCGTCGGCGAGCTCGCGGGTGGTGGCGAGGGGCGGCACGAGCCGAAGCGTAATGGGTCGCTTCGCGGCGCCCCGCCGCGGTCGCCCCCCGCTACTCCAGCACGATCAGCGCGTCGCCCTCGTTGACCGCCTGGCCCTCCTCGCAGAGGATCTCCGTCACGGTTCCCTCGTCCTCGGCCTCGACCGGCATCTCCATCTTCATCGACTCGAGGATCGCCACCGTGTCGCCCTCCTCGATGCGATCGCCCACCGCGCACTCGATCTTCCACACCGTCCCCGTGATGTGCGCCTCTACCTCAGCCACGCCAGTACCTCCTAGAGATGGGCTTGCAACGACGACCGCACAATAGTCGTAGGCTCGCGCCGATGATCCTCGCGATCGACCAGGGCACCACCGGCAGCACCTGCCTCGTCTTCGACGAGCGCGCTGAGCTCGTCGGTCGCGCCTACCGCGAATTCGAGCAGCACTTCCCGCGGCCCGGCTGGGTCGAGCACGACGCGGGCGAGATCTGGGACGTCACCCACGCGGTTGCCGGGGAGGCGCTGGCGGACGCGGGCGTGCGCCCCGGCAAGCTGCTCGCGCTGGGCATCACCAACCAGCGCGAGACCGTCTGCGTCTGGGACCCCGCCAGCGGCGAGCCCCTGCACCGTGCGATCGTCTGGCAGGACCGCCGCACCGCCGCGCGCTGTGAAGAGCTGCGCGCCGCCGGCCACGAGCCGCTGGTCCGCGAGCGCGCCGGCCTCGTCCTCGACCCCTACTTCTCCGCCACCAAGATCCAGTGGCTGCTCGAGCACGTCGAGGGGCTGCGCGAGCGCGCGCAGGACGGTCGCGCGCTGTTCGGGACCATCGACTCGTGGCTGATCTACAAGCTCACCGGCGCGCACCTCACCGACCCCTCGAACGCCGCGCGCACGATGCTCTACGACATCCGCGCCCGCCGCTGGGACCCCGAGCTGCTCGAGCTCTTCGGCGTCCCTTCGCGCGCCCTCCCGCAGGTTTGCGCCAGCGCCGGCGAGCTCGCCCGCACCCAAGCCGCCGCGCTGCACGGACACACCGTGCCGATCGCCGGCGTCGCCGGCGACCAGCAGGCCGCGCTCTTCGGGCAGGCCTGCACGGACCCCGGCATGGGCAAGAACACCTACGGCACCGGCTCCTTCGTGCTGCTCAACGCCGGCTTCACCGCGCCCGCGCCCGCGTCCGGGCTGCTGAGCACCATCGCGTGGGGGATCGGCGGGGGATCGCCCGCGGCCGTCGAGGATGCGCAGGGCGCCGGCCTCGCGGCGAGCGCCGCCCTCGCCCCCGCCTGTACGTATGCCCTGGAGGCCTCCATCTTCGTCACCGGCGCCGCCGTGCAGTGGCTGCGCGACGGGCTCGGCATCATCGCGCGCGCCGCCGAGACCGAGGCGCTCGCCGCGTCCCTCGCCGCCAACGACGGCGTCTACTTCGTCCCCGCGCTCACCGGGCTCGGCTCCCCGCACTGGGACCCCGCCGCGCGCGGCACGATCGTCGGCCTCACGCGCGGCAGCACCCGCGCCCACCTCGCGCGCGCCACGCTCGAGGCGATCGCCTACCAGACCGTCGACGCCGTGCGCGCGATGGAGGCCGGCTGCGGCGAGCCGCTGCGCGAGCTGCGCGCCGACGGCGGCGCCACCGCGAACCGCTGGCTGATGCAGTTCCAGGCCGACGTCCTCGGCGTGCCCGTGCTGCTGCCCGAGATCGCCGAGACCACCGCGCTCGGCGCCGCCTACCTCGCCGGCGTCGGCGTCGGGCTGTGGAGCGTCAACGACGTCCGCGCGGGCTGGCGCGAGCGCGCGCGCTTCGAGCCGCGCATGGGAGCGGACGAGCGTGCCGGCCTGCTCGCCGGCTGGGCCGACGCGCTCGCGCGGGTGCGCGCGTAGTCGGGCGCGCGTAACCTTGCGCTGCGCGTGCGGTACAGAGAAGCAGGGCAGCCCGAAGAAGCGGGGCCGCCCGCGAGCGAGAACGGCGGGAGCGCAAGACAGAGATGAGCGAGCTGGCGCCGATGCGCGAGCAGATCTACACCGACCCGCGGCCGAAGGAGCACTTCGACCGCTTCCACGAGCGCGCCCGCACGCGCGAACCCGACTGGGCATACGAGCTCACGCGCCTGCTGACCTCGCTCTACGCGTACACGCTGCTGCGCGTGCGCTCGATCTCCTCCGAGCAGGTCCCCGGCCGCGGCGCGGTGATCCTCGCGCCGAACCACTTCTCGTTCATGGACCACTTCCTGATGGGCTGCTACATCCGCCGCAAGGTGCGCTTCATGGCCAAGTCCCAGCTGTTCAAGCCGCCGATGCAGTTCATCTACACCCACGGCGGCGTCTTCCCCGTGCGCCGCGGCGCCCGCGACGAAGAGGTCTTCACGACCGCCGAGACGATCCTCGACCGCGGCGGCGCGATCACGATGTACTGCGAGGGCGGGCGCTCGCGCACCGGCAAGCTCGCCGAGCAGGCCAAGCGCGGGATCGGGCGCCTCGCGCTGGAGACCGGCGCCCCCGTCGTGCCGATCGCGATCCACGGCTCCTCGCGCATCCGCAACTGGAAGCGGCTGAAATTTCCCAAGGTCACCGTCCAGTACGGCGAGCCCCTGCGCTGGGAGCCAGTCGCCGACTCCACCCGCGAGCAGCAGCAGGCCGTCGCCGACGAGATCCTCGCCGAGATCCGCCGCCTCTACGCCGGCCTCGACGAGCACGGGCGCAAGGGGGTGCTGCGCAGCGTGCGCGCGCAGCGGCGCGCTCGCTCAGCCGCTCCACAGCGCGCATAGCGGGAGCGCCCAGAGGCGCTCGCCGAACGGCAGCGTGCGCTCGCCCGCATAGAGGACCACGCCGCCGCGCAGTCGCTCGCCGATGCGCTCGCGAAGCTGCACCAGCCCCCGGAAGTCCTCCGCGCGGACGGTCCCGCTCGCCTTGACCTCGACGCCGACGATCTCGCCGCCCGGGCGCTCCACGATGACATCCACCTCGCGCTCGCCTTCGCGGTAATGCCAAAAGCTCAGCGGCTGCGGCGACCACGACGCCTGCCGCTCGAGCTCCGTTGCCACGAACGTCTCGAAGAGCGCCCCCGCGAGCCCGTCGTGGGTGCGCACGCGGCGCGCATCCGCGCCGACCAGCGCCGCGAGCAGGCCGCAGTCGGAGAGGTAGAGCTTCGGTGCCTTGATCTGGCGCTGGCCGAGGTTGACGTGCCACGAGCGGCGAATGCGGATCAGGAACAGGCGCTCCAGGACGCCCAGGTACGCCTTCGCGGTCTTGCCGTCCATCGCCGCGTCGCGCGCCAGCGCGTCGTAGCGCGCCAGCGATCCCGATCGCGCCGCCAGAAGACGAAGCAGCGTTGCGGCCGCGTCGGGATCGTGCACGCGCGAGGTCTCCACGACATCGCGCTCGACGATCGTCGTCACGTAGCTCTCGAAGAACCTCGCGCGGGACGCCGCGCCACGTCCCCGCGCCTCGGGGAAGCCTCCCACGAGCAACCGCTCGCAGTACGCGTCGCGGCCGACCGGCGCATCGCTCACCTGGGGGATCTCCCCGGCGAACAGCCGCTCGAGAAAGTCCTCGGGACGGCCCTCGACCTCGCCCTGCGTGAAGGGCCACAGCGCGAGATAGTCCACGCGGCCCGGCAGCGCGTCCGCGACGGTTGGGATGCGCCGCAGATTCGCCGAGCCCGTCAGCAGGAACTGGCCCCGCGTCGTGTCGCGGTCGACGCGGGCCTTGATCGCCAGCAGCAGCTCCGGCGCGCGCTGGATCTCATCGATGATCGTGCGCCGCCCCAGCCCGGCGACGAATCCTTGGGGGTCGCCTCTCGCGAGCGAGCGCGTGGGCTCGTCATCGAGCGTCAGGTAGGCCGCGGGCAGCTCGCCCGCCGCCAGCATCCGGGCGAGCGTGCTCTTTCCCGCCTGGCGCGGGCCGAGCAGCGCCACCACGCGCGCGTCCCGCATTGCGTCCACGACGGTGTCCGCGAGTGCGCGGTGGATGAGGTTCGTCTGCGGGGGCACTTACGCCTGGGAATCTGGAGGGTCAAGCCTGCTAACTCGGAGAATAGCAGCTGCTAACTCGGAAAATAGTGGCTGCTAACTCGGAAAGCGGCGGGGAAATCCAGGGGCGATGACGTCCCCTGGGCCGGGTGCGCCGCGCGTCGCGGCGTCACGTCGGGGCTGGTGCGTATCGTTACTCGCCGCTAGGGCTCGACCCACGGTCGATCCATCCGTCGTCCATCTCCACAACCCGCCGTACAGGGAGGCAAGCGTGAACAGCAAGGTCGACGTCGGTGCGGTCGTGCGCCGCACATTCGAGATCTACGTGGACCAGGCCGCGGTGCTGATGCCCGCGGCGGCCGTCGTGTTCGTGATCAGCGGCATCCTCACCGCGCTGCTCGTCGCGGCCTCGCCGGCGCTGGGGCTCGTCGGGTTCCTCGTCAGCCTCGTCGCGAGCACGCTCTTCACGGGGATGGTCGTCGAGCTCGTCGCCGACGTCCAGGACGGCAAGCGCGACGCGACTCCCGGCCAGCTGCTGCGCGCCGCCACGCCGGTCATCGGCAACCTGATCCTCGTCGGCCTCGTCGCCGGCATCGGCATCGTGATCGGCTTCGTCCTGATCATCGTCCCCGGCCTGATCCTGATCACGATCTGGTCGGTCGCCGCGCCCGTCGTCGTGCTCGAGCGTCCCGGCGGGCTGCGCGCGCTCGGGCGCAGCCGCGAGCTCGTCAAGGGCAACGGCTGGAACGTCTTCGCGGTGATCCTGCTGCTCGTGATCCTCGTCGGCGTCGTAACCGTCATCCTGGAGGGCGTCGCGGCCGCCGCCGGGACCGGCGTCGGCATCGTCGTGAGAGTCGTCGTCGGCATCCTCACCGCGCCGATCTCCTCGCTCGCCGCCGCCGTCCTCTACTTCGAACTGCGCCCCAGCACTGCGAGCACGCCGCCCGAGCCCGATCCCTCCGGCCCGTTCCAGGCCGGCGGGTTCCCGCCCGCCGCGCCCTGAGGCGCGGCGACGGGCGGCTGCGGCGCAGCGGTAGGGTCCCGCGACGATGACGCTTGCGGGACCGAACGATCTGCTGCGCGCGGGCCTGCTCGAGGGCGTCTCGCTGCTCGTCGCAGGTGAGCCCTCGACCGTCGGCGCGGGGCGCGCGGTCGCCGAGGTCTGCGCGTCGCTCGGGGCGCACGTCGTGCAGTGCGAGGTCGATGCCGCGGACGAAGCGACGATCGACGACGCGGTTGCCGGCGCGGTGGGGGAGATGGGCGGCATCGACCTGCTCGTCGTCGACGGTGCGGCGCTCTTCGCGCACGGACTTGCGCGGGGCGGAGGGGGGCCGGGGGGGGGGGGGGGGCCCGCCGGCGCGGATGCGCGCGCCGGCGCGGAGGGGCACGCGGGTGGAGACGGGCACGCTGCCCTACGCGCCTGTATGGACGGCTCCTGGAATGCGACGCGCGCGGTCGTCAACAACGCGTTCCTGCAGGCCCCCGAGCCGCGTGGGCGCGTCGTGTTCCTAGCGCCGGCGCCCGACGCCGGCGAATACGCCGCCGCGGCCGCCGCGGGCCTGGAGAACCTCGCGCGCACGCTCTCGATCGAGTGGGCGCGCTACGCGATCACGACCGTGACTGTTGCGCCGGGCGTCGATACCGCCGCGGGCGAGGTCGCGACGCTCGTCGCCTACCTCGCCTCGCCCGCGGGCGCCTACTTTTCGGGGTGCCTGCTGGACTTGCGCGGCGCGGCGGCCGGCTGACGGGGTCGCTTGCCGGCGGCGGCTCGGGGGCCGGTGCGGGCCGCGGCCGACCGCAAAGGCGCTACTACGGCAAGTGGATGGCTCGGTTCCGGAGCGCGTCTTCGCTCGCGTGTGTGGCGAGCAGCGCGGCCAGGGCCTGCACCCACCGCGGGATCTCCGCCTTCGTGCGGGGCATTGTCGCGTCGAAGGTGAAGATCATGCCGTGATGTTCCTCCCCGGTGGCGAGAAGTCGGTCGTGGATCGCCTGGAAGTCCGCGATGTTATTGGTGACGATCGCCCGGCGCTCGAGCGCCATCGAGCGCACTATCTCGCGATCTTGGCGGCTTGCGAGATCGGGGCGGTCCTTCTTGATTGCCTGCACGTCGTGCTCATCCTCGCGCAGTTCGCGGGCGACTCGAGGGGAGATCATCTCGTCGAGCAGGAGCTTCACGCGAGCGCTTGCCGGCGTCGCTGCCAGCGCTCGCGCTCACGCTCGGCAACCACTCGACCCCGCTCGATCCAGGCGTCGATCTCGCCCTTGTAGTCGGCGTAGTAACGCACACAGGCCTCGACCTGCTCGGTTGGGATCTCCAGGTAGTCGGCGGCCTCCTCGACGGAGTTGCCGTTCTGCCTGATCGTCGTGAGTACGTCGGCGACATCCAGGCGTGTGCCGAGCAGCGCTGGTCTGCGACCGCTCTCGCCGTCGCGGAAGTACACGAGCGGGTGTTCGTCGCGACGCAGGCCCTCCTCGATGTAGCGCTCGGCCAGGGCGGTCTGAGGAGCGTGGGTCTCTTGTGCGCGCTGCTTGAGGCGCGTCACGGTGATGGGGTCGAAGCGAAACGCGACGCTCTGCTTGGTCGCTGGCCTAGTCACGATCTCTGCACCTCACTGTATAGCAACGTACTGCACAGTATAGCGCGCGCTTTGTGAGACCAGTTCACTGACGAGATCTCGGCCTGGGGGCTCCGTCGGTGCTTCGCCGGAGCCCCCAGAGAGACCAGGAACCTCAGCCCGTCATCCCCCCGAACATGCCGCCGGTGATGTGCAGCGTCTGCCCGTGCACGTAGTTCGACCAGGGGCTGCAGAGGAAGAAGACGCCGCCGGCGGCCTCCTCGGGGGTCGCGGGGCGCCCGAGCGGGATTAGCATCGAGGCCATCTGGCGCAGCTGGTCGGGGATCCCGAGCTGGATCTTCTCGCCGTCCTTCTCCATCGTGTTGGCGTCGTCCTTGGACTGCGTGAGGCGCGTGTCGATGAAGCCGAACGCGACCGCGTTGACGTTGATCTTGAACTGGCCCCACTCCTTGGCGAGGGTCTTGGTGAGACCGACGACGCCGGCCTTCGCGGCGGAGTAGTTGGCCTGGCCGGGGTTGCCGAAGGTGCCGGAGGTGGAGGAGACGTTGACGACCTTGCGGAAGACCTCCTGGCCCTGCTCGCGCTCGGCCTTCGCGGGCTCGCGCAGGTGCGGCGCCGCGGCGCGCAGCACGCGGAAGGGCACGACGGTGTGGATGTCGAGCATCGCCTGGAAGTGCTCGTCGGTCATCTTGTGGATCGGCGCGTCGAGCGTGTAGCCGGCGTTGTTGACGATGATGTCGATCTTGCCGAAGGCGTCGACGGCCTTCTGCACGAGCTGGTCGGGGACGCCGGGCTTGGTCAGGTCACCGGCGAAGACGGCGGTGTCGCCTGCGATCTCGCCGGCGGCCTGCGTGGCGATGTCTCCGTCGAGGTCGTTGATGAGCACCTGTGCGCCCTGTGCGGTGAGCAGTTCTGCGGTCGCGCGCCCGATGCCGCGCGCTGACCCCGTGACGATCGCGGACTTGCCGTCGAGTACTCCCATGGTCTTTGTGGCTCCTTTCGGTGGTTCGGGCGCCGGAGGTTATCCGGCCCGAGCGCCCCGTGGAGCGGTGCTGCGTGTGGAGGCCCCGCGTGCGCGCGGCGTCGTGCGGGTGTGCGCTCCCCGCGGAACGGCTCGCGGCGCGGCCGGTCGTGATGATCGTGCCGAAGTCCTGCGTGTAGAGCGCGCCGGCCTGGCCGCCGGACATCGAAGCGGGCGGATGCGGGGAGACGCCGATGCCGGTTTCGCGGTAGTGCGCGTCGAGGATGTTCGCGCGGTGCCCCGGCGAGGCCATCCAGGCGCTCACGATCGATTGCGGCGTCGCGAGCCAGAGCGTGCCCCAGGCGATGTTCTCGCCGACTTCGTAGCCGAGCTGCGAGCTGTAGATATAGCCCGCGGCGCGCATGCGATCCAGCGGCGACTCGCCGTTGGGGGCGATGTGCGCGAAGTAGTCTTCGCTGGCCATCGCTTCGCTGTGGCCCTGCGCGGCCTGCGCGAGCTTCGCGTTGGGTGTCAGCGCGCTCTCGCCGTGCGCTTCGCGTTCGTGGTCGATCAGGCAGAGCGTGGCCGCGCGGATCACGGCGAGGTTGGCGGGCGTGGGGGTCAGTGTGGTGTTCGCACAGGAGCTCGCGAGCGCCGTCGGCGCGAGGGCTACGGAGACCGCGAGCGCGCAGAGGGTGCTCGCGAGTGCCAGCAGCGTCTTCGGACGGGCACGTGCCACGCCGGTCGCATCGGCCTATCCCGCGGAATCTTGAGCGGCGAGACGAGGTTTGGACACCTTTGTTGCAGCACGAGTAGGCGTTTTGCTACAGCGCCAGCAGGCGCCCGAGGATCTCGCGCATGATCTCGTCGCTGCCGCCGCCGATCGGGCCCAGGCGCGAGTCGCGCGCGGCGCGCTCGATGAAGTACTCCTGCATGTAGCCCGCGCCGCCGTGGATCTGCAGGCACGCGTCCATCAGCTCGAACGACGCGCGTTGCGTGAGGAGCTTGGCCATCGTGACCTCCTTCAGCGGTTCCTCGCCGGCGACGAAGCGGCGCAGCGCGTCGTAGGTGACGCAGCGCGCGGTGTACGCGCTGGTCGCGAGGTCCGCGAGCTTGTGGCGGATCGCCTGGTGCTTTGAGAGCGGGCGCCCGAAGGTCTGGCGCTCGCGCGCGAAGTCCGCGGTGCGCTCCCACGCGAGGCGCATCGCGCCGACCGCGCCGAGCGCCATCGCGAGGCGCTCCCACTGGAAGTTGGCCATGATCAGCTTGAAGCCCTCGTGCTCCGCGCCGAGCAGGCTCGCGTGGGGGACGAAGACGTCGTCGAAGGAGATCGTCGCGGTGTCCGAGGCGTGCCAGCCCATCTTTTCGAGCTTCGACGACTGCACCCCGTCCTGGCGCTCGACGATCAGGAACGAGATCCCGTGGTGGCCGCCCTCGGCGGTGGTCTTGACCGCGGTCACGATGAAGTGCGCGCGCACGCCGTTGGTGATGTAGGTCTTCTCGCCGTTCAGCACCCAGCCGCCGTCGACCGGCGTCGCGCGCGTGCGCAGCGCCGCGACGTCCGAGCCCGCGTCGGGCTCGGTGATCGCGAGCGCCCCGATCTTCTCGCCGCGGATCGCGGGGACGAGGTAGCGCTGCTTCTGCCCCTCGCTCCCGAACTTCCAGATCGGCGGGGTGGCGATGTTGACGTGCGCGCCGATCCCCGCCGCGGTCCCGCCGGAGCCGACGCGCGCGAGCTCCTCGACGAGGACCGCCTCGTGCAGGTAGTCGCCGCCCTGGCCGCCGTACTCCGTCGGGTACTTCAGGCCGAGCAGGCCCTGCGCCGCGAGCTGCGTGAAGACCTCGTTGGGGAACCAGCGCTCGTCCTCCCACCGCTGGGAGTGCGGCGCGAGCTCGCGGTCGAGGAAGCCGCGGATCGACTCGCGCAGCTCATCGTGCTCGGCGGTGAAGGGGGGGTCGGGATTCATAGGAGCACGCGTACCGTATCCCGCTGCGTCCGATCGAGGAGGCCGAGTGCCATGGTCGTGTGGGTCCGGCTATACTAATCGCGTGCGGCGGACAACATTGGACATCGATGAGGATATGCTCTCGCGGGCGCGCAAGATACTGGGGACGCGCGGCGTAAAGGACACCGTAGACGAGGCTCTGCGCGAGATCGTGCGCATCGAGGCCGGCAAGCGGCTGATCGCGCGGCTCAAGGAAAACGAGGACCTGGGCAATCCCGAGATCATGCGACACGCATGGCCCGACCCTCCCATCTTGTAGATAACAGCGTCCTCGCGCGCATGCGCAAGCCCGACGTCGCCGCGCGGGTTGAGCCGATGGTGCTCGACGGACGGCTCGCGACATGCTCGATCACCGACCTCGAGCAACTCTTCAGCTCGCGCTCCGGTACCGAGCATCGCGAATGGCGCGAGGAGATAATGCTGCGCTTCGGCCGCGCGCCGATCGATCAGGTGGCTCTGGATCGCGCCGTCGAGGTGCAGGGGCTGCTCGCCGACCGCGCGCAGCATCGCGGCGTCAACGTCCCCGACCTCGTTGTCGCAGCAGTAGCCGAGCGTGCCGGATTAACGGTCCTGCACTACGACGCCGACTTCGACCTGGTCGCGACGGTCACCGGGCAGCCCGTCGAGTGGGTCGTGCCGCGCGGCTCCGTGGACTGAAATTCGGGTCGCTGTTCCACCCGGCGCATGCGCCGGGTGGCCGGAGGGTGCATGCACCCTCCGGGGGAGGGCCGCATGCGGCCCTCCCGCGCTCGACGCGCGTCTGCTCGTCAAACCCGCCAGTCTCGATCAGCTGGTGGTACTCCTCGCCCGTGAGCCGGTGAAACTCAGAGAGATCAACCGCCGTCGACACAACCTCAGCTTAGCGACGCCCTACAGCCCGTACGAGCGCCCGATGACCTCGAGCATGATCTCGTCGGTCCCCGCGCCGATGCGGTTCAGGCGCAGGTCGCGCCAGGCGCGCTCGACGCCGTACTCCTTCATGTAGCCCGCGCCGCCGTGGATCTGGATGCACTCGTCCGCGACCTCCACCGCGATCCGCGACGCGTAGAGCTTGGCCATCGAGATCTCGCGCACCGGGTAGTCGCCGTTCTGCTGGCGCCACGCCGTCATGTAGACCATCTGGCGCGCCGTCTCGATCTTCGTCGCCATCTCCGCGAACTTGTGCCGAATCACCTGGAATTTGCCGATTTCGCGGCCGAACGCCTTGCGCTCTTTCGCGTACGCCAGCGTGCGCTCGAAGACGCGCTGCGCGCCCGCCACCGAGCCCGCCGCGCCGATCAGGCGCTCGCCCTGGAGCTCCCACATGATGTGGTAGAAGCCCCGGCCCACCTGGCCGAGCACCGCGGACTCCGGCACGCGCACGTCCTGGAACGCCAGCAGCGCCGTGTCCGACGCGTGCATCCCGAGCTTCTTGAGCTTCTGCTCGCGGATCACGCCCGGCGCGTCCATCGGCACCAGGAACAGCGTGAAACCGTCATAGCCCACGTCCGGGTCGGTCTTCGTCACGAGCACGATCACGTCCGCGCGGTGGCCGTTGGTGATGTACGTCTTCGAGCCGTTGATCACGTATTCCTCGCCGTCCTTGACCGCGCGCGTCTTGATCCCCGCGACGTCCGAGCCCGCGTCGGGCTCGGTGATGCCAAGGCACAGGATCTTCGTGCCCGCGATCGCCGGCGCCGCCCACTCGCGCTTCTGCTCCTCGGTCCCGAACGCGAGGATCGGCGGCATCGCCATGTCGGTCTGCACCGCGACGCCCATCGCGAGACCGCCGCTGTTGGCGTGCCCGATCTCCTCCGCGAGCACCAGCGCGCTGTAGTAGTCCCCGCCCTGCCCCCCGTACTCCTCCGGCTTGTCCAGGCCCAGGAAGCCCAGCTCGCCCATGCGGTGGAAGACCGAGTCCGGGAACGTCGTCTCCTCCCACTCCTCCGCGTGCGGCGCCAGCTCCTTGAGCGCGAAATTGCGGATCGACTCGCGCAGCGCTTCGTGCTCGTCGGTGAACAGGAAGTGTTTGCGCTTCGCCTCGAAATCGGGCTTCAGGACGCTCTCGGCGGTCGCCATCGCGTGGGCTCCTTCTCTGGGCTGGTTGTCTGGCCAAAAGCTAGCGCTTCGCGTTGGGTAAGGGAAGCGGACCGATCCTACGTCGATGACGCAAAGTTACGATTTGCAAACTTATAACTTTGCAAGTCATGATTTTGTTAGACTAACGGCGTGGTGCTCAATGCAATCTGGTTGGACGTGAGAGCGCGCGCGTCGCGCCGCGAGGTCCAATGATCGACCGGCGCGAGGAGCTCGAGCGGCTGCGTCGCGCCGCCGCCGAAGCGCCCCAGCTCGTCGTGATGCGTGGCCGCCGGCGCGTCGGCAAGAGCTACCTGCTCGATCGCAGCTTCGCTGAGCATCGCCTCGTGTACTTCCAGGCCGATGAGGGAGAGGCGCGCGGGCACCTCAACTTCCTCGCGAGCGAGGTCCGACGGCTGATCGACGCCCCCGTCGCGTTCGCCGACTGGGATGAGGCATTGGGCGCGCTCGGCGAGCAGGCCCGGCGGGAGCCACTCGTGGTCGTGCTCGACGAGTTCCAGTGGATGCTGATGGCCGAGCCGCGGCTGGACTCGATCATCATGCGCCACTTCGATAGCTGGGAGCGCGCGCGCGTACCGCTTACGCTCGTCCTCAGCGGCAGCGCGCTCACAATCATGGAGCAGCTCCTGCAGGGTGAGCGGCCAATGTTCGGCCGCGCCGGCTACCGCCCATTCCTGCAGCCCTTCGACTATCGCGACGCCGCTCTGTTCGGCCCCACGGGCGCCGACGCCACGCAGAAGCTGCGGCGCTACGGAATCCTGGGTGGAACCGCTCAGTACCAGGTGTGGGCCGGCCACGCCTCCATCCGCGAGATCCTCAAGCGTCGCATCCTGACCCGCGACGAGTCGCTGTTCGAAGAGCCCCTGCAACTCATTAGGGGCGAGAGCTCGATCCGCGAGCCCGGCAACTACTACGAGGTTCTGCGCGTCATCGCGCGCGGCGCCACGCAGTTCAACGCGATCCTGCACCAATCCAAGATCTCCTCAGGTCAGCTGCTGACCGGTCGTCTCGACCGGCTAGCGCAGTTGCGCTACATCGAAGAGCGCCGGCCGCTCGGCGGCAACGGCTCCCCCAGCTGGTCAGTCGTCGACCCCTTCTTCCGCTTCTGGTTCCGCTACGTCTACCCCAACCGCTCGCGCCTGCAGCGCGGCCGCGTCGAGGAGGTGCTCGATGCCATCCTCGCCGACCTCGACAACCACATGGGTCCCGTCTTCGAGCAGATCTGCCGCGATTGGGCCGGACGCTACAGCGCCGATCCCCCGCTCGCAGCCGCCGAGGAGGTCGGCGCCTACTGGACCCGCACGCACGACGTCGAGGTCGACCTCGTCGCCCGCGCTCGCAAGGGCGTCCTCGCCGTCGGATCGTGCAAGTGGTCCACGCGCGCCGACACCCACGACCTGGATCGCCTCATCGAGCTTCGCGGCAAGATCCGCGGCGCCGGCAACGCAGCACTGTACGTCTTCGCCCGCGACTTCCACAAGAACCTCACCGAGCGCGCCGCGGTCGACGGCGTGCGTCTCGTCTCGGCGCAGGAGCTGTTCTATCCTGCCGCCCACACCGTGACCGCGTAGCGAAGTGAGGGAGAGGTAGGAGAGGTGAAGAGGACTTGTTTGCTGCTGCTTCTCGTCGTGCTCGCCGCGGCCTGCCTCGTGTCCACGGCGCCCGCCGCGCCCGCGCCGCCCGTGTCCTTGCCACCCGCGCCCCCGGCCCTGCTCGCGCTGGAGCAGAAGATGGCGCAGATTCGCTTCAACACCGCGCGTGTCTCCGGGCGCTTCGTGCTCGGCAAGCTCGGGTTCACCGCCGGCGGCGCCGAACTGGGCAGCGGCCCCGCTGCCAGCGACAGCTTGGTCACGGTTAGCGCCGGCTCGATTCGGCTCGCGCCCTACGCCTCGCTGTCCACGAGCCACGTCGAGTTTCCCGGCGCGAACCTGCCCGGCACGCTCGCGCGCTCCCGGCAGATGCGCACCATCGGCGCGAGCACCTACACCTACACCCCCGCCGTCGCGAGCTTCGACGGTGGACGCCCCTGGGTCCGCAGCGGACACAGGCCGCCGCCGCCGCGGGGATCCAAAGTGGCGCTCGTCGCCGCGCTGCTCGAGTCGCTCGCGCCGACCCTCGCCACCGCCGAAGACCGCTCCGCGGCGCCGTTCGCGAAGCTCAGCAGCTATCTCGGGGGAGCCGTCAGCGTGCGCGAAGGCGGCGCCGTCACCGTCGACGGGCAGCAGACCGCCGAGTTCACCGCCACGCTCTCGGTCGTCAAGCTGCTCGCCGGCAAGATCCCGCGCCAGCAGCTCGCGAAGATCGAACGCGAAAGCCTCGCAAAGCCGAGCGAAGCGAGCGTCGAGCTCGAGGTGTTCATCGCGCCCAACGGGCTCCCCGTGCGCACGATCGGGACCACCGGCAACCACACCGAAGGGCTCGGTATCCAGGAGGACATCCTCGCGCTCGAAATCCCCTTCGCGGTCCACGTGCCGCCCGCGCGCGAGACGATCGCCCAAGCCCGTCTGCTGCAGCTCGAGCGCAAGCGCGCCCGCAAGCAGCTCACGAAGGCCCGCGCCCGCTGCCTGCGCAGCCGCCACGGTCGCGCCTGCGCCGTGCGGGTGCCCGCGGCCGGCCACTCCGGGGTCAGCGGTCGGTCTGTCGCGCCGCGGTCGCTGCGCTGAGCGGGAGCCCCAGTCTCGGGGTGCACGGCACACAGTTAGGATGCCGGGGGTGTCCGAGCCGCCCGTCCTCTACGACCTCGCCGACGGCGTCGCGACGCTCACGCTCAACGACCCCGCGACGCGCAACGCCCTCTCCGCCGCGCTCGTCGGCGGGCTGATCGCGGGGCTGCAGCGCGCGCGCGAGGACGACGCCGTGCGCTGCGTCGTGCTCGCGTCCTCGCACGAGACGGTCTTCTCCTCCGGCGCCAACCTCGGCGGCTTCTCCGGCGACGTCGCGCTCGTGCACAAGCACTTCGCCACCGAGGGCCTGCTGAGGCTGCTGAAGCTGATCGGCGCCTACCCGAAGCCCACGATCTGCGCCGCGCGCGGGCACGTGCTCGCCGGCGCGCTCGGGCTCGCGCTCGCCTGCGACCTCATGATCGCCTCCGAGCAGGCCACGTTCGGGACGCCCGAGATCAACGTCGGCGTGTTCCCGTTCATGATCATGGCGCTCATCTACCGCAACGTCCCGCGCAAGAAGGTCAACGAGCTGCTGCTGCTCGGCGAGCGCCAGAGCGCCGCGCAGGCGCTCGCCGCGGGGATCGTCAACAAGGTCGTCCCCGCCGCCGAGCTCGACGCCGCCGTCGCCGAGTGGGCCGGCAAGCTCGCCGCGAAGTCGCCGCTGATCATGCGCCTCGGCAAGGAAGCGATGCGCCGCCAGCTCGACATGCCGCTCGACGACGCCCTCGACTACCTACGCGCCCAGCTCTCGCTCGCGCTCTCCACCGAGGACGTCCTCGAGGGCGTCAGCGCGTTCTTCGAAAAGCGCGAGCCGGTGTGGAAAGGGCGGTAGAGGGAAGAGCGCGGACTCCCTCGTCGCGGCTGCCGCCGCTACGAGATCCGCGCGGCGTAGCGCTACGGTAAGGCGCTACAATATGGCCGCGATGGCCGTCGAGACCGCAACGATCCGCGTCGCCCGTACGACCCGCGACCGGCTCGCCGAGCAGGCGCGGCAGGAGGGCGTCTCGATCTCCTCGCTGCTCGCAAAGATCGCGCGCGAGCAGGAACTGGAGGCGATCTACGAGTCCGAGCGGCAGGCTCGACTGGCCGAGGATGGCGATCCTGCGGTCGAAGAGGAGATGCGCCTCTGGGAGTCCACGCTCGAAGATGGCATCGATTTCAACGATGGCCTCACCGTCGACTGAGCCGCGGCGCGGCGAGGTCTGGCTCGCGGCGCTCGGCTCCGCGAGACCTGGCGAGCCCGGTAAGCACCGTCCAGCTGTCGTCATCTCAGCCGATCGAATCCTCGCTGGGACGAAGGGCGAGCCGATCGTGGTCGTGCCTCTGTCCAGCACGATGCCGCCGTCGGTGCTGCGTCCAGAGATCAAGGGTGTCGAGGGCCTCGAACGTCCCAGCCGGGCCGTCTGCGGAGCTGTTCGCGGGCTTGCGCGCTCGCGCTTACTCCAGCGGCTAGGCGCGCTTCCACCTGCCGCCCTCGCCGAGATCGAGCGGACCCTGGCGCTGGTCCTCGGTCTCGCGATCGACGACGCCTGAGGACCTCTGGACAGGGGGCGCCGACGCGCCTGCGCCCGAGGACGCCGGGCCACCCGCCGCCGCGGGTTAGGATTGCCCGGTGGCTACCTCGCCCACCCACTCGTCCCTGCTGCGCCCGCTCGTCGAGGACCTCGCCGCGCGCCGCGCCACCGCGCTGCTCGGCGGCGGCGAGGAGAAGATCGCCAAGCAGCACGAGCGCGGCAAGCTCACCGCGCGCGAGCGCATCGCGCTGCTGATCGACGACGACCCCCAGACGGGGGGGAGCACCTTCGTCGAGCTCGGCATCCACGGCCGCCCGCACTTCGCGCAGCGCGCGATGGACGGCGTCGACGCGCCCGCCGACGGCGTCATCACCGGCTACGGCAAGATCGACGGCCGCCTCGCCGCGGTCTGCGCGTACGACTTCACGGTGATGGCCGGCTCGATGGGGATGACCGGCGAGATCAAGGTCACGCGCCTGCGCGAGCTCGCGCTGACCAAGCGCATCCCGTTCGTGTGGCTGCTCGACTCCGCCGGCGCGCGCGTCCAGGAGGCCGCCGGGGCGATGTTCGCCGGCTCCGGGCACCTCTTCCGCGAGGAGGTCATCATGAGCGGCGTGATCCCGCAGGTCGCCGCGCTGATGGGACCGTGCGCCGCCGGCACCGCCTACATCCCCGGGCTCGCCGACTTCGTGCCGATGGTCAAGGGCCGCGGCTCGATGGCGCTCGCCGGGCCGCACCTCGTGCGCGCCGCGATCGGCGAGGACGTCACCCAGGAGGAGCTCGGCGGCTCGCGCGTGCACTGCCGCAAGTCCGGGGTCGGGGACATGGAGGTCGCCGACGACGAGGAGTGCATCGCGCGGATCAAGGAGTACCTCTCCTACATGCCCCAGAACTGCGAACAGCGCCCACCCGTGCGGGCGCGTGGGCCCGAGTCCGACCCGATCGCGCGCGCCGAGGAGGCGCTGCTCGACGTCCTGCCCGAGTCGAATCGCAAGCCGTATGACATGTACGACGTCATCAAGCTGATCGTCGACGACGGCGACTACCTCGACATCAAGCGCCAGTGGGCCAAGACGATCATCACCTGCTTCGCGCGCTTCGGCGGGCGGCCCGTCGGGATCCTCGCCAACCAGCCCAAGCAGCTCGGCGGCATCCTCGACAACGACTCCGCCGACAAGGCCGCGCGCTTCGTCAACCTCTGCAACGCCTTCGCGATCCCGCTCGTCTTCATCCAGGACGTCCCCGGCTTCATGGTCGGCACCAAGGTCGAGGCCGAAGGCATCATCCGCCACGGCGCCAAGATGCTCTACGCCGTCGCCAACGCCACCGTCCCCAAGCTCACCGTCATCACCCGCAAGGCCTACGGCGCGGGCTACTACGTGATGAACGGGCGCGCCTACGAGCCCGACCTGATCGTCGCCTGGCCCTCCGCGGAGATTTCCGTCATGGGAGCCGAGGGGGTCGTAGAGATCGCCTTCCGCAAGGTCGTCGACGAGGCCGACGATCCCGTCGCCAAGAAGGCCGAGCTGATCGAGAGTTTCCGCAAGATGTTCGACGTCTACATCGCCGCCGGCAACGACCTCATCGACGACGTCATCGATCCCCGCGAGACACGCGCGACGATCTGCCGCGGGCTGGAGATGGCCGAGGGCAAGCGCGTCGAGCGGCCGTGGAAGCGCCACGGGGTCGTGCCGGTGTGAGCCCCAACAGTGCCGGGATGCCTGACCGTGATGTTTGTGTGATGAGGCTGAACGTGTCCGATACCCAGGAGGTGCGCCCGCATGAGCGTTGAGGACCCCGTCGTCATCACCTGTGCGATCTCCGGCGTGCTCGCCAACCGCGCGCAGTGCCCCGCGATCCCCTACACCCCCGCCGAGTACGCCGCCGAGGCGCGGCGGATCGTCGATGAGGGCGGCACGATGATTCACATCCACGCGCGCAAACCCGATGGCTCGCCGAGCTTCGAGGTCGAGGACTACGGGGCGATCGCCGACGCGATCCGCGCCGAGGTCGGCGAGGCTGCGATCATCAACTTCTCGACCGGCGCCGTCGGCGTCTCGGTGGAGAAGCGCGTGGCCTACCTGCGCGAGTGCCGCCCCGAAGTCGCCGCGCTGAACATGGGCTCGATGAACTACGCGAAGTACTCGCGCTCGCGCAAGGACTTCGTCTTCAAGATGGTCTTCGCGAACCCGTTCGAGGAGATCGTCGAGCTGCTGCGCGCGATGAACGAGCTCGGCATCAAACCCGAGCACGAGTGCTTCGACCTCGGCCACGTCGGCAGCCTCGAGCCGCTGATCGACATGGGCGTGCTGAAGGCCCCGCTGCACGTCGACTGCATCATGGGCGTCACCGGCGGCGTGCCGCCCGGCGTGCGCAACCTCGCGGCGATGGTCGCGAACATCCCCGGCGCCGAGGGTGGCCCCAGCGCCGGCGTCCACGCGCGCTCGCACTGGGCCGTGATCGGGATCTCCCGCCGGCAGTGGGAGCTCGTCGCCGCGGCGCTCACGCTCGGCGGCTCGATCCGCGTAGGCCTGGAGGACAACCTCTATCTGCCCGATGGCGCGATGGCGCGCTCTAACGGCGAGCTCGTGGCGAAGGCGCGGCAGATGACCGAGGACGTCGGCCGCCGGCCAGCGACCGTGCAGGAGGCGCGCGCGCTCTTGAACATCGCGGTCTGACGGGTGATGCATTAGAATGCATGCATGCGCACGACTGTCGAGCTATCCGATCCGGTATACAAGCGTCTGAAGGCTGCGGCCGTCGATCGTGGCATGCGCGGCTTCTCGCCGATCGTCGAAGAGGCCCTGAGCGAGTACTTCCAGGGCGAACTCGACCGGGTGCGCCGCGTCAACGCGATCGCCGCCGCACGTGGCGCCTGGGGCGATATGGACGTCGAGCAGTGGGAGCGCGAGCGCAAAGAGGCGTGGGCGACGTGGAAGTTGCCCCCGTCCTAGATGCCGACGTCCTGATCGACCACCTCCGCGACTCCGGCCCGGGGCGGGAGTTGGTCGACCGATTGGCCGCCACATCCGGGTTTCGCGTGACCGCGATCGCCGCATTCGAGCTGGCCCTCGGGAGCAGCTATGGGCACGATCCGGCTCCGGTCGACGCGCTCCTCGCCGAAGCATGCCTGCCGATGACGCGCGAGGCGGGGCTGCGCGCCGGCGTGCTGCTGCGCGAGTTGCGCGCGGAGGGTAGGGAGATCGAGATGCGCGACGCGATGCAGGCCGGCATTTGCCTGGAGGCCGGAGCGCCATTGGTCACCCGCAACATGCGCCACTACGCGCGGGTACCGGGCCTGGTAGTGACGAGGCCCGAGAGTTGGCCGTTCGCAGAGCCGGCGGGCAATTGATGACCCCACCCCTCCATGGCATCCGCGTCCTCGACCTCTCCCGCCTGCTCCCCGGCGGCTTCTGCTCGCTGCTGCTCGCGGACCTCGGCGCGGAGGTGCTGAAGGTCGAGGACACCGGCATGGGGGACTACATCCGCTGGTCCCCACCATACGTGGAGGGCGCACAGGACAGCGCGAAGTCGGCGCTGTTTCTCTCGCTGAACCGCAACAAGCGCTCGATCCGCATCGACCTCAAGAGCGAGCGCGGGCGCGAGGTGCTGCTGCGCCTGGTGGCCGACCACGACGTCGTCCTGGAGTCTTTCCGCCCCGGCGTCCTCGACCGCCTCGGCGTCGGCTACGAGCGCATGCGTGAGGTCAACCGGGGGATCGTGTACTGCGCGATCACGGGCTACGGCCAGACCGGGCCCAAGCGCGACGCGGCGGGGCACGACATGAACTATCTCGGACTCGTCGGCCTGCTCGGGCTCACCGGCGAGCGCGGCGGGCCGCCCGTGCAGGCCGCCGGGCAGATCGCCGACATCGGCGGCGGCGCGCTGATGGCGGTGATCGGCATCCTCGCGGCGCTGCGCGAGCGGGACGGGGGGACGGTCGGGGGATGCGCCCCCCCGGGCTCGGCCACGGCGTCCTCGGGGTCGGGCTCGGGCACGGTGTCCGCGGGCTCGGGCGAGGGCCAGATCGTGGACGTCTCGATGGCCGACGGCGCGCTGTCGTGGCTGGCGATGGTCGCGGGCGCGTACTTTGCCGACGGAAGCGTCCCCCACCGCGGCGGTCTGCCGCTCGCGGGCTCGCTGATCTGCTACCGCCCGTACGAGTGCGCGGACGGCTGGGTGACACTGGGCGCGCTGGAGCCGAAGTTCTGGCAGGCGTGGTGTCGCGGCGTCGCGCGCGAGGACCTGATCGAGCGCCAGTTCGAGGGGCCGGGGTCCGAGGCGCACGGGCAGGTGGTCGAGCTGTTCAAAGCGCGCACGCGTGCGCAGTGGCGCGAGTTCGCGGCGCAGCACGACTGCTGCTTGGAGCCGGTGCTCGATCTGGACGAGGCGCTCGACTCCGAGCTGGTGCGCGCGCGGGAGATGGTGGTCGAGCTCGACCAGCCCGGGGTCACGGGCGGCGTGCGCCAGCTCGGGATACCGGTGAAGCTCACGCGCACCCCGGGCGACCACGCGCGGCTGCCCGGTCCGGCGCTCGGGGAGCACACCGAGCGCGTGCTCGCGGAGGCGGGCTACGGCGCGCAGGAGATCGCGGCGCTGCTGGAGGCCGGCGCGGTCGCGGGGTCCGCGAGCGTCGCCGGTCAGGGCGCGACATTCAGGGCTTGAGGTCCGCTGCGGGGCGTCTTTGCTACCAGTCGATGAGCGTGTCGACCGCAGCGTCGCGTAACTCGAGGATCGCCGCGACCCACGACCCCTCGAAATCGCGGTGTCGGCGGAGAGCCGAACCCCTCGCTCGGAGGCAATCCGCTTGAATGCGTCGCTCAGTGTCGGTACGGCACCCACGCGATTTGCGATACGGATGGCCTCCGCGAGGTCTTCCGCGAGCATTTGCTCGTGAGGTCCAGCATCTTCTGTTGTCTGCTGCTGCCTCGCGCGAGATGAGTTCTTGGCACTCGGGTCGTTGTCCACAGGTTCAAGCAACTGCTCGCCCAGGGTATTGGCCTCTTCTGGCTTGAGATGCGCGACTGCAAATAGCTGGTCGCTGTCATTTGTGGGGTCCAGTACAGCGAGCTGACACGGTGTGACCGTGGCTTCCTTGTCTGCTTTGCGTGCGACCTCAATCACGCGGATCCAGTCAGCGCCGAGACGAGCGAGTTCATCTAGGACGCCGGTGTGGTACTCGCTGACGTATCGGAACTCGACATCGCGCTCCACATATTGTGCGTCGGGAAACCGCGGTATATAGGCGATCAGCTCGGCTTCGGCAGCCTCGTTTGCTGCGTCTGGACTGGAGGAGACTGCGCCGAAACGAATCGAGGCCAAATAGGCCTCCCGCCCAAATCGCGGCGCCCGATCAGGTTCATCGCCGCGGCGAGGGTCTCGTCGGGATGACATTCAGATGGCGAGGGCCTCGACGCGATATTCGGAGCCCGCGCGCCTGACTGCCTGACGTCCTTCTTCGACGGTTGCGCTTGACCCCTACTCTATGTGGATGTCCCCACTCCCACCCGGACCGTCCGAGCCGCCGCTGATCCAGACGCTGCGCTGGATCGCGCGGCCGATCGCGTTCATGGAGTCCTGCCGGCGGCGCTATGGCGACGCGTTCAGCGTGAGCTTCGTCGGCTTCCAGCGCCCGATGGTGATGCTCGGCGACCCGGAGGCGATCAGGGCGCTCTATACGGAGTCGGCCAATGGGCTGCCACCCGGTCGCAAGCTCTCGCTGCTACCGATCCTCGGCGCGGACTCGGTGCTGTTGCTCGAAGGCCGCGAGCACCTCGCGCGGCGGCGGCTGATGCTGCCCCCGTTCCACGGGGAGCGCATGCGCTCGTACGAGACGATCGTGCGCGAGGCGGTGCAGCGCGAGCTCGCCGGCTGGCGCGAGGGCGAGGAGCTCGCGATCCATCCGCGGATGCAGGCGATCACGCTCGAGGTGATCCTGCGTGCGGTCTTCGGCGTGACCGACCCGCAGCGGCGCGCGCAGCTCAGCGAGCGCCTGCCGGCGCTACTCGACGGGACCGCGTCGGTGGGGCTGCAACTGCGGATGCTGCTCGCGCCGCGTCTGACCCGCGCCGACCCGCTCAAGGAGATGAAGCGGCAACTGGTGGGGATCGACGAGCTGCTGTTCGCCGAGATCGCCGAGCGCCGCGCCGAGGGCGACTCATCGGGGCGCGAGGACATCCTCTCGCTGCTGATGGCGGCGCGCTTCGAGGACGGCAGCGCGATGGCGGATCGCGACCTGCGCGACCAGCTGCTGACGCTGCTGCTCGCGGGCCACGAGACGACGGCGACCGCGCTCGCGTGGACGTTCGATCTGCTGCTGCGCAGCCCGGCGGCGCTCGCGCGGCTCACCGCGGAGGTCGACGCGGGGGAGGACGACGAGTACCTGCGGGCCGTCATCTCCGAGTCGCTGCGGCTGCGCCCGGTGGTGCCGCTCGCGGGGCGCCGTCTCGCGAGCGAGCTCGAGGTCGGCGGCCTCACGCTGCCGCCCGGCACCGACGTGACCCCCTCGATCTGGCTGACGCACACTCGCGCGGACCTCTACCCGCAGCCCTACGCCTTCCGCCCCGAGCGGTTTCTGCAGAGCGCGCCCCAGACCTACGGCTGGATCCCCTTCGGCGGCGGCGTCCGCCGCTGCCTCGGCGCGGCGTTCGCGGAACTCGAGATGCGTGTGGTGTTGGAGACGGTGCTGCGCGAGCGGGCGTTGGCGCCCGTGAGCGCTCGCGCGGAGCGCGTCACGCGGCGCAACGTCACGTTCTCGCCGCGCCACGGCACGCGCGTGCGGGCGAGCGCGCGGGTCGCTCAGCCGCGTCGCGCGCCTGAGCCGGTTGCGGCCTGATCCCTCGATCTACCAGCGCGCGCGGTGGTGCTCGACGACACCCAGTCCATGCGCGAGCTCGACGCCCCCCGGCAGGACGCCGCTGAACGTGCCGAACGGCGCGCGGTACTCGCTGCGCACCAGCAACAGGTTCTCGCGGCGGCTTCGCTGCGCCTCCGCGGCGAAGTTCAGCTCGGAGCCGTCATCGCCGACGATCCGCGAGAGGTCCGGCGCAAAGCGCACCGGCGCGACCTCGCGCGGCGCGCCAGCGATCCATACCGCGCGCTCACTGCCTCGCGATGGGTCGTTGACGCCCGCCACGAGGTTGAACGCCAGCGGCGCCCCGTTCGGCCCCACGCCAACGCCCGCCGCCCAGCGCCACTCGGTCACGCGAGCGTGGTAGCCCGCCGTGTCGTCGATCACCGCGCGCGCCTCGATCGTGCGCGGCGGGCCGCTGTCCAGCGCGATCGTGCCCCGCGCCGCGACTCCCGCCTGCTTGCGCGTCCAGACATGGGCGTTCCCGTGCGGGCAGACGACCTCGATACCCGCGTCTTCCGCGAGCGCGAAGTCGAGCATCAGATTCCGCTCGCGTATTCGCAGCCGTCCCGCCGTCAGCTCGACCGTCCCCCGTCGCGGCAGCAGGCGTGTGCGCTCCAGAAGGCGCGGCTCCGATCGCGACCCCGACCCCACCGCCTCGCCGCGCAGCAGCACCGCCCAGAACGTCTGCTGCGCCGGCCCCACCTGCACGACCGCCGCGCACGCCATCAGCTCCTCGCAGAAGATCGCCACGTAGCGCCAGCGCTTGCGCGGGCGCATCCCGCGCCATAGCGGCATGCGCGCCGGCGGCACCGGTGAGAACGTCCGCGCTCTCCTCCCCGCCGCCGCGCCGCGCGGACCGGCCCCCGGTCCACCCGCCGCTATGCTTGGACGAGTTGACTGACTAGTCAATCGACTGTTTGAAGGGACGCTCACAGGAGGAAACGCGCTTTGAAGGTCGCGGCAGTCCAGTTGAACTCAACCGCGAACAAGGCCGCAAACCTTGCGACGGCCGATCGCCTCACACGCGCCGCGGCCGCCGACGGCGCGCGCCTGATCGTACTCCCCGAGAAGTGGAGCGTGCTGGGGCGCGACGACGACCTCCGCGCCGGGGCCGAGTCGCTCGACGGCCCTGCGATCTCCTGGGGGCACGAGCTCGCGCGCGAGCTGCGCATCGACCTCGTCGCAGGCTCGATCGTCGAGCGGCGCGGGGGAGCCGCGTCGATCCCCACGCCGCGCGAGGTTGGCTCTGGCGCGCCCGCCGCGGCGCTCGCGAACACCGCCGTGCACATCGACCCCCGCGGCGAGCTGCGCGCGGTCTACCGCAAGCTGCACATGTTCGACGTCGAGATCGAGGGCCGCGCATACCGCGAGTCCGCCGTCACCGCGCCCGGCGCCCAGATCGTCTCCAGCGTGACCGCCGACGGCGTCGAGCTGGGGCTCGCGATCTGCTACGACCTGCGCTTCCCCGCGCTCTTCGCCGCGCTCGCGCAGCGCGGCGCGCGCATCGTCACACTGCCCTCCGCCTTCACGCTGCCCACCACGCGCGACCACTGGGAGATCCTCGTCCGCGCCCGCGCGATCGAGAACGAGGTCTTCGTGATCGCCGCCAACCAGGTCGGCGCGCATCCCGGCGGCAACCGCTCCGGCGGGCGCTCCCTGATCGTGGACCCCTGGGGCACCGTGCTCGCGCGCGCCGCGGAGGGTGGCGGCTCGGGCGACGACGACTCGATCGCCGCCGACGGCAACGGCCGGATCGGCGAGGCTCAGATCGACGTCCACGGCGAGGGCTGGATCGCCGCCGAGCTCGACCTCGAGCGCCAACTGCAGATCCGCGCGCAGCTGCCAGTGCTCGAGCATCGCCGCCACGACGTCTACGGCCCGGTCGGGGGAGCAGTCGCGTGAGCGCATCCCGACCCCCCGTCGCGCGCGCCAAGAACGGTCCCGACAAGCGCCGCATGATCCTCGACGCCGCTGTGCGCGTCTTCGCCAACCAGGGCTTCCACGCGTGCCGCGTCTCCGACATCGCCGACGAGGCCGGCGTCGCGTACGGGCTCGTCTACCACTACTTCGCCTCCAAGGACGAGATCCTCGACACGCTCTTCCTCGAGCGCTGGGCCGTGCTGCTCGCGACGATCCGCCACGTCGACGCCGAGGAGACCGAGCCGCGCGCGAAGCTGCACGCGATCGCGTCCTTCATCGTCGACAGCTACAGCCACGACCCCGACCTCATGAAGGTCATCATCGTCGAGGTCACCCGCGCCGCGAACTCCTTCGGGCAGACCCACCTCGCGCAGATCCGCGAGGCCTACGACCTCATCGCCGCGATCGTCACCGCCGCGCAGGCCGAAGGAGCCTTCAAGGCCGACATCGACGCCGAGTTCGCCGCGCTCGCGTTCTACGGCGCGATCGAGCAGATGCTCACCGGCTGGATCTTCGGCCTGCTGCCCCGCGGCGAAGAGCACTATGAGCGCGCCAAGTGGCTCGTCGTCGAGACCGTCTGCGGTGGATTGGAGACGACCACCGCGGGGAATACACTCCCCCGATGATCGAAAACGAGATGGTCAAGCGACTGATTTGGTCCGGCCTGCTAACCGCCTTCGGCGCGCTCGCCAGCATCGCCACCCAGCGCGGCGCCGCGCTGGTCTGGCGCAAGGTCTTCGACGAGGAGCCGCCCGAGTGAGCGACGCGCCCCGCAACGGGGGTCGCGCAGACGGCCCCGCGAGCGGGCCCCAGAACATCGCCACCGCGATCACCGACGTCACCGAGCGCTTTACCGTCCTCATCCACGAGGAGATCGAGCTCGCCAAGGCGGAGGTCGCCGAGAAGACCACCAAGCTCGCCAAGGGCGCCATCGTCGCAGTCGCCGCCGGCGTCTTCCTCGTCACCGCGCTGTTCTTCGTGTTGATCGGGCTCGCGTTCCTGCTCTACTACGTGTTCCCCGTCAACGCCTTCGCGTACTTCTGGGGCTTCTTCGCGATGGCCCTCATCCTCGTCGTCCTCGGCGCCATCGCCGGCCTCGTCGCCGCCAAAGTCGTCAAAAAAGGCTCCCCTCCCGTGCCCACCATGGCGATCGACGAGGCCCGCAAGATCCGCGAGAGCGTGAGTGGCGCGGGGGAGGCCTCCTAGCGATGGCCCAGCGCAGTCCCGCCGAGATCCGCGACTCGATGGAGGCCAACCGCGCCGAGCTCGAGGTCTCCCTCGCGCGCCTGCGCGGCGAGGTCGCCGAGCTCACCGACTGGCGCGCCCACGTCGCGCGCCACCGCCGCGAGATCCTCATCGGCGCCGCCGTCGTCGGCTTCATGCTCGGCGCCCGCGGGTTGCGCCGCCGCCGGCGCCGCTAACGCCGCTCACCGGTATTCCCTGTTCAGCGGCCTCCCTGTTCGGTCGGATCCCCCTCTTCGGCGGGCGGAGGACGTTCTATTTCGCGAGAATCTTGCTCTCGAAAATAGTTCCTTCCCGGAAGGAACTCCTTAAATAGATGTACAAGTTCGCGGCCGGGAGGTGCGAACGTGTCAGGCCAGCAGCGCGCGCGGGATGCCGCCGACGCCGATCAGCCCAGGCCCGACGTAGGTGCCGATCACCGGGCCGACCTCCGAGGAGAACAGCGGCTCGGAGCCGTAGATCTCGCGCCCGCGCTCGATCAGGCGCTGCGCCTGCTCGGTTGCCTGGATGTGCTGCACGACCCACGCGTCCGAGCCGGCCTCGCGCAGCTCGTGCATGTACTGCACCATGCGCTCGAACGCGCGTCCCGCGGTGCGCACGCGCTCGACCGGGGTGATCTCGTACTCGAGCGAGAGGATCGGCTTGATGCGCAGCGTGCCGCCGAGCCAGGCCTGTGCGCGGCCGATGCGCCCGCCGCGGCGCAGGTACTCGAGCGTGTCGATGCAGAACCAGATCTTCAGCGCCTTGCGTGCCTCGCGCACGCGCGCCGCGACCTCGTCCTTGCCGGCACCGCCGCGCGCGGCCGCGGCGCCCGCGAGCAGCACCATCCCCATCCCACCGCACGCGGTTTCGCTGTCGATCACCTCCACGCGCTCGCCGAGTCCGCGCTCGACGAGCAGGCCGTGCGCCTGGCGCGCCGCGTCGCAGGTGCCCGAGATGCCGCCCGCGAGGTGCACCGAGACGATGTCCGAGCCGGCCTGCAGCAGCGGCTCCCAGACCGCGAGGAAGTCGCCGATCGAGGGCTGCGAGGTCGTTGGCAGATCGCGATCGGAGCCCAGGCGCTTGTAGAACTCGTCGAAGCTCGTCAGATCGATCTCACGCTGCAGGCCGACGTCCGACCCGTCGCGCTCCCAGCCGACGTACAGGCTGACCTGGTGGATTCCCTGACTCTCGGCGAGGGCGCGCGGGAGGTAGTGCGTGGTGTCGGTGACGATCGCAACGGATTGCATGGCGCGCGGACCCTATCGGAAGGCTGGCGAGGGGTGTGTGCGGCGATGGCCTCTACACTGCGCCGCGGTGGCCAAGACCCTCGTGACCGGCGGAGCCGGCCTGGTCGGCTCGCGAGTGGCGCGCCTGCTGGCGCGGCGCGGCGATGAGCTGCGCCTGACGGTGCGTGAGCATACGCGCCTGGACGACCTCGACTTCGAGTACGAGCCCGCGCGCTGCGACATCCTCGACCGCCAAGCGGTGCGCCGTGCGCTGCGCGGCATCGAGCGCGTCTTCCACGTGGCCGGGCTCACGAGCCTGCGCGCGCCCGCGCGCGAGGTCTTCCGCGTCAACGCGGAGGGCACGCGGATCGTGCTCGAGGAGGCGCTGCGCGCGGGTGTGGAGCGCGTCGTGCACACCTCCTCCGTCGCCGCCGTCGGACCGGCGCCGCGCGGCGCGGTCGCCGACGAGCGCCAGCTGTTTCCCGCGGGCGGCTGCGCGATCCCCTACGTCGATGCCAAGCGCGAGGCCGAGGTGCAGGCGCTGCGCCTCGCCGCGCGCGGCCTGCCGGTTGTGATCGTCAACCCCGCGTTCGTGCTCGGCGCGGGCGACTTCGGCAACTCCTCGACGGAGCTCGTGCGGCGCTTCTTGCGGCGCGAGATCAACGCGTACGTGGACGGGGCGCTGAACGTCGTCGACGTCGGCGACGTCGCCCACGGGCACCTGCTCGCCGACGAGCACGGGGAGGTCGGCGAGCGCTACATCCTCGGCAATCGCAACTTCACGCTCGACCGCCTCTTCGCGGATCTCGGGCGGCTCTCCGGCGTGCAGCCGCCGCTGGTGAAGCTTCCGCGCCCTGCCGCGCTCGCGCTCGCGCGCCTCGTGGAGGGCTTGCCCGGCACACCCCCGGTCACGACCGCGGAGGTGCGCGCCGGCTCGCAGTGGTGGGCGTTCAGCAGCGCGAAGGCCAAGCGCGAGCTCGGCTACGACCCCGGCCACCACGAGGATCCGCTGGCGAGCACGATCGAGTGGTTCCGCGCGCACGAAGACCGCCTCGCGCCGCCCGGCACGCACCAGGCGCTGCCGCTGCGCCTCGCCGGCTTCGCCTTACGCCAGGCCGGCGACCTCGCGCGCGGACTCGGACTCTAGCGCGACCTCTACCCGATCACCTGATGAGCGCGCTCGACGACGCGCTGCGTCTGCACCTGGCGCTGTAGCCCTAAAGGCGGTTCTCGATCTGCAGGCCGCCGGCGACGGCGCCGTCTGCGGTGAGATCCTCGGCGGAGCCCGCGCCCTCCAGGCCGAGCGTCTGCGCGAGCTCACCGGACTCGTACATCTCGGTGACGATGTCGCAGCCCCCGATCAGCTCGCCGTTTACGAACAGCTGCGGGATCGTCGGCCAGTTCGAGAGCGCGGAGAGCTCCTGGCGGATGCGCGGGTCGGGCAGGATGTCGACCGCCGCGAAGCGCGCGTCGAGCGCCTGTAGCGCGCCGACCGTCGCGCGCGAGAAGCCGCACGCGGGCGCCTCGGGGGTGCCCTTCATGAACAGGATCACCGGGTTCTCGGCGATCGCCTGCTCGATCGCGGCGCGGATCGGGTTGGTCGTGCCCTCGGAGGGGGCGGTGATCGGATCGATGCTGTGCATGGAAGGCTCCTTGACTCTCGCGCGATGCAGTGGGGTGTGGGGGAGGGGGTGAGCTGGGTGGGGGGGCGCGCGTGGGGTGGGGGTGTGGGGGGGGGGGTGGGGCGGGGGGGGGGGCGGGCGGTTGTGGTGGCCAGGCGTCGGATGGTCGGGTCGCTCAGGCGGCCTCGGTCTTCAGCGACAGCGCGTGGATGGGGCCGCCGATCTCCGCGCCGAAGACGTCGTAGACGAGTCGGTGCTGCTCGATGCGACTGCGCCCCGCGAACGCCGCCGCGGTGACCGTCGCGCGGAAGTGGTCGCCCCCACCGGTGTAGTCCTCGACGTCGGCGCGCGCGCCGGGGATCGCGGCTTCGATGCGCTGTTTGATTTCCTCGGGAGTGGGCATCTCGAAGATCTAGGATAGCCGCCGCCGTGCAGCGCTACACTTTCGATAGTGATGATCTCCTTCAGCGACAAGGGTGCCGAGAAGGTCCGCGAGTTTCTCGCGGCGCAGGACGCCGACGTGGCCCTCGCGGGGCTGCGCGTCGGAGTGCGCGGGGGTGGTTGCTCGGGCTTCCAGTACCAGCTCGCGTTCGACGAGCAGCGCGAGAGCGACGCGGTCTTCGAGAGTCACGGGCTGAAGCTGCTCGTCGACAACGAGAGCCTGCCGTATGTGCGCGGCGCGGTCATCGACTACGAGGAAAGCCTCCAGGGGGCGGGCTTCAAGGTCAACAACCCCAACGTCGTCGCCGCCTGCGGCTGCGGCTCCTCGTTTAGAGTGGCCGAGGAGGAGCAGGTCTCCGCCGTTTGATGTCGCTTGGATGATCTTGGTTGGGATGAAGTAAATCATCTTGACAAAGATTATCTTGTAAGACATAATTGAAGGGTGGCGCGTGGTTCGGGCACCCCGACCAATCCGTTTCGCTTCGGCGCGCTGGCGCTCGACGAGGCGTTCACCGATCGCGAAGACGAGATCCGCGAGCTCGCGGCCGATGTCCGCAATGGGCAGGACGTCGTGCTCTTCGCGCCGCGGCGCTACGGCAAGTCCTCGCTGATCTGGCGCGTCGCGCAGCAGCTCGTGGGAGAGGGGGTGCTGGTCGCGCAGGTCGACCTGATGCGTACCCCGACCAAGGAGAAGCTCGCGGAGAAGCTCGCGAAGACGATCCACGATGAGATCGCCTCGCCGCTGTTCCGCGCGCGCGAGCGGCTGCGCATGTTCGCGGGCCTGCGGATCGCGCCGACCGCGACGATCGACCCCGAGGACGGCTCGCTGTCGTTCAGCTTCGATGCGCGCGCCGGGCACGCCGACCTCGACGCCACGCTCGAGGGACTGCTCGCACTCCCCGGTCGCCTCGCGGCCGAGCGCGGACGGCGCGTGGCGCTGGTGCTCGACGAGTTCCAGGAGGTCGTCGAGATCGACAGCGGCCTGCTCAAGCTGATGCGCTCGGTCTTCCAGGAGCAGCCCGAGGTCGCGCACGTCTATCTCGGCAGCGCGCGCCACATGATCGAGCGGATCTTCAACGACGAGCACGAGCCCTTCTGGCGCAGCGCCAAGCAGCGTGAGCTCGGCGCGATCCCGCGCGCGCCATTCGAGCACTACGCGGTCGCGGCGTTCGCACGCACTGAGAAGGAGCTCGACGCTCAGGTCTGCGCCGCCGTGCTCGACGTCACCCACGGGCATCCCTACGCGACGCAGGAGCTCCTGTACTTCCTCTGGGAGGAGACTCCCGTCGGGGAGGCGGCGACGAGCGATCGCCTGGCACGCGCGCTGACCTCGACCTTGCGCTCGGAGCACGCCCATTTCAGCCTGCTGTGGTCGCGCGCGGCCGCGGCCCAGCGTCGCGTGTTGCAGGCGCTCGCCGCCGAACAGCCCGGGCGGCCCCTGAGCGGCGAGTACCGCCGGCGGCATTCGCTGCCCGTCGCCGCGACCGTGCAGACCGCGCTCGCCGCATTGAGCGCCGCCGAGCTGGTCATCAGGATCGGTCGCGGCGAGTACCGCATCGCCGAGCCGTTTCTGGCCGAGTGGATTGAGCTCAACGAGAGCTAGGGTACGCGTCGTGCGCATCGCGACGTGGAACGTCAACTCGGCCAAGCAGCGGCTTCCCCGCCTGCTCGCTTGGCTCGACGAGCGCCGACCGGACGTGGTCTGCCTGCAGGAGACGAAGCTCACCGACGACGCGTTCGACGAGCTGCTCGGCGAGGAGCTCGCGGCTCGCGAATACGCGGTCGCACGCCACGGCGAGGCGGCGTGGAACGGCGTCGCAATCCTCTCCCGCGTCGGCCTTGACGATGTCGTAATCGGCGTTCCGGGGGCGCCCGGCTTCCCGCACGCGGAGGCGCGCGCGGTGTCGGCGACTTGCGGCGGGATTCGGGTGGTGTCGGTGTACGTGCCGAACGGGCGGACGCCCGACTCCGAGCACTACCGCTACAAGCTCGCGTGGCTCGCCGCGTTGCAGGCGATGCTCGGCGCCGCGCCGCGGGATGCCGGTGCCGCTTCGCACGGCGCGCGGGATGCCGGTGCCGCTTCGCACGGCGCGGGGGATGCCGGCGCCCCCTCGCGAGCCGCGCGGGATGCCGGCGCCGCGACCGGAGGCGCGGTCGTGTGCGGCGACATGAACATCGCGCCGGCCGACATCGACGTGTTCGACCCCAAGGCCTACGTCGGCCAGACCCACGTGACGCCCCCGGAGCGCGCGGCGCTCGCCGAGCTCCAGGCGGGGCTGAGCCTGCGCGATGTCGTGCGCGAGCACTGGCCGACCGAGCGGGTCTTCACCTACTGGGACTACCGCGCCGGGATGTTCCACCGTGACCTCGGGATGCGCATCGACTTGGTGCTGGCCACGCCGACCGTGGCCGGCCGAGTCCGCGCGGCATGGGTCGACCGGCAGGCGCGCAAGGGCAACGGGCCCAGCGATCACGCGCCGGTGATCGTCGACCTGGACGAGGCGCCGGACGGGGACATCGGGCCGGTCGTCCCGCCGCCGTCCGCTCCGGCAGCTGCCAAACGCCGAGGTGGCGGTGCCTACGTCGGCTCGTTGTCGAGCGAGCGCCACAGGTAGCGGCAGGCGAGCGTGCGATGCGGGCGCCACGGCGCCGCGATTCGCTCCATCGTCGCGGCGTCGGGGATCTGCTCCAAGCCATAGGCGCGCTCGATCGCGTGGCGGATACCGAGGTCGCCGACGGGCAGCACGTCGGGGCGCTGCAGATGGAACATCAAGAACATGTGCGCGCTCCACACGCCGATGCCCTTGACCGCGACGAGCTCGGAGATCACCTGCTCGTCGGGCAGCTCGTCCAGGCGCTCGAGCTCGAGCTGGCCGGAGAGCGCGTGCTCGGCGAGCGAGCGCAGGTAGCTGACCTTCGCGCGCGAGAGGCCCGCGGCGGCGCGCAGCGCTTCGGGCTCGTCCGCGAGCACTTGCTCGGGTGTCGGGGTGCGTCCGTCGAAGCGCGCGGTCAGGCGTAGGAAGATGCTGCGCGCCGCCTTCGTCGAGAGCTGCTGGCCGACGATCGCGCGGATCAGCGCGCCGTAGTGGTCGGGGGGCCGTCCGTCGCGCGCATCGGGAAGCTTGGCGCCGACCGCGTCGATCAGGCCGGCCAGGACGGGGTCTGCGCGCAGCAGATGCGCCAGCCCGCGGGGCCGTGAAGTGCGCGGGGCCGGAGTCGGGGCGCGCTCAGGCAGAGCGCAGCGCCGTGGTCTCGAGCGCGACGGGCTCGCCGTCGAGCGCGTTCAGCGCGCGCGGCAGCGAGGCCGCGATGCAGGTGAAGCTCGGCGTGTCGCGGATCGTGTAGCGCGAGGCCTCGGTCGTGCGCAGACGCTGCACGAGGTCGAGGAACGTGCCGACGTCGTCGGTGTCGAACGCGACCACGAACTCCTGGTCGTCGAGGCCGAAGGAGTACGTCGTGTGGTTGTCGACCCCCGGGTATTCGCGCCCGACGGCGATGTGGCCCTGCATGATCCGCCAGCGCTCCTCGGCGGGCAGCGCGTACCACTCGCGCGACTTCACGAACGGATAGACGAAGACGTACTTGCCGCGGAAGCCGCGGGGGGTGGTGCGGAGGTCCTCGGAGTACTCCGAGCTCTTGCGCATCCCCAGGAACGAGTAGGGCGTCTGCGCCCAGCGCATCAAGCCGCTCTGCGCGAGCACGACGTGGAACTCGTGGATGCGATCGAGGTTCTCCGCCTCGGAGATCAGCAGCAGCTCGGCGTCGCCGCGCGTGCCGACGAGCGAGAACGCCTGCAGCAGGTGTCCGTCAGCGAAGTCCTCGCACGCGGCCACGAACTCGCGCTTGTCCTGCGCGCGCTGCTCGGGCTCGGCTCGGCGCCACGGGGACTCCATCTTCAAGAACGTGTACTTGACGAAGTGGCGCTCGCTCATACTGAGTACAGGCTACAAGCTCGCCTCGCCGCGCCGGCTACGCGGCGCTTGGCGGGAGCGGATCGATCCCGGTGGCGAGTGGCTAAAGTCTACGTGTGCGGATCGCGCTCGTCTCGCCGTACTCGTGGACGTACCCCGGCGGGGTGACGCGCCACATCGAGGCGCTCGCGGAGGAGCTCGAGGCGGTCGGGCACGAGACGCGCGTGCTCGCGCCGTTCGACCCCGACGATGCGCTCGCGCGGCGCATGCATCGCGGCGCGCGGCCGCAGCCGATGGAGATGCCCGCGCGGCTCGTGCCGCTGGGGCGGACCGCCGGGTTCCCCGCCAACGGCGCGATCTCGAACCTCGCGCCGACCGTCGACGCGGTGCTTGCGCTGTGGCGCGAGCTCGCAACCGGGGGCTACGACCTCGTGCACGTCCACGAGCCCGTCGTGCCGCTCGTGGGTCGCTACGCGGCGAGCTGCGCCGGCGACATACCGATCGTCGGCACCTTCCACTCGTTCTCCGAAAACGCCTTCACGAACGGGATCGGCAACGCGCTCGGGGCGCGCCGGCACATCAATCGCCTGCACGCACGGATCGCCGTCTCGGAGGCCGCCGCGTGGACCGCGCAGCGCTTCTTCGGGGGCCGCTACACGATCGTGCCCAACGGGGTGCACCTGCGGGACGCGTGGGATAGTCTCGGAGGTTGCCGGTCGCCGACGGCCTGCGATGGCGACTCTGTTTTTGGAGATCTTTACATCGAGCAATCGTTACACGATCAACAGATCTCTAAAAAGGAAAGCCACAATCCGCACTCGCCGCAGCCGCTGCGCGTCCTGTTCGTCGGCCAAGCGGTCGAGCGCAAGGGGCTGCCCGTGCTGCTGCGGGCCTTCGAGGCATTGCGCGAGCATGTGCCGGCGACGTTGACGCTCGTCGGCGCGAGCGCGGAGGAGATCGCGCCGCTGCTGCTCGACGATCGCGGCGTAAGCGCGCTCGGCAAGGTCTCCGAGGAGCGCAAGGCGGCGGAGCTCGCGCGCGCGGACGTGCTGTGCGCGCCCTCGCTCGGCGGGGAGAGCTTTGGGATGGTCTTGACAGAGGCCTTCGCCGCGGGCACGCCGGTCGTGGCATCGGACATCGCGGGCTATCGCGACGTCGTGCGGGACGGGATCGACGGAGTGCTCACGCCGCGCGGAGACGCGCGCGCGCTGGCGGAGGCGCTGCGCCAGCTGGCGCTCGCGCCGCAGCGGCGCGTGGAGATGGCACGCGCGGCACGCGAGCGTGCAGAGCGCTTCGCATGGCCACACGTCGCGGCGGAGGTGCTCGAGGTCTACGAGCAGGCGCGCGCCGTTGGCCGCGCACCCACCCGCACGCGGCAGCTCGCTGTTCGCAGCGGTCTCGCACCGGCCGACTTACTTCCGCGCGTACCGGCACAGCGCTTGCCAAGCCCGGAGCCCGCGCTCGCGGGCGCTACGGCGCGCGGGGTTCTGCGCGTGGCTCGCCGCGGTGCGCTCGCGGCCGTCTCGCTCGCCGGCCTCGGGCTGGCGCTGACGGCGCTGCAGCGGATTGGGCTCGGTCGCGTCGCGGCGAGTCTCGTCGCCTCGAGTCCGGGGTTGATCGCGGCGGGCTTCGGGCTGATGTGCCTCGCGATGGTCGTGCGCGGCTTCGCGTGGCACGCGATTCTCAGCGCCGCACCGACGTGGCGTAAGGCGCGGCGCCGCGACGCGCTGCAGGGTACGTTCATCGGGGTGCTGATGTCCGCGACGCTGCCCGCGCGCCTGGGGGAGCCCTCGCGCGCGCTGATCGTCGCGCGGCGCATCGGCCGCGCGCGCGAGACGCTGCCCATCGTGCTCGGCACGATGGTCTCGCAGACGCTGCTGAACCTGCTCGCGCTGATGCTGCTCGGGGTGGCGATGCTCTGCGGGGCGCCGCTGCTGCACGGTCACGGCGGGGCGCTGCTCGCGCCGGCGCTGGTGCCGCTCGGCGCCTTGATGCTCGTGCTGCTGGCACCCGTGCTGCTCCCGCACGGGGCGGAACGCTCGCATGGCAGCCGCCACGCGGACGGGCTGCAGGCGCTCGTATCGGGCATGCGACGCACGCTGCTGCTGGTGCGCGAGGGCCTGCGCATCTTCGCTGCGCCGCGCCAGGCGGCGCTCGCGACGGGCGCGCAACTCGCCGCGTGGGCGCTGCAGTGCGCATCGTGCTGGCTGCTGCTGGTGGCGCTCGGCCTCGATCATCGCGTCGGGATCGCGGGCGCCGCGGCGGTGCTGTTCGCCGTCAACGTCACCGCCGCGATCCCCGCCACGCCCGCCAACGTGGGCGTCTTCCAGGCCGCCTGCGTCGCGGTGCTCACCGGCGCCTACCACGTCTCGACCCCCGACGCGATCGCCTACGGGATCATCCTGCAGGCCGTCGAGGTCGCGACCGCGATGCTGATGGGGATGCCGGCGCTCGTCAAGGAGGGGCTCTCCTGGAAAGAGGTCCGCCTGCGCACGATGCACGCGGCGCCGGTCCAACTGCCGGCGCTGCCGAACGGCAGCGAGGTCGCCTCGCGCGCGTGAGCGACGCCTGGGTCTACATGCTGCGCTGCCGCGACGGCTCGCTTTACACCGGCTGGACCAGCGACCTGGAGCGACGGCTAGCTCGTCACCGCGCGGGCAAGGCAAGCCGCTACACGGCGAGCCGGCTACCGGTCGAGTTGGCGCTGGTCCTGCCGATGGTCGATCGCACGGCGGCGCGCCGGGAGGAGGCGCGGATCAAGCGGCTCGATCGGGCGCGTAAGGAGCTTATTTGCAGGGAGTTCGGCGTTGATCCAAATTGATCCAAATTTATCCAAGCAGTTGGATGGAGATGCTAAGATCCAAGAGCTTCGTTTGATTTGGAGCAATTTGGACTATCTATGTACGTCGCCCCAGCACCTACCGCACAAGAACTATTCCTGAAGTTCGAAGGCGAACGACTTTTCGAACTCATACGGGCGGGTATTGCCGACGACGGTCACCGCTACCTGCACTGGGACAAGCTGCGTCAGCTCGACCCGCCCGCGAACGTAACCCATGAGGAGTGGTGGCTGCTCATCAAGCTCGCACGGCAGCCGCTTTTGCGGCGGCTGCCGCTGACCGATGCCGAGGGGCTGCCCTTCAGCTATGCCATCCCCGATCTGGTGGCGCGCGCCCTCCACTACATAGATCAACGTTGCAGCGGCGAGATTGCGATGCCCGAGGTGGTGACCGCCGACGATCAGGCGCGGCGGCATTACCTCGTCGACTCTCTGATGGAGGAGGCAATCAGATCAAGTCAGCTCGAGGGTGCGACAACCACTCGGCGCATCGCGAAGGAGATGCTCGAGACGGGGCGGGAGCCCAAGGACCGTAGTGAGCGCATGATCCGCAATAACTATCTCGCGCTGCAGTACATGCGCGATCAGATGGGCGAGACGCTGACGCCGGCCGCCGTGCTCGAATTGCAGCGGATCCTGACCGAGGGTACGCTGGAGCATCCGGACGCGGCAGGCAGGCTGCAGCGTCCGGGAGAGATTCGTGTCTCGGTAGTAGACCCGAAAACCGGCGAGGTCGTACATACACCACCTCCGGCCGACCAGCTTCCCGGGCGGCTCCAGACGATGTGTGACTTTGCGAACGAAGGCGAGTCGCCCGATAGATTCATTCACCCGGTTGTGCGAGCGATCCTGCTGCACCTCTGGCTCGCTTACGATCATCCGTTCGAAGACGGCAACGGCCGGACGGCTCGGGCGCTGTTCTACTGGTACATGAGGACGCGCAAGTATTGGCTCATCGAGTACTTGTCGATTTCACGGATCCTGCGCAGCGCGCCGTCCACGTACAGCCGGTCATTCATGCTCACCGAGAACGACGAGCTCGACGCGACTTACTTCGTGGTCTACCAGCTCGAGGTCATCCAGCGCGCGATAGATCAGCTGCACGATTATCTCCGACGCAAAATCAGGGAGGTCCGCGACGTCGAAGCGCTGCTCAGGGGATCCACCGACTTCAATCATCGTCAGCTCGCGCTGCTGGGAAGCGCTCTCCGAGATCCCGAGGCGAGCTATAGCTTCAAGGGCCACGCGGCTTCCTACAACGTGACGCACGAGACGGCGCGAAACGACCTGCTTCCACTCGTGGACCGCGGCTTGCTCGAGCGTCGGCGCCAAGGGCGAGGCTTCATTTTTACTCCGCTGGCCGATCTAGCCGATCGTCTGCGCGCCGCTGGCATGCCGTAGATATCCGTCACCCGGCCATCGCCGGCTCGCCTGTCCCCGTGAGGGGGTCCTCTTCTTCGACCGCGCCGTCCGGCGGGTCCTCATCCCCAAGCGAGGGTCCGTCGCCGCTCTTACCGAACAGGGACGGGTCGCGGTAGGACCCCTTGATGAGGTCATCGGGCGAGCCGTTCTCCAGCAGCCGCCCCTGGCGGGTGCCGAAGTAGATCGCCTGCGGGTGGTGCGCGACGAGCGCGAGCGTGGATTGCTCGGGTTCCGGCGCGTAGCCATCGGTGATGCGCATGCCAATGTCGCCGAGGCCGAGCAGCCGCTCGACCTTGAGGTGCTCGGCCTGCTCGGGCACCGCGGGGTAGCCCCACGAGTAGCGCCGACCCTGCGCGGCGGGGATCCCGAGCATCGCACGGGCCTCGGCGTGCAGCCACTCGGCGAGCCCCTCGGCGGTCTGCACGCCGAGGCCGTGCACGAAGAGCTGTTCGGCGAACTCGCCGTCGGCCTCGAGCTTGGCCATCAGCTCCGTCACCTCCGCGCCGACGGTGACGGCTTGCACGGCGATCACGTCGAGCTCGTCCGGCGGTGAGCCGTCGGGCTTTGCCGGTCGAAAGAAGTCGGCGAGGCAGATGCGGTCGCCCTTGGGCTGGCGCGGGCAGACGAAGCGCGTGAGCTCGGCGGCGGGGTCGGCGGGGTCCAGCGCGGGGGCGCGATAGGTCGAGCCGGGGTCGGCGGGATCGGTCGCGCCGGCGGGCTCGGCGACTGCGGGATCCAGCACCACGATCTCGTTCCCCTGCGCGTAGCACGGGAAGAACCCGAGCAGCGCGCGGGGGTGCAGGTAGTCCTGCTCGCGCCACATCCGCTCCAGGCGCGGCTGGAAGTCCTCGTCGAGGAGCTTGCGCCAGGCCTCGCCTTTGACGCCGCGCCCGCCCCAGTGCAGCTTGAAGAGGACGTGGGTGTCGAGGTGGCCGAAGAGCGCGTCGAGGTCGACGGGGATCTCGCGCACGCCCCAGAACGGGGGGGTGGGGACCGGCGCGTCGGTGCGCGCGGCGGAGCGCACGGAGTCGTCGGCGAGGTTGACCTCCTCGACCGGCGCCTCGCCCTTGGCGCGGAACGCGGAGGCGTCGGCGCGCAGCTTTGCGACGAGCGCGGCGTGGGCGTCGGCGTCGACGAGCTGGTCCATCACGGCGAGCCCCTCGAAGGCGTCCTTGCAGTAGAAGACGCCAGGGTCGTAGACCTCCTCGGACTCCTTACCGCCGGGGTAGAGCGCGCGGAAGCTGAAGGCGCGGTTGATCGCGGCGCCGCCGATCAGGACGGGGTAGTCGAGCTGCTTGGCGTGCAGCTCCTGGATGCAGGCGGGCATCTGCTTGGAGGTCGAGACGAGCAGTGCGCTCAGCCCGATCGCAGTCGCCTCGTGCTCCTGGGCGGCGTCGAGGATCGTCTGGATCGGTACCTGCTTGCCGAGATCGACGACGGTGTAGCCGTTGTTCGTGAGGATCGTGTTGACGAGCGACTTGCCGATGTCGTGCACGTCGCCGAAGACGGTCGCGAGCACGACGGTGCCCTTCGTGTAGCCCTCGATCTTGTCGAGGTATTTCTCCAGCTGCGCGACCGCGCGCTTCATGACCTCGGCGGACTGCAGCACGAACGGCAGGATCAGCTCGCCGGCGCCGAACTTGTCGCCGACCTCTTTCATCGCGGGCAGCAGCACGTCGTTGAGCGTCGGCACCGCGCCGATCTTCTCGACCGAGCGATCGATCCAGACCTCGACGCCGTCCTTGCGGCGGCGCAGGATGTGGAAGTGCAGCGCCTGCTCGGGCTCCATGCCCTCGGTCGGGTCAGCGGGGGATCCGGTCCCGCCCGCCCCGTCGTCCTCGCCCTTGGTCTCGAAGTGCGCGATGAAGCGCTCCAGCGCGTCCTCGCGGCGGTTGTAGACGAGATCGTCGGCGAGCTCGCGCTCGGTGTCGGGGATCTCGGAGTAGGGGGTGATGTGGTTGGGGTTGACCATCGCGAGGTCGAGCCCGGCCTGCACGCAGTGGTGCAGGAAGACCGAGTTCAGCACCGCGCGCGCGCCGGGCGAGACGCCGAAGGAGACGTTCGAGACGCCCAGCGAGGTCTTGACGTGCGGGATCTCGGCCTTGATCCGCTCGATCCCCGCGATCGTCTCGACCGCCGACGGGCGCCACTCCTCGTCGCCGGTCGTCAGCGTGAACGTGAGGCAGTCGAAGATCAAGAGCTCCGGGTCGAGGCCGTGCTCCTCGCAGCAGAGGTCGCGGATGCGCTGGGCGATCTCGACCTTGCGCTGCGCGGTCTTCGCCATCCCGACCTCGTCGATCGTCAGCGCGATCAGCGCCGCGCCGTGCGCCAGCGCGAGCGGTACCACGCGGTCGAGCTTGTCGCGGCCGGCCTCGAGGTTCACGGAGTTGACGATCGCGCGCCCCGGGATCTGCTCGAGCGCGGTCTCGATCACCTCGGGCTCGGTCGAGTCGATCTGGATCGGCGCGGGCTGCGTCAGCGAGATGCGCTTGACGACCCGGCGCATCTGCTCGTCCTCGTCGGCGCGCTCGGTCAGCGCGACGCAGACGTCGAGCACGTGCGCGCCGCCGGTGACCTGGTCCTCGGCGATCTGCGCCAGGCCGTCGTAGTCATCGGCAAGCAGCAGCTCCTTGGCCTTGCGCGACCCCTGCGAGTTCACGCGCTCGCCGACCATGCTCGGGCGCGGCTCCTGCACGAGCGGGGTGGCCGTCATCATCGATGAGAGGAGCGGCGGCCGCGCAGCGCGATCTCGCGGGGCGGGCGCAAGCCCGCCGATCCTCTCGACGATCGCGCGGATGTGCTCAGGTGTCGTGCCGCAGCAGCCGCCGACGATGTTGACGCCGTAGCGCTCGACGAACTCGCCCAAAGCGCTCGCGAGCGGCTCGGGCTTCTCGGGGAAGATCGTCTCGCCGTCGGGCCCCTGCAGCGGCAGGCCGGCGTTGGGGATGCAGGCGATCGGCAGCGGGCTGTGTTCGCCGAGGAAGCGGATCGCGTCGCGCATGTCCTCGGGCCCGGTCGAGCAGTTCAAGCCGATCACGTCGACGTTCAGCGCGGAGAGCGTCGTGAGGACCGCGGCGATGTCGGTGCCGAGCAACATCTTGCCGCCATTGGGTAGCAGCGAGACCGAGGTGTGGATCGGCAGTGTGCGCCCGGTGCTCTTGAACGCCTCGCGCGCGCCGAAGATCGCGGCCTTGACCTCGAGGATGTCCTGCGCGGTCTCGATAATGATCAGGTCCGCGCCGCCGTCGATCAGGCCCGCGGCCTGCTCGGAGAAGACCTCGACCAGATCGCGGAAGCGGATCTGCCCGAGCGTGGGGTCCTCGGAGGCCGGCAGGAAGCCGGTCGGCCCGATCGAGCCCGCGACGAAGCGGCTATCGCCGGCCGCTTTGCGCGCGATTTCCGCTGCCTTCGTGTTGATCTCGATGGTGTAGTCGGCGAGCCCCCACTCGCCGAGCTTGATCCGCGAGGCCTGGAAGGTGTCGGTCTCGAGCACCTGCGCGCCCGCATCGAGCATCGAGTCGTGCACGCCCGCGATCACGTCCGGGCGGTTGAGCACGAGCGCCTCGTGGCACTTGCCGGGCAGGCCGCCGTAGTCCTCGGCGGTGAGGTCGAATTGCTCGAGCGTCGCGCCCATGCCGCCGTCGTAGACGACCACGCGGCTCGCGAGCGCCTGCTGGAAATCGCGCATCTCCGAGATCCTAGCAACGGGCCGGACAACATTGACACGGTCGTGTGAATGTTTACCGCTCTTCACACATTTGTCGGCGCGCCCGACAGTCGCTGCCCGCCTCGAACGCGTCAGCGAGCCAAAGGGACGACGCGCGTGTAGGGCCTTTCGGGACGGGCTTACATCAATCGTCCATGTGGCGTGAAAGGCACCGCGCAACCGTCCATCCTGCACGGCCATCACCGCTTGACAAGCCAGGACGACCACGTCGAGTCAGGAGACCTACCATGTTCACCGCATCCCAGGTTCGGGTGATCCCGTGACCCCGCAGCTCGCCCTCGAGGCGCCTACCGCAGCCCCGGCCTCCGCCGCGGCACCCCCCACTGCCGCCCCCGCACCGCGCCGCGCCAAGCGCCGTGCCAAGCAGACCGGCCACACCGTCGTCGCCGTCGTGGGGCTCGGCTACGTCGGCCTGCCGACCGCGATCGCGCTGCGCAACGCCGGCTGCCGCATCGTCGGGATCGACATCTCCGGGGACCGTCTCAGTGCGATCCGCGGCGGGCGCGCCGAGCTGCTCGACAGCGAGCAGCGCGATCTCGCCGGCCACCTGCAGAGCGACGGCTTCGTGCTCACGAATCGCATCAAGGCGCTCGACGCGGCCGACCTCGTGCTGATCTGCGTGCCCACGCCGGTCGACGAGCAGCTGCGCCCCGACCTGCAGATTCTGCGCGACGCCTGCGCCGAGGTCGTGCGTCACGCGCGGCCCGGCCAGACGCTCGTGCTGACCTCGACGACGTACGTCGGCACCACGCGCGAGCTGCTCGTGCAGCCGCTGGGCGAGCGCGGGCTGCGCGTCGGCACGGACGTGTTCGTCGCGTTTGCGCCCGAGCGCATCGACCCGGGTGTCACCGACCACGAGCAGCTGCAGACCCCGCGCGTGCTGGGCGGCGCCACGGCGGAGTGCACCGAGCGCGCCGCCGCCGTGCTGCGCCACACCTGCAAGCACCTGCACCACGTCTCCTCGCCCGAGGCCGCCGAGCTGGTCAAGCTCTACGAGAACACGTTTCGCGCGGTGAACATCGCGCTCGCGTTCGAGCTCGCCGAAGCCTGCACGAGTTATCAAATAGACCCGATCGAGGTGACCGAGGGCGCCGCGAGCAAGCCCTACGGCTTCCTCGCGCACTACCCCTCCGCCGGCGTGGGGGGGCACTGCATCGCGGTCGACCCCTACTACCTGCTGCACGACCTGCGCGAGCGCGGGCGCCCCGCGACGATGGCCGAGGAGGCGCTGCGCAAGGTCTCCGGCCGCCCGCGCCACATCGCCTGGCGCGCGCACGAAGCGCTGGTGGAGCTCGGCCGGCCGCTGCCCGAGGCGCGGGTGCTGGTCGTCGGCGCCTCCTACAAGCCCGGCGTCGCCGACACCCGCGAGGCGCCGGCGCTGGAGATCATCTCGCGCCTGCGCTCCGAAGGCGCGCACGTCGACTACCACGACCCCCTCGTCGCGACGCTCGCGGTCGCGGGCGAGGTGCTGAGCGGCGTCGAGCCCGATCCCGAGAGCTACGACCTCGCGATCCTCGCGACGCTGCACCCCGACCACGACTACGACTGGCTCGCGCGCTGCCCCGCGGTGCTCGACTGCACCTACCGCCGTCCCGACGCCGGACAGCAGCGCTTCCTGCCGTGAGCCGATGAGCCCGACGCCGACCCACGAGCCGATGAGCCCGAGGCCGACCCGTAGCCGCGGCGTGCACCGCATCCTGAAGGTCCTCGCGGGCCTCTACCTGGTGCTGCTGCTTGCCGCGGTGATGGCGTACAAGGCCGCGTTCGCGGGGCTGCTGTTCTCGAACGTCTTCTTCGGCGTCTACAGCGTCTGCGTCGCGACGTACATCGTCTCGCGCTTTCTGTTCAGCCTCTTCTACCGCACGCGGCCCGACGCGGGCCTGGAGCCGCACATCGCGATCGTGATGCCCGGCTTCAACGAGGAGGAGGCGATCGCGCACTCGCTGCGCTCGCTGCTCGCGCTGAACTACCCCGAGGAGAAGCTCGAGCTGGTGGCGGTCAACGACGGCTCGACCGACCATACCCTGGCCGAGATGCAACGCGTCGCGGCCGACTGCCAGGGGCGCGTGCGCGTGATCAACTTCCCCGAGAACCGCGGCAAGCGCGCGGCGATGGCCGCCGGCATTCGCGCGACGACCGCGGCGGTGATCGTGTTCGTGGACTCCGACTCCTCGGTCGAGCCCGATGCGCTGAAACTGCTCGTGCAGCCGCTCGCCGACCCGCGCGTGGGGGCGGTCTGCGGCCACGCCGATGTGCTCAACGTCCGCGAGAGCTGGATCACGCGGATGCAGGCCGTGCGCTACTTCGTCGCGTTCCGCGTCGTGAAGGCCGCGGAATCGGTGTTCGGCGCCGTCACCTGCTGCTCGGGGTGCTTCTCCGCCTACCGGCGCGAGGCGATCATGCCGCGCCTGGAGTGGTGGGAGAGCCAGACCTTTCTCGGCGTCGAGTCCACCTTCGGCGATGACCGCTCGCTGACCAACTGCGTGCTGCGCGACTGGCGCATCGTCTATGAACGGCGTGCGGTCTCGCACACGATCGTCCCCACCACGTTCCGTGCGTTTCTGATCCAGCAGACACGCTGGAAGCGCTCGTGGACGCGCGAGTCGCTGCTGGTCGCCAAATTCATCTGGCGCAAGCACCCGATCGCTGCGGCCTTCGCCTACATGAGCATCGTCCTGCCGCTGCTCGCGCCGATCGCCGCGCTGCACTCGCTGGTGTGGGCGCCGCTGCACCACCACGGCGCCCTGCCGCTCACCTACCTCGCGGGGATCTACGCGCTCGCGCTCGTCTACTCCTTCTACTTCCTGCTCTTCCAGGACCGCTACAACGTGCTCTGGCTGTACGGGATCCTGTTCGTCTTCTTCTACCTCGCGATCATGCTGTGGCAGACGTACTACGCGATCTTCACCTGCCGCACCGCCGCGTGGGGCACGCGACCCGCGACCGCCGGCACCGGCGGCGATGGGAGCGGGCCGTGAGTCTGCACGTTCCCATCAAGCGCACCTTCGCCGCGTTGCTGCTGCCGGCGTCGCTGCTGCCCGTGCTGCTGCTCTCGCCGTCGCTCGTGCGCGCGCCCGCCACGCTCTGGCGGCACACCGCGCACGCGCTCGCGCCCGCCCACCCGCGCGTGGTCCATCGCGAAGCTCCCGGGCCCGCCTACTACCTGATCGGCCCCGCGCGCCTGGAGATCGACGTGCTCGAAGCCGGCGTCGCCGGCAAGCTCACGCCGAAAGTCGGCTACTCGCCGCTCGCCGAACCGGAATGGGCCGCGCGCGCCGCCGCCGGGCTGGATACTCCGGCTCGCACGCCGATCGTGCTGATCGCGCGCGGGCGGGAACTGACGACCGCCTCCGGGCGGCCGCTGATCCTCGCAGCGCGTCCCGCGCGCACCACCGCCCGTCGTCCCGCGCACAAACGATGAGCCCCGCACCTCGCATCCTTGCCGCGGTAGCGACCGCGGCCTTCGCGGCCGCGACGCTCGCGCCGGGCGCGGACGCGGACGTTCTGCTCGCACCGCTGACCGCCAGTCCGCTCGCCTCCGCTGCGTCCGCGGGCCCGAGTGCAAGCTGCGCCGGGCGCGCTCCGCAGGCGCTGCGTCTCACCCGTCTGCGCGGCCCGCGCGTGCGGCTCAGCTGGCGCGCGCCCACCGCAGTCGCCGGCTCACCGACTGCCGTCACCGGCTACCGCGTGCTGCGCTCCGGGCGCACCGTCGGCCAGACCACCGCGACCGCGATGACGCTTGCCGTCGTGCTCGGGCGGCGCACGACGTTCACCGTCCAAGCGCGCTACGCTCAGCCGCCGCTCGTCTGCGCCGCGCACATCCAGAGCCGGCTCGCGCTGCGTCCTCCGGGTCGCGTCGCCGGCCTGCGCATCATCAGCCAGAGCGCGACCGGAGTGCGCATCGGCTGGCGCCGCGCGAAGCCCGGCGACGCCCCCGTCGCCGGCTACCGCATCTACCGCGACGACGCCGTCGTCGCGCAGACCCGCGCGCGCAGCTTCGCGCTCAAGCTCAGCGCGGCCGCCGCGCACACCATCGCCGTCGCCGCGGTGGACACCCGCGGGCGGGTCGGCCCGCGCAGCCGCGCGCTGCGGATCGCGGCGCGGCCGCGGGGCACGCCGAAACGGGCCGCCGCCGGCGTCGTTCTGCCCGGCGCGCCCGGCGGGCTCAGCGTCTCCGAAGTCGACGACACCGCGGCCACGCTCTGGTGGACCCCCGCGAAGGCCGGCTCGGCGCGGATCATCGGCTACCGCGTCTACCGCGACGGTGCTCTGCTCGGGCAGAGCACCGCCGACTCGATGCGCCTCACCCACCTCTCCTCGACGCGCACCTACAAGCTCGAAGTCGCCGCCGTCGACGCCAACCACCGCGAGGGTCCGCGCACACCCGCGCTGAAGCTCACCACGACCCACACCCCGCCCGAGGGCCCCGCGCTGATCTCGGCGCTGCGCGTCACCGACACCTCCGCCACCCTCTCCTGGCAGGCGGGGGCGGCCAACAGCGGCACCCTCGTCGGCTACCTGCTCTTCCAGGACGGCCAGCCCAAGCGCGTCGTCAGCGGGCAGGTCACGACGGTGACGCTCGCGTCCGAGCGCAAATACACGTTCACGGTGCGCGCGCTCGACTCCTACGGCTACCTCAGCGCGCCCGCGCCGAACCTCACGGTGCTGACCACGCACACGCCGCCCTCGACGCCCGCGAACCTCCACGCCGGCGAAGTGACCGCGAGCTCCGCGGCGCTCGGCTGGTCGCCGAGCGCGCCCGTCAGCGGCACGATCGTCGGCTACCGCGTCTTTCGCAACGAAATCCCCGTCGGGCAGACCTCGAGCCCGGGCATGACGCTCGCGAGCCTCGCGCCCTCGACCGCGTACAAAGTGACGGTCGTCGCGGTCGACTCGCTCGGCGCGATCAGCGCGCCGACCGCGCCGCTGTCGCTGGAAACCGCGAACCCGACGCCCACGCACGGCCACGTGCAGGCGTTCCTGCTGGCCTCGACCGACCAGAGCTTCTTCGACCTCGAGGCCCACTACCAGCAGGTCGGCGTGGTCTACCCCACGTACTTCGACTGCGGCGCCGGGGGCGCGGTCAGTGGCAGCGACTACCCGCTCGTGACCGGCTGGGCCGAGGCGCGCCAGATCGCGGTGATGCCGCGCCTGAACTGCCAGAATCCGAATGACGAGAATGAAATCCTCAACAATCCGAGCGTCGGCCAGCACACGATCGAAGCGCTCGCCGCGCTCTGCCGCGAACACGGCTATCAGGGCATCCAGGTCGATTTCGAGGGGGCGCAGCCCGCCGAGCGCGAACCCTTCACGGCCTTCATCACCGCGCTCGCCGCGAAGCTGCACGCGCAGGGCGACAAGCTCTCGACCGTCGTCACTGCGAAGTACTACAACGTCATGAGCGGCCGCGCCGCGATGTACAACGACGCCGCGCTCTCCGGTCCCTCCGACTACATGTTCGTGCTCGACTGGGGCCTGCACTGGACGACCTCCGCGCCCGGCGGCATGGACGAACTGTCGTGGTTCAAACGCGTCGCCGAATACACCGCGACGCTGCCCGAAAAGAGCAAGTACATCCTGGGGATGCCGATGTACGGGATCGACTGGCCCAACGGCGGCGGCGGCGCGAATCCCGGCACCCCGCTCGAGTTCAACGACGTGATGGCGCTCGCGAGCCAGTACGGCGTCACCCCGGAATGGGACGCGGAAGCCGCCGACCCGCACTTCTCCTACACCGATGGCAACGGCGTCCACCACGACGTCTGGTACACCGACCAGCAGTCGATCGCGGTCCGCGCCGCGCTCGCCGAATCGCTCGGCCTCGGGGTCGGGCTGTGGCATCTCGGCAGCGAGGACCAGAGCATCTGGGAACTGCCGCAGCTCGGCGGCGGCAGCTGAGAGCCGGCTCCCGGACCGCCCAACGCGCGTAGGGGCTTGACAATTGTTTCATGGTGCGGTACCGTGTGTGCTGGTTCGGCTGTGTGGCCGGCAGACATAGATTCTCGTTCGGGTCATCCTGGGCATGGTTGACTTCAGGC
>Ga0210396_10000556_pt1 | contig 48141 bp, 52 predicted proteins | sample IncBWH17OmetaG_FD_155466 | JGI IMG/M metagenome (GOLD analysis project Ga0210396, IMG submission 155466) | Forest soil microbial communities from Barre Woods Harvard Forest LTER site, Petersham, Massachusetts, United States - Inc-BW-H-17-O ... | reverse complement strand
CTCTGCACCGAGAAGCTTAGTCATGTATTCATGGGCTTCTGGGTGAACTTTGTACCGGGATTTAACCATTGTTTTAGCGCCATCGGGCAGGCGAGCGCCAAACGACCAATCGTTTAAAGCGTTAGCTTCAATATCTTTATAATCGTGGGTATTCCAAGCGTAATAGTCTTCTCCCTCATGCGCGGTTTTTACGATTGTATCATTTGCCAAAAATCGATCTAGTAACCCATTCTTTTTTAGTTCCGCGATTTTGGCGTCGGATATATTAATATTTCTCATTGCATCGGGGTTGTCGAGCACAATCGGTTTACCCGTAATTTTATCCGTAACCGTATGCCCAGACCCAGCTAGCGCGGCCATAGGTCTACCGTCCGAGGCTTTCAAATCAAAAACCCGGTCAAGGAATTGCTTGTTGGCAATAGCCTCAGTCATTTTGTCGATGTATGCAGAAGTTAAAGTTGTGGGGTCATTAGTTACAAGTTTCCGCCCAAGCAATTGGCCTTCATGTGCATTTTCAAAAACCCGGTGACGAGCCATTGAAACATTCGTCATAAAGGCATTAGATTTGGAGTCATCGCGGAGAAGGTTGTTTGCAGGCATGCCTTGGTCTTCTGGCTTCCAAGCGTTAGTCAGATAGTTTTCTATGCCTTCTTTTATGAATCCGTGAGACTGAGCGACCTTCAAAAGTTCGTCTAAAGCCGCTCGATGCATTTTAGCAATCTCAAACATTTGTCCATAAATTGGATTTGAGTCGCGGTTTTGAATGGCTTTGATAGCTTCTTTATAAGAATCTAACTGAAACCTAGCTTCTTCTGGTGTGTACTTTTTCTTTATGTTTTGCTGGGCGGTTATTTCATCGTAATGAGATTGGTTTTCATACGCTTCTGAAGCATCTAGCTGTTTTTGTTTGGCTAAATCAGATAAATTGTTTACATCTATGCCTTTGCGGTGTTTGGCCACTTTAGCCAAAGCATCTTCTAAAGGAACGCCCTGTCTAATATTTACAGTTCCACCTGTAGTCGAATCCTGAAAATCGTGAAAGCCTTCCGGGAAATCCCCGCGATAAATCAACCCTTGTTTTTTCAAAGACGAAACTAGCTCGGGAAGTGGCGCACCGATTCTTTCTTCTGGTTTTCCTGACGCTTCAGCAAACTTGTTGTGACGTTCAATTAAAGTTTTTAGAGCTAGTGGGTCTTCGATACCCGCCCGCATCAAATCCCCAGCAGCGCTAGCGTGTAATTTATCTACCTCTGGGTACTTTCTACGAATGTTTTCATTATATGTTTTTGCAAAGTCTTTGCCTTCTTGGACTTGCGTGGCACGCTGACCCTCGTTTAAACGCAATAGCCGATTGGTCTCAGAAAGTTTAACCTTTCCGCCAGCAGCTATCTGGGCGTCTTCCCAAGTCTTGCCGAAGTCTTTGCCAAACTCGTTAGCGCCAAGGACTCCCAGTGTTCCGCCAGCAGCTACGTGAACCGCCAAACGAGCGGCGTCATCATACCGGCCTTCCTTCATGGCGTCTAATACTTGCGGAGTTTCTTGAATTACCTGCATTGCCGCCTGAGTTGTAAACCCAGCGTCAATCAAACTTTTGATTCCACGGATAGCGGTAGGGAAAGCTTCTTGCTTAATCCCAACTTCAGATAACGCGTTCATCAAGTCTGGGCTAGACTTGACAAGCGAGTTCATGTGAGGGATGTAATCCGAGTTTACCCCGGCTTTAAAGAGAGCATTAGCGCCTTTCATGGCGGTAGGGATTTCCCGTTCTGCGAATCCAGCCGTCCGTAGGGCGGTTAAAGCTTCAGCCGAGCCGTCAGCAGCCTGCCCCGCTTTAAGTAGCGCCTGAGCGCCCCGTAGGGCCACTGGCATCTCTTCTGCGGCGAGTCCTAGACCGCGTAACGCCGCCCCACCCCCAAAAGTGGCCAAAGTAAGTGCTATTGACTCTGGACTAGTAAGACCTGAAATCACGTCTTCCACGCCGCCCAGGAACCCCGAATCAGTGTTTTTAGCCGAATATAGCAATCCAGGTCCGTTTAACCCAATTAACGGAGTGCTTCCCCATTTGTGGAACTTCCCAAGCGTGGAGGTGGGTTCCTCTTGTCCAGATTCTGGACGAGGCTGTGCGCCCCCGCTAGTTAAACCGGCAGATAAGTCTAAACCTGAAGATGGTGTGGGAGAAGGCGCAGGAGCGGGGGCAGTGGAAGGAGCAGACGCAAAACCAGCAGATAAGTCAATTGGTTTTGGAGTCGCTGAGGGAGGTGGTGGCGTGGTCTGAACTAATCCGCCAGAAAGATCAATTTGGTTATCTGCCATGTTTTAGACATTACTGAACAATTTCAGCGCCTTGCGCCTGAGCTTGAGCTTTGGCGGCATTAACATCCCCGCCTTTATTTTTAGCTAACCATCCAGAAGCCGACCACTGTTTTCCAGATAATGGAAGAACTCGTTTAATAAATTCTGCTTTTTGAGAAGTCGTCCAGCCGGGATTGGCTTTTAGTGTGCTTACGATAGTTTCTGTACTTGGGCCTTGCGGCGGTAGATTTGGACGGGCATTTCTTCCGACCACGGAAACTCCCGGAGACTCGTAGGAATTGACCAAAGCTTGGTCTTGTTTCATTTGTTCCGCTTGCTGTGCGGTTGTTTGTTTTTCCTGAATAGCCGCCTGAGCCTGTTGAGCGGCAGCAGCGGGAGTTCCAACAGCAGGACCTGCGGGCGCGGGAGTGGTCGTTGCGGTAGGAGCAGGTGCAGCCCCGCCTTTCTTGCCTGTTTTTTCCGCTTCCATAGCGGCTATGTTCTTCTTGGTTAAGATGTCAAACTGTTTTTGGGCATCGTCTAAAGCTTCTTGAGCTTCTTTAACCCGAGGATCGCCTTCATCGACTATTTGAGTTTTCAAGAAACTCAATTTGTCTTCAGCTACCTTCAAGGAGATTTTGGCGTTTTCGTATCCAGCCAACTGTTCCTGACGCTCAAGCGAAGCAAATTCTTTATTGGTCTTGGCGATTTCAGCGTGGGATTTAGTAATGTCTAAATTAGTTTGAGCAATTTCTAATTTAGCTTTGTTGACACTTATTTGATCTAGAGTAGCCTGTCTTTTCATACCAACAAGCGCTCCAACAGTGGTGTTTATTTTAGCCTCGTCATCGAACTGTTTGTAACCCAATAAACTGTTTAACTCTCTACCAGAAACCTCGGTTGATTTGTTTAAATCGTTAGTAGGAACATCATAAAACGAGTGGGTGGTTCTAGAAGCCAAATCCACGGGTTTTCCAGCTTCATCTACCCAGTCTCGCTTTTCTTTGTCAAATTTTAAACCGTCGTAATTTACGGTTTGAGTGTGAATCCGTTGATAGCCTGGAGGGGCATCAAACGCTCTGGGGTCTTTGGTGTAAGCGGCAGAGAAATTCGACCCGTTGCCAACTTTTCCATTTATATTCTCGCCATTAACCATGACCGGAGAAAGCACACCAATAGCGCCCAATTTCTCATTCATCCCCGAGTTGTATTCGTTTAACTTATCTAGATGCTCTTGCTGCATCAAATTCATCTGAGCATCGGCTTGTAAATCAGCAGCGTGGTAGTGGGCGAGTTCGGCTTTAACACGCAGGTCTTCTTGTTTTTCTCGATTGGTGGTTACTTCATTTTGGAATTGTTGTTGAGCCTGAGCACGACGCTGCAAGTCTTGGTTACGCTGATCCTGAACACCCGCGCCACCACCTTTAATCAAACCCGTAGCAAAATCATTACCTGCGCCCGCAGCCCCACCCATTAAAGCCCCGGCTAACATATTACGGAACATTTGACCGGGTTTTTGTTTAATAGGAGTAGCGACTGTTTGGCCGGTTTTTGGGTCAACTTGGTAATCGTTGGAGGTGCCTGCAAGAGTATTGAAGACGTGCCCAATCGAGGCAAGTTTGGAGACGTGCTTAATTGCAGAAGGATCGGGTTGTAGAGCCGGAACTTGCGATTGAGCAGGCGGCGTCAATTGTCCAGATAATGGACTTGACTGCTGCTGGGGAGCATTTGGGTCCGGTGGAGGAGCCATCGGAATTTGTTGAGGAGTCGGAGAAGCCGTCCCCAAAGGATTCATTGCGTCGGTTAGTCCGTCTGGCACGGGGCCTCCAAAAACTCGCTAATTAAAGTATGCTTACTAATATTTTGATCATTTAAAGCCCGGCGTAAAAACGAAACTACGTGGTCTACCGCAACGGAAGATTTCAGTTCATAGCAGCGAAGGAACTCTTCCAGCGAGCTATTAGGGCTGGCGTTAGCACGGGATTTGCCAGAGGCTTTTAACTCAATATCAAACATTGCTGCTTTGTACCCGTTTAAAATCGAATCAAACACTCTCAAGCCCTCTGTATCAACTGTGTGTTTTCCCGGTAAGGCGAAACTTCTCAGAAGCAGAGGATTAGCTAGAATATAAGATTTACTTTCGGGATCATGTATCCCATTAAGTTTTGCGATTGCGTTAACTATGTGTTCGAGTTTTTTCATTAGCTTGCAGGTCCGCTTCCGGGATCGTTGAAACCACTACTTGCTCCACCGCCCATAGCCGCAGCCATTCCAGGACCTCCAAGAAACGCTCCCGCAGCCCCACCGATCATTCCGGCAAGCGCCCCTTGCCAAGCGGTGTTTTGTTGGTTGACAATGTTTGCCGAGTTGAAAGCCGCGCTTCCTGCTCCAGTTGAAGCCCCGGCATATCCGAGAGGATCAGTTTGCCCAGAAACGGTGTTCAATTCTCCAGACGCCGCTAGGAAGTTTGACCGCCCGGTGGCATAGCCTTGTTGGGTAATGGCATTAGAAGCATTGGATTGGGTTGTTGCCTCAGAACCCAAAAGACCAACCTGCAATTGTGCCGCAGCCCCAGAAGGCAGAAAGGTGTTCCCGCCGCCGCGACTCGCTAAATTCTCGTTTAAAGCTGTCTGAGCGCTGGCAAAATTTCCGGCTATGGCGTCAGAAGCCTGAGTTCGCATACTAGTGTCTTCTTGCGGGGAAAACCCATATTGATTAATACCAGCTTGTAGAATAGGCGCAAACGCTGTCTGCAACGAGTTTAGAATATTAGTCTGATTAGCGAATTGAGTCTGATAATCCGCGGTTAGAGTTTTGTAGAAGTTCGCTTGCTCGTTGGCGAGGTTGGTTTCAGAACTGGACGCTTTATTCCAAGCAGTAGCCCGAACTCGATATTTAGGGTTATTTTTTCTCAAGGTTTGAAACCTTCATCCGGTACACCGGGACTTCCATTTTTACATATCCGTGTCGTTGACAGAATTCTTGGGTAAGCGGTTCCGCACAGAAGAAGTACACCTCACCTCGACCCTCGTTATAAGCAGTAGAAACCGCGTCCTGCGTAAGTTCTTTAAGTGCGACAGCTATAGAAACTTTGTCTGATTCGGGGTTTATCGCTAAAGCATCCAACATAATAGGCCTCTGGAAAGGCACAAAAACTATCGGGCCACTGGAATCAAAAGCGCATCGGGTTGTGGTTGAGGGGTATAACGCCACGTCAGGATCGTGTAAATTTTGCTTTGTTTCCAGGCTCCACCGCTTGAATTTTTCCGCATCAGCGGGTCTAGCCGGTCTTACGAAGATGTGCCGCATTTATCCAAAACCTCTCGCACAGATTCTTTCACTGTGTATGTTCCGGTTTCTGTCAATATTGTGGTGTAGCTTTGGCGGTCTCCAGTTTTAGAACCAACCACGCTTACGATGGCTTTAGATTCAATCACTACTTCTTCATCGTAATTTCTATCAACGGGGCTAAACCCAGTAAACTGAACAAGCATTAAATAATCCCCAGTTTAACTAAAGCGGCCCGTAAGCCGTGAGAAGCCGCCACCATAGCCCCAGTTACCCAGTAGTGCCTCTTATTTAAAGTTTCAAATTTTTCGTCGTGTTCTTTTAGATGATCTTCAATCTTTTGTATTTTCCCGGGCTGTCCGTTCCCGACTAATTCTTTTCTAAAATCGGTGTGAGACTGTTCTAGCCGGGCTAAAGCTTGAGCTATTCCATACAAGGTGGGTTCTATTGGTTTTAGGGGTTCCATTAGGTTAGTTTTACGCCCGCAGCAGAAGCGGCCTGTAGTGCTAGATTGCGGACAGGGGTTATTAGGTCAACGCTTCCACGAACAAAAGTGGAAGAGTCCGGGTAAAACCTAGCTGTTTGAAAATCGTAGGTGAATTCCGGTGGGAAAATTCCGCGATTCGGAGCCGGGTTTCCTTGAGGAGATAGCTGGGTGTCGTTACCATCAAAAGGGGCTTTTGGGTAATGTTGCTCTCCAAAAATCTCAGTTGACTTTGGAAAAATTCGTTGTGATAGTGGTGGCATTAAAATCCATTTTATAGACTACATTTCGTGAATTAGGCCGCCGAATACACTGAAGGTTAACAACTCGTTTCGAACGGTATCTTGATTAAAATCTATCTTGGTTTGCATATGGCGCATGCGAGCAGCGTTAGGGCCTTGCGCCAAATACCAACGATTCGACATAACCGTAGTGCTTGGAACTAAGTTAGGGGGATCATTAGTGAAATTTGGAAGACTTTCAAATGACCCGGAAATTTCATCGGTTAGAATACTGACGGATGGGACTGACCCGACATTCATTAGTTCTAGAACTATACTGTCTACTTCAGCTAACTGACCCGGTAACGCTAATACGAGACTCCCAAGAGTCAAAAAGCAATCAGAATAGGGACTGCCCGTAACTGCGTCTGTGTTTATTGTAACATCTCGAAATAAAATAGCTGAATTAGTTCCAACTACATAGGACATCAGCAACTGGTGAATGCCTGGAGAAGTCTCCACCGAAGTCAGCGCGTTACACCCACCACCAATTACTGCTTTTGGACTCCAGGCAGGACCGCCTTCTGGTGGCTGATTCCAGTTACATCTAAACCAAGTCTGAGAACCATCAGAAATGTAGACGGCTTTTTCAGCAGTTCCTTGGATAATAGAAGCCACATGAACTTTAGTTGGGTCAAACAACGCTAATTGATCCCCAATGGCATATCCTATTTCATTTATCCCCGAAGAACTTAACTGTAAAAATTGACGATCCGAAGTAAATAAATATATATTAGAACCTTGGATATCTAGTGCATTATAAGAAAGAAGGCCAACACCTTGCTGGAAAGGCATTGCATAGAAAGTCGCTATGCTAGTTCCAAGAATTATATAAACATCGTCTGAGGTAAAAACTAGTAATCCAGAAGAATATGGAACTAGCCGATAAACCGTAGATGGGAATAAGAAGAAATTGGCGGGGGGAAACGCCTCGTTACCGTTTCCAATAAGTATGTCTGGACCCGCTGAATAGTAAACGAAGTTTCCTACGGACCCCCAAACCCGACCTAAGTGATAGGCAAGGTTTACCAATCCAGACGGAGGAGGGGCGTTACTGACGTATGGAAGACTCGGCCAAAAAACTAAAGTATTTAAAGTCGCGTCTGCGGCATTATCCGTAATTGTAGTTGTGACATTTATGTAAGGGGAAGTTGGCAGTTCGTAAAATACACTTCCACCATCTTTAGTCCGGTAAACTCGTATTTGATTAACTTGCGGATCGGTGGAAGCAACTACAGGAAGAGAAACGTTTAGTTTATTTGTGAAGTTCCCAGTCACATTGCTGGCTAAAGTGGGATTAGATACGTGTCCGCTAGCGCTATTTCCGTAAGCATAGGCGTATTGGTATCCGCCATTAACCGCGCTAAAAGTTCCTGTACTACTGCTGACAGTTGCAATTGGACTTCCAGACTCATATACGATTATTTGAGAAGCGTCTAGAAAATAAAGAGCGTTTTTTGTAACGTTTGTATTGTTGGCCCCCCGAGCATAAAACTCAACGCCGAAGGTTCCGCTATTAATTATGGCCGAGTTTAGGGACGCCTCCCAAGTTGTAGACGGACCTCCAAAAGTCAGATTAGTTTCTGGAGGACCGCCTGTTATGGCGCTGTTGATAGCATTCCCAATCGGACTTCCGTTAAATAACAGTACTGCCGAAATAGGAGCGCTATTTAGAGCACTTCCATTGAAGTACCCGGTAAGATTGACCTGAACTCCTGTAATAGCACTTGTAGTCGGAACACTTAATCCATAGTTTGTGGTGGAAATTGGAGCGCCATTTATAAAACCAGAAAACGGAGGGATAGATATATTATAGCTAGCGTAAGCAGCATCAGGAGCACCCTGCAAATTAGCCGGAGTTGTCCAACTCGATCCCGTAGCTATTCCCGCGTATCCGGAAGACGACCCGGAAGGCGAGGGAGCGACGATTCCCCAGTTTCTAACTGCGTTAAATGGAGTTAGATTAACCCCGTCCCAAGCAAACTGATCTGCTCCATCCCCCATGTAAAGAGTGTTACCGACGCCTTGGAAAAAAGTCTGCCCAGCACCAGAAGATTTTCCGAATAGCGGTGTAGGAGTTGGAGTTGAGATATCCCACACAAATCCGACATTTGGAGGAGGAGCACCAACGGAATCCACTAAAACAGATATGTTTCCGTTCAGTTGATGAAAAGAATAAAAGCCGTCTATTGTACCGACAAACCCGTTGGGATTAAACGAGCTTGTTCCGGGGCGACGAATATACGTTCCTTGATTTGTTAGCTCGACATTTAAGCCGTCTGCTAATTGGTCCGGGCGACCGTGTAAATAAATCCTGTTAGCACGGTTGTCGAGGCTACCGAAGGGACTACGTTGTGTGACCAGCCCCGAAAACCACACGTTAGTAGTCATCGGAACTTTTTTGAAATTTTTAGAGGCTGGAGCGCCTGCTAGGGAAAGTAATGCTGGGTCCATTTAGTAAGGGCCTCCAGGCATATAGGGATAGCCGGGTCCCAGAGGTATGTTGTACGGCAACGGCCCACCGCCCAATCCTTCTGACGGATACATAATAGCAGAATCTCTTTCTCTGTCCCCGGCGCGAAGCGCGGTAAACAAAGACTCTTCCCATTTAGCATATTTAGCCGCAGCCATACGCGACCCGGCGTGCTCATAGCACATAGCCATAAAGCCTTCCCGGAAAACATAAGCTAATTCATCGGGTATAGGTGCTAGGGTATTTTGAAGACTTGTTAGTGTTGGGGGTTTTTTCTGATAAACGGGTTGGATAAACCACACGATTCCAGAGAAAGCAGGTAGCGGAGCCAAGCGGATCGTATACCCGTTTGGGTTAGCTACCGTCCATGTTACTGTTCCATCTGTAACCTGTGTTCCGGGCGAAGGATTTGATCCCGCATTGGGAATAGTGCTTCCAGTTACGCCGTAAGGATTATATCCGGGTAAAGTCACAGGACCGTTTATAAATCCGGGAGAGTTAATGCTTAACCCTAAACGCCCGCTATCAATAAATAAAATATTTCCACTAGGGTCAATAAACTGCTGAATTGGCGAAGCCGGGGTTTGCGCCACACCATACCCGCCAATAATTGGAGTATTCGGAGTCCACGCCCCCATTTGAGCGAGATAGTTTGGAACGTAGGATAGATTAAACGGACTAGACTGGTATGAAGTTAATTCCAAATCCCGAACTGCTTCCATAGCGTAAACAGGCTTAGGAGCATTAGGATTAGCGCTATTATTTATATCAACGCGCCAGCCTTGTTCTAGCCAACCTAAATCAGTGATGTTTGTGCAATAATCCTGCTGTAACGCAACCGTCAAAAACGGCGGAACGTATGCGCGATTCCATTTCCAGTTAAGGGTTTGGGCTAGGATTTTCTGCATAACGTCATTGCCAATTGACAATGCCGGTTCCTGTGTCCAGCCAGCGGCCTCAGACTGCGGAACTAATTCTCTATAGACGCGAGAACTGTCCACGATTGATTGTAGTGTAGTTGTGCTTACGCTAGGCATTTAGAATTTGTCTTTTATAAACTCGATATTTTCGTTAAAATCAATGCAGACAGTATCGCCGGATTTGACTTGTCCCGACGAAATTAATTTCGCCACGTTGAAAACTATTTCTTGTTCAATAGTTCTTTTCAAGTGACGTGCGCCGTAGCGCTGGTCGGTGCCTTTGTCGATGAGATAGGATTTTGCACTTTTGGTGAAACGTAGGATAGCTTTGGAGTTAGGAAGATTTAGGATTCTTTGCTGGACGGCTTCTAACTCTAGATCGAGGATTTTAAACAGGTCGGTTTTTGACAAGGGTTTAAACACCATAACTTTATCTATACGGTTAAAGAATTCCGGACTGAATTTTCTACGGGCGGATTCAACGCTTGTGGATTTGATCTTACTGTCCATATTCTGGACTTTTTCATCCACGAACCCGTACCCTCCGTCCATCAACTTAGTTACAGCCTCGCCGCCTAAATTAGACGTAAGGAAAATCATCGTCTGGGATAGGTCAACCCTGCGGTTATCTCCAAGTGTCAAAGTGGCTTTGTCCAAAATCCCAAGCAATAGCTGCCATAAAGAATCACTGGCTTTTTCAATTTCATCAAAAAGTAGTAGGGAAAATTTATCTTTATCCGAGTAATTAGCGGCCAGAGATTCCTGAGTGATTAGTGGATGAGTTTCCCGATGGCCTAGATATCCCGGAGGCGATCCGATTAACTTAGCGATTTCGTGGGAGTGTTGAAATTCCGCACAGTTTATTTTTACAAAAGCGTTAGAGGCCCCGAATAATATTTCTGAAGTAGCTTCTACCGTGCGAGTTTTCCCAGACCCGGTGGGACCTAGAAATAGAAAATTTCCAATTGGGCGTTGTTTTGCAGATAGGCCGGATTTAAAAATCTGATAGGTATCAACCACAGCCTGAACCGCTTCCCCCTGACCGATGATTTTAGAACGAATTTTCTGTTCAAAATCCCATATTTCGGGAGACTGTAACGAGGTGTCCAGCTTACGGCAAACTGCAATCATTTAACCCCCTTTGGGGTTACTATTGAAACAAACCTCTTCCGGCTCGACCTGCTTGACTATTTCCAAGCTCGGCTTGTTGCTCTCTGGCAGAATTAATAAACTCTTCCATGTAGAGATTCTTCTGTGTATCTGCTAATCCGGCGTTTGCAGCTAAGACTTGACGAACAAACATTTGCATTGTTGGGGCAAAGCGTTCGTCGTTGTTGTATTCGTAAGATTTAGCTAAAAACCCGGTTTCAATCAGGTAGTAATAATAGTCGGGAATTGGTGCCCAGGTATCAGTAAGATTTGCAAACACTGGAGCGGCTTTTTGATAGGTTACACTAACTGTGTAAGCTTTATCTGGTACGGGTAGTAGATAAAAAGTTATGTTTCCCGAGTCATCGTCCAAAACCGGGGAAATGGAAATGGGTCGATTTTGTACTGAATCAGAAGCCAGATTTAAAGCAACTTGAAGTTCTTTTGTGGTTGTGCCATCGCTAACAGTTGCTTTTTCAATCCACCCAAAACTAGGCAACGCTTGAGTATAACTTTGAGTTCCCTGAACCGTGGAAAAGGTGGTTACGACCCGATTCCATCTCCAAGAAAAAGGCGGCCCAAGAATAAACTGGCGTACCCAATCCGCAATGCTAAAAGCGGGTTCGTTGGCAAACCCGCCGATGCCGACAAGCGGGGCATTACGCAAGCACTGCTGCCCGAAGTTTACGGTTCTCTGAAGTAGAATTGAGCTAGCCATTTATCCAGTTTCTGGACTTTTAACGTCCGGCTTTCATTACTTCTTCTTGGTTAGTGAAATATCTGTGCCCAGCCGCGCTTGGCTGGTTGGTGGTGTTGTGGTTGGCGTATTTAACGAACTCGGAATCGTCATACCAGACCACTTTCTGGCAGTTAGTACACATCAGGAATCGAGCGCCGGTATCCAAAGTGTGTTGGATAAAACTTGAGCGGTTAAACATATCACGGGTACTAGATAGCGGGTTACAAGCCATAATGTGGGGACAAGCATCCTGTTCCCACTTTTTAGACCGGCGAATAAACTCGGCCTGTTTCTTCATGCTAGCGCGAGAAGCCGCGTCATTGGCTTCTGTGCCGGGGCTTACATAAGGCTTTTTGGACTCGATAATAGCTGAAGCCAATCCTTCAACCAATTGGGAAAGATCTGACTTACCCGATTTCAGTTGTTCAAATTCTGCTTTACTGATTGTTACTTGCTCTTGTTCGTCACCGCCAAGAGCGCCTTCAAGTTCTTTCTTAGACATACATTCTCCTGCCAATGAAATCCGCACTGGCTACGGGTAGTTTAAATAATATCGCTGTAATATAACTGCCCATCAACTGGGGAACGAACTGCTTTCATGTTTTCTGCAAACACATCTTCCTCAGTGACTTTTACGTTTTCTACGGCTTGCTTACACAAAAAATCAATTGCTTCTAAAGATGGCCCTGTAATAACAACATCGTTGTCATACTCAATTGTTACTTTTTTCACTTGCATACGTTCTCCTAAATCGCGGATAACTAGTCTTCCGGGTGATGCCCGTTGCGATGGATAAAAAGTTGCCGGTACCAATTACGGCTACCTTCTCCTAAAGATGGCCCGAACCAATCGTTTACTTTTTCTTCTGTTGTTAATCCGGTTTTTATAAGTCTTAACAAAACCGTTCTCCAACCGCGTTTTGATTCTTTGATGGGAATGTCGTTGTGGTCAAACTCCATTAACGAGTGTTCTGGAAGCCAACCTGTAGGAATGTAAAACAAGTATTGAAAAGTTCTGCCTTCAAGGTGTGGTTGGGGTTTTCCGAAAGTCCGGAAAATGGACAAATCTCCAACAATGCGCCCATCCATTACATAAATATCCGGTATGCAATCCCGGATAAAATTTAGTAAATCCGAGTGGTGACGGTAACGCCCTGTTCGGGCTTCGTCGTTGTAAAAATCGTCTTGATCTCGCCAGCGCTGTTTCCGTACCGCATAAGAATTGTAATTTAATTCTTTTAACCGCTCGGTGTGTTCGTAGGTGGATAATTTAGGACTTGATTCACAAGTTAGGCACAGATCGCGTACACCTTCTTTGTAACTGGAATCTCTACGAAACTGGCCGAACGGTTTTACTGAGGTACACCCGCAACACTGCTTTTCATAGACTTTGTGGTTAGCTTGGTCTAGAACATCAGTGGATACGGGTGTACCCCCGTGATTTGAAATTGTTTGCGGGTCGATAAACATCTTTACCCCTTTAGGTTTTTAGATCAGATATCTTCAAAAGCAAATTCTATAGGAGTTATTGAATTTGCTGCACCGGTAGCGAACTTAATAGTCACGAACATTAAAGAATTGCTTAGTGGTGATGCAACCGCGAAAGGGGTGGACTGTCCTGCTGCGCGAGCACCGTAGGCTCCTGCTGCTGCTGCCCACGCTTCTGCCCCCATCATATTACCAGAAACAGAGTCCCACTGTCCCACCGCCTCTGCGATAAAAGAGCCACTAACAGCATTTCCAATTGTGGCGGTTGTGGCGATAGAACCAATAACGTTTCCCGTCCCAGTAACGGGTCCGTTTGCTTTAGTGTTTTGATAAAATTTAACCGTTAAACTATTAGAAGCAGCGCTAGAAAGAAACCGTCCTTGTATTCTTAGACGAAAAGCTCTTCCGTCAAAGGTGCTTGTATTGAAATACGGAGCGCCTACTCCACGCTCTCCGGCTTTTGCGCCATATTGGTCCGTTAGAATTGCTGCGTTTGCATTAATACTCATGGGATTTGAACGCCCGACGATGTCGGTTTGTCCAACGAATGGCATAAACGCGGTAACGTTTGTACCAGCATCTGTACCCATAGTTATTAGTGTTTCTACTGTACCTAGACCTGTTTGAGAAGCCAATAAATTACGAGCGGGAGTTGCTACGCCACCGCCGTTTAATACTAGAATACTGTCTGAATTTGCCATGATATTTCCTTATTTAGAATTTACTGAAATTCGAGACCCCCGGTTAGGCAGGGGAAAATTTGGTGGGATTAAGTGATGATATTAGGGCGGTCCATGCTTCCGCCTTCTTTTTTCCGATAGACCGGCTCGGCATCAAGTTTTCCGTCTTTAATAAAAATTGCTGCTACGCCACCCGGTTCGACTAAAGTATATTCATGATGGCCGCCGATTATGGTTCCTATTTCGTGGATGATGCTGGAGTGGACCACTAGCAAAACCGGGTTTTCGTTTTCCAACCCGAGGTTGATGGCGTCTAGAATTAATGGGTTTACGCGGGCTTTAAAGCCGCTAAAACTTTCTCCACCGGGCATGGGAATATCTTGGTGTTCAAAATGATATTTGACTACTTCAACGGACTCCGGGGTTTTTGGTTTTCCGCCAAGATCGCCAACATCCAAAGCCCGTAGACCTGCATGTATGATTGGTTTTAGCTCCCGTCCTTCTAAAATCTTGTCTACGGTGTCTGTGGCGCGAGTTTTATCAGAAGAGAAGGCGTATGAAAAATCTTGTCCGCTAAAATATTCTTTTAGTTTATTAGCCTGACGCCAGCCAGTAGCATCAAGAGGAACGTTGGTCGGACCCCTGTACGCATCTTGGGCGTTCAAAATTGTCTGCCCGTGACGCACGGCGTATAATATTGGTTGGGGTTGTCCCATTTTACATATTTCTCGTTGTGAATCCTGCTCTAAAAGGCCCCGGTTTTTCTTCTTCCACTTCTTCTGGCTCGTCCATTTTCTGGACTACTGGTTTTACTGTTTCTTCAACTTGGCCGATAAGAGATTCTACTTCTGCGTGGGCTTCCGCTTCCTCGGTAATCTCTAAACGGAGTTCCCGGAAATCGGGGTGATTGGAAAATGCGTGACCCCGTTCAATTAGCATTTTAACCGCTGCTTTTCTAACCGCCCAACCCGCAGCTTCGTTTCTGCCAAGGTCCCGTAGAACTTCCGCAGTTAAACTCGCCAGATGCTGTTCTGTAGATATCATGTTTCCTCTAATTAAATATATTCAACTGTTCCGCTATTAGCATCCGTTACAGAACCTTGTAATAACGTAGTGCAGGCATAAACGATACCTGCCGAAAAGTTGAGCAAAGCAGAAGCTCCGGGAGGAATGAAGATAGTTCCGCCCGATGTAATGGGGGCTGCCCAAACAGGAGCTGTAGTACCAAGAGTAACAGCACCAGTAGTGGCGGCATTGAAGAATTGAACCCATCCAGCCGCTGCACCCGTGTTCAGAAAATACATGCCGTATAAATTCCCCGCTAATCCCTTAATAAGAGTCAAAGCGCCAGTGGCACTAATTATCTTTGTTAACAACGCGGCTGCACTAGCAGTAGCCGGAGCCGCAGTATGCCACAGAGCATTTGTTGGAGCCGCGCCGTTAATAGCCGCGTCTAAAGTGGCGTTAGTGTTGCCAACAATCCCCACTTTTTGAACGCCTGCTGCGGCTGTTACAGTGGCGGTTCCCGCTACGGAGGACAAATCGGTTTTAAGTGCTGCTGTGGCAGAGATGACAGTTACTTTAGTGGTTCCGTCTGTAAGACTATTAAAAAATGGGTTTGCGTTGGTATTGGCAGCAGTTGTCGGAGAAACTTCAAAGATAGCAGACCCGCCGGGAACCACTGTGGCGTTTAAACTTGCTGCGGTAGCTTGAGCTACAGTAACTGAATTTGTGACAAAAGCATTAACTCCGGGAACGGCTGCGGCGGCGGGAGTAGACCCATAATTAACAACCGCAGTTGCGCCTAAAGTTGTTCCGGCCACTTGAGTTTGATTGACGACCCAAGGACTGGTTGACTGCGTAACCGCTACTGTTCCAGTGATAGTTGTGGAAGTTAAAGAAACAACCCACGGGCTAGTGGATTGTGTTACAGCTACCGTTCCTGTTACGGTTGTAGAGGCTAACGAAACTACCCAAGGAGATGTGCTTTGAGTTACCGCCACGGTTCCAGTAACTGTGGTTGAGGTCAAAGAAACAGGAACAACTGTTCCGCCTGAAATTCCCTGTATGGTTAAAACAGCCGTTCCAGACGATCCAGCGGTTCCACCGCCAGCTACAATCCACGGAGAGGTTCCTTGTGTAACTGAAACACTTCCAGTTATGGTTGTAGAAGCTAAAGTAACAGCTTGAGCCGACGGAAAAACCACTGTAGCATTTAGGTTAGCTGCTGTAGCTTGAGTAACTGTATCTGTCCATGTTCCGGACTGGGTTACTGGGATGCTGGCGTTTCCAACAGTTACTGTTCCACTAACGGGTTGAGTTGCGGGGAAATTGGAAACCGCAACAGTGCCAGAAACTGGCTGAGTAGCTTGAAAAAACGTCCCTGTGACGGCCACCGTTCCGGTAATGGTAGTACTAGTAAGGGTTACGGGTTGAGCCGAAGGAAATATGACATTTAACTGCCCGGAGGCATTTGTGGACAAAATCCGGACGTTGGTTCCTTCCCAGCCTAGCGCTGCTGTGCCTGTAGGGGTCGCTACGGCGGTTCCAGTGGCGTATTGGGTTCCACCACCAAAACTCGTAATTTGATTGCCAGAACCGTCTACAATCGCAACAGTGACCGCTTTAGCGTTGGTCAGGGACACGCCAGTAACCCCGGTTAAGGTTCCAGCGATGGTTACGCCCAAATAGTCGGCAGAAGTCGGTACAGCCGCCCCGGTTAACCCCGCAGCGGCGTTTCCAGATATGGACCCGCTAAATGTGGCGTTTACGTTCACGAAGCCGTTAACGTCAACACTGACATCTACTGCATGGGGTACGCCGGATAAGTCAATATACTGTCCAGCGACTACAACCGGGTTTTGAAGACTCATTAAGGCTTAGGGGGTTCTGGTTTGTTCTGGTCGTCCATTTTCTGGACTTTTGCTCGAAGCTCAGTAATGAGTTTATTCAACTCGCTAACTTCAAGATGCAATCTTCCAACTTCAGCGAAGATATCGGATATTTCCATTAGGCAGGTTCCTTTAAATGCTCGGGTTCGGGTAAAATGCCCATACGCCCGAAAATAATTTCTACTGTGTAAGCTTCTTTTAACGCCAGTAGTGGGTGTGAAAAATTCAACGTCAACTCGTAACCATCTAATTCTGCCGTGGTGTCCACCTGCTGCTGGCTTTCAGGGGTGATGCTTGGGCCGCCCACAACCACGGATATGACCACATGAGGCATTGCTTCTATCGGGATTAGGCAGTAGTTGTTTCCTTCACCCATTAAAACGAGAGTCTCGCTCAGGTCGATCTTTAGTCGATCAGATTCGCCATCTCCGAATATCGGCAAGCGGACCCCGTAGGAGGTAAGAATCATTTTACCAAGGCAAGTCTTTCACCGATGAGTATTCGAACTTAGGTTTAAAATGTTCTTTGGCTTTTTCAGACTTAGCCGGTATCGATGTAGACTGCTTATATTTTTTACCGTTAATCTCGATATGGCCGATATCTTTCATATCTTGATCCACGTTCAGTGAAACCGGTATAACAAAACTGTTCAATAACTCGTATAAATCAAACGGGTGGATGTAGATGAATTCGCCTGGTTCGCCTGATAGCTGTTTGATAATTTCTTTGGCTTCTGCTAATTGCTGTTCGAGCCTAGTGATTTCTTTCATCCAAGCATCTAGTTGGGGATCGCTTAAACTAACCCCGTAACCGTAAAAAGCGTCTTTGCCTATTATATAAGTTGAATATGGGGTCGAAGTCATAGTAGCGGTTGTTGGAGCCGTGGAATACCCGTAATAGTAACCCTCTTTAGTCTTAATAGAAGTCCCCGTTAACTGCTCTTTTGCTTTCTTAACATCTGCTAAAGTTAAAGCCCCCGCGTTTGCCTGTGCTTGTTGGGCCTGTTGAGTGGCTTGTAAAGTTTCTGCTGAAGGGGTCCACTCGACGGTGGATGTATAATCGTAGTAGTTAGGAGCAGGATCGCAAATTATTTTCTTAACCTCTTCTACAAGTTCGAGTGTAGGCTCAGGCTCGTAGGCCGCAGCCGCCAGTTCTTCTGGCGAAAACCCGGTAAATTTTGCGTTGTTATTCATTAGCGGTTCCTTACCCGGTAATATTTAACCCCAAGCTACAGACTTAATAAACTTATTTAACATTCTAGTTTCTACAATGCGCTGCATGACTTCTTTAGGTCTAGGACGACCTTTTAGTTTAGCACTTCTTTTTTGTCTGGTTTCTTCTGATACAGGCTTACCAAACATCGGGTTTTTATCACCCAGCCTCTGAACCCGTAGCTTCTCTTTGGCCGCTTCTGATCGAGGCATCCCCGTCATGGCCTGTCTTATCTTTTCAAGACCCTCTGGAGTTACTGGAACTCCCTCACCGCCGTAGGTGCTATTATATCCCTTTTCGGGGTTGCTAGACTCGTATACGGTTATGTAGTGTTTTTCTAACTCATTGGCTTTGGCTAGGTCAACGGCAGTGTCTATCTGTTCGACCTTAAAAGCCTCGCAACCGTATTTTAAAATCGCGTTAGAGAAGTAATATCCCTTGCCACAATTGGCATCGCTTATGTGTTTGCTCCAACGTCTGTGTAACTTCTGTTTTGTTTGGCCAACGTAGAATTTCCCATTAACCGTATTTGTAATCAAATAAATTATATACACTATCTCTCCATGAAAGAGAGGTTTCGGGGGTGTGTTCATGGCACACCCCCTACTCCCAGAATTTACCACCTATTAACTATATCACACGTCTGCAATAAAGTCAATAGTTATTTTGTTCTTCGTAAGTTGTTGATTATGAAGAACTTGTTTCCGACTGGAGCCGACGTATAACCATCGTGCTGCCGGGCCGCAATGTGTTGGTCACAATTGTTACTCGCTTTACGCGGGGCTAATCGTTTCCGCTAGCCTCTTACGGTCGCCCGTAAGGTCGGACTATCTCATCACCCACTTGGGGTGCAAGGTCTATAGTCTCTACACGTCCCCGTTTCCGAGTTTCGCTCGGGATTGTCTCAGTGAGATGTTCCCCGAATTAGCCTTGTTTTCGATGCTAGTCGCCTAGCAAAGGTACCTAGATTGATACTTCACATTGTAGCTGACCCATCCGCCGATCTGTCTTGCTGGGTCTGAAACGCTGCCTTGGGCAGGCGCTTCCTGAATCCGATTTGTTACTAGATTGCTCTAGGCTAAATCATTTCTGTTTAGCTCTTTACCTTTTATTCGGTAAATGTTCGGACTATTGCATCATCCCGAAGGACGTTTCTCCGCTTAGTCTCTCACGGTCTCTTTCGAGTTCCGCCTCGTTGCCATTTCAGGGTTCGAGTCAATCAGGAGAAATTCTCAATTATATATTACTATATAACGTTACAATTCAGTTTATAAGGCGGTAATTTTTCTCGCCAGACTCCGGATTCTTCCCCAAAAATACTGAGAAGATAGAGTCATCTGAGAAGATGTAGGTGTTGTAATAAGTGTTAGACGAGATTGTTACCGAAGGGGCGGTTGTAGTTTGCTTAAATTTCACACCGGCGAATTCGATAGTGTCTTCGTTTGCCACGGGTGCCAACAGCTTGTCAACAGTCGAAGCATTACGCTTTAGAATGTCGGTCAAACCGTTAACCGAGGTGTCATTCAAAACGTCGTGAACTACGAACGGATGAATGATGCCTCCCCAGTAACCATCTTTGGTTAGTGGGCGGGCGTTTACACCAGCAAGCTGCTGGGCAGCAGTACGGATGTTGTTGGCAGTTAGGTAGGTCCCGTTTGCCAACTGGATGTTTACCGAGCTATCTACTCCGTTTGCGCTGTCAGCGGTTAGCTGGACAAGCGAGTTGAGAGTTAGAGCTAGGCGGTAGTTCAATTCGGTTGCTAGGTTTTGTAGCAATGATGGGTCGTCAATAGCCACGTCCATAGCAAGGTCAGACGAGTTAATAAAATCAGCATCAAATGTGTTTAGGCTAAAGCGAAAGTCCAGATAATGGATTTTTTACACCCTGCTTCACAACAGGTGCGCTCTCGGTATCGCTATCGAGTTCAGACTCTATCTTCTTCTCGAATGGATTTAAAGGCTCAACTAAACTCTTATTTCCTTGTAATAATCCATACGAAAAGTCTAGCGTATTAGTCGTTGGGGATTCCCCTTTGTTCAGAGCCATGCACTCTTTACTTATCTCTAGTCTTCGTTTAGGATTTTTCACATTCTTCATCCTAACGAACTCCAGAGCTAAAAGCGCCTGTTTTCTCTTGATAACTAGATATGGTAAAATTCCCAATAAGAACTTTTCTTGTAGATGATATTGATCGAGATTCCAGCGGTAACAAGGTCTGTTCGATCCCTGTTTTCCGTCTTTATAATCCCCACCAAAGTTCTCTTTTATCCAGTCCATTAAAGGAACGGAGACATTAGATATGCCAATTTTACAATCGACAAGCCAATACTTCTTTCCTTTTTTTCCATAAGACTGTAAGTGTCGGGTTATTGAAACGTGGCCTTCACCATCAAGCATTGCTGCGACGTAAGCCCATTTCGTTTTACTTATCTTAGCCATCGGGTCTTTCCTCCGTCTCTTCTATTATAGCATAGACTTTGACGGATATAGCTAGATTTAAGGCCAGCAACAAATTTACTGGCCAATGGTCGCTACGATTTTGGTAGAGCTTTCGGAAATCGGAGACCCAACCGTTCCTTCTGCCGCTTGGTTGGTGTTACCAGCCAAAAGAGCATAAGTAAAGAATTGGATTTGATTACCTTGACGTAGCGGAAGTGGTTTCTGCTTCAATTTTTAACCGGCATCAATAACCACTTCTTACAATGACCAAGCAGTTTCAGTCATTGACATGAAAGGCGTTTGCGCTTTCAAGTTTGGGATGGCAGCCCGTTCGTAGTAAATAGCTACTAGGTTAGGCAACGCACCCGACGTAAGAATTGATGCGGGGGAATAAGACATTGTTATCTTTTCTTAGTTGAGGTCTTTTAACGCCGAGCAGACTGTGCTTTGAACCGACGAATATCAGTGAATAGCTGATTAATGTCGGCATCTGGCAAATTGTCTATCTCTTCGACTGTTGGCACTTTTGCGGGGTCTGGGGGAACCGGCGGTCTTGCATTTGTGTCACCGGGTCTTAATCCATAACCTGCGGGAGTCGCTAACGGGCGTCCAACGGGCCGCTCAATCCGAGCAGCAGGGTCGGGTGCTACATAGGGTGGTGCTACAGTGGCGGGCGCAGTAATCGCTGCGGGCGTTGCTGTAATAACTTCAGTTCTAGGAGCTTCATCTAGCAATCCGCCTTCAGATAGCTCCTGATAAACTTCAATTAAATTCTCTACGTTAAACTCTAGCTGACGTTCGGTTAATTTATCCGTCATACGGGTATTATTGTCGGCTGAGTTAAAGTACATTGGAACGAGTTTTCTAAACTTGTCCCCAATCTGTTTCAGTGTTAACTGTTGCTGGGCTTGGTCTTGAACTTCTTTACCAGCTTTTGCCCAGTTTACGAAAGTTCCCCAATCGACTCCGGTTGTAGCCTCACACATTTTATTAAAAGCGGCTACGGGGTCTGACTGGAATAAAGTTTTGATTTCAAAGGTCTGGTCAGCAGTTAAAGTTTTCTGAGCCGCAGTTGCGGGTTTTGGAGGAGCCGGATTGTCCACTTTCTGGACTTTTAGCTTGGCTTCCTGTTGGTTAATTTTTATACTGGCGTTGACTTTGCCAACTGCCAATTGCTTGGCTAGCTCTAGCGGGGACCGAGCATGAAAAATCTCCAGTGGTCTGTTTTTACCGGGATTCAGTTCCGCGTGCCAGCCACGTTCGTCTTCTGTGTAAGTTATAGTTGCGCCATTTTCTAACTGTACTGTTTCAGGTTGAGCATAAGTTGCCGCTGGCGCTAGTGGCGCGGGAGCTAAAGCCGGATCAACTGGTGGCGGAAAACTCGCCGGATCATTATTAGCAATTTCTGCTAACTGGGCTGCGAAGTGTTCGGGGCCTGTGCGATTGTCTAGTTGTGTAAAACTGTCGTCAAGCCACGGATCGCGTTCATCTACTGCCATATTCTATCTCCTATCGGAAAATCCGTCCGATACGGGTATTTTATAGTTCTAACTGCGACTGCAAAACTTCTTTCACTGGTTCGGGGGTTTCCCGGCTAGTGTTAATCATCCGGTCTACATCGCTTGTGAAAATCGCCAGTAACTGGCTAGCGACATACATAACCGAATGCTGGGCCGCGACATTATCTTTTTCTGATGGGTCTATAGTAGCCAACCGCTCAACCGCATGGACGACATAACTTTGAAGAAGCGCTACTGCTATTTGCCAACCCTCGGTATGAACCGTAGTGGCTAACTTACGGCATTTTTCCCAGTGTTCTATTTTGTCTTTTTCAGACTGTTCTAGGACTTTCTGCTGGATAAACTCTAACCGTTCAATAATATCCTTGGACGTGTATTTTTCCATTAGCCTCCACCAAATCCAGTATTACCGGGTTGGCCTTCTAGCGACTCCATACCCGCAGACTTTTCTAAGTCTTGACGGATGACTTCATGGACGGCGCGAGCCGTGTTCTGCTGGTCAATCAAGTTAGACTTGTTTTCAAACTTCATTTGTTCTAACTTAGCTTTATTCTGGAAATCTACTTGAGGCTTGTTCATGCCTTGAGCCTGCTGCCAACGCTGTTGATCTTCTTTGGTCATAGGCACAATAACGCTACTATAATTCCGCCAATCTGAAACCTCAAAAATCATGCGGGTGACTTCTAGAACATCGACTTTCTTACCTTCAATAGCCAATCCATCAGTGATGTTTTGGCTCTGCAAGAAGGACAACATAATCGGAATAGCCTGAGCCATTGTTCTGCGAGCTTGCAACCGAGCGCCAGCCCCAATAGAGAATATCAATTTGGCGTTTCTAAGGTCTAATATATCTCCGTTAGCTTTAGTGTATTCGTGTTCAAGTTCATCAGTTAAAATTGCTTTATAGGTTTTTGTGGGCAGAAGTGAAGCGTCCAGTTCGTGAATATTGTATAAGAATGGAACATATACTTGATTGCACAGACGTTCTACAAAGTCTTGGATACGGGTTCCAGCGCCACTAGCTAACATGCTAGCCCCGGTAGCAGACCGAGCAAGATTCGAGTGTCCACTAGACCCGGCAACTCCCTGCATTCCAGGTTCTGACGCTCCAGAAGTCTGTTCTGCTCTAGCTTGAGACAACGCCAAGGCAGCCGGGGCTTCAGGCACCGCCGGTAGACGATCTAGAGGAGTGAAGTCGTCCTTATTCTGGACGTTGATAATTTTACCAGGAGATAGCCGAATGCTTTGAGAAGGCGCTTGAGACTTGCCTTCTACACGGATGTAAACGCCGTTTAGGTTTAGAGAAACCCCGTCTAGCCAAGCATTGGTGATTCCTTGCTGAAGTCTCTGTTCACTACCTATTGACTTAGCAAGTCCAATACCCCAAAAAGCCTCGGGTATATCCCACCAGTTAAGTGAAAGAAATGGGATTTTACCATACGGGTTTTTGTCGTTACAGATAACCAATTTCTTCTGTAACACTACAATACAGCGATCTTTATCCCAACGTTCTAGAACTTCTAGCGGTTGGGCGAATGGATCAATCGTGGTAGATTCATACCGAGCTTTAGCTCTGGCGTCCCAAAGAGGATTCTGAATCGCCGTTTCAGCAGGAGAAGATTCAACCTCTTCTTTAGGAGGAAGAAATAATTCTAGCAAAGCCTCGCGGCTAGGAATGTCATAGCCGGGACGGTCTCTCAGTCTATCTAAATCTTCCCATGTCATGTATTGGCGGTGGATGACATATTTAGCCCGACGGATATCAGGAAGGTTTAATCCAGGGTCAACTAAGACGTGACGAAGATTGACGATGCTTTCAAAACACGGGCGGTCTACCTGTATATCTACTTCTTCTTCTACGATATCTTCTTCATCTTCAATGGTTGTAGAAGGCAGTCCAGGAACCGGATTCGGGATTACTGTTGGCGGATTTTTACGCTTGTACCGTTTCTCCGTGTCGGTATAAATTTCCCAACCCCACTTCCAAATACCTGTGCCAAATAAAACCGCATTCATAACTCCGAGACGCAAAGATTCCTCGAAGTGTATTTCTTCTAACTGATAGTTTAAAACTGCCTGAACCGCTCTGCCAGCATCCGCTGAAGTCTTGGGTCTGTTCTGGACTACGAATGGCGGCTCTTGGTAAAACAACCCATTCATAATCTGTGGAACTAAAGCATTAACCGCAGTAGCCACCGTGAAAAAAGGAATGCTGGCTTTTTCAGTTTGTGTGCCTTCCCAGTACCGAGCGATGTAGGGAGACTGGTACAGAGAGTTGGCGGTGTTCCAAAACAACACCCACGCCTTGGTCAAGGCGAAACTTTCGGCCCTATCACAATCCTGGACTATTAAGGCTAACGCCTCCTCGTCCCCGAACATCAGATTGTTAGATAGTGCCTTACGAGCCGCGTCAGAACTTATATCTGCGTGCGCGTTTTTTGGCGGAATAGGCAGTTGCATTTATTAGCCGATGGAGACGGAATCTTCTACAACTTCCTTAACACGGGTTCCTTTGTAACCATCGCATTCAATGCGTCCGGTTGAAAGATTAACCGCATAGTCCATGCCGGGAGATACCGGCGCGACTCCACTTTCTCCGGCGTTACGAGAAACTTTAAAGTTTCCGGCAACTGCGGATTCGCGGCTGGCCATAGAATCCGATTCGCCTTCAGACGGAATTTCTACGTGTCGAGGCGAAGTCTTATTGCCATCCCAAGGAACGAGTTGATCCTGTTCTGAAGAATTATCCTCAGATTGTCCATGAGCGGCGGATACTTTCTTAACGGGGAATTCAGACGCCTTAGCTTTGTAAGGGTCTTTTTGAGAAGGGGTTTGGGATTCTAAAGAATCGCGCTGCCCTCCATCGGAGTTTTGCCCATCTACCATTGATGTTTGTTTTCTACTTGCCATTTTATTTCCTTTATTAAATTAACCTCGAAGCCCGGCCCCAAGAATTGATGGAGCGTCTTCGTACATTGATTCGGCCTCGGGGCCTGACTCTACAGGAACCGGAACTATTGGTAGTGACTGAGGATTTGCAAACCCGACTTGACCAAACGCGTCCGTGCCGGGGATGAACAGAAGATTAAACGAAGCTTCTTCTACTGAATACGATGAAAGCTCTTTAGTCTGGATTAGCTGTGTAATTCTAGGGGCGTATCTAGGTTGTTGGGAAATTACATCAGGTATGTCGTCATGGTGGTGACTAACCATGCAGTCTTGAAACTCGTTATAAAGCACATCAAGATAAGGCAGGAAGTTTGCAAAAAACATCCGGTTATCCACTAACCAAGGATGTAAAGCCCCCATGCGTATTGCTTTAGCGTCTTTTTGGTTATCTGGTTTATACCAGTCTATCCGACCGCAGACGGACATAACTTCAGGTATTCCCGTATTTTGGGCTTGGCGAACAATTTCTGCTTCTAAAAAATCCGCCCCCATAGACTTTTCAATTCCGATTATCTGTGGTCGCCAGTCTTTTGTTAAGTCCACAACAGCTTTGGCTAAATCAGTCGGAGAAAACTTATCTCGGATAAGATCAATAATAAATGCCTGACCTTTATCGTTCCATCTAACTACGCATCCAGTTGAGTAGTCGCGGCCTTTTTTCTTGCTGAAAGCGAAGTCCCAAGTTATGGTTATCGGCCCGCTATAAGGAATCTTGGTGTGGTCAATAGTCTGTCTGTGAAGCAAAGGCAAATCAAAAGTTGTTGTACTTTTAGGCCGTGGATTTTGGTTGTACTGACCTTCAGACGCGGGTTCATTTTCATGCCACTCTTTGCGGAGTTTTTTGAAAGTAAGATATTCCGGGAATAGAAGGATCGCTTCTTCTTCCAGAAGCTCCTTGATATCTTTTAAAACTCCTGCTCGGGGAACAATTGCTCGGCCAATTACAATCTGAAGACCAGAATCTTTATTCTCAACGTATTCCCAAGACGGAAGCAGTCCGCTTTCCTCGTCTTTTAGGTGGATGATTTCACCGACGTTGTTTTCTAGAATTTTGCCGTACAGGTCTAGAGTGTGGTACCGGGTTCCGATTATATCCAGATACCCGTAAGGCATCAGTGTCTTTTTGTTGATATAGAAGTTTTTGTAGAGCTTTAATAGCAGGTCGTCACTGCCAGAATTACGGTTAGAAATAACGTCGTCCGATTTCAACACGTCATAGTGATGGCCCGACAGTGTGGAATCAATCGAAGAGGCCGTAACCGTTGGTTCACTGATATCCACGTTAGTCCGGGCGGGAGTTGTAAACGTAGATACATTTCCTAAGGCCAGCTTGGTGTCTTCCACGCAAAATTCCGGGAAGAATATATTCATAAAGCTGGCGTGTTCTTTTACTATGAACCGGCTTTTAAATTCTTTAAGAAAAGTCTCGGACAAATCCTTATCCGCCGTCATAAACAGAATGCGGATATTGGGGAAGTTTAAGACCCACTGTACTGCGTCTATCCCGTTTAACGTGGATTTGAAGCAACCACGGGGATAGAGCAGCATCCGTTCTTTACGCTCGTCTTGTTCCGCTATGGATTTGTCGTCCATTTTCTGGACAAATAGATCGCAAACTCGGCGGTGAACCCGTTCCAGTAACAATTCGTTTTTCTGGTTATCATACCCGATAAGATATTTAGCCAGAAAGAATAAATCTGCTTTAGACCGGCGGCGGACTTCTTGGCAGAAATCAGTCTTTAAAAACTGCTCCCACGGCATCGGCGTAGACTTTTTAGACAGGTCCCGAAACTGAACCATTTTGTCATAAAGTTCGTCGTGGGATAAATCGCGCATTACTGAGGCATTGGTTGCTGAGTTTGTTCTTCTTCTTCAGGTCCAAAGTGTTGACCTACATGATCTTGAAGCGCAGAAAGGTCTGGGAGGACATGTTCTTGTGGAGGAGGCTGCTGCATCTTGCCTTCCATCTCTTCAGGTAGCATGTCGTGATTTGCCACGAACCCACCACTATCTGCCTTACGGATGTGCATGGTTTTCGTCTTGCCTTTTTTAGTGGGTTTTTTCTTTTCAGTTTTCTTTTCTTTTTCTGCCATATATCCTTCTATTGAAGAGTTGCTGTTGGTGCTGTGGCTGTAACATTTGAAGTTACAACAGGCGCAGTCACCGTAACCGTTTGTGGAATGTTTAAAGTTATAGAAGACCCAGTTAGTGGAGTATTGCAGATGTTTCCGGGTAAGTTGCAAACTTTGATGGATTGAATTCCGCTTGACGCGGCAGCAGGGGCCGCCAAGAACCACCCCTGAGTGGCGTTCTGCCATACATAAACTCCAGTGGCTACAACGCACAAACTAGGAATAATGGGAGTTCCGCAATTTGTCAAAGTGCTGCCAGCAGGGGCGACTATAAGAGACACCGGCATTGATTGTGCCATGCTGCGAACAAATCCACCAAGAAGAAGAGCCGCTAGGACTAGAATAATCACTGTTGTTTTATTCATTAAATTATTCCTTGTGTAATAATAACTGATTGTGCAAACATAAGACCTTGAATTGCCGGGTTTCCATTTCCTGTGCCATTGAGTGAAAGAACATCAGGATTTCCTGCATTATCCGCGAAAGTTATGTTGCCTGAGAACGGGGCGGCACTTGCTGGAGTTGCAGTTAGCTGAAATGTGCAAGAAGACGACGGTGTTAGTGTAAAACTCGTCCCGCAGGTGTTATTGACGAGCGTGAATACTGCGCTGCTGGGAGTCACGGAGGTAACAACTAGATTGGCCGTCCCCGTGTTCTGGAGTGTTACTGTGATAGGATTCCCGGTTAGACCGAAGGGGATGAGACCAAAAGCTACGGTAGAAGGAGTGAAGGTGGCGATGGGCGCGGTTGGTCCGCCTCCATAGCAAGAGGCGGCATTAAAGTTAGTGATTACCGATCCAGAACCATCTGGTGCTCCACCCAACACATTCAAATAGCAATTCAATGCGGGGTTGGCATTAGCGTGTCCTGCCCATCCAGTTGCCAACGTGGTTCCTGTACATTGTGACGAAGAAGTTGTGGCCACACCTGCAAACTGACCTACCGTATTAATTGTTCCAGTGCATACCCCGAGATTCCCGCTTGTTACGTCCGGACCCATGACAGGAAACGGTGTAGAACCAAACCATGAGGGCTTTGCGGTTAGATACAGACTAGCGGGATACGCCGGTTCACCGATTGCGGTATCTCCTATTACGGGCACAAAGTTAGGAAACGTTGAAAAGGTTGATGGGGACTCTGATGCGCTAGAACAAGTTGTAGACCATCCTGTATCAAGCGAGTTTCCACAATAACGCACGGCGGCAGTCTTAACGTCGTAATTTCCCCAATAAAGAGTTGAGTTAAAAACAGTGGTTTCTGTTGGAACGCCAGTATCGTTTGTAACGTCACAAGCCGCAGGTACGCCCGCCACGATAGTAAAGTTTTGATAATTTGTGCAGGAAGCAGATTGTAAATATCCTGTATGATAAATTGCACTACCAACAAGATTAGCTACGTTATTATTAGTTCGATCAAATGTTGAATCTACGATCCCGTTGGTCCCGCCGTTTTCTGGTTGTCCGGGTTGGGATTCCCATCCAGTGAAAAGATTTCTATAGCGGGTGATAAGACCGCAGGTAGCATGAATGCCATCACAATCACTCTGAGATTCAGTGTTACCCTCATCGAGATTCATGTAATTGGCGGAGTGGTAATTTTCAGATGCCTGCATCAAATTGTTGAGAGTTGTAAAACGCGCCCAGATAATGTAGTTGTACCCGAACACATTCCCAGTTGCGGGACCGTCATAACTAAAGGGTGTGGAAGCCTGCCGGATGATATTGTTCTGGATGAGATCAAAACCTGCGATCTCGAACCGGACACCGTAGGGATTGGTGGCCTGTGTAACGTGGTCCACTACGTTGTCCTTAAACACCGTATTGAAACACTGAACGCAATTAAAGCCATATAGGTGGGCATTGGATATTTCTACACCACTCACCCAACCCTTATAGATGTTACCGAAACCAATCAGCGCTCCGATTACGGAATTGTTTACACCGTCTACGCGAAGGTTTTCTACTCCTACTTCAGGGACTGGTTGAATCAACCACGCTTGAGGAGTACGCCCAGAAGTTATATTAGGCATCAGCAAACCAGAGTTGAGAGTGACTACACCAGTGCCAGAATTTACTGCTGAGGCAGTGTGGAATTCTATTTGTCCACGATTAGGAACGTTGTTGTCCCCGCCCTCGTTATGGACTGCACAGCCGTTTGGAGAGGACCAACTAGAAGTACAAATGAATAAATTTCCGTTGTCTGTATTGGTGCCGGTTGTGCAACCGTTTCCCGTATTTAGACCCGTGTCGCAGAGATCAAGAGCAATAATTGTGGGTGTTGCAGACGCAGTAGTATTGATGCCTGTAGTTCCCGATAGGGTAATCGAAGTTGCGGCTTGATTATACCCAGCAGTCCAGTTAAACACTGTTCCGCGAGATTGGACGTTATTAGCTGCGTTTGTCATAACGCAAATAAAGGACTGCAAAACTGCCCCGGCACAGCCAGGATTTAGTCCGGAAGGAACTGGCAAAATAGTCTGACTAGCGCCTGCGCCACGAAGAACCACATATCCAGAAGTTGGAAACGTTATCTGGCCCGCAATGCTAGATAGCGTTCCAGCAGGTAACTGAACATAAGTGCTGCTTCCGCCAGCCGAAGCTAAAGCAGCGTTTATTTGTGTATCAGTAACAGCAGCACCAGCGGTCGTAACAGCATTACAGGCGGTTGTTACACATTGGGGCCAAGAGGCATCTGGAAGAGTAGAACCAGGAAATCCAGCTTGAGTAAAATCTGTTGCTCTCCCTGGTGTAAGAATACCAAACCACGGTGGCGAGGGATTGGTGGGAAACTCTGTGTTAGAACAGTTGATAGCGCATAGCCAGACATCGGAGTATTCCACCATGAACCCCGAAGGGAGACATGCTCCTCCACCTGGGCAGACGTTTATAGCGTTCCCATTTCCGAAGGTGATGTCACAACTACCGGGTGTGCAATTTCCTCCCGTGCCTCCATTGGTCCACATCTCTCCAATTTTGGTCATGGTGCGGTCGAAGAGTTGGAGGCGCGTACAATCGCTATGGTCTGCATTTATGGTGGAGAAGTTTACGCACGGCGCTCCGTTGAATTGCTGCCATGCCACGCCTACGGTCTGCCCGACACTAAATGGCACTGTCTGGACACCTGCCACGCCCTCTGTCGTGAAATAAGGGCCAGCGCCTTGATTGTCGTAGTTGCTAAGACGGGAACCGCAGAATCCGCAAATGAACTGGAATCCATCGAAGGATGTTCCGAATACCGCCGTGGCTGGCACAGTAGTACAGAACCAGAAGAAGCCTTGAGCTAGCGCCCCGGCTTCATTGGGCATGAAGAACTGAACGAACTGATTATTATGGCCCGCGCCGTTTGTTGTGTTGTAGTGAAGGAAATTTCCGCTGTGAAATTTCGCCTGCGGGCCGCCGTCTGTGCAACTCGAAGAACTGGTGTATGTGAGTGCAGAGGCACTATTCGATACGCTCCAAGAAGTACCAGTTCCGATGGTCCCGAACATGCTGGCAGCAAGGTCTGTGGTTGTTGGAGCCGCTCCCGGTGTGCCGTGAGAAAAGTTCTGATAGGAGTAGCCCTGCGCTATCAGTCCGATTGGGAATAGCAGCGCAAGTAGAAAAAGTCGTCTTATGGCTTGTAGCATGACACCGCCGTTTGTGAATACGCCGTATCGCTATTTCCAAATGTGGCAATCAGTGTTCCGCCGTTCTGAGCGAACGATTCAACGCCGTTGGGAGCCGTAGGATCAGAGGCTAGTAGCGTCCATGCAAGAGTAGTTCCAGCGGTTATCATACCACCATCGTAATTACCATCCACCATTTCAGCTACACATAGATCGTTGTGATTCAAGGTCACAGCAGACCCGCTATTGACAATATTGGGTCCTGCGCCTGTCCCGCTTTGATTGTTGATTGCTGAGACTACATCTAGGCCGGAGGAGCCGCGCACAACAGTAGCCGACAGGTTTCCGTCCCCCCCTCCAGTAAAAACATGATTAATGCTGCACGATCCGCCAGTAGTAATAGTAATGTGTCCTTTGATCGCGGTTTGCGCCACGATGCCTTGATTGGTTGGGCCAGCATCTATAACAGTCGCTGCTCCGACGCACGTCCCCGTTACTGTAACGGTCTCTGTTGCACCATTCGATAGCGAAGATGCCTCAAAATCAACGATGTCATTAACATTTACTGAGCAAAGCGTTAGCGAATAGTTGGAACTAAACGAAAAAGCAGCCGCTGAGCAACTAGATACAATAGTTGGGGCTAATGCCGACACAGTTCCGCCAGACACGATAGTTTTCGGAGCAACCGTTGTATTTGGGGCTACTTTTGTAGGTCCCTGAAATAGCATCGCCAGTATTAGCAACATTCTCATAATTACTGCAATCTCTCAACAGAGATGCGTAGGCCATATGTTCCAGTTCCGCTAACAGTGCAAGCTACATAAGTAGTTGCGTATTGGATAACTGTTCCGTTTGTCCAAATGGTGGCCGTACCTGTTGCGTTGTGGGCTGTTCCTTGAAGAGTAAGGCTGTTGCCAAAAGTGTTAGAACCATCTTGATCTAGAGGCAAAGTTTGGGTTGTGTGGGTTGCTGTCTCGTCTGTCCATGTCAAGTTCACCGTCATGGACCCCGCTGTACCGCAGGCAGCTTGAGAATTTGTATAAACTGAAATTCGATACTGTCCCGCGATATTACATGCCCCGGCAGATGCCGCACATAAAGTTGCCGTAGTGATAGCGCCTGTTTGTCCCGTTAAACTAATTGCCCCAGGTTGACGACGAACAAGCATTCCGGGAGTGGCAGTGCTTGCGCCATTTGTAGCCACCATGATTTCATGTGTTGTAGAATCTGGTGTTAAGGTTGTGGCTCCAGCTACGTTCGTTGGCTCCGTTCCTTCTGCCGCGCAGAATCCACCAGCAGTTCCAAGCGTAGTGCAAGTAGCCGCACCAAATTGACCACTTCCTGTTTGTGTTGAGTTTCCGGCCTTATCCACCTTCCACTCACTAGTACCTCCAAGCTGAAAGTCAGCTAGAAGAGAGCCAGTTCCAGATGCCGTATTTGTTGGATTAACTAACAGGGCCGCGTCTACAACCCCAGTGGTATTCCAAGTAGGGGTGATATATAATGCCGGAAGAGTTTGCGTTCCAGTAAGAGAATTGCTGACATTAAACGGTACGGCTGTTGAACCTGCCAACGTCGCGATTTTTGTGATATATTGGTTGCCTAGAGTCCCTGATGTTGCTGCCGTGGTTTCCCCAAACGTAAAAGCAACTTGGTTAGAAGTCAAAGCCCAGTTCCAAATCTGAGCACCATTGTTACCACTAGCAATAGTATTTGCCCCAGTAGCAGCAGTTATCGAACTCAGGGCAGACGATGAGTTGCAAGCTCCAGCAGTTTCAGAAATTAGCCCCGTTATGCCGCTAGATTGTAAACATTTGCTTCCGGCGGGAGCGGTAGTGAAAGCAGCAGCAATAGAATCGGCGTTGTTAATATAAAGGTGCATAGACTTAGCCGTAGAATCGTAGCCAAGCATGGAAGTTGCGCTAGCTGTAAATCCAGCGCCTGTGGGAACTTTCCAAGTAGCTTCGGAGAAATCTTGCAAACCAGTCCATGTATTAGCTGTGTTAAATAATGCAGCATGGCTTACTGCCGTTAACATAGCATCGGTTATTGAACAGTATGTTGGAGTGGCGGTAGACCCGGTGCAATTTGCCCATACTTTGTTGGCGGTGGCAGTGCCGAGAGTCAGTGTCACAACACCAGTTGAGCCACTATTTGTAATTAACGCCGCATCTCCAGTTAGAGAAGAAACTCCAGAAGAAGAGGAACCACAACTAAATAATCCCGTTGAAGCTGTGAATTGTACCGCGTTACCTGCCCCGTGACAATCCGCGAAAGCTCCAAGTTCAGGTAGACGAGAAGCAAAATAATTTACGCCATCAGACCAGTGAAACACAGTCATTCCCGGCTGTATAACTAAAGATGTTCCACCATTAACTGTAAACCCAGAAGCATTTTCTATAACCGTTCCAGTGCCGACATTTCGAATTACATAAAAGAAATTAAACCCAAATCCGGTAGTTGAGGGGTTTACCATCGTATAAGTCTGTGCCCCAACATTGTTTGCTAGAATTGCGGTGCCACGGTCATTCCAAGTATTAGCCGCGCCAATAGTATAGGTTGTTCCGCTTTGCTGGTTTATAGGAACGCCGGGAAGAACGATTGTTGGAGCTACAGATGCACCGACCGTGACATTGTAAATTACATCGTAAATACCATTTATAGTTGGAGAATTCACTCCACCAAATGAACACACCCCACCGCCGTTGTACTGAAAGGCGTTTGCAGAACCACCGGGAGCGCAACCACCGCCACCGCCTCCTCCGAGTCCATAGGCAAAAGCGTTTCCGCCCTTAAGAAATACGTGAACACCTTGGTTGGTTGGAATAACAATATTTCCAATAGCGCCATTGCCTGAAAGCGTTCCCGCATTTACCGTAAGCGTACATGACCCTGATTGGCAAACGACATCCCAGCCGCGCCCGTCTCCAAGGGTAGTGTCCACGGTTATCGTGCCCGTGCCGTTCTGGACCAATACCCCCATGTTGTTTGTGAGCGTGATGTTACCTGTAGAGATGATTGCGGATTGAGTTACACTCGGAACGGCTATTCCGCCAGAGCCGTTGTTGCCCATGCCCAGAATTGTCGTGTTGATATTTTGACCAATAAGATTCGAGGCAGTCTGAGCTGCACTAATTACCGAGACGCTTGAAAAAGGATTACCAGTTATAAGAGGCGCTCCAGAACCTTGACTTACATTTTCGAGAGTGAGAGGAAAACCCAACAAACCAGAAATGCCTGTCAAGTCCGCTGCGATAGAATAACCGCCTGTGTCAATAACAGTATTGTGAATCTTTACGCTTCCTCCAGCAGTGCCTCCAGCGTGATAAAAAGAAAATACAGGCATTACCGGCCCCTGATTCTCTTCCCCCATTTCAAGGTCGGCCACGAATCCTACAGGAAATTGACCAAACCACATCCCCTTGATACTCATCGGGAAGTAGTGCATATTGACTTCATTATCGTTCTTGATGATGACAAAGGGCGTCAGCGTTTGCCCATCGCCCTGAGTCATGCCGGATGCAAACACGTTGTTTACCCACCAAGTACCGAAGCCTAGAGTTGAAAACGGCCAACGGTAAACGTCCACACCCATGAAATCTGTCGTGCCACCGGCGCTAAAGGCATTGTTAGTCAAATACATATACTGCGAGGTATCAAACATCAGGAGATAACCGTTGCCGACGCTACTAATCGTAGTCCCATTCCACGACCCACCTGTACGCCAGATGCCAGGATAAGCTCCTTGAACGAAAATTTGGTTGTGGCCCTGGACACCAAAACCACCAGCACTTGAAGCTATCGGATTGAGCGTAAGATCGCCATTCCAGTTACCTGCAAATTTGAGCGTGCCGCCAAGCCCCAACCGCGAAGCCTGCGACACTGCTCCCTGAAGGTTCAAATAAGAGCTTGTAATAAATCCTTGCAGTGTTCCGGGAACCTCAGGCACTACCGGAAGGTAAATCATCCCGCCGCCACCAGAGAAAGTGAAAGAAGCGTTATACGCAGCAAGAATTGCAGGAACGTTATCGGGGCGCATCCCAGCGGAAGTTACTGTTGTGCTAGCAGGAGTTGCCACCATAACCGTAGTGCCGCTGATGTTGGTGATCTTCGTCACCAGCATGTCGTTGAAAGGCGAACTAGGCGCGGTTGTTGGTGCCCACCAAGGCAGGACCATGCCACCTGACATCGTTGCACCGTAATCTTCCCACACGTTGTAGGTGGCATCGGAGTAGCCGAGATTTGCTGGCAACGAAACACCGATTAAGTTATAGACCCCGGTTGTACGCCCGTAAATTAAATAGAACGACCCCGCGCCTGTTGGTGTAGGGAGAACAATCTTATTGCCAAGCGCATAATAGACCGTTCCACCCGTAGCGGTCGTTGTACTGATTCCCCTTGAGGCATCCACGCCGCTTAGGTAGGTGAAGTGGGTTCCGTCCACGACAGAGGCGATTTGCTTTACACCGCCAAATTCCTTATCGTCTGTGGTTCCTTTAATAACTACCGTCATACCAGCGGACATTTCCGCCGTGCTTCCAACTAAGCAGGTAAATGTATTGGTAGCGCCACTGGTGCAATTCGTGATCGTGGAGATCGTTGGCCCGCGCATTCCCAAGTTGGCTAGACCGTTGGAAATCGTCGCCGCCGAACTAGCCGCCGTGCAACCGTAACCGATGTCGCACATAGAGATTTTGTAGGAATAAGTCGTTGACCCAGTTGGCGAGTTTACGAGCACTCCTGTACCGCTCAACGACGCAGCACCGGATGGCACAACTGTTGGGGCTGCTGGTGTCGTCATAGTCTGCGCCGCGCCAGCACCTACGCAAGCAAGTCCATCCAAATTTGTAATATTGGCCGCAGTTCCTACCGTCATCGTGCTTGACGAAGCGTTGATGCTACAGGTACTTACAAGCGACCCAGAATTCAAATTTACAGGGTGTGCGCCATAGAAACGGATATCCACACCATTGGGATTAGGCCCGCGATTGATATTGTCATCGCCGTTAGTTAGAACACTGCTGGATTCAGACAGTCCAGACCCCACAAAAGTTTTATTCGGGCCAGCCATTTGAAGAGTGCCCTGAGACCCCGCCGATACAGTGTTTGGGGAAACATTATCCCAAGTTCCCGATCCATTAAGCTTAAATAAGGCTGACGTACATTGATTTACGCCGGGCAGAACTATAGGGGGATTATTAAACACTGCTGGCCAAACAACTGTGTCTGTTCCTACTGAGGCGGGCTGACAAAACTGGACACCATAAATAGTTCCTGAAGTCTGCCCAACAGAAGCCACGGACATGCTAGTAACGTTTCCAACTAAAGCGTAGTCAAAGAAAGCGTTTCCGGACGAACTTAAAGTAATAGATGAAGCTGAGTTTGCAGAACTATATGCGAATTGCCCGCCCGCGATAGTAGTCCAGGTATTTGAAGGACCACACTGGTACAATACGAAAGTATCGGTGGCAAAATACAAATCGCCAGAAGTGCAAACAGATGGGCGCACGCTCAATGGACCTTCAACCACGGTTCCAGTAACCGAAGTCTGGGCGAGTCCAGATAATGGACAGATTAAAATTAGTAGGGATAGAAGGAGTTTTTTTAGCACTATGAGAGGCCGCAGACGAGAACGTTTACTGTATATGTCTTTCCTGATATCGGAAGTCCGTTAAAGGTAAGTACATAAGTTAAAGTGGTTGAAGTAGAAATTAAAGGCAGAATCATTCCAGAACCGCCGCTTTGAGTCGGGAAAATTAACGGGGCGCTGTTCCAAGCCCCGTCAGCGAAAGTTAAAGTTACTTGAGCACCTTGAGTTGGGGCGGTTCCAGCAGTTACGGTAAACTGATGTGCCGAATCTTTTCCTGTAACCGAAATGCTTGCTCCCGATCCCCACCCGGTTAATGCAAAATTTCCTGAAGAAAGCGCGGTTCCAAACGACAGAATAAATCTAGAGCTGCCGCCACTTGTGCTTGTAATTGCGTAATCGGGGCGGTTATCAATTAAGATTGATACGCCGGTATTGGTAGTTGTTACAGTGGCAATTGGATATGAGTTTGAGGCAAAACCCGTAGTATTAGTCTGAATAGCCACTATGCCTAAGTTTAAAAATATATAGGTAGTGGTGTTTTTGGTTAACCCAACCACAGTGTTAGGGATGGAATATTCTGTACCGTTGATATAAACTAGCGCGGAATTAATAGAAATATTAAGACCGGGGCCGCCAATGAACGGATACAAAGCATTATTGAGAGCCTGCATTAATCCTCGATTTTAAACAGCCCGGACAATTCCGACATGAGTTTGTTACGAAGGACTAAATCACTTACATGCTCTACCAAATCCGCGTAGGTTACATCTATAAAATCTTTGCCAATTGCTTTGGCCCAGTATTTGGCCGAGAAACTCAATTTGTTATCGGGTAAAAAGTCCAGATACTGGACAGCAGCTTCATCCCCGGCATTAGCAAGTTGGAGTAAAGTCCGTCTAGCCCGCTGTTTTTGTTCCAAGCCGCCGTACTTCAAATCATCAAAAAGAATATCCGCTGCGGGTCTTATTGGTTCAGGAATGGCTTCTGGAACAACTGCTGTTGTACACTCGGAAATACAGCGTAGCAAATCGTGTTTATGCTGGGCGCAATAATGAGTACCGTTAAGATCGCAACGCCACATGCTGTGGATATACTCGATCTTCACCGGGTTTCCGCCTTGCAGGTAGGCTGTTTCCATTAATTGCGATACCAAAGAAGCATTTTTGTGGCCGAGGCCGTAAGCCCCGATACAATGAAGTCTCTCCAACTAGGATGGCTATTATCCCAAGATTCATCAATAATAATTGTCCCGGCAGCTACAGTAGACGCAACTGCGCCAGTCCATAACACAGTGGAATCATTGGGATCAGTGACAAGAATAGTGCCTGCTGTGGTTGAACTGACAGCTATGATTTGAATGCGGTAGGGACGGATTCCTGGTTGGCGGAAGGTGGGATTTGGGCCTTGAGCAGTAGCTGGAAATTTTCCAGTATTGAGGGTTTGGGTGGCCCGCCAAGTATTAGACCCAGTTAAGTCTGTGTCGATAATTATTGGATTAGAATTTAGGGAATTTGACAAAGTAGAGTTCCTAAAGGAGAGATGGGGCTTCCGGCTGAATTCGAATCAGCGACACCGCATTACGAGTGCGGGGTTTTTCCGGGCTAAACTACAGAAGCATAAGTGCGTCCGGGGTTTGACACTGTTCGGCTACAACCCCGATAAAGGTTCAAAACAGTAAAAGAAACCACCGCACGAAAGTCCAGAAAATGGACTTTAAAGATTGGTGGGCCTACCACGACTCGAACGTGGATTCACACTTTAAGAGAGTGTTCTTCTTGCCTATTGAATTATAGGCCCAATTTTTTCATTACGTGCTTTTTGAGACAGTCTTTACAAATCGGTTTGCGATAGTAATGGCAGTACCATAAAACCTCGTATGATAACTTACATACGGGACAAATTTTCATTATACCAGCGGCTTGGGCGGGCGCTGACTCAGTTACCTGTTGGCATACTCTTACAGAGCTATGAGACGAGATGGAGCTAGGTCAGAGAATTGAACTCCGGGTGACGCATTACAAATGCGTTGTTTGGCCATCAAACGCACCTAGCAAAATGGGGCTGAAACCACGGATCGAGCGTGGGTTTCGTCTTTACCAAAGACGTGTATTACCACTATACGATTCCAGCGAAATGGCGGAATTACGGGGAATCAGACCCCGGCTCTCTGATCGACAATCAGGCGTCCTGTCACTAGACGATAATTCCAAAATTCTTGTTCTACTTCTGCATGACAATTAGCACAAAGCAAATCGCATTTATCTAGTTTATCTTTAACAGACTCAAGTTTAGTTTTTTGAATTAGACTTAACTCAAAAGACTTCTCTTCTCTATTTCTATGATGAAACTGCAAGGCGGCAAAACACTTATCATACCCACAACGTTGGCATTTACCACCCTTGTACTCAATTGCTTTTAATTTTAACTTTCTTCTGCCAAGTCTTTTTCTTACAGACTCCTGTTTCATAGCCGTTCCTTCTGGTGAAGGAATCAGCGTAACTAACCACCGCCATCGGTTTAGACTCACCGCGAGTTTACTATCTAGATTTAGTTTGTCAAGCTAAACCGTAAACTGGTGTCCGATAGATGCCGCCCCCGATATGCGTCATTAAGGGTTGCACACGTTACCGTGTGCCTCTCGTACATAGAAATGGTCCCAAGCAGTGGAATCGAACCACTTCCTGTCGGGCTTCAACCGAGCGTGCAACCGGTACACCAACAAGGGACTGAAACTTTGGAAGGCTGCGGGTGAATTGAACACCCTCCCTCGGGTTTGGAATCCGAGATGCTACCGTAACACTTGCGGCCTGTGGACTCCTCGGAAAGACTGTAACTTTCTAAGAGCGGGTTTGCAGTCCGCCGTCTCGACATCTTCGACATCGAGGAGTTAAATTGGCTCCAGCCGTAGGATTTGAACCTACATCTTCACGGTTAACAGCCGAGCGTCTTGCCAGTTAGACGAAGCTGGAACAGAAAATTGGTGGGACCGGGAGGAATTTAACCTCCATAAATCGCTTTAAAAGAGCGGAGCTTTTTCTGTTAAGCTACGATCCCGAAATTGGAGAGTCTTGTCGGATTCGAACCGACACCCAAACTTTGGAAGAGTTTCATGCTAGCCATTAAACACCAAAGACTCGTATATTACTTTCTACCGCGTCCTACTGTATCTTTGCCTTTGTGCTCGCTATTCCAAATCTTAGCTGCTTTTCTTTTAGCGGCTTTAGGCTTCATGCCTTTTCTCTTAAAGGCATCTCTCATCTTTTCATAACCACGGGGCATTGTCAACTCCTAAATTTTGGTTCCGGCGGTTAGACTCGAACTAACACGACTGCCTTCAGAGAGCAGCATCCTACCAGTTAAATGACATCGGAACAGAATCCATTTTCTGGACTTTTTGGTTGGGGCGGATAGACTCGAACTATCATCTGAATGCTTCAAAGGCATCCGTTTTGCCAATTAAACTACATCCCAACAAACTTGGTGCTCCACCCCGGAATCGAACCGGGACGACATTTCTGCCACCGGGTTTTGAATCCGGCGCGTCTGCCAGTTCCGCCAGCAGAGCACATAAAATTGGTGGAGGTGGCGAGATTCGAACTCACAATTTTTGGGTGCAGACCAAATGTGTGGCCAATTAACACCACACCCCCACATTAAATTTTGGTGCCCCATGAGGGATTCGAACCCACACGCAATTAAGCGCTGCGGTCTAAACGCAGTCCGTCTGCCAATTCCGGCAACGGGGCACTTGGTAGGGAAGGCGGGAATTGCACCCGCGTCACATGGCTTGAAGGGCCAGTATCATTGCTACTAGACCACTTCCCCGTAAACTGGTCCCCCGCGTAGGAGTTGCACCTACACGCCCGAAGGCACTGGGTCTTAAATCCAGCGCGTCTGCTATTCCGCCAGCAGGGGATGGTAGTCGGCCAGAGAATCGGACTCTGCTGCAAGCCTTATCTGGGCCAGAAGTCGTTATAAGCGACTGCCCCGAACCATCGGAGCCGACTGAAAAATGGTACCCAACGAGCGAATCGAACACTCCCTGCCTCGGTGTAAACGAGGTGTATACGACCAGTTTGCTAGTCGGGTACTGGTACTCCACCAAGGACTTGAACCTTGACGAATCGCTAATCGGGCAATCATGCTACCTTACATCAGCGGAGTACAAAAATTGGTTGCAGGTCCGGAAGTCGAATCCGGATACCGGGGTTATGAATCCTAGCGGCCCACCGGGGCTACCTGCACAGTAAACTTGGAGTGTTGTTTTGGACTTGAACCAAAACCGAGTCCGTCACAGGGACTTATGCAGCCATTACACCAACAACACCCAGAAAATGGTCGGAGATGCTAGATTTGAACTAGCGCGGTCCTGCTCCCAGGGCAGGTGGGAATATCCAGACTTCCCTAATCTCCGATAAACTCAATCACAAAACCATTGTATCATAACTTCAAAACTTTGTCAACTACTTTTTCAGGTATGCAAAATAAAAGTGAATAAGCACCCATACCCAAAAAGCTGCCGCGACAGAGGCGGGAACGTAACGCACCGTCATCTGGGTAAATGTCGGGAATTTGGGCACATACTTAATCCAGCACCATAGTTCGTATCCGATGCAAATGCCCAATAGCCCGATCCAAATACAAGTTCCTACCAAGGAGTGTCTCATACTTGGTCCCTGCTGTCAATCTAAATTTTGAGGCTGTTTTTTTACGCACAGCCTCGGAAGCGTTCAGAGGCTTTAGTCTTCTGAAGTAACGCGTGGGTTCAATGGAGCCGCTGGTGGTGCGGGTGGGTTGTTAGGTCCAGAAGGTGGCAGCGAAATCAAGATGCTGACATCTGGAGGATCAAGCGAAGCCCATACTATAGTACCATCGGTTGTTAGTACCCCAAGAACATTCGAGAAGTTTGGACGGGTTGCGCCACTAATACCTGCCCGAATAACTTGCTGGAAAGATTGGCTACCGCAGTCAAAAGTAACCGTTCCAATATCAAAGAACTTATTGGGGGCGTATAATGACAGCGTAGACTTTATGAACTCGATAATGGAGTTGCCGTTTAAGGTAACTGCTCCAGTACGAGCCAATAGTCTTCCATCAACACGGGCACCAGTGTTGGCTGTAATAGAAGCTTGAGCCATGATGGTTCCCGCAAAATCTGTTCCGGTTCCTAGAGTTGCCGAACTGCCAACCTGCCAATATACATTGGAAGATTGAGCGCCACCTGCCAACACGATGCTACTATTGCTAGTAGCGGTTGTCAGGGTGCTGCCGATTTGGAAAACCCAAACCGCGTTGGGGTTTCCTTGTGCGTCCAAAACCAGCGTGCCGGTAATTCCTACCGAACTGCCGTTTGAATACACACCGGGAGCCAAAGTCATTCCACCGATATCGCTGGGTAGAGTTGTGCTTGGGCTGCCGCTAGAAGCCAACCCAGATACCGAGGCAGTTGCAGTTTCTGCCGTAGCTCCGGGGTTGTTTAAAGCTAGTGCTGTAATGGTTTGCGCGGTGCAAACAAATGTTCCGTTGTTTACGCCGTTTGTAAATCCGGTTACAGTGAAACTCTGTCCGATTAGGCTAGAGCCTGCTGGATATGTTCCAACATAGCTTGCAGACCCACTCGAAGAAGTAGTGCACGATGTAACTGAATAAGGTCCGGTAGCAGGAAACCCTGCTCCGACTCCCGGAGGGTTTACCGCGTTTGCCGCCTGATTATAGGCTGCGGTTAAACCGGCTTGAGCGTTTTCTGCAACGAAATCTCCGGCATGGAAAGAACCGGAAATTGAAGTTGGAGACCCGAACCCCGTGATGGAAGTTCCGGGCCATACCCCAACGTCTCCAGCAATCCGTGTAGGAGAGCCGGGTACGTTAGTAACGGTTGACCCTGCTAGAATTTCAAAGCTTGCACTGTTGCCCATGTCGATCTTGGTTGGAGAAGGATCGAAGGGAACTGGCGGAGCTTTAATTTCTATTGAGTCCACGCTTTCTACGCCGCCAAATACTGCTGTGACTTCGTAGAAGTATGTTACGCCGGGGAATACCGTGGTGTCGGTAAACGACGTAGTGGTGATTAATGTTCCACCGTTTAGAGGTACGTTTGATTCATTATCCGCCGCCGTGCCGCGATAAATGTTATACCCCGAAACAGTTTGGGGACTTGCATCCCATGAAACTGTAATTTCGTGTGGCATTTTTTCCTTTTGAGCAACGAATATGCTTAAAGCTTTGGTTGAGGTTGCTGGCATCTTGTCGCTCTCTTTTATATCTTAGAGGCGATTAAGCGCCTGAATCTACAACTTGAACCGTGAAGCTAAAAGCGCCCGATGCTGAAGGGACGCCACTTAGTAGACCTTGACTCGTCAGCGTAATTCCTGCTGGTAAGGTCCCGGCTGATACTGACCAATTATAAGGGGTATTTCCACCAGTAGCCACAAGCTGCTGCGAATATGTTTGAAATTCAACCGCATCCGGCAAAGTGGTGGTGACTGCTAAAGCTGCTGCTGCCGTAACCGTAAGCGTTAGGGGTTGTGAGGCTGTTTGTGGCATTAGATGCTCCTGTACGCGATAGACTGCTGTGCGTCAAGGGCAACGTATACCTTGGCTAGCTTACACAACCGATACTTATTCGCTCGGTAGGCGATACTAAAATTGGTGTAGTCGGTAGGGCTTGAACCTACTTGCTGGGCAAGCCAGCGCCGGGGTTACAGCCCGGTATGGCACTCCTTCTCCACCGCGACTACAAACTGGAGGAAGAAGGGGTATCGAAGCCCTAGCCTTGCGGCTACCTATGGGTTCAAGCCATATTGCAGACCATTCCGCAGCTTCTTCCAAAACTTTGGCGGAAGGAGTTGGATTCGAACCAACGGTCCAGAAACTGGACTAAGCCTTAGCGGGGCCTCGCAATAAACCAGACTCTGCCACCCTTCCGTAGACACAATTAGCTACTATAATACGAGGATGACGAGTTTGGTGTGAAAATCATAATTATAATATACCAGATTCTGGTTCAGAAGTAAAGGAGTTCTTTTCTGCTGCCGAGTTTTCGATAGCCATAGGAATTAGAGATGCTTCTGAAAAATAGCCAGCGTTAAATTGGGAGTTGAACCGTCCATAATCTGGACAAAGCCCGCGAACTCGTAATGCGGGTTCCATGTTTTTAATCGCTTCAGCCATTGCTTCCATACGATCCATTATCTGCGTCTCGGTTCTATGTGTTCAAATTGCTTACCACACTTTACACAAACACTGTCATTTGGATAGTATGGATCGTCGAGTTTTCTAAGAACGTGGTTACAATGTTTATTCATCTATAATCCAAACATTTTCATTATATCAGAATGTGGGTCTTTGACATACATATGAAGCGCATATAAATAATTCCCGATTACCGCCGAAGTCAGCCGGTCAAAAGACCAGTATAGCAAAAATCCGTTACATGCAATCGTGGCAAAGACTTTGTTCCAATGTTTTAATATGTGATAGCCGACTAAGACAGATAAAAATATAGCCGACCCGAAAAGCAAATCCACTATCATGCCTTTGTGCAAAACAAAGTGCATGGCCTCGTTACGGGAGAACGGGTTTTGTTCTTGTATTTCAGGTATGTAGTTATTCAACATACTCGAAATATAGTCGTTCCAAACCACGAACCAGTAAAAAGCTATGGTGGCTGACCAAGGCATCCATTTAAGAAAGTCAGTCTTGATATTTCCCCAATTGATATACTTCATAAGACCCCTATATAGCTTGAAGGTCGGTTAATAGTGTTTGTAAATCAAGTCCGCTCGGGGCTTTTTGAGATGCTGTGTTAATCCAATCTTGCGAAACTACGGCGTATGCCTCGTCAGTATATTTCTGCCAGAATTCCCACGAAGCTGGTTGGGTCTTTCCCCAAGTTACGCAGGTAGCGCCACCACGACCATATCCGAAATACGGAACAGCGTGACCGCCGATAATCTGAGTGTCCGTGTTCTGGACTACCCAGTTATTCTCATTCATGGCGTACTGGGGAACCTCGAACCCGGTATAGACCCCACCAAAAAGAAATATAGCGGCTTTTACCTGTTCAATATTCTGAACGTCTAGAGTTGCGAATCCAAGTATTTTATGGCCCGCAATACCCGTTGACTTCCAGTAATTAAGTACGTCCAACTCAACAGCGCCATTATCGGTCGATTCGTTACCGGGGATATAGTCAGAAACCGCGCTATACGCTTGAACAATTTCGTTATCGGTTGGAGTTATAACTGTAGAGGTGTTGGCGGTCCAATTCATTATCATGTGCCCAACAGCAGCGCATGTGCAATCGCCTAGAGAATCGTTCTTTAACATTTGCCAGGGAACTTTAACCGAGTTTTCCCAAGCATTGAAAACAGGGGGCACGGGGAGTTTACTTGCGGTTAAGTAATTCCCCAATGCTAATGTTTTAAGGGAGCGTTTAGGAGCTAGCTTCCCTAACTTCATTACTTCTGAACCCCGAATGTAACCATACGGGTGAACTTACTGTGGCCGTGAACTTTGTGAGAAGCTGTGTAAGCATCTACAACAGCATTTCCGGTTTTCTTGGTTAGGACATTATTATAGTTAGCTACCAAGGCGTTAGAGTTGATGGCAGCTACTTTAGCAGGGATGGATAGTTTGCTGGCTTTAATAGCCGCTGGAGAAGCGCAAGCGGGGATCAATCCGGTAATGGCTGCGACGAACGCATCGGCTGCGGCAAAAATTGCGGCAACATTGCTATTACCAGAAGCTTGAACTAGCGCTAGAACGGTGGAAGCATCGTCGTTAAATACAGCGACACCCGCTTGCAATTCCTGACACGCTGTTGGGGTAGCCCCAGAAGCTGCGGCAAAATCAGCAGCTAAGGTTTTCAGGTTAGCCGCGTCTGCGGTAATCTTGGCTTCGAGTGCCGTATTAACGGGTTTGTTCTGGGCTAGAGAAATGACAGTTAGGACGTTGTTGAGGGCTGGTGCTGCTGCCGCCAAGACCGTATCTAATGTTCCCACCCACGCTAAACTACATCCTTGCAAAACGATGGTGTAGCATAAAACTAGAGCTAGAAGCCCTTTAGTGAAGTATTTCATTGTTTTCCTTTATTTAAGTAAATTGACTGGGGGTAATCCTAAAGCCTGCCGCTCGGTAGTGACTATCTGTAAGGCTCTTTCAAGGTCTCCGGCTTCTGCCCGAGCACCATGATTGGATTGAATATCATCTAGAAACAGATTTAGAAACTTGGCAATTAGTCCAGATAATGGACTGTGTTTGGACGGGTCATCATTAATCCGTCTAGTGTGGGAGCTTATGGTTTCGTCCGGGAGGCCTAGCCAGATGGCGACGTTACAGAAAATATCAAAGGCTACTAAAACCCGGTGGAGATATCCTTCACTAGAAGCCTGTTGTTCGTTTTTAAGAATATCTTCTGGGGTTAGTGGATGGTCCATTTATTTACCATCAAAGTAGTGGAGCAGGAATCCCCACGCCACCATAACAGTAGCTGAAGACCCTTGGTGAGTCGCAGCCCAAGCCTGTACAGACGGGCTGAGAAAGACTACGGCTACCGCTACCGCGTGAATGAGATATCCTTTATTTCTTTTGATCCAGTTCATTTTAAACCTTTAGGAAAGGGGGTGAGCACCCGGCCCACCCCACAGTGAAAGAAGATTCTTTAATTGCGCTCAATCGCAAACTCATTAACTGTTACTGAGTTAGCGGCGTTCGCGGAACCGAAAGTAAAGCTTGGCATGAAGTTTAGAGAGTTAACAGAAGTACCGGGAGTAACGAGAGCCGTTAAAGCGGCTTCTGTAATATACTGGTTTGCACCAGCGTTGTTGCCAAATCCCTTAGAAGTTCCAACTATAATACCAGAGTTAGAATCCCAGATTAGGTTTAGTTCTACGTAAAAAGCTCCCGCTGTAGATGGAGGCGCGGTAAAAGATAAACCAGATGTAATAAGGGAGTTATCTCCGGTTCCTGGAGCACCGGCGGTGGTTACTGACCCAGCCGCACTAATAACGCCAAGGTTAGCAAATGGAACCTGATACATCTTTACAACAACAGTGCTGGCTCCAGCGTTAGCAAAAACCCCTGAAAGCTTTAACTTAAATGCGTGGGCATCAACTGACATAGCCCCGGCAACGTCCGCAGGAAAACTGACGGTTAGACCTGAGTTAGCCGGTAGAGCCGGAGAAGGGAAACCCGGATATGGATTCTGAGAGTTAGATGCTAGAGATGTTTCGTAGTAGGGTGCTCCCCAGGTTACGCCCGAAGGGACGCCGCTGCCTAGTGTTGGGACGGTTAGTGCGTGGTTGTTACCATCAGTAACCGTCATTTTTGGTAAATTGTAGTATCCAATTACCGTGTTTTGATTCGCCATGTTATTTCCTTTTAATTAGTTACTTAAGATTACTGAGGTTCAGCGGGTTAGCACCGGCTATCGAACTCAAACTCATTTGTCCATAATATGGACTTTTTACTTTATACAATGTCCCGTTTGTCCGGTTTCTGGAAAATCCGACAGGGACTTTACTTCATGTGAAAAAATCGTTTGACAATCAGATGGCTTCCATCCAGTATCGACTTGGACTAGGTTTGGTTTTATCTGGCGTTCCTGAACCCACTTCTCGAAGTCTTGTTGGTTTACCTGTGGAGGCTCGTCAAAGCAAAACTCGATACAGAACTCTCCGCGTCTCCAAGCTGCTAGTTGTTCTGGGGTGAAGTCATTTTTCATTAGGGCACTTTCCAAAAACTCGCTTACTAAAATTGCAGTTCCAACACTCAATACGATATTTGTCTTTAGGCCACCCGAGGTCTCTTAAATCCCGGTAAGTGATATACCCGCCACCGCCAACCCTGCGTCTATGTTTAGCCCCGTCATTAAAAATATGAGCTAACCCCAAATAATTAGGTTCAGATACTACACATCCACAAGGACAACTGCATTTTTTGCCATAGGCTTCTAAGAATTCTTCTCTAAGTTGTTTCTTTTGTTCACGTTGACGTTCTCTATTTAAGTCTTCTTTGCATATATCGCAGTATTTAGAACGTCGATCTGAGGTAAACGGGATAGAGCATATAGAACATTTTAAAAGCATCTTTAAAACCAAGGTGAAGCTATCTCAGAACAGGTACCAAAGGGGTTGGCCGGGGGCGGCTTGGAGAGAAATAGGGGTCCCGTAAGACGCAGAAAAGAAAAGACTTAGACGACAACGACGACTCTCGACTCAACATCACGCATCCACATCACGAATCGGGCAATTTACGCTTGTTTGGCTAAACAAATTACATTTTGCACAAGAAAATTCGTTGCAAATTGTTGAAAATAAAAGATTTAACACAATAATTTGTCATGTAATACCGCATACATTATATGAAATTTTGCAGGTAAAAATTACACAGTCTCGCGTGCGCGTGTATGCGTTAGAGCAATCGAATGGCCACAATCCGCTTTCGCCTTTCATTCGCTATGCAATTCGTTTGCCACAAATCGCAGACAAAAAGTGTCACCGCTATCATGTTGATCGCAAAGCGTTTATCGGGTTTTAGCGAACAAACGGCGAAAAAACTATGGACAAAAAACGTCACCGCTAAGTGTTTGATAATGCGGCATTTGTTTCATTTTGGCGAACAAACGGCGAACATTAGTGTGACAAAATGTGTCACCCGAGCACGTTTGATGCCAAACTAACTCGTTTGTTTGCAACAAATGCGCTTTGGCATGGCGTTTGCACTATGGGCTGCCAGTACCGGACGCCCCGATGCAAGCGATCGGACAACCGGATGGGACGGTGGGAACAGGCTGAACATGCGCCTCTGCCGTCTCGAACATGGGATGCCTAGCAGTTATGGCCAAACTAAGCACAACGCATCGGGTTTTGATCCGGTGAGAGGTGAAGTCTTAGCGGCGGGATGGAAACATCCCCAAGCTTCGATGAGTGCAAACGTCAACCGATGGGCATTGGATTCCCCAATAACCCCTATTCGATTCGGTCGCTAACGTGGATAGTTTCACCGCGAG
>Ga0210396_10000555_pt1 | contig 48250 bp, 43 predicted proteins | sample IncBWH17OmetaG_FD_155466 | JGI IMG/M metagenome (GOLD analysis project Ga0210396, IMG submission 155466) | Forest soil microbial communities from Barre Woods Harvard Forest LTER site, Petersham, Massachusetts, United States - Inc-BW-H-17-O ... | reverse complement strand
CGTGCTCGATTCACTCGCCATGGAACATCACACCGCAACAAGGCTCGATGAATTCGAATTCATCGTCGACCGATCGATCAAGCAGGCCATCACGACACAAGCGCCGGTGGCGCTGATTTTGTCGCCACTCCTGACCGGCGGCAAGGTGTTCGACAAGTGAGCGATCCCATGAACAAGCCCGCCAATACGCCCGCACGCAACACCAAGGTGATGAACCGCTTCGATCTCACCTCGCGGCTGGTCGCCAAGTTGAAAAAGGAAGAGGCCGTCATCGGCGGCATCGGCAACACCAATTTCGATCTGTGGGCCGCCGGTCATCGCCCGCAGAACTTCTATATGCTGGGCAGCATGGGGCTCGCGTTTCCGATCGCGCTCGGCGTTGCGCTGGCGCAACCCAACCGCCGCGTCTTTGCGCTGGAGGGCGACGGCTCGCTGTTGATGCAACTGGGATGTCTGTCGACGATTGCGACCTTGAGGCCGAAAAACCTCAGCATGATCGTGATGGACAACGGCATCTATCAGATCACCGGCGCGCAACCGACGCCGGCTGCCGCGGCGACCGATCTGATCGCGGTCGCAATCGGCTGCGGTCTGACGAACAGCACCTGGGCGGCCGATGAGGAGGATTTCGAGCGGCTGATCGATCAATCGCTGACGGCTTCCGAGCCGATGCTGATCGGCGTGCGGATCGACGACAAGCCGGGAACGGGCGCCACTCGCCGCGATCCCGTTCAAATCCGGGAACGCTTCATGCTTGGCGTCGGCGTTCGCGAGCCAATGTGAAGCGCAATGTGAGCGGCTAGAAACATTCCTGACCGCTCACATCAGGCAAAATCGTCAGATCAACTTTAATCGATGACTCTGATCACCCGGCGTGTGCGCGGGTCGACGATCAGTCGCTGGTTGTTTACGACCGCATAGCGATAGTCGGTGTAACCAGGCACCGGCCGCACCTCGACGGATGCCGGCAACGGCTCGCCCACCACGACCGGCTCCTCGATCGTCACATAAGACGGCTCCCGCACGCCCTCGACGGACGTGATCACTGCATTCGGAATTTCGACGGCGGCGCCGACTGCGGCCCCGACCGTGCCGCCGACGATCTCGCCGACGGGACCTGCGACTGCTCCGCCCGTCCTCGCGCCGTTCACCGCGCCGGTCGCAGTGGTGGATTGCGCCCACACACTGCCCGATGCCAGCAGCGACACAGCAATCAGCGGAAACATAAGCCTGCTTTTCATCACATCCTCCTTCATGTCCACGGCGCACAACCGCTGGCAGAAGGAGTTGTTCCGCGGGGAACACAGGTTTCATGTATCCGAAGATGAGCGAAAGTTCCGGCTGTTACGTGCTGTCTCTTAGAGCCCCCTTCGTCGCCCGCGTTCGGCGCGGAAACCTGCCGCGGCGAAGCCGCCTTTATCATTGAGGCCACGCTTCAGTTCCGGCCAATAGATTAGTTGAGTTAGTCCAAATATTACGACGGCGGCGACGGCCGTGGCGACGGCGGGTGCTGACGAGGCTGTGGCAGCCAGGTTTCTCAACGCGGATGCGGCCCAAGGCACGAGACTTTCGGGCAGCGTAATTCCGCCTGCCGACACTGGCAGCGCCAGAGCAGTTGCGGCCCCCGCCACGAGGGCATTACCCGCAGCGAGTATCGCGACTGTCCAGGCAAGCCCTCGCCGCACCGACAACGCAACGTCGATGACTTTCACGACCACGATCAACGCCACCACCGCCGCAAGTATCGCCGCTGGCGAAAAATCCACCAGCCACGCGACCACGGCAAATAGGACACCCAGGTTGAGTTTGACAAATTCCGGAAATTTGCAGCGCATCAGTTTCGTTCCGGCGATCTCGAACATATCGAGGGCTGCGCACACGACCATACCGGCAGCGATGCCGCCCAGATGCGCGCGCCAATCGACCTTCGGCGCCATGAACGCAACAGCGACGTTAAGCCCGATGTTGATCACGAAAAAGCTCGCCGGCAGATCGATCCGCCTGAGCAATTTCATGCACAGTAATGCACCGAGAATGCCGGAGGTGCCTGCGGATGCGCCGACGGTGGCGTAAAGGCCCGAAGAAGTAAAAATCCCTGTGAGCGCGCCAGCGACGACCGAAGCAAAATAGATCACCAGGAAATAGGCCGTGCCAACACGCTTCTCCAGCGGGCCGCCCCACCAGACAAGGCACGCCATATTGGTGAGAAGATGCAACATGCTGCCATGCAGGAAGGCGTAGGCAATAAGCCGCCAATATTCGTGGCGCGCCAGCGCACCGCTGTATATGGCGCCGGACCGAAACAGTACGTCGGAAGTGGGTGCCGGCATCCCCGAACGCTGCAAGGTGAGCGCATAGACGAGAATGTTGACGGCCAGCAGCAACGCCGTCGCCGTGTGTGGAAACTCGAACGCGCCGACGGAACGATTAAATTTCATAACAAATACGCGACGTCAGGATTGTAGTACGATCCGGACTCAGCTTTAGGGCGCCTTCCGCGTGAACGCAAGCAACGACGCGTTGCTGCCGGACATTACTACTTCCGAGTCATTGTCCGCGGCCAAACCGGTTCGCGCTATTCGAACAGCGGTGTGAGTTCCATCTCCGGGACCAAGACGAGTCCCTTGTCGGTGATGCGGATTTCCGGGATCACCGACAAAGGGATCAGATTGAATCCCATGTAGGGAATGGTGCACCCGGCTTCCGCCCATTCGATCTTGAGTTGCCTGACTTCTTCCGCGACTTCAGTGATCCGTTTGTCCGAAAGCAGGCCTGCGATCGGCAGGGCGACCTGTGCCCTCACCTTGCCGTCGGCGACGACGCAAACGCCGCCCTGCACATCCTTGATCGCGGCGAGAGCGACCTGCATGTCGGCTTCGTTAGTGCCGGCGATAATGATGTTGTGGCTGTCGTGGCCGACGCTGGAGCCTACCGCACCCCGCTTGAGGCCGAAATCTTTCAGCAGTCCGTAAGCGACGTTGCCTTTCGATTTGCCGTGGCGCTCGACCACCGTCACGAAACAAAGGCCATAGCGCTCGAACAGGCTCGGCCAATCCTTAGCTGGCTCGATCGCGACCTTTTCGTGAATCAGCGTAATGCCGGGCAGCGCGGTCTTGATCGCGTTGACGGTGCAAGCCTTGGCCGGAAGCTCGGGCGTCAGCCTCGCATGGGCGGGCAGCTTCACCGTGGCGTAAGCGGCTTTCGGGTATTGGTAACGTTGCGACAACGCCTGATCGAGACGCGGCGTGATCTTGCCGTGCTCGACGACGAGTTCGCCGCCATACCAGGTGCATTGCGGCTTCAACTTGTCATCCATCAGGACGAGGTCGGCGCGGCGGCCGCCGCCGAGCCCGCCGATTTCGCCGTCCATGCCAAACCGCGTCGCGCCATGCAGCGAACCCATCGACCACGCCTGCTCCGGCGACATCCCGGCCTTCACCGCCTCACGCACCACCCAGTCCAACCCAAACAGAAACAGATCATCGGCGTCACGGTCATCGGTGCAGACGGCCGTGCGTTTGTGCGAAGCGCCGAGCTCAGTGACGGTGCGGATCGCCTGCGGAAGGCTGTGCCACGGCGTGGTCGGCGGTCCGCCGCGCAGGAACAGCCAGACCCCGGCATCGAGCAGGTCGTCGGCAATATCGCGATCGATCGCCTCATGGGTGTCGGTGACACCGCTGGCGGCATAGGCCGCGACGAATTCACGGCCGTAGATATGGCCTGACACCGGGCGGCCGCGCTTCAGCGACGCGGCAAGAATAGCGTGGCTGCGTTCATCGCCCATGGTGACGGGCACGAAATCCATCTTCTCGCCGAGCGCAACCGCCTCCGGCCAACGGTCGAACAGGCCCGCGATCTTGTCCGCCGTCAGATCACCACCCGCGGTTTCCAATGCGGCTGACGTCGCGGGAACCGTTGAGGGCACGGTGAGAAAGATCGAGAGCGGCGCCTGCCGCGCGTCCTCGAGCATCGCCTCGACGCCGGCGACGTCCATGACGTTGCCGATCTCGTGGCTGTCGCAGAAAATGGTCGTGGTGCCGTTGAGCAGCGCCGCTTCCGCATAGGCGCAGGCCGTCACCATCGAGGACTCGATGTGGATATGCGGATCGACAAGGCCGGGCGCGATGATGCCGCCGGCGGCGTCATAGACCGGAATGCCGCCTGCGATCTTCTTGTGAGCCCCCGACGGCTTCACCGCCGCGACGCGGCCACCGGTGATCCAGACCTCGCGTCCGCCTTGAATGCGCTCGGAATAGGTCGAGAGCACCCGCGCGTCCGTGATGACGAGATCCGGCGCCACACGGCCCGCGGCAACGTCGGCAAGACGACGCGTCATCGTGTGTAGCGGCGCAACCGCAAAACGGGTCAATTGGGTCATGGGCTTCTCGCAGCTATGGGTGTCTGCCGGAGATGGTTGCTCCCTGACGGGGCAGGAGCAAGCTCAAATTAGACAGCAAGTCTGCACACCCATTGGGCAGAAATCGGACCTTTATCCCGGTTTCGCCCGAGGAGAAGCCGTGTTTTCCCTCCAACCCCCTCTTCGCCCGCGACCGGCCTCCCCGCTACACCGGAAGAAGCTGATCAGCCCGTCCTGCGGCGAAATTCGCAGGCTCGTCGTCCAGCGGCAGATCGAGCGTCTCTTCGAACTCGACGATGTTGTCGATCTCGGTACCCATGGCGATGTTGGTCACCCGTTCGAGGATGAACTCGACCACGACCGGCACCTGATATTCCTTCATGAGCTCGCGCGCGTTCGCAAACGCCTGCTGGGCATCCCTGGGATCGGTGACGCGGATCGCCTTGCAACCCAATCCCCTGGCGACCGCGACGTGATCGACGCCGTAGGCGCCGAGCTCCGGTGCATTGATGTTCTCGAACGACAACTGGACCTGATAGTCCATGTCGAATCCGCGTTGCGCCTGGCGGATCAATCCCAGATAAGAATTGTTCACGACGACGTGGATGTACGGCAACTTGAATTGAGCGCCGACCGCGAGTTCCTCGATCAGGAATTGAAAATCATAATCGCCCGAAAGCGCGACGATCTCGCGGGTCGGATCGGCCGCGCGTACGCCCAGCGCTGCGGGTAGCGTCCAGCCGAGCGGACCGGCCTGCCCGGCATTGATCCAGTTGCGCGGCCGGTAAACACTGAGGAATTGCGCGCCGGCGATCTGCGAAAGCCCGATGACGCTGACGTAACAGGTGTCGCGGCCGAACGCTTTTGTCATCTCCTCATAGACGCGTTGCGGCTTGATCGGCACGTTATCGAAGTGGCTCTTCCGCAGCATCGAACGTTTGCGATCCTGGCAAGCCGCCGGCCATGCCTGCCGTTCCTTCAGCCGGCCGGCCCTGCGCCATTCCTTCGCGACCGTCACAAACAATTCGAGCGCGGCCTTCGCATCGGACACAATACCGAGGTCGGGATTAAAGACGCGTCCAATTTGAGTTGGCTCGATATCGACATGCACGAAGGTGCGGCCCTTGGTGTAGGTCTCGATCGAGCCGGTGTGCCGGTTGGCCCAGCGGTTGCCGATGCCGAGCACGAAATCGGATTCCAGCATGGTGGCGTTGCCGTAGCGATGGCTGGTTTGCAAGCCGACCTGTCCTGCCATCAGCACGTGATCGTCGGGAATGGCGCCCCAGCCCATCAGCGTCGGCACCACCGGCACGTTGACGATCTCGGCGAACTGCACCAGGAGATCGGACGCGTCGGCATTGATGATGCCGCCGCCCGCGACGATCAGCGGCCGATCCGCGGCGTTGAGCATCTCGAGCGCCTTTTCGATTTGCTTGCGCGTGGCGGCGGGCTTGTAGACCGGCAGCGGTTCGTAGGTTTCGGCATCGAATTCGATCTCTGCGAGTTGCACGTCGAGCGGCAGATCGATCAGCACCGGACCGGGACGGCCCGATCGCATGATGTGGAACGCCTGGCTGAAGACACGCGGAACCAGCGCGGGCTCGCGCACGGTGACGGCCCACTTCGTCACGGGCCTCGCAATCGATTCGATGTCGACCGCCTGAAAGTCTTCCTTGTAGAGTCGCGCCCGTGGCGCCTGGCCGGTGATGCAAAGAATCGGAATCGAATCGGCAATCGCGGAATAGAGCCCCGTGATCATGTCGGTTCCGGCCGGGCCCGACGTGCCGATGCAGACGCCGATATTGCCGGCCCTGGCGCGCGTATAGCCCTCGGCCATGTGCGAGGCGCCCTCGACGTGGCGCGCGAGAATGTGGGCGATCGAGCCGCGCTTCTTCAGCGCCGAGTACAGCGGATTGATCGCGGCGCCGGGCACACCAAAGGCGCTCACGACGCCTTCTTTTTCCAGAATTTGCACGGCCGCATCGATTGCACGCATCTTCGCCATTTCACACTCCGGTCCGATGATTTCGCTTCCGGGATCATCGGGCCGAACGGCACGTCATCTCAATCGAATTGAATTTATTTCCCGCGACGTGGCACGTCGTGGATTTTTCTCCGTTCACTCAAGTCATTAGCAGGGAGAAAAAATGGAAACGGCTCAAGCGAAAGCGCGCGTTAGCCGACCGCCTCAGTAACCGGCGGCATCACGCCGCCGAGCACAAGCGTCAGTTCGGCTGCAATCGCACGCACGATACAACCGAGCACCGGCAATCTTTCATCGGTGATCCGGCCGGTCATGCCGGAGACGGAAATCGCGGCCAGCGGTTCGCTGCAGTCATTATAAACAACTGCGGCGATGCAGCGCAGTCCCATGCGCGCTTCTTCATCATCGACGGCGTAACCGCGCCGCCGGATCGTCTCAAGTTCCCTGAACAGTTCGCCTGGCCGCACAATCGACTTTTCCGTCAGCCGCGGCATACCCTGCCGGCAAATGATGGCATTGACGTCGCCGTCCGGATAAGTGGCAAGCACCGCCTTGCCGACACCGGACGCCACCATCGCGACCCGGCCGCCGACCTTGGTGAGCGAGCGCATGATCTCACGGCTTTCGATCCGGGCCAGCACAATGATGGATTCATCGTCGACCACCGCGAGATTTGCCGTTTCCCGCGTCTGGTCACGTAACTTGCGCAAATACGGCATGGCCTGCGCCGCAAAATTGCGGCGACGGGCAAACGTCGCGCCGACGGAAAAACTCTGCGCGCCGACATGCCATTTCGATTCATAGCGGTCGAAATGAACGAAGCGGCGCTTTTCCAGCGTCGCCAGCAGGCGATGAACGGTTGACGTCGACAATCCGGTGCGGACGGCAAGATCGCTGAGGCGATATCCTTCGTCGTCTTCGGCCAGCGTTTCAATGATGGAGAGCGCGCGATCGACGGATTGAACCCCGCCGTCCCGGGGATCGGGTTCGGCATCCGTGCCGGACTTCGGCTCGAGCGGTTTGCGCCTGATCACGTTTCTCTTCATCGCGACTTGCCTCATGGAAAGGAGACGTATTCGCCGCTCGACAAAACCGCGCTGTCAGAAATGCACTAAAAAAAGAGATGCCGCCCCGGTCTTCCCGGAGCGGCATGTGGCGTTTGCTTAGAGAAGGCCGGCGCCGCGCGCCCACTTGTACTTGGCGGCGAGCACCTCGACCGGCAGTTCGGTCGAGTAGGCGTAAGCCGGGATGCCGTTCTGGTAGAGATATTCGGCGGCTTCCTCGACCTCGACGTCGCCGGCGAGCGAAACGACGATCGGCTTCACGAAGCCCTTGGCTTCCATTTCCTTCTTCACCTCGACCATGTTGCGCGCGAACACCATGGGCGGCGTCACGATCGTGTGCCAGTAGCCGAGGATCAGCGAATGAATGCGCTCATCCGACAGGCCAAGCTTGACCGTGTTGACATAGGTGATCGGCGGCTCGCCGCCGGTGATGTCGACCGGGTTGCCGGCCGCACCGAACGGCGGGATGAACTTGCGGAACGCCGCGTCGAGATCGGGCGGCATCGCCATCAGCGACAACCCGTTGTCGACCACGGAGTCCGACAGCAACACGCCAGAGCCGCCCGCGCCCGTGATGATCAGCACGTTCTCGCCCTTTGGCGTCGGCAGTACCGGCACGCCGCGCGCGAATTCGAGCAACTGCCTCAAGCTGCGGGCGCGGATCACGCCGGACTGCTTGAAGACGTCCTCGTAGATCTTGTCGTTACCGGCGAGCGCGCCGGTGTGCGAGGAAGCCGCCTTCGCGCCAGCCGAAGTGCGGCCCGCCTTGAGCACCACCACTGGCTTCTTCTTCGAGACGCGTTTGGCGGCTTCGGCGAAAGCGCGGCCATCCTTCAGGTCTTCGCAGTGCTGGGCGATCAGGTTGGTGTTCGGGTCCTGCTCGAAGAAAGCCAGCAGATCGTCTTCGTCGATATCGGACTTGTTGCCGAGGCCAACGATCGCCGAAACGCCCATCTTGGCCGAGCGCGAGAAGCCGATGATCGCCATGCCGATGCCGCCGGACTGCGACGACAACGCCGCGTGGCCCTTGACGTCATAAGCCGTACAGAAGGTCGCGCAGAGATTGGCCGGCGTATAATAGAATCCGTAGATGTTCGGCCCCATCAGGCGGACATTGTACTTCTTGCCGATCTCGACGATCTCGGCCTGCAATTCGGGATGGCCCGCTTCCGCAAAGCCCGACGGGATCAGCACCGCGCCCGGAATTTTCTTCTCGCCGCATTCGGTGAGCGCGCCGGCGACGAATTTGGCCGGGATCGCGAACACCGCGACGTCGATCACGCCGGCTACGTCCTTGACGCTCTTATAGGCCTTGTAGCCAAGGATGTCGGCCGCCTTGGGATGGATCGGATAGATGTCGCCCTTGTAGCCGCCGTTGATGAGGTTCTTCATCACGGAGTTGCCGATCTTGCCGTCTTCGGCAGACGCCCCGATCACGGCAACCGCCTTCGGCTGCATGATGCGGTTCATGGCAGCGACGATTTCCTCGGTCGGACGCGGCTTCTCGCGCGGCTTGTAGTCGAAATCGACGACGATGCGCACGTCGGCAGCGATCGCGTCCTTCTTGGTCGCAAAGACCGGATTGAGATCGAGTTCGACGATTTCGGGGAAATCGCTGACGAGTTGCGACACCTTGACGATGACGTCGGCGAGCGCTTCGCGGTTGACGGGGTCACCACCGCGCACGCCCTGCAGCATTTCATGGGCCTGGATGCCGTCAAGCATCGAGAGCGCGTCGTCCTTGGTGGCCGGCGCGAGGCGGAAGGTGACGTCCTTGAGAACTTCGACCAGCACGCCGCCGAGGCCGAACGCCACCAGCTTGCCGAACGAGCCGTCGGTGATGGAACCGACGATGACTTCGGTGCCGCCGGCCAGCATCTGCTGGATCTGGATGCCTTCGATCTTGGCGTCGGCCTTATACTTCTTGGCGTTCGCCAGAATGGTGTCGTAGGTCTTCTCGGCGTCTTCGGCGGTCTTGACGCCCACCACCACGCCGCCGGCTTCGGTCTTGTGGAGGATGTCCGGCGAGACGATTTTCATCACGACCGGGAAGCCCATGGAGGATGCGATCTTCGCCGCCTCGGCCGCCGACTTGGCGACCCCTTCTTTGGGAACCGGGATCCCGTAAGCGTCGCAAACCAGCTTGCCTTCGGGCGCCGTCAGACTCGTGCGCTTATCCGCCTTGACTGCATCCAGGACTTTGCGGACCGCATCTTTGGAATTCGACATTAACTTCCTCCGTGACTTCTATTCTTGGGGCGCAGGAAGCACATGCTGGCATCAGCATCATGACTTGCCTGGCGCGGGTTCGTTCGGTCTTCATGTGATGGCGCACGCCGGGGACGTCCGCTGCGGCTGAATTGACCGCGGAAAATGGTTCGTATGGCATTTGGTATGCCAGAAACGAACTTGTCAAGTCACGGGAATGCTGAAAACCGGCGTAACTTGACATTCTGGCATGTGGTATGCCAAAAAATGCGAAGTTGTGGTTCTTTATTTATAAGATACGCCAACGCCGAAACCATCAAGGCATAATTGAGCATGGCCGACGCAGATATTGCCGTAGTCCGGATCGTGCCGGAGACGAGCTTCAAGAACAAGGCTTATGAGGCGCTGAAGGAAGCCATCCTCAAGATGGACATCTACGCGACGCCTGAGCCCGTGATGCTCGACGAGCGCGCGCTCTCCGAACGTCTTGGCGTCAGCCGCACCCCCATCCGCGAGGCGATCGCGATGCTGGAGCAGGACGGCTTCGTCAAGACCGTGCCACGCCGCGGCATCGTCGTCGTTCGCCGGACCAAGAGCGAGATCGTCGACATGATCCGCGCCTGGGCTGCGCTCGAGAGCATGGCGGCTCGCCTGATCACGACCACCGCGCGCAAGAAGGACATTTCGGCGCTGCGCGACTTTTTCCGGGATTTCGGCAAGGACCGCCTGCCCGAGCATCACGTCGAGGAATATTCGAAAGCCAACATCGCGTTCCACCAGGCGCTGATTGCCTTGAGCGAGTCGCCCGTGCTCGTCGACATGACCAACGATATCCTTCTGCACGTGCGCGGCTACCGGCAATTGACGATCGGACGCGTCGAGCGGATCGCAGCGTCCCTGCCCGAGCACATGGCCATCATTGAAGCCCTCGAACAGCGCGATACCGAGCTTGCCGAAAGGCTGGCGCGGGATCACACGCTTGGCCTTGCGGCTTTCGTCGAAGCGCACGGCAAGGAACTGTTTTAGGCGCTTTTCTTAAGAGTTTGCGCGACCACTCCGGGACGAAGGCGTCCCCATCAAAAAACGACCAAGGAGAAGCGGAATGTCCGCAGTAGTACAGAGCATCGATGCCAAGGCCGCCGAGACCGAACAGGAATTGACCGACGGTTTTCATCTCATCATCGACGCGCTCAAGCTCAACGATATCAAGACGATTTACGGCGTGCCGGGCATTCCGATCACCGACTTCGGACGGATGGCGCAGGCCGAAGGTCTCCGCGTGCTCTCGTTCCGTCATGAACAGAATGCCGGTTACGCGGCGGCGATCGCCGGTTATCTGACCAAGAAACCCGGCGTCTGTCTGACCGTTTCAGCGCCCGGCTTCCTCAACGGTCTGACCGCGCTGGCGCACGCCACCACCAACTGTTTCCCGATGATCCTGATCTCCGGCTCGTCCGAGCGCGAGATCGTCGACCTGCAGCAGGGCGACTATGAAGAGATGGATCAGCTCGCGATTGCAAAGCCGCTCTGCAAGGCGGCCTTCCGCGTGCTGCACGCCGCCGATATCGGCATTGGCCTTGCTCGCGCGATCCGCGCCGCGGTTTCGGGGCGCCCCGGCGGCGTCTATCTCGATTTGCCGGCAAAACTGTTCGGGCAGGTCATGAACGCCGAAGCCGGCCGCAAATCACTGGTCAAGGTGATCGACGCTGCCCCTAGCCAGATCCCGGCGCCCGCCGCCGTCAAGCGCGCGCTCGACGTGCTGAAGGGCGCCAAGCGCCCACTCATTATTCTTGGCAAGGGCGCAGCCTATGCCCAGGCTGACGACGACATCCGCGCCTTCGTTGAAAAGAGCGGCGTTCCGTTCCTGCCGATGAGCATGGCCAAGGGCTTGCTGCCCGATCTTCATCCGTTGTGTGCGGGAGCGGCACGCTCCACCGTGCTCAAGGATGCCGACGTCGTGATGCTGATCGGCGCCCGCCTCAACTGGCTGCTGTCGCACGGCAAGGGCAAGGCCTGGGGCGAAGCACCGAAGAAATTCATCCAGATCGACATCGAGCCCAAGGAAATGGACTCCAACGTCGAGATCGTGGCTCCGGTGGTCGGCGATATCGGCTCCTGCGTGTCCGCGCTGCTCGGCGCCATGGGCAACAGCTGGACCGCGGCTCCGGCCGATTGGGTCAAGACGGTCTCCACCAAGCGCGAAGAGAACGTCGCCAAGATGGCGCCACGCCTGATGAACAACAACTCGCCGATGGATTATCACGGCGCGCTCGGCGTGCTGCGCACCATCGTCAAGGAGCGGCCGGACGCCATCCTCGTCAACGAAGGCGCCAACACGCTCGACCTTGCGCGCGGCGTGATCGACATGCACAAGCCGCGCAAGCGGCTCGATGTCGGCACCTGGGGCGTCATGGGCATCGGCATGGGCCAGGCGATTGCGGCGGCGGTTGAAACCGGCCACCCGGTGCTGGCGGTCGAGGGCGACAGCGCCTTCGGCTTCAGCGGCATGGAGGTCGAGACGATCTGCCGCTACAACCTGCCGGTCTGCGTCGTGATCTTCAACAATAACGGCATCTATCGCGGCACCGACGTCAACAAGAGCGGCAACGCCGATCCGGCGACCACCGTCTTTGTTGCAGGCGCGCGCTACGACAAGATGATGGAGGCGTTCGGCGGCGTCGGTGTCAATGCGACGACACCGGATGAACTCAAGCGCGCCGTGAACGAGGCGATGAATTCCGGCAAGCCGACGCTGATCAATGCGGTGATCGACCCGGCCGCGGGCTCCGAGAGCGGACGCATCGGCAACCTCAATCCGCAGAGCGCTCTCAAGAAGAAGTAACCCGACAGATTCACGAAAGCTCCCGCCTAGGGGAGCAGATACGAGACGGAGTACGACAATGACAAAGGCGCTCAAAGGCGTTCGAATTCTCGATTTCACCCACGTTCAATCGGGGCCGACCTGCACGCAACTGCTGGCCTGGTTCGGCGCCGACGTGATCAAGGTGGAGCGTCCGGGCGTCGGCGACATCACCCGCGGCCAATTGCAGGACGTCCCGAACGCGGACAGCCTGTATTTCACCATGCTCAACCACAACAAGCGTTCGATCACGCTCGACACCAAGAACCCCAAGGGCAAGGAAGTCCTGACCGCGCTGATCAAGAGCTGCGACGTGCTGGTCGAGAATTTCGGCCCCGGTGTGCTCGATCGCATGGGCTTCCCGTGGGAGAAGATCCAGGCGATCAACCCGAAGATGATCGTGGCCTCGATCAAGGGCTTTGGTCCCGGCCCCTACGAAGACTGCAAGGTCTACGAGAACGTCGCGCAATGCACCGGGGGTGCGGCCTCCACCACCGGCTTCCGCGACGGCCTGCCGCTCGTGACCGGCGCGCAGATCGGCGACAGCGGCACCGGATTGCATCTGGCACTCGGCATCGTCACCGCGCTCTATCAGCGCACCCATTCGGGCAAGGGCCAGAAGGTTACTGCCGCGATGCAGGACGGCGTGCTCAACCTCGCGCGCGTCAAACTGCGCGACCAGCAGCGTCTCGCACACGGTCCGCTCAAGGAATACAGCCAGTTCGGCGAAGGCATTCCGTTCGGCGATGCCGTGCCGCGTGCCGGCAACGATTCCGGCGGCGGCCAGCCCGGCCGCATCCTCAAGTGCAAGGGCTGGGAAACCGATCCGAACGCTTACATCTATTTCATCACCCAGGCGCCGGTTTGGGAAAAGATCTGCGACGTGATCGGCGAACCGGGCTGGAAGACTGATCCGAACTACGCCAAGCCGCCGGCCCGCCTGCCGCGCCTGAACGAGATCTTCGCCCGCATTGAGCAGTGGACCATGACCAAGACCAAGTTCGAGGCCATGGAGATCCTCAACAAGGACGACATTCCCTGCGGCCCAATCCTGTCGATGAAGGAACTCGCCGAGGATCAGTCGCTGCGCGCAACCGGCACCGTCGTCGAGGTGGACCATCCGACCCGGGGCAAATACATCTCGGTCGGCAACCCCATCAAGCTCTCGGACTCGCCGAGCGACGTAAAGCGTTCGCCACTGCTGGGCGAGCACACCGACGAGATTCTGCGCCAGGTGCTCGGCTTCTCCGACCACCAGGTGAAGGAAATCCACGATTCGGGCGCACTCGACCCGCCGCGCAAGCAAGCCGCCGAATAAAGGCTGCTTCAGAAAAACCGATCAGGCCGCCGGGTTCCGGCGGCCTTTTTCTTTTGAAATCAACAGATTATCTGCAAAGCCTCAGCGCTTGGGTTGAGGTTTATGTTGCGTTGCAAGATTTTCTATGCTGCTATGCAAACAAATGAATTGCGACTGGTATCTGGTATACCTATGTTCGGAACAGCAAGATGACTTCCACCGCAAGGAACACCATGTCCAAGACCGCTTCTCTCCGTCTGACCCCCTCCTCTAGCTGGTTCAGCCGCCTGCTGGCAGTGATCGACCACGTCCTGATGACCAACGCCCGCATCGCGAACCGCAACGGTGACCTGCCTTATTTCGGTCTCTGACGGGTCAAGCGACCCCAATTTCAGAACGTTTTTCAAAAAAGGACCCCGGTTTAGCCGGGGTCTTTTTTTTGGCCCTGCGCGGCCACCTGCGACCAAGAGTGTCGAACAATGTCCTTGCGCTCTGGCATATCACATACCAATATGCGCGGACCGGTCACGCCTATTACATAAAACAAAAGCGTACCAGGGGAGGACTTATGGAGCCCACTTCAGAAACCGCCACTGCCCCTCAGGGCGCCTACTTCCGCTGGCTTCAGCTTTTGATGGGCATCGTTTGCATGGCGATGGTTGCAAACCTGCAATATGGCTGGACGCTGTTCGTCGATCCCATCGACCAGAAATATCATTGGGGCCGCGCGGCGATTCAGTTGGCCTTCACGCTCTTCGTGGTGACCGAGACCTGGCTTGTCCCGGTCGAAGCGTGGTTCGTTGATAAATATGGCCCACGTTTCGTCGTCGCCTTTGGCGGCATCATGGTTGCACTCGCTTGGGTGCTCAACTCTTACGCCGACTCGCTCGTGCTGCTCTACGCCGCATCGATCGTGGGTGGCATCGGCGCCGGCTCGGTGTACGGCACCTGCGTCGGCAACGCACTGAAATGGTTTCCCGACCACCGCGGTCTTGCCGCGGGCGCTACTGCGGCCGGATTCGGCGCGGGCGCCGCGCTCACTGTCGCGCCGATCGCGAAAATGATCGCCGCGAGCGGTTATGAGAGCGCGTTTTTCAATTTCGGCATTGGACAGGGTTTGGTCGTCCTGGCCGTAGCGCTTTTCCTCCGCCCGCCGTCGGTGGCCATGCCGGTGAAAAAGAAACAGCTCAATCTGCCGCAAACCAAGATCGACTATACACCGTCGCAGGTGCTGCGAAGCCCGATCTTCTGGATCATGTATCTGGTTTTCGTCATGGTCGCGGCGGGCGGCCTGATGACGGCAGCCCAGATTGCACCGATCGCCCACGACTACAAGATCGCCAATGAGCCCGTGAGCATGTTCGGCTTTCAGATGGCGGCTTTGACCTTCGCCATTTCACTCGACCGCATTTTTGATGGCTTTGGCCGGCCGTTCTTCGGCTTCGTCTCCGACAATATCGGGCGCGAGAATACGATGTTCATCGCTTTCGGGACGGCCGCTGCGATGCTGCTGACGCTGTCGGTCTATGGCCACAACCCGATCGTCTTCGTATTGGCAACCGCCGTGTATTTCGGCGTGTTCGGCGAGATCTACAGTCTGTTTCCCGCCACCAGCGGCGACACGTTCGGCGTCAAATTCGCCGCCACCAACAGCGGCATGTTATATACGGCGAAAGGCACCGCCGCCCTGCTCGTCCCGATCGCGAGCCTCGTCGCCTCGCACTATGGATGGCAGGCGGTTTTCGTGATCGCCGTCGCACTCAACGCCACCGCTGCGCTGATGGCCATATTCGTCATCAAGCCGATGCGCCGCACCTTCATCCTCGGCGGCGAAGCCCCCGCCGATGCGACGACACGCAACGCGCGCGTCGCCTGAATCCCCTTTCAATCCGATGGAAGAGGCGCGTGACCCGCGCCTCTTTTTTTGGCCGCGACCGTCTGGAATACAAAATACAACGAATTGGCCGTGCCGTTCGAACGTCGGACGAGCGCTTAAAACGTCAATGATATTGCCATTTTTCTTGAAGGAATCGTCCTCAGAAGCTGATTGACAATTGGTATAACGTATACCAATCTAGCGTCACTGATCCCGCGAATGACCTGAAGGAGCTTGCGATGAAAGTCGGAGACATCCTGCGCAAAAAGACCGCGCGTATTTCCACCATTCGAATGAACGAGACCGTGGCCATTGCGGCTCAGCTGATGCGCGCCGGCAATGTCAGCGCCCTCGTCGTCAAGGACGTCGTGCGGACCGAGGGCAACACTGCTGTCGGCATGTTCACCGAGCGCGACGTCGTGCGCGCCATTGCCGAGCATGGCGCGGCCGGGGTCAACATGAAAGTGTCGCAGCTGATCTCGGTTCAGCAACTGGTGTCGTGCAGTTCCAACGACACGCTGGAAGAGGTCCGGCACCTGATGAACCAGCATCATATTCGCCACCTGCCTGTGATCGATGATTACAGCCTGTGTGGTGTGATCAGCATCCGGGATATTTCAACGGCTTTTGACGACCAAGCCATGGCGGCGGCGCTGGCCATTCCGGCCTAACGCCCTTCCCGTCTCGTCAAGATTTATTTGTGGCTCCGAATTCATTCGGAGCCGCCGGTTGGCTTGCGCCCTTTTTCCAGCATCGACATTTTCGAGGAAAGCTTGATGAAAATCTGTATTTACGGCGCCGGCGCCATCGGCGGTTATCTCGGGGTCCAGTTCGCGCGCGCTGGCGCTGATGTGAGCCTGGTTGCGCGCGGCGCTCACCTCGCCGCGATGCAGACCAACGGACTGAAGCTTTTGATCGGGGATGAAGAACGCGTGGTCCATCCACGCTGCACCGACAATCCCGCCGAACTCGGTCCGCAGGATTTCGTCATCATCGCCTTGAAGGCGCATTCGATCACCGGCGTCATCGATGCGATGCAGCCCTTGCTTTCAGAGCGAACGCGCATCGTGACCGCGGTCAACGGGATTCCCTACTGGTACTTCTACAGGCATGGCGGTGCTTACGAAGGCTCGACGCTCGAAAGCATCGATCCCGGCGGACGGCAATGGCGCGAATTGGGGCCTGCGCGCGCCATCGGATGCATCGTTTACCCCGCGACCGAGATCGTGGCGCCCGGCGTCATCCAGCACGTTTACGGCGACCGTTTTCCGATCGGTGAACCCTCCGGCGAGACGACGGAGGACGTCACGTGCCTGTCGGCGCTGTTCAGCGAAGCCGGCATGCAGGCGCCCGTGCTCGACCGTATCCGTGACGAGATCTGGCTAAAGCTCTGGGGCAATGTCTGCCTCAATCCCATTAGCGCGCTCACGCATGCGACCCTCGACGTGATCTGCTCCGATCCCGCGACGCGCGCGTTGTCGAAGGCGATCATGATCGAGGCCCAGACGATCGCAGAAAAGTTCGGCGTCAAATTCCGCGTCGACGTCGAACGGCGGATCGAAGGCGCCCGCAAGGTCGGCGCACACAAGACCTCCATGTTGCAGGATCTCGAGCGCGGCCGACCGATGGAAATCCAGCCGCTGGTCTCGGTGGTTCAGGAAATGGGCCGATTGACCGAAACCCCGACACCGGCGCTCGATGCCGTGCTGGCGCTCGTGGTCCAGCGGGCCAAAATAGCCGGGCTTGGCTGCACTCCGAACCTGGCCGAGGCCAAAGCGCCGGCCTTTGCCTGATCGTGCCCGGTATGCAGCGTTGAGCCGTTGCGGTTATGGACATTTGCCGGCCGTAGCGGGATAAGGCCGGAATAACCGACCGCCATACGCTCAACCGGGAATGATCCGCATGAAGGCCTATGTTTACGGCGCCAATGGCGCTGAAATCATCGACGTCGCCAAGCCCTCCCCGAAAGGCACACAGGTGCTGGTTCGCGTCCACGCGTGCGGTCTCAACCGCGCCGATCTCGGTATGACCAAGGGGCATGTGCACGGTGCCGCCGGCGGTGTCGGCACCGTGCTTGGCATGGAATGGGCCGGCGAGATCGCCGAACTCGGTCCGGACGCCAAAGGCGTCAAGGTCGGCGACAAGGTGATGGGTTCGGGCGCGGCCGCCTTTGCCGAATATACGCTGGCCGATCACGGCCGGTTGTTTCGCGCGCCTTCGAACATGAATTTCGACGAAGCCTGTACCTTGCCGATCGCGATCACCACCATGCACAACGCGGTCGTGACGATCGGCGGTTTGCAGGCGGGACAAAGCGTGATGATCCAGGGCGCGAGCTCCGGCGTCGGGCTGATGGCGATGCAAATCGCCAAATTCAAGGGCGCAAAGCTCGTGGTCGGATCTTCGACCGACGCGAGCCGCCGCTCCCGCTTGAAGGAATTCGGCGCCGATCTTGCGGTTGATTCCAGCGATCCCGGCTGGGTCGATCAGGTGTTACAGGCGACATCGGGCGAAGGCGTCGACCTGATCGTCGATCAGGTGTCGGGCAAGGTCGCGAGCCAGAATCTGAAGGCGACCAAAATCAAGGGCCGTATCGTCAATGTCGGCCGGCTCGGCGGTACCCACGCCGACTTCAATTTCGATCTGCATGCGGCGCGCCGCATCACCTATATCGGCGTCACCTTCCGAACCCGCTCGATCGAGGAAATCCGCGAAATATTCAAAGAGGCGACCAAGGACCTGTGGGCGGCGGTGGAGTCTCGCCAATTGCAGCTACCGATCGACAAGGTGTTTGCCTTCGACGACATCGGCAAGGCATTCGCGCATATGGACGCCAACAAGCACCTCGGAAAGATCGTCGTGACGTTTTAAGATCACGTCCGGGAGTTTCCGATGAATCGTTTTGTCATTGTGGTGGCAGCGGCGGCCTACGCCGCCTCGACGCTCAGTGCTTTTGCGCAAGATGCACGCCAGATATTGGCGCCCACGGGAAAACTGCGGGTTGGCGTCTATTTCGGCAGCCCCACCTCGATGGTTCGCGACAGCAAGACCAACGAGGTCCATGGCCTGAGCTTGGATCTGGGCCAGGAACTGGCCCGACGGCTCAACGTCCCCTTCGAGCAAGTCAGCTACCAGCGAATTTCCGATGTCCTCGAAGGCATGAAAGCCGGCGATGTCGACTTCACGGTCAGCAATTCCACGCCGGCGCGCGCCGCCACGGTGACCTTCAGCCAGAATCTGCTCACGATCGAACTCGGATATCTCGTCGCGGCCCGTTCGCCGATCATGACGATTGCCGACATCCAGAAGCCCGGCCTGCGGATCGGCGTCACAAAAGGAAGCACGTCGCAAGGCACGATTCCGAAACTGCTGCCGAATGCAACGGTCGTGCCCGCGGAGAATTATAAACGCGGCATCGAAATGCTCGAACACGGCGAGATCGACACTTACGCCACCAACAAGCCGACCTTGTTCGAGATGTCCGACCAGATGCCGGGGTCACGGATATTGGATGGCCGATGGGGCGAAGAACACCTTGCGGTCGCGATCCCGAAAGGTCACGAGGCCGCACTGGAATACATCCAGCATTTCGTTGAAGAAGTGCAGACCAGTGGGCTCGTTGCCCAAACCGCCGAACGTGCCGGATTGCGAGGCGCGGTGAAGGCGCAATAAGACCTGATAATCCGCCGATCGGGCGGCCCTCAGGAGATATTGCGCGCTCTGGCCGAGCTTTCCTAGCTCAACAAAGTACGTGTCTTCGTACTGGCATCATAGATTTCGATCTGAAGCATCGGATAAGTCGACTTCAGCTTTCGACCCGATGCTTCTGCTGCGTCGACAGTGTCGAACTCAGACTTGAAATGACCATCGACAACCGTGACGAACCCATCGACGGGAGGCCTGTCAGCTCGAAGTATTTTCTTCGGCTCTGGCTCTTCAATGGAGAGAACGGGTTTTTTCATCTTTTGAATCCTTTCATAATCATCGCAACAATTCCATTTGCGACGATGCCATCTGTCACTTTCGGAAATCCAGACTGCGCAAGATGATGCCGGGCGGCGTGCCCTCGAACTCCCTTGCCACAAACTTGCAGGCGGCACGCTCTTCAATCTGATCGCGCAACCGCATAAATTGCGCTTCGCGCTGGTCAGGTTTGATCCGCTCTGATTTTTCCAGGTCGTCCATGGCGGATGTGCTGACGGCGCAAGGTATTTCCCTTTCGCCATCAACCATCGAAAACAGCACGACCATCCGGTCAAATTCGTAACTGCCAAAACTGCCGCGTGTCAGAGCCATTTTACTTGCCTCTCCTGGAGGACGTTGCGGCCTTCAATCGATGTCCTGATTGGCCGCAAGATACAGGTCGCCCCTTTTGTAATTATGAAGCGGGTGCTGCTCTTTTGATCTTTACCGGAGGCGGATTGATCTCCAATATCCTGCGAAGACAATCGGCCTCGGAATCGTGCGGCCCCGAGACGAACGTTCCGCTCACCTTCGTGCTGTACCAGCCGGATACGACGCCAAGCCGAAGCGACTCTTCCGTCTTGACGTGACGCGGCGAGAGATTTTGCATGGACTATATGACTTTCAGGTTGGCGTTCGATCCTTGATCGAGCGCTTGGAAGTCTCCGACCATTCGAAGACCAGGTTTAGTTCAGCTCTTGTCGGAGAGCCGGTTGAAATCAGCAAAGACAGCCGCGATCAGATCGCGATGATGGGCATCGCCAGGAGCCAGCTCCGCGGCATATAAATTCAGTACGTAGCGCGCCTTGGCGGCGGCCTCCGGCCAGGACGCAGCTTCAACCGACAGAAGCTGGCTTTCGACCGCGCTTTGCCGCTCGCGCAATTGTGTCGCGTTGTTTTCGACCTCCGCCAGAGCACGCCTGATATCGGTGGCTTTTTGCGCGGCCATGCCCCGATGCTTGTCGAGATCGAGCGGCTTGTCATTCATGGGGCGCGCTCGCATCCATGCGCTGGGCGTCGGACAAATCGACCGAGCCGATCGAAAGCATCTCCATCGCCGAATTCTGCGCCGCCGCCGGCACCATGATCATGGTGGCAACCCGGCGAAACGCCGGAAACGACAACCCTTCGATCATCTCCTCATCGGTGATGATCTCATAAGCCCCCGGAGGCAACAGGCGGTCGATACCCCTGATCCGGAAGGGATGCTGAAACGTGATGGTTTCCCGTCGCGATCGCGTGGTCATGGCGTAATAGGCGCCGTCAACCGACCTCGCCCGATTCTGTTGGGATGCATCGATTTACCGTGCGCTCTTTTCGACCGATTAGCCATCGCTTTCTCACGAGATTGACGCCCCAGGCCGAATAGCCGCGCTTGCCTTGTATTCCGCTGCTTTCGTCGCCATTTCACAGGGATTCCGGAACATTTCCGGCAATCGGCAGGCAAAGCCCTACCAGCGACCTGGTTGAAGCCTGTGCCGGCGCATTCAAAGATTCTTCCATAACCGTTTTCGAAGTCGCGCAGCACGGCTTCGGAACGAAGAAGGCGTGCAATTCCGCAGTGGCTGGAACCAGGTGTCCGCATGAAGATCCGTGTCGGCTTCGAGATGATCTACGACTTTCCGCAGCCGACGCCGTTGATCGCGGTGGTTGGCACGCATTTCTCAAGGGCCTCCGACATCCTCGAGCCCGACTACCTGACGATCAGCCCTTCGGTACCGATCACGCCCTATCGCGACGGCTTCGGCAACTGGTGCAGCCGCATCGTCGCTCCTGCCGGCCGGGTGCGCCTTGCTGCCAATGGTCTCGTTCGAGATAGCGGCCTGCCCGACGTGATCGTGTCTGCCGCCACGCAGCACGCGGTGGAGGATCTTCCGGCGGAAGCCATCGTCTATCTGCTCGGCAGCCGCTACTGCGAAACCGATCGGCTTTCCGATCTTGCGTGGAAGCTGTTTGAGAAGACGACGCCGGGTTGGGCGCGGGTCCAGGCGATTTGCGACTTCGTCCACCATCACATCGCATTCGGATACGAACACGCGCGCTCGACCAAGACGGCATGGGAAGCGTTCGACGAGGGCAAGGGCGTGTGCCGTGATTACGCGCACCTGGCCATCGCATTCTGCCGCTGCATGAACATCCCGGCGCGGTATTGCACCGGCTATCTCGGTGATATCGGCATGCCGCCTCCCCACGCCGCCGGCGATTTTGCCGGCTGGTTCGAGGCCTATATCGGCGGTCACTGGCATACGTTCGATGCGCGCAACAACATTCCGCGAATCGGTCGGGTCCTGATTGCGCAGGGCCGCGACGCAGCCGACGTTCCGATTACCCAGACTTTCGGACCAAACACCCTGGTCAACTTCACGGTCTGGACCGATGAGGTTGTCTAGACAGAAACGCGATTAGCCTCGCTATCCGACGAGGGAACTGTTACAGTTTTCAACATCACCGCGCTCCCCCTGGGCTTTCATCGGTGACTGAGAGCGCTCGCGCTCCCGCCTCAACCAAAGAAGGCGGTCACATGTCCGACACCCACAAATTCGATTTTCGAGAGTGGCTTGTTCCTCCGCTGCTGGTGCCGCTGTTTTTCGGGCTGCTGATCGCCGCGGTCGCTGTTTTTCGCTGATAGATGGCTGGAGTCTCCGTGAACGAAAGACTGGAAACGCTGAAGAAGGCCCGTGAACGCATGGTCGAGGAACGGGACGCCCATGTGAAGGTGCTGGCCGCTCCTTTTGACCGGGACAAAGCGGAGCGCGCGCGCAACAAATTCCTCGAGACTCAGATGGTGATCGACGCGCTGGAGCGCGCCGTGAACGCTGAGGAGCGCGCGCTGCCCTCGCCTTGAGTCCCGCGCGTCAGGCATCGCCGCTGAACCGTAGCTATTCGGTGCGGCCGGCGGATCGAGCTGCACCGCGAACACGACATTGGCATCCCGTCAGTGTCGAACAATGCAAGGAGAGCGACATGGCCAAGGGCGAGCAAAAAGGCAATCGGGAAGTCAAGAAACCCAAGAAGCAGCAGATCAAGACCATTGCCGCGGCGCCAAGCCAAAAGACGGCAGGGTGGCAGCCGAGCTTCGGGAAGAAAAAATAAAAAACAGCTACCCCGACTAACGCCAGCATCCGACACGCTGGTGGTCCAAACGCATTTGAACCCGTCCCGTTTGGCGAAGCGCTGAACTATTGGCGCTGATTGAGATATCCCTCCAGCCCCGCGGGCCACAGCACCCGCAAGGAATCACAATGAAAAAAATCGTCGCCGCTCTGGTGCTGTGCGGATCCGCGCAAGGTGCTCTTGCCGCCGGACCAGACTGTCGCGCGATCCAGAGTGCGGGCGAGCGGCTCGCTTGCTACGATGCCGCGTCGCTTCCGAAAAAGGACAAGCCGGCGCTGCCTGAAACCGATGCATCGCGCGCCGCCTACCAGGACCCTCTGGTCGCGGAAGACGCGCGAACCGCCGCCAAGCTCAAGAATATTTGTCGCGGGTGTTGATGCGTACGGTCAAAGGGTTGCGCCTAACAGCGCCCTGCCCGTTTGCCCAAATGATTGCGCGCGCCTGATCGATTTTTCGGAACCACACACCCCCTCTTGCGTTCTCACCGGATGCTTCGAGGAATTTGGTGATGAAACAGGTCTTCGATCAGCTCTTGAAATTTCTGCATGACGGGATTGCGGCGATCTTCCGCTTCGTCGAACTGATCTGGACCTGGTCGGTCGATCAGATCAGCAGATTGGCGTCCGCGCCGTGGCAGCAGTGGCCGCTGTGGAAGGAATTCCTTCTGCTCCTGATCCTGGTGGCAGTGGTCTGGGCGCTTTACCGGGTGGGCCGCGAGCTGTTGTTTGCAGCCGCAGCGATATTGGCGGCCTTCGCCGATCTGCTTGGCGTGCTGGTGCGAACGCTGCCGCATGTCATGCTGGCTGGTGTTATCGCTCTTGGAGGCGTGTGGCTCATCAACCACCTCGACAACTCGTTGGTGCGAATGCCGACCTGGCTTCAGGCCAGCGAACAGACGAACTCACCTGAGAAAACCAGCCTGCCTGAGAATCGCCAGAGCGGCCCGCCTTCGCCCCAGCAAAGTAATTCGTCTCAGGATCAGAAGTGAGTGGGTTTCGAGCCGGCTACCAGGGTGAAAGTTCCCGGCCTGCCTCTCGTCGTGGAACCCCGAAGCCGAGCTATCACAATCCAACGATCTGGAGGAGCGCCGACCACAGGCCAACGCGTTCGCTCAGCCTGTCCAGCCGCTTGAGAGCGAGCGCCTGCCTCTTGCCGGCCGCCTTGCTGTACCATTCGATCGCCCGTTGACGATCGGCGGGAACGCCGAGGCCCTGCTCATAGGCCCAACCGAGATCGTAGAGAGCGTCCGGATCGCCTCCTTCCGCGGCCTTGCGGAAGAAGTCGATCGCCTTGACGTAGTCCTGCGGCAGGCCATCGCCACCATGGGTATAAAGCAGACCGATGTTCATCAGAGCCCAGGCCGAGCCTTGCTCAGCCGCAAGTGAAAACCACTTTTCGGCTTCCTTGTAGTTCCTCGCAACACCACGGCCGTCCCGATACATTGAACCGAGCCACGACTGGCCTTGCTCGTCTCCGGCCACGGCCGACTTGGCGTACCATTGTGCGGCAAGCGTGTCGTCGCGCGGCACACCCAACCCCTTCTCGTACAGGTAGCCCAGGCGCGTCTGGCTATACGAGGCACCTTGTTCGGCTGCCAGCCGGTACCAGCGCGCGGCCTCGGGTAGATCAATCGCAACCCCGAGTCCTTCTTCGTACATGTAGCCCAGATCGGATTGAGCGACCGGATGCCCCGTATCCGCAAGAGGCTTCAGCAACACGAGAGCGAGCCCATAGTTCTTTTGCTCGATAGCTTTGACTCCGGCGTCGTAGCTTGGGCTGGTTTCGGTGATGTAGGGAACAGGCTTCCTGGTCAACCCAACCCAGCCGCGCTCCATCTCGCCGAATTTCTCCATGGCCTTCCTGACGTCCTCGGCAAAAGAGGCAGGGCATACCGGCGCATCGAGCTTCACCCGCAGATGAGCCTTCTGGCGCACGGTTCGGCCATCGATGACGGTTTCGCCCGTCACATCGACATGTCCGTTTGCTTCGCCATAGGCCGTCATGCCCTTGAAGTCCGCAGCGTAAGTCATCGGCGCCGGCTTGTGGGAAACGTTAAGCCCAGTAGGCAGCGCCATCGAAGCCGTCTGGTCGTACTCCAGCGATCCGCATACAAACGGCCGGTCCGGCGCGGACTTGACGCTCGTCGACAGAAACTGCGCCCGGGGATCGGGCAGAGCTGCGACGCGCATCGAAGGCCACTTGCCCATCTCAAACCTGGCGAGCCGAAAATTCATTGTGACGGCATATTCGTCGGACAGCGCATAGGAATCGGGGACCGTGAAATCCCCGGTTCCTTCCTGCTTGGCGCCTTCGATCAGTTCGTCCGCGGCATGCTTGCGATCCTTGTCGAGCCGTTCGGCAAGGAGGCGTTCTATAGCCGCGCCCACGCCGCGGCCCGAAGAAATGGCGCGACCTTCCCGGCTGCCATCGGCTGCGAGCACATAGTCGACGTCATAGCTGTAACGATGGCGCTCCGGCGGCATCACCGGGATCCGGTCGAGATGGCCCGTATCGATGTTGAGCACGGGCTTGCCGCTGAGCTGCGGCGGCAAGGCGCCGAAGGCAAACTTCGCAGCCGTCGGATCGAGGTATACGTCGAGGTCCGGGACGTAGATGATGGCGTGATCGAAATTCGGCGTCGCGAGTTCGGTGAGCGTGTATTTCAAGGCCCCATTGACGATGACAAAATTGGCCGCGATGCCCTGGGTAGCGAGCAGTGCCTTGAGCAGCGTAGCGTGCGCCTTGCAGTCGCCGTACCGGGCGGTGACGACCGCCTCCGCGGGCTGCGATGTGAACCCGCCGTCCGCGAAGCCGACGCCGACGTAGCGGATGTTTTCGGCTACCCAATTATGGAGACGTTCGACTTTGGCGACCGTCGTAGCTGCATCCCCGACGATCTCGGCGGCGAGCTTTCGCAAGCTTGCGGTTGGCGCCGCCATGGGGGCGTTTCGGGCGTTGAGCATCGCCGCGAACGCCGCGTAGTCCGGGAAAGTGCTGGCCTCAAAGCGAGGCGCGCTGTCAAAAGCATCGATTTCGCCTGATCTCGGCTCGGGCGTTTCATGTTTGATGCGAACATGATGAACGATACGGTCGCCGACCTGCTCTTCGCTGTGCTCGACGTTACGCACGGCGATCTGCACGGGCCGCGAGGCAGGCCCGTCGAGCGTAAGCTCCATCACCTCAGGAGGGTCGGTTGGCGTCACGTACCAGGCGCGGGCGAACTCTCCCGGCAACATCGGTCGTCTGTCCTTGTAGATCAGCCGCCCTCGAATCTTGTCGCCCGGAGCCACATCGGAGAAAGCGATGATCCGCTTACGCAGCTCGTTGAAATAAGGCGAGGACACATCCGTCGATGCCGCCTCGTCATGGATGGCTCGCTCGTCGACCGCAATCACCCGTCCGTCCGCCTTCACGGTCGCGAGGTCATTGGCGAACAGCTCGTCGAAATAGTCGTTATAGGAGAAGACCTGCTGAGAGATCGCCTCGACGCCCTTGCGATCGAACGCCGTGAGCTCGAAATCGCAGGTGGTGGTGCTGAGTCCCCGTTCGTCAAAACTGACGGCACAACGATCCAGGGTTTGCCGCCAGCCCGGATCGACCCAGCTGGGCTTGCTACTGTTCTTGAGATCGGCGGCCCCGGATTGAGCCAGGGCGGCGGAGAGCGACCATATCAGCAATGACCACACGATCCGCATCATCATTTCGTTCCCGCGATTGCGGGCGGCATTCAGCCAGCAAAAGGTTACATGCAGCCTTTGGTTGAGTAATGTTTTCTTTGGCCCCGGGTAAGCTTTGGTAAACCATGCATCACGCGTTCCTGCGTCGAGAAACAACGCGACGAGCCCGGTCAATGACAACAACATTTACGCGGCAGTCGCGATCGCATCGATCCTTTCGACGCCAAGCAGCCTCTTGTCGTTCTTATGACAGCGTCATGAAAACTCTTGGAAAACGCGTGGCCTGTTTCAACTCCGCGGATCGTTCATGGCACCAAACATTCATCCTGTATTAATTTCAGATTGGCTAGTGACGATCACGGGGACATCCAACCTCAAGGAGAATGTTGTGAGAAAACTTGCCATAGCTCTGTCTACCGGCCTTTTGTTTGCGTCGCTGAGCGTGCCGTCAGCGAGTGCACAGACCATGGGATCTGAGGCCGCTGCCCATCCGCGAATTGTGCGAGCGATTCAGAATCTCGAGGATGCGGTTGCCTATTTGGAATCCGCCCCGGACAATTTCGGTGGCCACAAAGCAGCGGCGATCCAGGCATCGCGCGCGGCGATTGGCGAATTGCGCGCCTCGCTCGCATTCCGCGCCCAACAGGATCGCCGCTGATTTTTTGAAAGCAGGATAAATCAATATTGCTGAGGCTTCGGACCGGAAGCGCCACGACGCCGCCAGTCCGGGGCTTCATTTGTGCGAGCGTCGCTTTCTACCGCGCTCGCTCGGAGTTCAATAAGGGCGCCGGCAACGTCAATGACGTTCTACGGAATACCCAGGTGCCTTGGGGTTACGCCACCTTTTTTACAGACGCGCCGTCACTTTCAATGCAGATCGCAGCGAGAATTTCATCAATAGCCTCATCGGCCCATGCATGAAGTTCTTCAGTTGTTTTGTTCTGCAACGGATGCGGAACGTAAACCGACGCGGCGTCGAGGCCGATCGTTGCCCTTTGTGATTCAAAGGCCTGGAGGAACTCGGTTGTCAGGACGCTCACGCCGGCAACGCCTTTCTTGTCGAGATCGTTGAGGTCGTGAGTCGAACATGACGTGCACGATCCGCAATCCGAAAGCGCAATAATGACCGCCTGGCACTTCTCGGAGATTTCCTTGATCATCTCGCGCGGGGCAACGCGCGTATTCGTCGGCTTTTTGTAGCGCAACGTCGCGATTCCGCGCTGATGGCACAGCACTTCAAGACGATCGATGAACTCATCGCCCCGCATCTTGCCGATATCCATCAGCGCGACGGTCTTTCCCTCGAAGCTGTCAAGCGGCTGCCGGCGGCACCGAAGCTCCGAGGCGGTTTCGGCCGTGGGGTCTCTTAGAAGAATTCCCGATTTCAAAGCGCAATCTCCCTCGTAACAGGCATGGATTCGTTGCGGAAGCGGCCGCCGGTCCAGCCGGCGCAAATCGCCGAGAACAGGCCTGCCTGGCCTCCGGCGTGAACGATGAGCAGCCCCTCGGGCCAGAACTTGTTGATCATGGCATCCTGCCGCTTGGGATCGACCCCCTCGCCCACGCCCTGCGCTCCCTGAATGACAATTTCGCGTGGGCGCACCATTGCTTTGTGAAGCTCGGCCGTGATGCGATCGCGGTCCCACCCGGCATCGCGGAAGATGGCATAATGTTCGGGAACGAGAACCAGCATCGCGTTGGTAAATTCACATAGCTTTGGATGTCCAACGGCGAGCAACGACATTGCCAGAGACTTCGTAAGTTGCTCCGGAGTCCGTGAACGTTGATCGAGGAAGCCCTGAATGCCGTCGCCCTGGAAAAGAGTTACGGCGTTCTTTCCCTTTGGCAGGCCGCGCGCCACTGACAGCGGCGTCCACGTCGGATCGGACTCGTCTTCGGCGAAGCAGAACGTGTATTTTCCGGGACCGCCGAGAACTGCACGGTCGAGTTCGCCCGGCCTGCCGCCTCCAACATTCCGGATAATGAGCTGTAGCGCACGGCCTATGGTCGCGTTCGCCCGATTGCCCTGACCGAGACAGTTGATCCCGGAATTCATCCCGATCTCTTTGACGATTGGACCATTGACGACGACAATTGGCCCGGAGAAGCAGGTGGTGCAAAGCAGCCCGTGCATCGTAAACAGCGGATCCAACGCGGCCTCGAGTGCCGCGATAACGACGGGCATATATTCGGGACGGCAACCCGCCATGACGGCGTTGACCGCAACTTTTTCAACCGTAATCGGAGAAAGATTGGGAGGAACGTCTCCGATGATCTCGGATGGCTTTCTGGTCGTTCCATCGAGCATTCGGATGATTCGAACGTCTGTTGGCGGGACCACCGGCAAGCCATCGCTCCACCCGCGATCGAAGCATGCCTCGATTTCGTCGTCCCATCCTCCGAGTTGGATCGGGCGCGACTTGAAGTCCAGCTTACCGAACTGCGCCATCAGCGTTTCGTAGACGCCGGGCTCACGCGACTTCGAACCACACCCCGGACGCATTTCCGGTAGATCCACGCCCAAGTCCGATATCCCCGTAATCTTCCGCCACTGCGCCCGGTCCCAGCCCTGCGTGCGCGCGACTTCCTTTCCATCCTTGAAACGCAGCAGGGTCGGAACCGCTTCGATGTCGTGTTTGAAGGACTTCTCGAGCGACGTGTCATCGAACGCCGCGAGATTCGCCGGAAAGGTCGGATCATCCTGCGTCAGGACGATCGTTTCCATCGAACTCGCCAATCGGGTGAGAACGGGCTCTACCATTTGGCACGTTTCGCATTCGCGCTTGGCGAAGATCATTACGCCGTCGCGAACCGCATCGGTTGTAGTCAAGACGACCTCCGTCTGTCTGTAAGCTTATTTTTCTGTCTGAATGCACGTTTCACAATCCGAGCCCGCTAATTAGGCCTCAGCGCCTGCATCGAGACGTTTGGCAATGATGGAAGCGCTCAGAGCCGATGGGAGGCTCGCCGCGCGATGTGCCAGCCACTTTTCTGCTTCAAGTGCTGCCATGCATCCGCTGCCGGCCGCGGTCACCGCCTGCCGATAGACTCGATCCTGCACGTCGCCCGCGGCAAAAACGCCGGGCACGCTCGTGCGGGTCGAATTAGCAGCTGTCACGATGTAACCATCGGCATCGATGTCGACCTGATCGCGGAAGAGCGCCGTCGCCGGATCGTGACCGATGGCAACAAAAGCACCGTTTATCGGAAGTTCGCTGCGAGTTCCGGTCACCGCATGGCGTAATTCGACTGCACGAACAACAGGGACGGGTCCCGAAATATCGGCAGCGAAGCCTTCAGCGATGTGGTCCCAGATAACGCTGATGCCGGGATGCGCGAACAATCGGTCTTGAAGTATCTGCTCCGCGCGTAAGGAACTTCGGCGGTGGACGAGAGTGACCTTGGAGGCAAGATTCGCCAGGTAGAGCGCTTCCTCCACCGCGGAATTCCCGCCGCCAATGACCGCGACCTCCTTGTTGCGATAGAAGAAGCCGTCGCATGTCGCACAGGCCGAAACGCCAAAACCCGAAAGCTCTTTTTCCATTGGAATGCCGAGCCATCTGGCTTTCGCGCCGGTCGCGATCACGAGCGCGTCGCAGGTGAAAATCTCGTTGTCGTCAGTCTCAAGGCGGAAAGGAGCGACCGAGAGATCGACAGAGACGACCGTATCGAAGACCGTTTCCGCACCGACATGCGCGGCTTGTGCCGCCATCTGGTCCATCAGCCAAGGGCCCTGGATCGGATCGGCGAAGCCTGGATAATTTTCCACTTCGGTCGTGGTCGTCAATTGACCGCCCGGCTGGATGCCGGTGAGAACGAGCGGCTTCAAACCTGCGCGCGCCAAATAGACCGCTGTGGTGTAGCCCGCGGGGCCCGCGCCGAGAACCAGAGCCCGCACATGACGCGTCCTCAAGACCTGTCTCCTTCGCTCAACATCGAAACGGTCAGGCCCTGTACGATTTGAACGTGAGTGCCCAATTCGGCCTCGGCTTCCTGCAACCTGCCGGTTAATGCCAGATCGATGATCCGCCGGTGCTGAACAACGGCTCTTTTCATTCTTTCGATATCCTTGGGCAGCCTGTTGCGCATCGCCTCGATCTGATCGGCGATGCCGCGATAGGCGCGGGCAAGCAGGGGATTATCCGCCGCAGTGACGAGCGCCTCGTGAAAAGCCGAGTCCATCGCTCCGGCGCATGCCAGGTCGCCGTCTTCGATAGCAAGGGCCGCGCCGGCAAGCGGTACCGACACCGCCGCGGCCAATCGATCGGGATCGCTTGCGGCCGCAAGACGCAGCGCCCCACATTCCAGGATTGCGCGCATTTGGCAGATCGAGCGCACGCCCTCGGCGTGGAGCGTCATAACGAAACTGCCGCTCTGCGGTCGAATGGTGACGAGGTGTTCTTTGGCGAGCCGCGCCAACGCCTCTCGCACCGGGGTTCTGCTGATTCCGAGGGACGCCGCCAAAGCGCGATCGGAGAGGCGCTCACCGAACGCATAATCTCCACGAATGATCCCCTCCCGAATGATGGCTTCGGCGCGAAGGCTCAGATTTTCGGTGGTCTGCGTCATAAAACTGGAATATCAGATTGACGAAATGACTGTCAATTGCAAAACTGATATTCCAGTTTGGCACCAAACGGTAGAGGAAACGACCTCTAGCTGATGAGCAAAAGCGAGGGGTGAGATGGGAGCCGTAATACGCCGGGTCGCATTGAGTACGACCGGACAAGTCGTCGTCGCGTTGCTGGCCGGTATCCTCTTGGGCGTCGTCGAGCCGGCGCTCGCCACCTCGATGCAAGCTTTCAGCGACATTTTCATCAAGCTGATCAAGATGGTCATTCCACCGATCGCCTTCCTGACGATCGTGATCGGGATTGCCGAAATCAGGGACCTGCGACGATTGGGCAGCGTCGGTGGACGTGCGCTGATCTACTTCGAGATCGTCTCAACGCTAGCGCTTATCGTTGGCTTGATCGTGATGAACGTCATTCGCCCCGGCGATGGCTTCGACCGGTCGGCGGTGGGCGGCCAGGCGGTCGATGTCGCGAAGTACGCAAGCGCTCCGATCGGCAAGTACATGTCCGACTTCGCGCTTGGCATCGTGCCGGACAACGCTGTGGCCGCGTTCGCGAAAGGTGATCTTCTTCAGATCGTTTTCTTCGCCATCCTGTTCGGCTGCGCTGCCGTCCTCCTCGGTGAGCGGGCGAACCCTTTCGTCGCCGTCGCACACGCCACCAACGATATCCTCTTCAAAATCGTCGGGATGATCATGCGCCTCGCGCCACTCGGCGCTTTCGGTGCGATGGCCTTCACGGTCGGAAAATACGGCATTGGGTCGATCGTTGTCCTCGGGCACATGCTGCTCGCCGTTTATGTGACGTGCGCGATTTTTATCTTTGGCGTGCTGGGACTGATTGCCAGAGCCTACGGATTCTCGCTGCCGCGCTTCATCCGCTTCATCGCCGAAGAAGTGCTCGTGGTATTCGGCACATGCTCCTCCGAAAGCGTCTTGCCGCGCCTGCTCGTGAAGCTGAACGCTCTCGGGTGCTCACGTTCAACGGTCGGCCTCGTTTTACCTATCGGGTACTCGTTCAACGCTGACGGGACGGCAATTTATCTCTCAATGGCGGCGCTCTTCATCGCGCAGGCCTACGGCATCGACATGACGTTGAGCCAGCAGATCGGCCTCCTGTTGCTTCTTCTCGTGACCTCCAAGGGATCGGGGTCGGTGGCGGGATCCGGCTTTGTCGTGCTCGCGGCAACCTTGTCCGCTACCCACATCCTTCCGGTCGAAGGCTTGGCGCTTCTGATCGGCATTGACCGTTTCATGTCGGAAGCGAGGTCGGTGACAAATATCATCGGAAACGCGCTCGCCGCCGTTGTTGTCGCCAAAGCAAGCGGAGAGTTTGACATTTCCGCCGCCAATGCTGCCTACGAGGACGCGTTCGGGTCTGGCGTGAAATTCCAGTTGCGCGGCGACGCATCCTTGAAACGCCCTTTCAAGGATGCGACCGTGATGAGAGGCGCCCTGCCCGTGCCCGCTTTAAAAGCCGACATCAAGCGACAAAACGACAACGTTCGTTGAGGGCCAACAGCCAGTATTGGATGAGCCTGATGCGAGCGCGTCAGATCGCGGTTCGGGCGTCGTCAACGAACGCTGACTGAACTGATTTGCCCGACGGGGCAATTTTGCAAAGTCGCTGTCCAGTACCCGCACGTAAAATATTTCGTTTCTCGATTTGGTAGAAACAGCTTTAGTGATTCCAGCCATCCCGCCCTGACAAAGAGGGCGTATCGCGATCGTCACGAACGTGGGGCGGGATGCGGTGGACGTTTTCGCGCCTTAAGGACGAACGGCGCGCAAACGGACGGCGAAGTCGTGTGGTCCTGATATCTCGACGCTGATATCAAGTTGGCGATCCAATCCGCCGACGATGGTGACAACAAAGCCCGATCACCAGGGAGAGCGCGATATAAGCCGTTAAAACCATTGCGCAGGGAATGCCGGATTGTTCCGGTGAACCCGTGGTGACTTGCTCGTGTGCTATTTATTTTTGCACGCGAGGCTGCGGTGCTCACCGAGCACCCGGCATTCCCTGCGCCCTCTGCTTTTACGGGCGTTTGTTTGACATAGCTCGGGCAGAATCATGCTGCGAGAACGCGGAATCTTGCTTTTTAATTCGAACCGTTCGTAACCGGGCAGCCGTTTACCAATTTTGTCCACTCATCGTTCTGCGATTGATTAGCAGTTGCGAAACTGGTCAGCTTTAATGTTACACGTCGCCCTGCTAAACCCGCGCCCATGATCGATCCCGTTCATTCCACGAAATCGCGCGTCGCGGCGATTTCGATTTTTGTCAGCGCCGGCATGGCGGTGGCCAAATTCGTGGTCGGCATCGCCATCGGCAGTCTGGCATTGATCTCCGAAGCCCTGCATTCGTCGGTGGACGTCGTCGCAACCGTCGTCACCTGGATGGTGGTGCGATTTTCCGATCGCCCTGCCGACAAGGAACACCATTATGGCCATGGCAAGCTCGAGAGCGTCTCGGCGCTTGGCATCATCGCGATGCTCTATGTGCTCGCCGGCGGCATTCTGGTCGAATCCTTCAGCCGCCTGCGCGAAGGCGCCCCGCCTCCGGCGTTATCGGCGATCCCCTTCGTCGTGCTCATTGTCGATATCGCCGTCAATTTCTGGCGCGCGCGGGCGCTGCACCGCGCCGCGCATGAGACAAAAAGCCAGGCACTGGCCGCCGACGCCCTGCACTTCGCTTCCGACGTGCTCGGTTCGATCGCGGTCATCGCAGGCCTAGCGCTGTCGGGCCTTGGCTATACTTGGGGTGACGCGGTTGCCGCCGCCACGGTTGCGATTATCATCGCGATGCTGGGCTTGAGGATGGCTCGCTCCACGGTCGAGACCCTGGTGGATCGCGCTCCGGAAGGGGCCGCGGAGAAAGCCACTGCCGCCATCCGGGCCGTTCCGGGCGTCGTCGCCGTCGAGCGGTTGCGCGTGCGCATGGTCGGTTCGACGCATTTCATCGACGCTATCGTACAGGTTCCCCGCACCTTCCCGATCGATCGGGTCGACGAGATCAAGCGAAAGGCACAAGCCGCCGTTGTCGCCGCGTTCGAGGATGCCGATCTGACCTTTACCGCGGTTCCGGTCGCGCGCGACAACGAGAGCGTCCGCGAACGCATCATGGTCATCGCCCGCAATTCGGGGCTCGCCGTTCACCATGTGACCGTTCACGATCTCGGTGACAAACTCACCGTCAGTATCGACCTCGAGGTCGACGGCGAGATGACGCTGATCGCGGCCCACGACATCGCCCATGAACTGGAGCGGAACATCCGCGACGAATTCGGCGAGGACGTCGAAGTCGACACCCATATCGAACCGCTGGAACCGGAACTGCCGCAAGGGACCGACGCCGCGCCGGACCGGGTGGAAGCCATCCGCACCGCACTTTCGCAATTCGCAGCACGCGGTGCGATCAACGACATCCATAATGTGCGGGTACGCGATACCGATGCCGGCGAAATCGTTAACTTCCACTGCCGCGCAGCGCCCTCGATGAGCGTGATCAAGGTTCACGAGAGCGTCGACGAAATCGAAAGAGCGCTCCGTCGTGCGTTCCCGTCCGTGAAGCGCGTCATCAGTCACGCCGAGCCGCCGAAGGCTTGATCGAAGTCGCCGCCGCATCTCACCGTTCCTGTTTCGGACTCAACTTCGCCCGGCTTTTTGCAGACTTTTTGGTGACCTGATTCTTCGTGGACAAGAATTATTTGTCTTAACGAATCGTTGACTCTCGACAGCCCGGAAAAAGTGGATTCAAATCAACCTGATTCGGGGAGCGGCGATTCTCCTCGAACGGGGTAGGTCTGAAGAGCTTTCCAAGGGGGCATAAGGTATGGCGCGCGCACACGCGGCGAGCGCGTGCGTCCAATCCGATTCGATCAAGGGATTGGCGCAATCGATCGCGAAGCCAGCCTATCACAGGCTGTTGTTAGCGGAGCCTGCGCTCCGTCGTGCTGTACCTACACTGATCATTGCGTTCCTGATCACCATTTGTCTCGGTGCCTTCGTACAGGTGATCGATCAGACCCGTCAGAAGCGCGCGGCCACCAAACGCGATCTCACGGCGGTTGCCGACCTGCTTGCCGAGCGTCTCGATCGTATCGCCTCGGCGCGACAGGATCCGGCCGCGTCGTTTGAGCGTCTGCAATTGCTGCTGCCGGGGCTCATTCCGTCCTGGGCCATCGCGGCCGGGCGGCACGTCATCGTCACAGGCATCGACCAGCGTATTCTCGCCCGCGTTCCGATCGAATCCGCGATCGGCGACACCACCGGCATCCTCGACATCATCAGTGCCGTGGTGCCGCCCTCCCCGTCCGGGCAGCCGTCGGGTGTCGTCGACATTACGCTGCCGAACGGTGATGGCGCGCTGGCGGTCCGGCACGCCGTCAGATCGTTGCCCGGCCAGGTGATCGTCATCCAGGAAAAAACCGATTCAATCTGGCGCTCCGACGCCGCGTTATCGGTCACGCTGTCGGCGACCACCGGCTTCGTGGTGTTGATCCTCGGCTTTGCGTTCCATTGGCAGTCGACCCGCGCCCGCGAAGGCGACCTCATCAATGATGCCGTGCGCGGACGCATCGATACCGCCCTCAATCGCGGCCGTTGCGGATTGTGGGACTGGGATCTGTCGCGTGGCCGGATCTTCTGGTCGCAATCGATGTTCACCATGCTGGGGCTGGAGAACCGCAGCGACCTCCTGACCTTCGGCGAGGTCAATGCGCTGGTGAATTCGGACGATATCGATCTGTTCGAGATCGCCGATCAGCTGATCTCCGCGAAGATCAATTATATCGACCACACGTTCCGCATGCAGCACACCGACGGCCACTGGATCTGGCTGCGCGTGCGCTGCGAGCTCAGCCAGGGCGCGGCGGATGCTGGACTGCATCTGATTGGCATCGCCGTCGACATTACCGAGCAGAAGAGCCTGGCGGAGAAGACCGTCGAGGCCGATTTGAGGCTGCGCGACGCGATCGAGACCATTCCCGAGGCCTTCGTGCTGTGGGACGCGAGCGACCGGCTTGTTCTCTGCAACTCGCATTTCCAGCGGCTGCACAAGCTGCCGGATTCGGCGGTCACCCCGGGCACGTCCTACGAAACCGTCATCGAGGTCGGCAGAATGCCGGAGGTGCGCACGCGCCTGCACGAAGTCGCCAACCAAGCGCCGGGCGCACGGACCTTCGAGGCGCAACTGGACGATGGAAGCTGGCTGCATATCAGCGAGCGCCGGACCAAGGACGGCGGTTACGTTTCGGTCGGAACCGATATCACGCGCATCAAGGAACACGAGCAGAAGCTGGTCGACAATGATCTTCGGCTGCGCGCCACGGTGATCGACCTGAAGCGTTCGCAAAGCGAACTTGAACGCCAGGCCATCGAGCTTGCGGATCTCGCCGAGAAATATTCAAGGGAAAAGACCCGCGCCGAGGAAGCCAACCAGACCAAGTCCAAGTTCTTGGCCAATATGAGCCACGAACTGCGGACGCCGCTCAACGCCATCATCGGTTTCTCCGAAATCATGGAAAGCGGCATGTTCGGCTCGCTCGGTTCGGAAAAATACCAGGAATATTGCCACGACATTCTCACCAGCGGGCATTACCTGCTGGAGGTGATCAACGACATCCTCGATATGTCCAAGATCGAAGCCGGCCGGATGAAGCTCGACAAGGAAGAACTCGATCTGTCGAAGACGCTGGCCGAATCCTTGCGCGTCGTGTCGGGCCGCGCCGACGACAAGAACCTCGACCTCGACGCGGAAATCGACGGTCCGATCTCGATCGTGGCGGATCGCCGCGCCACCAAGCAGATCATCGTCAACCTGCTCTCCAACGCCGTCAAATTTACCCCCGACGGCGGCAGGATCGTCGTCCGCAGCCGGCAGGTCGAGGATTCCATTGTGCTGCTGATTGCCGATACCGGGATCGGAATCGCTCCCCACTCGTTGCGGCGGCTGGGACGGCCGTTCGAGCAGGTCGAAAGCCAGTTGACCAAGACCTATCACGGATCGGGGCTGGGGCTCGCCATTGCGCGATCGCTGACCAACCTGCACGGCGGCACGATGCGGCTGCGCTCGAAGCTCGGCAGCGGGACGGTGGTCCGGGTCTCCCTGCCCCGCAACGCTGCCGACGACACCAAAGCCGCCGCCTGATGGCCGATCAAGCCAGCGACGGCGCGACCTCGCGCGCGATCTGAACCAGCGCGGCGATCAGCGGTGTCATCGGGTCGCGCTGCGGGATCACCATCCCGATGCTGTAGTCCACCACCGGATCGATAATCGGGATGCTGCGAACCTTGTCCGCAAGCCCGAGCGTTTCCGCAAGCTTTGCCGGCATCACGCTCGCCCAGCGGCCGGTCTTTACATGAGTGTAGAGAACCAGGAGCGAATTTGAGGTCAGCGTCGGCGTCGCCTCCGCCCCGACCGATCGGAGCGCGCGGTCGATGATCCGCCGGTTCTGCATGTCCGGCGTCAGCAGACACAGGGGAACCTGGCCAACCTCCGTCCAGGTCACCTGATCGCGGTCGCCGAACATTCCGTCGGGCGAGGTCAGCAGGCGATAGTTTTCATTGTAGAGCGGAATGGTGCGGACATGACCGATCGGCTCGTTCTCGATATAGGTCAACCCGGCATCGACTTCGAGATTTTCAAGCAGGCCAAGCACGTCCGCCGACGTGCAGGATACGACTCGAAAGCGCACCTCCGGGTAACGCGCCCGAAACGGCGTCGTCAACGAGGCGACCATGCCGAGCACGGTCGGAATCGCCGCGATCCGGATTTCGCCCGAAAGGTTGTCCTTCAGCGAGTTGATTTCCTGACGCATCGCGCGGGCGTCGCCGACAATGCGTCGCGCCCAATCCAGCGTGCGCTCGCCTTCCGGCGTAAACCCCTGGAAGCGCGAACCGCGCTGTACCAGCATCACGCCCAGAATTTCCTCGAGCTGCTTGAGGCTGGTCGACATCGTCGGCTGCGTGACGCCGCAGGCTTCCGCCGCGCGTCCGAAATGACGTTCCTTGGCCAGCGCCAGCAGAAGTTCAAGCTTGTCGATCAAGACGTCCCCCAACGGTTTCCAGGATAACGAATATCACGGCTTGGTCCTCACCCGGCGGGCCTAAAAGTCGAATGCCCGAAAACATTCAAATCGACAAAGTTTGAGCTCGAAAACAGGCCACCAAAGCACCACGTCTGCAGAAGCTAAGCATCGTCCATTTGGATTTCAAATTAACCGATACCGCCTTCCTATCGATTGTCTTTCGCTATCGCAGCATGAGACGGCTTTATTGATTCTTAGAACGATTCCGTCTTTGCATAGCGGCAATAAGATACTGATAGAGAAAGCAGATCATGTCTGTCTACGAACCGTGGGACGCCGGGCGCGGCGCAGAAATCATCGCAGAGCACAGCCATCTGGAGGGTGCGACGCTGGTGATCCTGCACGCGCTCCAGGAAGCCTTCGGCTACGTGCCGGAGCCGGCCATTCCCATGGTGGCGGAGGCGCTGAATCTGTCGCGCGCCGAGGTCCACGGCGTCTTCACCTTCTACCATGATTTCCGCCACAAGCCGGCCGGCAAGCACGTCCTGAAACTCTGCCGCGCCGAAGCCTGCCAGGCGGCGGGCGGCGATGCGCTTGCCGCGCGCGCGGAAGCCAAACTCGGCGTCTCGATCGGCCATACGACGCCGGACGAGCGTGTGACACTGGAGCCGATCTACTGCCTCGGCCTTTGCGCGACCGCGCCCTCGGCGATGCTCGACGGCCGCCTGGTCGGAAGGCTGGACGAAGCGCGCATCGACGCGCTGATCGCGGAGGCACAGCGATGAAAATGCGGATTTTCGTTCCCCGCGATGCCGCCGCCATCTCCGTCGGTGCCGATGAGGTCGTGGCAGCGCTTGAGCAAGCTGCCGCAAAGCGCGACGTGCCAATCCAGATCATCCGGAACGGATCGCGCGGGCTGATGTGGCTGGAGCCGATGATTGAGGTGGCAACCGTGAAAGGCCGCGTGGCCTACGGCCCGGTGACCCCTGAGGATGTGCCGTCCTTGTTCGATGCGATGATCTCCACCAACGGCTCTCACCCGCTCCGGCTCGGTCTCACCGAAGAAATTCCGTGGCTGAAGCGCCAGACCCGCCTCACCTTCGCCCGCTGCGGCATCATCGATCCGCGCTCGGTCGACGATTATCGCGCCCATGACGGCTACAAGGGCCTCGAGCGCGCGCTGACGCTGACGTCGGATGCGATTTTGGCCGACGTGACGGCGTCGGGATTGCGCGGCCGTGGCGGCGCAGGCTTTCCGACCGGCATCAAATGGAAGACGGTGGCGCAGACCAACGCCGACCGCAAATACATCGTCTGCAACGCCGACGAAGGCGACAGCGGCACCTTTGCCGACCGCATGATCATGGAAGGCGATCCCTTCGTGGTGATCGAAGGCATGACCATTGCCGGCGTCACGGTCGGCGCCACCAAAGGCTACATCTACATCCGCTCGGAATATCCGCACGCGGTCGAAGCGATGAATGCCGCGATCGCGGCCGCCGAACGGGCGGGCTATCTCGGCCAACGCATCTGTGGCTCCAAGCACAGCTTCGATCTCGAGGTGCGGGTCGGCGCCGGCGCCTACGTTTGCGGCGAAGAGACTTCGCTTCTGGAAAGCCTCGAAGGCCGGCGCGGTCTCGTCCGCGCCAAGCCGCCGCTACCGGCGCATAAGGGGCTGTTCGGCAAGCCGTCCGTGATCAACAACGTACTGTCGTTTGCGGCAATCCCCTTCATCCTCGCCGGCGGCGCCAAGGCCTATGCCGATTTCGGCATGGGCCGCTCGCGCGGCACGATGCCGATCCAGCTCGCGGGCAACATCAACTATGGCGGCCTGTTCGAAATCGCCTTCGGCATTACGCTGGGCGAACTCGTTGACGAGATTGGCGGCGGCACCTTTACCGGCCGTCCCGTCCGCGCGGTGCAGGTCGGCGGTCCGCTCGGGGCTTACTTCCCCCGCGCGCTGTTCGATACACCGTTCGATTATGAGGCCTTTGCCGCGCGCGATGGCTTGATCGGCCATGGCGGCATCGTGGTGTTCGACGACACCGTCGATATGGCCAAGCAGGCGCGGTTTGCGATGGAGTTTTGCGCGATCGAATCCTGCGGCAAGTGCACGCCCTGCCGGATCGGTTCGACGCGAGGCGTCGAAACCATCGACAAGATTCGCGCTGGCGAACGCGTCGAGCAAAACCTCGCCGTCGTCGAAGACCTCTGCAACACCATGAAATTCGGCTCGCTGTGCGCTCTCGGCGGTTTCACGCCCTACCCCGTGATGAGTGCGCTTAAACACTTCAAGGAAGATTTCAGCCCGGCTCCCAAGAGCCTTCAGGCTGCAGAATAAGGAGATCGCCATGTCGCTGATCCAGGAAACCGATTTCGGAACGCCGCTCTCCAGGTCGGAGAAGACGGTAACGCTCACCATCGACGGTCAGAGCGTCACGGTGCCGGAGGGCACCTCGATCATGCGCGCGGCGATGGAAGCCGGAACGCAGATCCCGAAACTGTGCGCGACTGACATGGTGGACGCGTTCGGCTCCTGCCGGATGTGCCTGATCGAAATCGAAGGCCGCGCCGGCACGCCCGCTTCCTGTACGACGCCGGTCATGCCGGGCCTGGTGGTCCATACCCAGACCGAGCGGCTGAAGAAGCTGCGCAAGGGCGTCATGGAGCTCTATATCTCCGACCATCCGCTCGATTGCCTCACCTGCGCTGCCAATGGCGATTGCGAGTTGCAGGACATGGCCGGTGCGGTTGGCCTGCGCGACGTGCGCTATGGCTATGAGGGCGAAAACCATGTTTTCGCCAAGAGCAATGGCGCAGCGAATGCGGCCTGGATGCCGAAGGACGAATCCAATCCTTATTTCACCTACGATCCCTCGAAGTGCATCGTCTGTTCGCGTTGCGTGCGCGCCTGCGAGGAGGTCCAGGGGACCTTCGCGCTGACGATCTCGGGCCGCGGCTTCGACAGTCGGGTTTCGCCCGGCATGAGCGAAAGCTTCCTCGGCTCCGAATGCGTGTCCTGCGGCGCCTGCGTTCAGGCCTGCCCGACCGCGACACTCACCGAAAAATCCGTGATCGAAATCGGCCAGCCAGAGCATTCTGCCGTGACGACCTGTGCCTATTGCGGCGTCGGCTGCACCTTCAAGGCGGAAATGCGCGGCGAGGAAGTCGTGCGCATGGTGCCGTACAAGGACGGCAAGGCCAACCGCGGCCATTCCTGCGTCAAGGGCCGTTTTGCGTGGGGCTATACCAACCACAAGGAACGCATCCTAAAGCCGATGATCCGCGAAAGCATCGACGATCCCTGGCGCGAGGTCTCCTGGGACGAAGCCTTCAACTTCGCTGCCGCCAAGCTCAAGGGGATTCAGGCGAAGTACGGCCGCGACGCCATCGGCGGCATCACCTCTTCCCGTTGCACCAATGAAGAAACCTACCTGGTGCAGAAGCTGATCCGCGCCGGGTTCGGCAACAACAACGTCGACACCTGTGCCCGCGTCTGCCATTCGCCGACCGGCTATGGCCTTGCCACCACCTTCGGCACCTCGGCGGGAACACAGGATTTCGACTCGGTTGAGCACTCCGATGTCCTCATGGTGATCGGCGCCAATCCGGCGTCCGCGCACCCCGTGTTCGCATCCCGCATGAAGAAGCGGCTGCGTCAGGGCGCCAAGCTGATCGTGATCGATCCGCGCCGGACTGAAATGGTAGAATCCGCGCATGTGAAGGCGCTGCATTTGCCGCTGATGCCCGGCACCAACGTCGCCGTGCTCACGGCGCTGGCGCATGTCATCGTCACTGAAGGTCTGGTTGACGAGGCCTTCGTGCGCGAACGTTGCGACTGGAGCGAGTTCCAGGATTGGGCGGCGTTCGTGTCGTTGCCGAACAACAGTCCGGAAGCGACCGCGATCATGACCGGCGTCAATCCGAAGGATTTGCGCGAGGCCGCAAGGCTGTTTGCGACCGGCGGCAATGGCGCGATCTATTACGGACTCGGCGTCACCGAGCATAGCCAGGGCTCAACCACGGTGATTGCGATCGCCAACCTCGCGATGGCGACCGGCAATATCGGCCGTCCCGGCGTCGGCGTGAACCCGCTGCGCGGCCAGAACAACGTGCAGGGCGCCTGTGACATGGGTTCGTTCCCGCACGAACTGCCGGGCTACCGTCACATCTCGGGCGATGCGGTACGCGATCAGTTCGAAGCGCTGTGGAACGTCAAGCTCAATCCGGAGCCGGGCCTGCGCATTCCCAACATGTTCGATGCCGCCATCGAAGGCACCTTCATGGGAATGTACGTGCAGGGCGAGGACATCCTGCAGTCCGATCCTAACACCAAGCATGTGGTGGCCGCGCTGTCCTCGATGGAATGTGTCGTCGTTCACGACCTCTTCCTCAACGAGACCGCCAACTACGCCCACGTCTTCCTGCCGGGTTCGACCTTCCTCGAAAAGGACGGCACATTCACCAACGCCGAACGGCGTATCCAGCGCGTTCGCAAGATGGTGACCCCGCGCAACGGCTTGGCCGACTGGGAAGTGACCATTGGGCTTGCGAAAGCGATGGGCTTCGAAATGAAGTACAATCATCCGTCCGAGATCATGGACGAGATCGCCGCCCTCACCCCGAGCTTTGCCGGTGTCTCCTACGCCAAGCTCGATGAACTCGGCTCGGTGCAGTGGCCTTGCAACGAGAAGGCGCCGGAAGGCACGCCGGTGATGCATATCGACGGCTTCGTCCGCGGCAAGGGCAAATTCGTCATTACCGAATATGTCCCAACCGACGAACGGACCGGGCCACGCTTCCCGTTGCTGCTGACCACGGGCCGCATCCTCAGCCAGTACAATGTCGGCGCGCAGACCCGCCGCACTGACAACGTCGTTTGGCATGAGGAAGACCGGCTGGAGATCCACCCGCACGACGCCGAACAGCGCGGCGTGCGCGACGGCGATTGGGTGCGGCTCACCAGCCGCGCCGGCGAAACCACGCTGCGGGCCCTGATCACCGATCGCGTGGCGCCGGGCGTCGTCTACACCACGTTCCATCACCCGGACACGCAGGCCAACGTCATCACGACCGACTTCTCCGACTGGGCCACTAACTGCCCCGAATACAAAGTCACGGCGGTGCAGATCTCGCCCTCCAACGGTCCGTCGGAGTGGCAGAAGGCCTATGATGAGCAGGCGCGCCACTCGCGACGAATAGCGCCGCTGGAAGCTGCGGAGTAGCCATGCGCAATCCGGTTCGCACCGTCGACCGTCTGGTATGGCGAGATGCGCGCCTCAGCGAGGGGACGCGTGCCATTCCGGACGAGACGGCGCTGGCGCTCACCTATAATGGCGGCACCTACGCGGTTATGATGGGCACGCCGCAAAACCTCGACGATTTTGCCATCGGCTTCAGCCTCAGCGAAGGGGTCGTGCAATCGCCTGACGAAATCTCCTTGCTCGACATCGTCGATCTCGACGATGGAATCGAGCTGCGGATGTGGCTGGCCGATAAGAAAGCCGTGCGGCTCAGCGAGCGGCGTCGGCATATCGCCGGCCCCACGGGCTGCGGGCTTTGCGGCATCGATTCGATTGCGGAAGCCGTGCGTCCGGCAGCCGTCGTTGCCAAGGGGCGTTCGTTCTCGCCGCGTGAACTGATGACGGCAATGGCCGGCCTTTCGCCGTTGCAACCGATCAACATCGAGACCCGCGCGGTTCATGCCGCGGCGTTCTGGACGCCCTCAGCCGGCATCGTTGCCCTGCGCGAGGACGTCGGCCGCCACAATGCCCTCGACAAATTGGCCGGCGCACTCGCTCAAACCAAAACTCCCGCAAGCGAAGGCGTGGTCCTGCTGACCAGCCGCGTCTCAGTCGAAATGGTGCAGAAGACCGCGGCAATGGGCGCCCCCGTCATGGTGGCCGTTTCGGCCCCGACGGCGCTGGCTGTCAGGATGGCGGAAGCCGCCGGCATTACGCTGGTTGCGGTGGCACGCTCCGACGGTTTTGAGATATTCACTCATCCCGATCGCATAAATCCGACTGCGATCACGCAAGGAACCGCCTATGTCGCATAACACCGACGATCGGCTGGTCTATATGGCCAATCAAATCGGAAAGTTCTTCCAGAGCCAGGGACACCACCAGGCGGTCGCCGGCGTGGCCGACCACATCCGCAAGTTCTGGGACCCGCGGATGCGCAAGGCGATCTTCGCCCACCTTGACGCCGGTGGCGCCGGCCTTGATCCGAATGTTCTTGAGGCCATCGAGTCCCTGAAGGCTGCGGGCGTCAAGGCGTATTAACGGGCGGGCGTCACCCGCCAGCGCTGATTGCTTACCGCTGAACTTGTACGACAGATCCCGGCTTTGCCGAGTTGCCGCGCGCGATCACGAGATAGCGTCTGATGGTTTTCCACTCACCCTGCACGACCTGCCGGATTGGGCCGGTGGCATTGACGATCGCGGCGCCCGCTGGATTGGTCGTGAAGTCCGCGAGCGGCTCCAACGCACCGCTGCCATCGGCATGGTTAGCTAAAGCGAGGACGTAAGCCCGCTTCGGCTCCAGCCCGGCGACGGCGGCTTGCAAAACCTGGGTGAGTCCTTGATCGAACAGCGAGACACTGGTCGAGGCGTCAACACCAGCTTTCCCGCCGCTGGAACCAGCTAATCGAAGCTGAGCCACCTCGCCTGCGACACCGAGCGATTGCAGATTTTGGGCTCCCTCTCCTTCCGGCACCGCTCCGGAAACATAGGCGATGGCCTGCGGCGCCTGACCGACGGGGCTGGTCGCAATCACCTTGTTTGTCAGCGTGTCGATCGCGATCACGGCGTCCGCATTTTCGAGACCGACATAGACGCGGCTGCCATCTCCCGAAGGCCAGATTCCGTGCGGCAATTTGCCAACCGGAATCGTCGCCACCTGCGAGAAGTCATCGGTCCGAAAAACCTTGACCTGGTTCAAACCGCCTACCGTCACATAGGCAAAACTACCTTTGGCGTTGTGTACGATGTTGACGTGGTTGGTGATCGGCCCGGTGTCCATCGATTTCAGGACCGCAAAAGGCGGCCTGGCGTCGAATACCACGGTCCGCCCGGTATCCTTGAGCGTGAACCAGACCTGCTTGCCGTCCGGCGTCGCCGCAATATTGGGACAAAACGGGCTGTCCTGCTTCACATGTCCGACGATCCGGTGATCGGCAACCGACACCACGACAGTTTCAGGATTGAACGACGAGCAGACGTAGCCGTATTGACCGTCCGCTGAGAAGATCGTCATGCCCGGACCGGCCGGGACCTTGATGCGAGTCATCTCCTCGAACGTCGAGCCGTCGAGCACCAAGACGTAATCCTCGCCGCGCACCGTCACCCACACTTCCTTGCCGTCCTGGGTAAAGAACGCCTCGTGCGGCGAACGCCCGACATAGGTCGTGTGCTTGATCGCGTTGGTCGCGGTATCGATAAAGGTCACCGAATTGGAGCCGATTGAAACGATCGCAATCGTCCTGTGGTCCGGCGAGAAGCCCATCCCATGGACCAGAACCTGTCCCTTGTAGAGCGGGCTGAAATTAGTCGGCTGAGGATCGCCGAGCCTGATCACTCCGACAAGCTTGTTGTCGACTGGATCGGTGACGGAAACCGTGTTCGAAAATTGCTCAGCGGTATAGACTCGATCATGATGGCTGATTGGAACGTCCGGCGCTTCTGCGGCGGCGGGAGCTTGGCCGGCACAGGCCGAATGAAGGCCGGCGAGCGAAGCGCCTACCAAAACAGCGATTGCGGCGGCGAGCTTCACTATTCACTCCTGCTTCATGTGCATTGAATTGTGCGATGCATGGTCCGGCATGGCCGCTGGATCTGAACCCGGCGCGGGCGATGGCTCGGCCGGGGCAGCCGTCGCGGGCGGCACCGGTTGGCCGATCGCGAGCCGCATCGTCGCGATCTCCTGCTGCTGGGTAACGATGATTTCCTGGGCCAGGCGACGAAGTTGCTCGTTATGGCCATAGCGAAGCAGTGACCGCGCCATATCGATGGCTCCCTGATGATGCGGTATCATCATGGCCACGAAGTCACGGTCGGCATCGCCCGTCGGCTTCACATTCATATCCGCCATCATCTTGTCCATGGCAGCGGCATTTTCGGCGATGAATGGCGCTTCGGTCGCGGGTGAAGGCGTTTGCGCCACCGCGGCCGGGCCGATGCCAGCCACGAGAGCCAGCCCCATTGAAATTCCGATAAGCGTGACGAAGTTTTTGACCATGAAATTTTCCTCGACTTCCGACAAAGCTAATTGTCGTTGTTGACCACCGCATGAAACACCCGACGCACTTCGGTCTGCGTCTCCCTGACCCGGGCCTCAAGAGAGGAAAAATCCGGCGCATCGCCGGCCCGGGCCATGATCTGCAAAAGGTCTTCGCCGGCGGTTTCCGGATCGAACCTGTCGCTGACGCAGAGCCGCAGGATTTGGGTCAGATCGTGATAAAGCAACGTTGCCGACCGCAATATTTCCGCTGACGCCGCCGGCAACACGCCGAGCCGGGCGGCGTTGTCGAGCACATGCAGCGTATTGACGTCGATAATGTCGGGCTTGTCGGCCGCGTGAGCGAGTTGCAGGTATTGCGCGATAAAATCGATATCGACCAGCCCCCCCGCAACATGCTTCAGGTCCCAGAGATCGCCCTCGCCTTTTTCCAGGGCGATGGCGCGCCGCATGTCGGCGACATCGATGGCAACGCCCGGCGCCTCGCGCGGCCGCGTCAGAACCCGGCGGATAATCGCCTCGATTTTGTCGCGGAATTCCGGTGACGCAGAAATCACCCGGGCCCGCGTCAATGCCATGTGTTCCCAGGTCCAGGCTTCCTTGTCTTGGTACTCGGCGAAGGCATCGACATGCGAGGCCACGGGACCGGCACGGCCCGACGGGCGCAGCCGCATGTCGATGTCGTAAAGCACGCCGTAATTCGTTCGCGTCGTAAAGGCGCTGATCAGCCGCTGGGTAAAGCGAGCAAAATATTGCGCGCCATGCAGCGATTTGGCGCCATCGGAATCCGGATGCTCGGAGTCGAAATCATAGAGCAGGATCAGATCCAGATCGGAAGCTGCCGTCATCTCGCGGCTGCCCAGCCTGCCCATCGCCAGGATAGCGGTCTCCTGTCCCTTGATCCGGCCATATTGGGCCGCGAATTGCCCGCTCACCAGCTCATGCACGGTGTGAACGATGCCCTCGGCGACATCGGCAAATGCAGTACTGGCCTGCTGGGCCGACACGGTGCCGGAAAGAATCCGCGCGCCGATCAGAAACAGGCTCTCCTGACCAAACAGCCGAAGCCGGTCGAGAAATTCCTCGTAGGAACCCGCATCTTCCAGGGTAGCGGCCAAACGCGCCGAGAGTTCACGCCGGTCCGGCATGGCGCCAAAGAAGCGCGGGTCGATTAAGCCGTCCATGATCTGCGGCTGCCGCGCCAGCATGTCGCCAAGCCGCGGAGCTGCGCCCAGGATCAAGGCGACCAGCGCAACAAGGTCCCGGTTCTGACTGAGCAGGACGAACAGCCGGCCGCCGCGTTGCAGGGCCTGAAGGAAGCGGTCGAAGACGACGATCGCGTTGTCGGGATCCTCGGCATTGGCAAGGCCGTTAATCAGCGAGGGAAGGAACTCGATAAAGGAATTGCGCGTCGCGTCCACCTTGAACACGCGATAGTCACCATCGAGCCATTGTCGCACCGTTCCTGCCACCGCAACCGGTTTCTTGAATCCGAGCGAAGCAAGATGTTCGGTCAGGCGCGCGTCGTCCGGCCCTCCCGCATAATCCACCTCCGGCAATTTTGCCGTGCCGACGGGATCGCCTTCGAAGAGCTTGGCGTAATGCCCCTGTACGATGGTGAGATGCCTGAGCAGATCGTTTGCGAACGCCGCGCGGTTCTCATAGCCGAAAAACCGCGCAAACTGTTCGACCGCCTGAGGATCCTCGGGCAATGCGTGGGTTTGCTCGTCGGCCACCATTTGCAGGCGGTGTTCGACCCGCCGCAGGAATTCGTAGGCCGCCGTGAGTTCGTCGCGCGCTTCGACCGTGATCCAGTTGCTTGAAGCCAACCGATCGAGCGCCTCGAGCGTCGGCCGCACCCGCAATTCCGGATGCCGGCCACCGGTAATCAACTGCTGGGTTTGCGCGAAGAATTCGATCTCGCGGATGCCGCCGCGCCCAATCTTGACGTTGTGGCCTTCGACCGCGATTTCGCTTTGCCCCCGATAGATCTGCATCTGCCGCTTCA